>Ga0326727_10002165_pt1 | contig 68893 bp, 43 predicted proteins | sample MB2enrmetagenome_FD_207643 | JGI IMG/M metagenome (GOLD analysis project Ga0326727, IMG submission 207643) | Lab enriched peat soil microbial communities from McLean, Ithaca, NY, United States - MB29MY | ecosystem: Environmental > Terrestrial > Soil > Wetlands > Peat | place: USA: New York...
CCACTCGGTTTTGGAGGCGACGATATCGTTGACGGCGACCTCCAGCATAGGACCAAAGACACCCCAGTTTGAGAGGCCCCGAGCAGGCGGGCGTTTGGGGGCGTTCTCAGGCGCAGGCACGACTTTTTCGCCATTCCAGGAAGTCACCGCTTCTTCGCCATTGCGGTAGGTGATAATCTCGCTGGTCTTGTAAGTGAAGTGATAGGGTTGAGCAGCGACCACCGCCGCCGCCGGCAGCGCACCATTCAACTCTGCCTCTGTCATTGTCTTCATCCACTCCATTGCCGCGGGCGACTCAAAGCCGGAACTGACAACTTTCAGATTGTCGTAGTGGTCGGTGTCGCGAGAGACGACGAGGTCGATCATGCGGGGGAGCGCTTCCTTGACGTAGGTGGAGGCTTTGTTGAGGAGATAGGTCTGCGTGGCCTGATCGAGCGCGGGGAGCTGAGGAATCTCAGAAGCGGGAAGATCGTGAAAGGCGGAGTTGTCGGAGAGGACCAAAAGCGACTGGCGGGACTTGATTCCGGGCAGACTGGCCTGAAGCTTCTCTAGCCGTACCGTGCTGAGGCGCTCGGTCAGTTCCAGCGCGCCGAGTTGTTTGGCCAGATCCTTGTCCGGCTTTCCATGGGCGTCGGCCAGGATCTGCTCCAACTGTGCGATTGTGGCTGGCTCATAAGCCAGTGCGGGCAAAGTGGCGACGGCCAGAAAGATGGCAACAATGTAAAGCTTCGCATTTTTATAAGCCCGTTGCATCGAATCGTCTTTTCGAGGTTGCTCTGGACTGAAACGCAACCAGCATTGAAGCGCATAAAAAAAGATTCTGTTGTACGAATCAGAATGAAGCATGGAGCGGGAAACGTCAAGGGAGCTTCTGATCCACTGAGGCATTGTCAAAAACGCGCAAAGAAATCAGGCGATGCATGAGCTATCGACATGAGTTTCAAGCAGGCGGCCATCGAGGGCCTGCGTAAGAGGCTACAACGGATCCTGATGCGCGATCGAGAAGCAGCAGACGGGTGCGCGATGCGTGCAATGTGAGCTTCAGATGTGCGCTGGTCAATTTGTCCCGTAAGTCAATATCCTCATCCTGAGAGCTTTCAGAGACGAAGAGATACAACACCGAGTCTTTCATGATCTCCGCCCATACCAAGATGCCAGAAGGAAGATGCGCAGCTTCGAATTCAGGCGCAATTCCAATGCGGGCGAGGACGTGACGATAGACGGCAGCGGCGCTATCAGGAGACTCGGCCAACTCCACCGGAGAGGCGACGATGAAGATTGTTCCTTTGCCGTGTTTCACTTCCATATAAGTGCGGCCATCGGGAAGCAGCAAGGTCTCAAGCGCCTTTTGCGCGGCGGATGCAAAGCTGGCATCGATGTGCTCGGTGCCCATATTGACGATTGTGTTTCGATAGTCAAGCGTTGCAGCGGCGGCATCAATTCCCAACTGCCGAAGCCTGTTTCTCAACTCCCAGTGCTCGTCGCGTTCCGCGGGTCCAGTCAGCAGGAGGTTTCCGCCCTTGTCGACATAGTTCATGAGGCTTTGCCAGGTCTCATCCTGCAGAAGCTGCGCGGATGGAAGAATTACCAGCGTGCTTGCTTCAATATCATCGATATTATTCTCACTTACCATTCTGGCGGGAATATGACACGCATAATTCATGGCGCGCACGGCACGATGCTGGGCATCGATTGCCAAGCCTCCCAAGACGGAGAATTGCGCGGCCTGCGAAGTGAGAATAGTTACTTCTTCGGGAGCGGGTTCACTCAGATGGCCTTGCATGGCCTTGGCGAAGTCAGCGTAGGCTCTGAGCACCTGCGCCTCGGGCTTTTCGGTGCCATCGGGACGCACGGCGCCAATGGTGATTTCCTGCTGGGAGCGCATGAGGGAGTTGACATTCCAGAGCCATTCAACTGCTCCGGCGCCGGTTGCCACGGCGATGCCGAACTTCTTTTCGAGCAGCGCGGCATCCGCCTGCGGGGTGCGCCGGGGGCGGCCGTCGGGACCGATTTCCGCCATCACTCCTGTCTCCTGCACAAGCATGGGCATTCCGGATTGTCTGGCGGCCAGCGAGTCCCAGAGCAGATCGTCATTGAGCCACCAACTGTGCATGGTCGAAAAGTCAACGGACTGACGAAAGAATGACGGCGAAGGCGAAAACAGCGCGCCACCTTCGTCCTGACCGATGGTGACGAGCTGCTCGCTGCCGGCGGCGCGAATGGTCTGGCGCATCTTTCCGGCCCAAGCCGCGAAGCTTTGCTGCGCAAAGAGGTTGAAGTCATAGACAGCGAGCGGGCGTCCTCCATCGCCCGCACCTTGCGCGGCCATGTCCTGATCGTTGGGCGGGGGGATGGGGCCTTCGGGCAAGGAAGCTTTCCAGGCAGACTCGATTGCGACGCGATTACCAAACTTTTGAAGAAGCCACTTATTCCACGCGTCTGTTTCCGCCGCGTCGCCATTGGGGTGCGTGCCGAAGAACCGTTTCGGGTTGTCGAAGCTGGGCTCATTGATCACATCCCAGATGAGAAAGGGAACGCGCGCAAAGGGCTGCACCATGGACGCAACAAAGTTCTGCTGCCTTTGAACGGCCTCCGGATCAAGATACGGATTGATTCCACCGAAGACCTCAGGCATGAAGGCGAAGAGATTGAACTGCACAGGGAGGCCGTGCTTGCGCGCGGTCATCAGAAAGGCTTCGATGGTTCGCCGCGTGCGCTCGGTCGCTACTCCGGTGTCTGCGGTGACCTTGTCCCAATCCGTCCAGAAACCGGTTCTGAGCATATTGATGCCGCTGGTGGCAATTTGCTCCATGTCGTCGTCCCAGACATAGGGGTTGGGATAGCGGAAGTAGAGGCGCTGGGCATCGCTTGCCATATAGGTCGTACCGATTACTTCAATCGGCTTGCCATCGATACGGAAGTTATTCTTGTCGACGGTCACCATGGGACCGGAGTGGAGATAGGCTGGGTCGCGCACCCAGAATGCGGTGTGATAGCTGCCACACTTATTTACACCGCATGACATTTGTACGTGCACGCGGTAAAAGCCGGGACGCCCCGAGGATGGCAATGTAAAAGTAGTAACATCGCGACGCGAGTATGTGCCGAGATCGATTGTCTGCTCTGCTTCCTGATGGCCTTCATTAGTTACAACGAGCGACATCGTGGAGGGCTCTGGCGGCCTTTGGAACCTGTTCCATTCGAGCTCAAACTGCCACTCTTCACCGGGCAGAAAGAGAGCATACTTCGGAGTCACGCGCAAAAGTTCAGTGCCATTTGCCGCTTGTTTGGCAAGCGCCTGGATGAACGCGCCGGCACCAGGGCTTTCGATGAATGCCTTGTCGATTTGAGCGTTCACCATGACCCAGCGGCTACCCGCAAACTGATTCTGGTAATGGTCAATCTCGACTATGGGAGCGGCCAGGCGATGCCCTTCGCTGGCCCCCCAGAGGAGGGTTTTCAACTGCGCGTCAAAGGAGCCGCTTGCACCGACGCGCGTAGAAGTTTCCTGCTGACTGAGGCGAATGACCATGCTGTAGGCGCGCTGCCACTGAAGAAGGGAGAAGTCAGCGGAAGCCTCATCCCTATTGAGAAGGGAAGTCAGGCGCGAAGAGCCGGGAGCCTCCTGATAGTCGCTGATCAAAAGCTCTCGTGCGAAAGCATAGGTCTGCGGAAGAAGCTGCCACTGGCCATTTTCGAAGCGGGCGGGGCGGGTGAATGGCCGTCCGCCGAGAGCCAGCAGGTTGCCGCCACGCGCGAGAAAGTCCTTGATTGCCGGCCACTGATCGAGGGGAAAGGCCGAGCCATAAGGCAAGACGAGTAGAACTGTGGTCTGAACACTGAGGTGGCGATTCAACTCTGCCGCGGAAGAGAAGATTGCAGTGGGAAGCGCCTGATGGAGAAGGGCCGTTGGGACCGGCGCGGTGTCGATGACAGGAAAACTCGGTTCATCGATGACGACAATGCCGGGAGATGGTTGAGCGCCAAGGTGATTGGCAAATGCAACGAGGCAGAAGAGAGCGAAGCAAGAGAAGAGGCGTTTCATCATTTCCGGAACCCGCGGGCAGCAGAGCGCGTAAGGGGCCGGCGATCTGGTCCTTGACGCTGAAAGACATCCTATAGCCGTCAGCAGTTCAAAGCCAAGCGGAAGCAGACTGTCATCGCCTGTGGTCAGCATTGAAATCGAAAAGGAAGGTCTGGCGAAGCTCTGTTCCCGAGGAAGAACCGCGGCGTTGCTGGGGTGCCAGCAGGGTTGGACATCTTCGGGAGTTGCTGCCGGTTTGTGTATTTACCTTCTTCTCTTAAAAGTGTTGGCGGGTCGGGGAGCTAGGGAACTTTGCGCCTGCGGCGTGCCCGCGTTCTATTGTCTATGGAATCAAGTATGGCTTGGTGCGGAAGAGAGGGCGGAGGAAGAAGCTTCGGCAGTCAGGCTGCGCCAACAATCATGCGGCTGAATTCCGGGTTGGAAGAGGAAGCCTTGAAATCCGAAGGGACGGCCTGATTGTCGATCGGATTTCGTGGAGCTGGCCGGGATTGAACCGGCCAGCTCTTCGATGCCATGGGAACACAGAAAAAGCTCTGTGATGACCGTCTCAGAGCGTGCGCTTGAAGAGCGGCGTGGCAATAAGCAGCGTGCTGATGCCGAAGACGAAGAGAAAAAGCAGATCGAATTGAATGGCGGCGAAGCCGCCGTCCTTGAGCAGGATGGCTTTGAAGGCATGAATGGAATAAGTAAAGGGATCGACGACGGCGATGGCGCGCAGCCATGGGGGAAACGCGGCGACGGGATACATTGCGCCGGAAGGGTAAAAGAGCAGCGTGTTCAGCACGCCGAACATGGCGCGCGGAACCAGCGGATCGTCGACGCGCACCATCAGCAGGAACATCATGCCATTGAAGGCGATGGCCGTGGCGAGCATCAGGCAGAAGAGTTCCGCGAGAGCCTCGGGATGAAAGATGACGCCCAGACCGGCCATCAGCGAGCCGATGACCGTGATGGAGATGCCAGCCAGGGTGGCCTTGATGGCTCCGGCAATGTTGAGGCCAAAGACCAACTCCAGCCTGGTGATGGGAGTGACAAGATAGCCCTCGTGAACGCCGCGTGCCTTGTCGTCGATGTAGAGCATTCCGCCGCCGATCATCACCGAGATATACATTGCCATGGCAATGGTGGCGGGCAGCAGATACTTCATGTAATTGACGTAAGGGTATAACTCGACAATTTCCAGGGCGATGGCGGAGGCCAGCCGCGGCTGAACCAGCGGGGCGTTCAGCGCGGCAACCACCAGCTGCATTTCCGCTTCAATCGAACTGGAGCTAAACTGATCGGAGTTATCGACCACCAGGCCCAGGCGCGGGGCCTCCTGCGCATAGACGCGGCGCGAGTATTGCATGGGAATCACAATGGCGGCATCGATTCTGCCGGTGCGCACGTCTTCGCGCGCCGCCACTTCGCTGGTGTACTCGACCGTGGTGAAGGTCTTGATGTTGGCCGCGATGGTGTCGAAGGCCTCGCGGAGCTTGACCGCCTGCGGGCCGTGGTCGTAGTCCACCACGGCTACGCGGCAGCCGACGATTTTTCCGCCAAAGGCATTGCCCATGATGACCAGCATCAAAATCGGCATCATCAAAGACATGATCATCAGCGTGGGCGAGCGGAAGAACTTGCGCATCTCGCGCTCGACAATGGCTAACATTCTATTCATGGCTGAGCTCCGGGACGGGGCGGCATGGTGAAGCCGGCGGGCTTGACCTGCTCATCGCGCAGTTGGCGGCCGGTGTAGTGAACGAAAACATCGTCCAGGGTGGTGTTCTGCACGCTGAGAGAGGCCAGATTCTCGCCTAACTGGCCGGCTAACTCGACTAACTGCACGGTGGTTCGCGAGCCGGAGGAAGTAATCACGCGATAAAAGCCCGCGGACTCCGCCTGCACGCTTGTAACTCCGTCGAGGCCTTCCAGGCGCGCCTGCCACTCGGCGGCCTCACGCCCGAAGTGGACCTCGACTACATTGGCGCCGGGAACGCTGTGTTTCAGTTCGATGGGCGTGCCCAGGGCAACAAGCGTGCCGTGATCGACAATGGCGATACGGTCACAGAGCTTGTCGGCCTCTTCCATGTAGTGCGTGGTCAGCAGCATTGTAAGATTGCGGGTACGCCGCAGGTTGTCGAGCATTTCCCAGACGGCGATGCGCGAAACCGGATCAAGGCCGGTGGTTGGCTCATCGAGAAAGAAGATGCGCGGATTGTGAACCAGGCCGCGGGCGATTTCCAAACGTCGGCGCATTCCGCCGGAGAGCGTCTTGGTCTGCGCGCCGCGCCACTGGGTGAGGTCCACGGCTTCGAGCACGCTGGCGATGTTCTTCTCGCGCTCGCCGCGGGGCACGCTGTAAAGCTTGGCGTAGATGCTCAGATTTTCCTCAACCGTGAGGTCGGGATCGCTTGTGAGGGCCTGAGGAATGACGCCGATCATGCGGCGCACCGCGTCGGCGTCTTTGGCCACGTTGTGGCCGGCGACGACAGCCTTGCCTCCGGTGAGCGGAATCAGCGTAGTCATCATGCGGATCAGCGTGCTTTTGCCCGCGCCGTTGGGGCCCAGAAGTCCGAAGATTTCCCCCTCGGCAACCGTGAAGCTCACACCCTTGACGGCGTCGAAGTCGCCGTAGCGCTTGACGATGTGGCTGACTTCAATGGCCGGCTTCGGCGCATCGATCGGATTTGCGGCTGGCGAAGTCATTGCTTCACCGGCTTCTTCGCGATGTAGACTTCGGCGATCATGCCGGGAACGTATCGCTTTTCAGGATTGTCGATGAGCAGCTTGAGCTGGACGGTCTTGATGTCGCGCTTGCGGCTGCCCACGTCGCGCTGGGTGGCAAAGTCGGCTTCGGCGGCTTTGTTGATGACTTTGCCCTGCACTGTGGCGCCCGAGGGCATTACCACGCGCAGCGAGTCGCCCAACTGAACGGCGTCGGCCTGCGTTTCCGGCAGCGGCGCGTAAACCCAGGTTTGGGTCAGGTCCATGATGGTGACGATGGCCGAGCCGGCGGTGACCACCTCGCCCTGGCGCGCGGCGCGCACGTTCACGCGGCCGCTGACCGGAGCAAAAACCTGCGCGTAGCCCAACTGGACTTTGGCCTGGTCGGCCAGGGCGCGGGCGTTTTCCGCCTCGTTGCGGCTGGAGTCCACGGTCTTGACGGCTACGGCGGTGAGCAACTCGTGAGCGCGGGCCTGACGCAGCGAGGCCTCAGCGGCGTTCAGGTTTTCCCGTGCCGCATCGACAGCAGCCTTGGAGGCTTGCAGGCTGGTGTCGGCCTCTTCGCCGGCCTGCGCGCTGAGAATGCCCTGACGGGCCAGCGCTACGGTGCGGCTGGTGTCGGCCTGCTGATGGTCGTAGTTGGCCTGAGCCTGGGCCAGCGAAGCCCGCGCGGCGCGCACTTGAGCCTCGGCATTCACGGTCGCGCTGCCGGTTTCGCCGCGCGTCTGGCGCTCGCTTTCGACGCTCCCGCCAAGCTTCTGCTTCTGACTGGCGGCGGTGGCTTCGGCGGCTTTGCGCGCTGCCTGCAGGTCGTCGCTCTCAATGATGGCGATCAGTTGCCCTGCCTTCACCTCCTGGCCTTCGTCCACGGTCAGCGTCTGAATGCGTCCTGGAATCTTGGCGCTCACCACCACTTCGTCGGCATCCACCGTGCCGATCAGTTGCAGGTCGCCCGATGGCCGCACAGTGACCAGATAAAAGATCAGCGAGCCCAGGGTCAGCAAGCCCAGAATCAGAAAAACTCGATTGCGTGCGTTCACTTCAACCTCTCTTTATGTTGAACGGTGGTGTCTTTCGTTTCAGTGACGTTCACGATGGTTCTGTCATTTTCTCTTTTTGATTCTCTTCACCTGGGGCATGGGCATGGCCGCGAGCACACGCTTAGCCACACGCGCCCCGTGCTTCCGGTCGATGAAGATGGTTTGGCCGAGAAACTCTACGACGGTTTTGCGACGGCGCTCCAACTCGCCTCGATCCATGGGGTCGACGCCGAAGGCCAGCCGTGTGAGTGGCGCGGAGAGAAAGTAGAAGATATTGGCTCCCAATGCGGCATAGCGCATTTGCGACGGGTCGACCGGGATCAACTCTCCGGAGGCGATCCCCTCCTTTAGCACTTCCTCCAGCTTGATCCACATGGGCCGGATGAACCTCTCGGCCATCATCGTCAACTGATTCTGCTCTCCCCGATGAAGCCGGACCATCTCCTGCTGCATCAGGGTCTGAAACTCAGGGAAAGAATAGCAGCGATCGAAGTTTGTCAGCATGAGCCGCACAAAGCGTTCCCCGACCGAGCCATCGGATTCCAGCAAGGCGAAACTGGCAGCCTGCATGGTTTCGATCACCGACTCCAGGGCGGCGGCATACAAATCTTCCTTGCCCTTGAAGTAGTAGTAAAGCAGGGCCTTGTTGACCCCGGCGGCTTCGGCAATCTGCTCGGTGCGCGCCCCGGCGAGGCCGTATTCGCTGAACTGGCGAACCGCGGCTTCCAGGATGCGAGCGCGGCTTTGGTCGGCGCGTTCCGTGCGGGCTGGGATGGCGGGCCTCATAATTAACTAACTGGTTAGTATAATAGATCAGGCACGGAGCCTTTGCAAGGCGGCCCGGCAAGAGCAGCATTGAGCCCACATAAGATGATTGCGATCAACTGCGACCAGCGCAATCGCAGGATCAGCCAGCAGAGCTTCAACTGGTGGAAGAAGAGGCAGGCCGTGCTGGGCTTGAGCGAAGTGCGCGGGTTGCGCTGGCCGAAAACGTCTGAGAATCGTTTTCTCAGGGCCCAGACGCCGAGCCGGGCGGCGTAAGAGCTGGTGAAGATCGCGCAGGGTGAAGAAGGGCGGCCTGTTCCGGCAGAACGCGCGAGCGAGCCCTGAAGACTTGCAGTCTTTCCAGCACAGGAACTTTCGCTGCGAGGTGGTACACTCGCAACGAAATGCCAAGTGGCGTGTTTTCTGTTTAGAAAACGTGCGCGAGGAATTTCAACTGGCTTTGTGACGGGATGGCAAGATGAGTACACTCCCTCGGTGTTCCACGCTCGTTTTCTCTTCGGCTTTTCTTCTAGCCTGCTCACTGTTCCTTGCAAGCCCTGGCGTAGCTCAGGGGTTGGCGGATTCTTCCCCGCGGCCGCGCATCACCAGGACGATCGACGAGTCGTCGCTGGTGACCCTGCATGGCAACACGCATCCGCTTGCGCAATGGAAGTTCGACCAGGGGCCGGCGCCCGTCTCGATGCCGGCCAATCGCCTGCTGCTGGTTCTGGCGCGCAGCACGGAACAAGAGGCCGACCTCCAGACCTGGCTTCAATCGGTGCAGGACGCGAATTCGCCGAACTACCGTCATTTTCTCAGCCCGGAGGATTTCGGGCAGCGGTTTGGCGTGGGCGACGCGGATCTCCAGTCGATCCGGGCCTGGCTCACGAGCCGCGGCTTGACCGTGAACAAGGTTTCCAAGGGACGCATGGCGATAGAGTTCACCGGATCGGTTGGCCAGGTGCAGAGCGCCTTCCACACCTCGATCCACAGTTACCTGATCGGCGGAGTGCGGCACTGGGCCAACGCCATCGATCCACAAATCCCCAGCGCGCTGGCACCCGTCGTCGCCGGTCTTGCCTCTCTCAATGACTTCAAACCGAGGGCGCAATATATCCGCGGGCCAAGCGGCGTCTACAACGCGCAAAAACACACCGTCACGCCCACTTACACCGTCGGCGACGCTACCAACGGCTACGATATTTTCCTTGGACCGGCGGATGCGGCGACGATTTACAACGCGCCCACCACCCTCAACGCCAATCTCTCCGGCACGGCCTACACGGGCGCAGGAGTCACCATCGGAATCGCCGGCGACTCGAACATCGACATAACCCAAAACGCCAACTATCGCAGCACCTTCGGGTTGGCGGCAAACCCGACCACGGTTGTGGTCGATGGCGCCGACCCAGGGGAAAATGGGGATGCCGTGGAGGCGTACCTTGACACCCAAGTCGCTGGAGGCATTGCCCCCGGCGCCAACATCATTCTTTACACGGCCGCCGACACCAACTACGATGCCGGGTTGTTTCTGGCCATCTTGCGGGCGCTGGACGACAATGAGGCGGACATTCTGAATGTAAGCTTTGGAGCTTGTGAAGCGGACCAGGGAAGCTCGGGCAACCAGTACATTCTGAATCTTTGGGAACAGGCGGCAGCACAGGGGATTTCGGTCACAGTCTCCTCTGGCGACAACGGCTCGGCCGGGTGCGACGACGAGAACACAGAGCAATACGCCACGCAGGGCCTTGCCGTGAATGGGCTTGGCTCAACCCCCTACAACATTTCTGTGGGCGGCACGGACTTCGACATTCTGGGCAGCAACTTTCCCACCAGCTTTACGACCTATGTTGATGTCACAAACACCTTGTCAAACCACCGCAGCGCGCGACGCTACATTCCTGAAGAACCATGGAACGACTCGACATATCCCAATTCCACCGTTTCCGCCGACGAGAGCCTCTCGGCCTTGACGGGCAGTTCTTCGTCCGACAATATCGTCGCGGGCAGCGGTGGCATCAGCTCGATCTATCCTGTGCCGGATTGGCAGGCAGGCTTTGCCTCGGGGAATTATCGCAACCTGCCGGATGTTTCCTTTCTGGCAGGCAACGGGTTCTACGGCGCGCTATGGGGCCTTTGCACTGATTTGGATACCGACTCGAACGGCAATGCGATCACCGACTGCGCCGCGCCAACGACGGGGGACGATTTCAATCTGACCGGGGTTGGCGGCACTTCTGCGGCGGCGCCGGCCTTCGCCGGCATGTTGGCCCTGATACAGCAGAAGACAGGCACTCGCCTGGGGCAGGCAGACTACGCGATCTACAATCTTGCGAAGAGGAAATACTCGACAGTATTTCATGATGTGACCACCGGCGATAACTCGGTCAACTGCCAAGCGTTCTCGTCCGCCGACTGCGTCAGCGATACCGCAGGCTACTATTTTCTGAGCGGATACAACGCAACCGCTGGATATGACATGGCCAGCGGCCTGGGCAGCGTGGATGTCAGCCAACTTGCAAGCAATTGGCCAAGCACGAGTTTCATCGCCACTTCTTCATCCCTCGAGCTCAACGGAGGAACCGCGGCTCTCAGCATTACCCACGGCCAGAGTGTAGCGGTGAGCGCGAGCGTGACCAGCACCTCCGGGACGCCCACAGGCGATATCGCGCTTGTTGACAACCTCAGCCCCGCAAGACAGCCGAACAGCGAGAGCGGCATCGGCTTCACGCTGGCCAACGGATCGGCATCAGGCACGACGACGCTCCTTCCCGGTGGCACCTATAAGGTCTCGGCTCACTATGGCGGCAGCGGCAGCTTTGCCGAGAGCGACTCCAACGCAATCCCCGTAACGGTAGCTTCCGAAAGCAGCACTACCAGTCTCAAGGTCACTGGCTATTACGACCCAGCGACAGGAAAAGCCGCCTCTACGCCCTACTACGGTTATATTTACTGGATCGATGCGCAACCCTACGGCAACAGCGCCTCGTCCGCAAACCCCAATGGCGCCGCCACGGGAACCATCACCTTCAAGAACGGCAGCAAAACTCTGGGTACTGCGGCGCTCGCCAGCGACGGCATTGCGGAACTGCAAACGGCTGCGCTTTCGGGCGGCAATAACAGCCTGACCGCGGTCTTCCCAGGAGACGCCAGCTTCCAGGCAAGCACCAGCGCACCGTATTCCTTCACGGTTGTTCCGGCGGTTACCACGCTGAGTACGCCGGCCTATCAGAACCTGGGAAACGACACCCTGAGCCTGAATGTCACACTATTAGCCGACAGCGCTGGCATTGCGCCCACAGGCACGGTTACCTTCCAGGATGGTTCGACCAAGTTGGGAACCGCACAGTTGGTCGGCACTGCCGGTACCGGCACCTCACTTGCCGGAGGAGCGGCGAGTTTTACCACCGCGGCCCTGTCTGCAGGGTCGCATAACATCGACGCTTTCTACAGTGGCGACGGGAACTATGCCTCATCAACATCGCCGACAATATCGTACAGTTTCTCTGCGATGAGCGTCTGGGTGAATGTTACAACCCCTCAGGTCTCCACCCCTACCAATCAACCGGTGCAGGTGGTTGTCCAGATTACTCCTTTGGAATCGACCAGCCAGGCACCGACCGGTACGATAACGCTTTCATTTAATGGCCAGACAATGCCTGCCGTGAACATTGCCAACGGCTCCGCCACCATCACCATCCCAGCAAATACTTTGCCGGTCGGAAGCACCATAGTTACGGCCAATTACAGCGGCGATTCCTATTTCGCGCAAGCTTCCGGTACAGGCTATGTCAACATGAAGGCCACCGGTACAATTACACCGACGGTAGCGGTAATTACACCCACGGGGACCGTAGGCTATCCGGTTTCGGTTACGGTTACAGTAAGCGGCCCCAATGGGGACGCGACGCCAACTGGTTCCGTGTGGCTCGCGGGTTCCTTCCTTCCGAATTCCGAGCCGTTGACCTTAGTCAATGGCTCGGTAACGTCTACGATCCAGAATGGTCTAGTGGGCGGAACAAATACGCTAACTGCGACCTACCTGGGAGACTCGAACTACACCAGCGGGAGCGGCACGGGCGTTGTGAACCTCAAAGCAACACCAATTATCACCTTTACGCCTTATGAACCAACCATCGTCGTTAATCAGCCTCTGAATATGACCGTCACGGTCAGCGGTTCCACTGGCGCTGCAACTGCGACCGGTACAGTCACCCTTTCGAGTGGGGGCTACACCTCATCGTCAGTTCAGTTGACCTCCGGATCAGCCAGCTTCACGATCCCGGCGAATTCGCTAGTGGCTGGAAGCAATTCCAATTCTGTGGCCGACACACTCACTGCCTCCTATGGTGGGGACACGAACTACCTTGCCGGCATCAGTTCAGAGTACGTCTTCGTTACGGCAGTCCAGACACCCGGCCTCACCATCCCCGGTGTGGCGGTCTCACTCACTCCGGGCGCAACGAGTAACAATACGTTCGCAATCAACATAGTCCCAACCGGTGGCTTCACCGGCTACGTCGTATTGACAGCTGCCATCACCTCCAGTCCGGCTGGAGCCCAGGATCTGCCCACATTGAGCTTCGGCTCAACCAGCCCGGTGACTATTGTCGGAGACAACACGGGAACAGCATACCTCACCGTCTCTACAACGGCTGCCACCACTGCGGCGCTGGCTCATCCCAAAGGCCCTGGAGTTCCGTGGTATGCGGCGGGGGGAACGACGCTGGCCTGCCTGCTGCTGTTCGGCATTCCGGCGCGACGGCGTAGCTGGCGGACGCTGCTCGGAATGCTGGTGCTTCTTGTGGCTTTTGCCGGCGTTGTCTCTTGCGGTGGCGGAGGCAGCAGCGGAGGCGGAGGCAATGGCGGTGGCGGCGGCGGCACGGGCAGTTCCGGCACGACGGCGGGAACGTACCTCATCACCGTGACCGGCACTTCGGGCGCGACCTCAGCCCAGGGCGTGGTCACTCTCATCGTGCAGTAGCGGACTCATGCAACGCCGAGCACAATTTTGACGTGCCACATTCCGATTCGGGATGAACGGGCGGGACTGGAAGAGAGAGAGGGCTGCATTCAGGGGAGGGAAGTGAACAGATCCGGCTGGCGGTCGGGATCGGGATCGGCTGGCTTTCTGTGCTGGGTCTGGATTGGGGCAAAGGCGCGCATCAGTTGGAGGGTGCGCTGGTGGCCTTCGAAAATGGCCTGCAGTTCCAGGCATTGCGGACAGCCGCCCTTGATGGCACCGACTCCGCCGGCCTGGGGATCAAAGAGAGGATGACGCGGGCATTTGGCGTACCATTTTGTGGCTTCGATTTTCAGCATGACCAGACCATCCTATTCTGTTCGCAGGCTTGGCGTGAATTCGGCGCAACCTGCATTTCGGCGGAGCGGAGAAAGGCCCGCGTTGCCTCAGGCCTTTTCACTTGTCTTTTCCTGAGGCCAGAGCGACGGCTGGACGGCGCAAGTCTTCTCGTACCTGAGGTCGGCAAGTTTACGGGACCAGTAAAGGATGCTGCGCTCGGACCGCGCCAGCCGAAGTTGCGCGTCGCGGAGCTTGCGTTCCGCGTAACGCATGCGTCTGCGCCGGATACTTTTGAGTTGTGGATCTTCGCACATAGTCAATTTCAAACCTGAATATCCAGGATAATACGCGGGGATAGCCCGGATCCGGCCTTGATCATGGGTGGTGAATCCCCGTGGCCATCCAGCGGGTTTCCTCAATGAGCGCGTTGCGCGTTTGCGTGGATCGAGAGTCTATTCTGGCCACCCGTGAACAAACGGGAGTTCTCTTGCGCCGCAGGCCTCTCTACCAGAAGCGGCTCGCCAAGATGACAGGCCGGCCCGGCACACCGCGAATGACGTCGACTGACAGGACAAGCTCCATGCTTTTGTGTTCCCAGCCTCGCGGAGCGATGGCGTCGATCGTCTTGATCTCGCCAATATCAGTGGCAAATCGACCAGCAGCGAGGGTGCCAAAGACGGATAGGCCGGCAATGACGACTACGGTTTGTCCTGTTCTTGGATCTGTGAGCCGGTCGAGGATCGCATAGTCCTTGGTGAGATTCAGATACGGAACGGTATAGTCCACGGACCACTTATCGTCGCCGGAAGCACTCCGGTCGTGGATGGCCACGGCGTTGGGCGGAGTGCGCACTACGGAGAAACGCAGATCGCGAACGAGACGCTCGGTCCAGTCGTTATTCATGAGACCGATCAGGACGACCGGCCCCCTCTGCAAATCGGCATAGCTGGCCTGCGATTGCGAGGCGATTTCGTACGGCATGGCTTTTGATTCCATCAAGCCGGTGATACGGGCCAGCGTCTCGGCGTCATCCATGTGCACCATTTCGTAATCAAACACATGGAAGTCGTTGAGGGTCATGTGGTTGTCTGGGCTGGGAGGAGGGCCCGCCTGATGGCCACCGCCAATGGTGCCGACGCAGAGCAGCACTGCCTTATTTGAGGCGAGTACAGGGCTCCAGAAACGGTCGATGGAAGAATCAGTCCGTCGTGCCAATTGAGTAAGCGCCAGGCCGAAGAGCAACAGAATGGAAACCAGCAGTCCAATCTGCCAGGCTCGGGGTCTCCATCTTGAGGTTGTGGAGGATGCGGCCTGATCAGGCAAAGGAAACGTCTCGTCAGGGGTTGGATGCAGATAAGTTTCCTGTTCCGAGACCACTCGAAACTGCGGAACGTAGCTGCCCCGCTGCAGGTCGATCCGCAGGGATTGGTTCACGCCTTCTTCCTGGTAATACTGGGCCAAGCGCTTGCGAACTTCCGCCGCGGCGCTGCGGACCACATGATCGGCGGAAGTATCGTAGTCGGGCGCGCGGCCGAAGACCTCGGAGCCAATCTCGCGCTCCTTCAAATGAGACTCGGAGCCCTCCAAGCCACGTTCGACCATGAACCGCAGGACGGCCGCATAGCGCTTGCTTTGGCGGAAGGCAGAACTGGACAGAACCCGCTCGAGATGGTCACGAATGGCCTTTGGTTCGGCTGAGTTGTGGGGGAGCGCTACCTCGTGGTGTTGTTCGTCAATCGACCCTTCGCCGACGTACCGCGCTGGCATCTGGCTTTTCATTTTCTTTCACGTGAAGTCTGGAACAAACTTACGCCTCGCTGTTCGGCGCCAGGCTAGAGGCTCTCCTCGACACAGGATTCAACTTGGTTATACAGGGTTATACAGGCCAGCGCTATCCATCGTCCAGCAGCGGTGATGTGCACTTCAGGGATGCGTTTGCAAACGTTATCTTTTCAGTTAGATAGGGGCGTCAGCGCGAGATATGACGATGTCATCTGACCGTCACAGGCTTGCGAGTCACGGGAGCCATTCACTAATTTTGCGACGGTGCCGATGAAGGCATCCGAATGCGTGAGAACCATCGGCCACTTCCGCGGACGTCCTGGCAGAAGAAGGGGCCACACGGAAGGGCTAAACGAGACCGCCGCTCCGGAACTCGGAGTTCCACGGGAATGTGGACCGCTTATGACGAAGTGCTCGCTGTTGGATGTTGGTTGGTGCGACTGCGGCGGATTCACGTTTTCTTCAATGGGCGGTTGTTTCTTCTGTTCGCCTCCCTGGCGGTGCATCGTCTGCCGACGATTCTCAGTGCCAGGGAACGACATCGACACGGTGGCTTTGCGTATTGGCCGGTCAGTCAGGCAACGCCGGCTGGCCTCAAGCACGGGGCATGGAGAAGGGGGAAGCGCTAAGCGCTTTCCACCACACCACACCCCAGATGACGGCTTTCAGAATTCCGGGAAAGCCGCACTTCACTCACAAAACTCCTGGCGCAAAGACAGCGGTCAGGCCAGCATCCAGAAACCCAACAAACGAAAGGAAGGCAGAATGCACTCAATCAAGCAGATATTGTCACGAGTTCAACCTGCAATTCTCGTCGCTTTCCTAGCGGCGGGCTGCGTAACCATGGCGGCAAACGCTCAGACGGTATACAACAATGGGACGGGCACGAATAACGGTTACTACTATTCGTTGTATTCCACGGGCGGATCGGCAACCATGACGTTTCCTTCAGCATCACAGTATCCCGGCAATTTCCAGGTGAGCTGGTCTGGCGTCAATGACGTGGTTGGCGGTAAGGGCTGGAGCACCGGCAGCAGTAGAACCGTGAACTACAACGTCGGCTACGCCAACGGCTACAACAATGTTTCCGTCTATGGGTGGACGACGAACCCGCTGGTTGAATATTACGTCTGCGAGTTCGGTTCGGTGGTGTCTGGAACGTACAAGGGCAGTGTCAGCAGCGACGGGCACACCTACAGCATCTATGAACATCAGCAGGTCAACCAGCCCTCGATTCAAGGCACTGCAACTTTCAATCAGTACCTGGATAACTGGGGCGGGTCATCGACCGGAGCCTCCCACCAAGTCACCATGGGCAACCACTATGCCGCATGGAAGAGCCATGGAATGAATCTGGGCAATTTCAACGAGCTGATCTTCATGGCAGAGGCATGGGGCGGCAAGAGCGGTGGAATGAACGCAACAGTGTGGTAGATTGCACTGCAAATCAACTGTAAAGCCCGGGCAGGCGGCCCGACGGCCGCCAGCCCAAGGGCTGCGATTCAAACGAGACGATTTAGAAGGGTTAAAGAGCGCGGGTTGGAACGCCTTCGCAGACGAGCGGATTTTGAGCTGATTTGAATGTTGGAAATCCGGATGCGCATGGCTTTTCGATCCGGATGCCGGATAAACGAGAAACGAGACAAGCTTAATGAGAAAACTGTTCATTTTGACGGCAATCATGGTGCTTTCCATCGCCTGCGCGGGAGAAACGCCTGATAACTTCGTTCTGGTCAAAGGCGGGAGTTTCAAGAACACGAATTCCAATTACTACGGAAAAGGCGTAACCGTATCGGACTTTTATATTGGCAAATATGACGTAACTCAAAAGGAGTGGGTTGAGGTAATGGGCAGCAATCCCTCCAAATTCAAGGGCGACAATTTGCCGGTAGAAATGGTGAACTGGTATGACAGCATCGAGTACTGCAATAAGAGGAGCATCAAGGAGGGGTTGAAACCGTATTACAACATCGACAAGGTCAAAAAAGACCCGAATAACAAGCCAGACCCGACTTTTGGCGAGCTCGATGATACGAAATGGACCGTAACAATTAACAAAGGAGCGAATGGGTACCGATTGCCGACGGAAGCGGAGTGGGAATATGCCGCGGAGGGAGGCCAGGACGGCAGGGATTATACATACAGCGGCAGCTACGATATAGACGAAGTGGCATGGTATTGGAGAAACTCGGGAGATAAGGAACTACATGGATTCTGGACTTGGCCCGCAATAGAACAAAACCATGACAGGAGCCATCCGGTCGGCAGCAAGAAGCCCAACGAGCTGGGGCTCTACGATATGTCGGGCAATGTGAGGGAATGGTGCTGGGACTGGTACGGAGACTTGGAGAAGAATGTAACTGACCCTAAAGGAAGCGAAAGCGGGTTTAGCCGGGTATGGAAGGGGGGCGGCTGGATGGGCGCCGCGACCTTTACCGAACCGGTTTTCCGGGGCCATCTGGCGGCGAATGGCGCGGGGCCGGATCAAGGCTTTCGAGTGTGCCGCGGCAAGTAAACCGGAAGATGACAAACGAGGCATTCAGGGGAAATGCTCCAGAGCCGGTCTTATAAACCGGCATCATAGCCCTGCGCTGCCCATTCGCCCAGTATCGTTCTGGTTTCGCAGTCGACGCGATGAGGTCCAAGGCATTGATGAGACCGGTTGCAGCGTTCGCGAGGTTCCGTGGATGAGGATGTTTGATCGAAGAGTGTTTTTAGCCGCGGCTCTCATGGTGTGCAGCTCAGAGGCTGTAGCGCTGCCAGTCCATGTTGTTCTTGACTGGCCCGGCGGCATACCGGCATCCGGGCCAGCGGGCGCCCACATCCGGGCGGTATGGGCGGCCGGTACGTCCAGCAGCGGCGTGCCCGCCGGAGTCGAAGCGGAAGCGGGGCCGGACGGGGTGGTTCTGGATCTCGGCGACGGTGTCTGGCATGTGGATGCTTCCGCACCGGGATACTGGAATCCGGGAGCGGAGGTTGTGGTAGGCCGCAAGGCAACAGCCGTTGTTCGTCTCGCGCTTTGGCCAGCGGCCTCTTTTCACGGCGAGATCCGTGCGTCCGAAGGTGAACCGCTGCCAGACGCCCTCGAAGTTCGGTTGAGCGCCATTCGGAATTCAGCCGATGAGACAACCCGGGCGTCTATTCCGCGATCGGAACCGGGCCCGCCTAGCGCGGAAGTGCGCTGCCGGATCGATGAAGGAAGCTGGAGTTGCCTGGGTCCGGCCGGTTTGTTCGATGTGCGGCTGGAGGTTGCGGGGTACACTCCGCGCTACGAGTGGGGGGTGAGTCTGAAGGCCGCGGAGAGCACCGACCTGGGGCGAATCGCGCTGCTGCGAACGGCGTCGGTATTCGGACGCGCGGTTCGAAGGGATGGATCGAACCCGCCGGGTGCCTGTCGCGCGACGCTGCGGCCGGAGGTGATGCGCGGAGCCGGGGAGCCCGACCCAGAAAGCGCGCGTCAGGTTGAGACGAGTTTCTCTGTGCCGCTGAGCTTGCGTGGCTATTTTCAAGTTGTTGGTGTGTCGCCCGGCATGTACGTGCTGGATGTCGAGTGCCAGGCGGCGAGCGGGGTCCGCGAATTGAGCGTGCAAGGGGACGGTGAGACCCGGGTGGATCCACCGTTGCTGCTGGGCGAGCTGACGCTCGGCATTGCCGTCACGCCAAAGACCGATCCCGAGGGCCAGCCGTGGCAGCTTACCGTGGATGCGACGGCCCCGAACCTGCGACGGATCGCGGACAAGGCCAGGACCTTGGAGGACGGACGCTGGGAACGGCGCGGACTTGCGGCTGGCAGCTATCGTGTCATGGTCAACAGCTCCGATGGCACGCCGTGGCTGCAACGGGACCTGGAGCTGGGCGCAGGCAGCGGGCCGCTGCCGTTGCGCCTGGCGTACGTGAAGGTTGCTGGCCGGGTGCTGCTGAGCGGGCAGCCGGTGCGCGCCCGGCTGATCTTCTTCAACGACGAGGCGGGCGGCCAGCCGGTGACGCTCACCAGCGACGATAGTGGTGGTTTCCAGGGGTTGTTGCCGGTCGCGGCCGATGTCAAGGAAAGCAGCTGGGTTGTTGAGGCGCACTCTGACCAACTGTCGAGCAGCCGACGGCTGACGGGCGTAAACGTGCCGTCAGCCGCTGGTGGTGCGCGGGCCTGGCTGGAGCTGGAGCTGCCGACGATCGCCGTGCACGGTACCGTGGTCTCAGACGATGGCCAAGCGCAGCGCGGCGTCGAGGTCACCTTTGAAGACGGCAGCCGAGCCCGAACGACCACATCCACCGACGAGGCGGGGTACTTCGAGCTGCCCAATCTGCCGCCGGGGAAGTACACTGCGGTGGCCGAGTCGGACGAGGGCGTCTCAGAGCAAGCGGCGCTTGAGGTGGTGGAGGGCAGCGAGAAAGAGCTGAGGCTTGTTCTCAACCCATCCACGCGCGTCACCTTCCACGTGGTCTCCAGCCAGGGACCCGTGACAGATGCGGCGGTGCAGGTCTGGATTGCGCCGGGGTCGCCGCGAAGCTTCACGCACACCGATCAGGATGGCGGCTTCGAGGTGAAACTGCCGCCTGGGAGCATGGAAGTGGGGCTGACGGTTGGAGCGCCGGGGTATGCCCTCAAGATGGTTCGGATGCCAGTTTCGACAGCCCCGATGCCAACGTCGAGCGAAGGCAATGCATCGGCTGATGCAAATACCATCACCCTCGACGCATCGGGCGGGACGTTGACGCTTAATCTGCAACCACCCGCGCGCTCGCTCGAGAACATTGGCACGGCTTATCTGGTGCACAACGGAGCCATCGAAGACGCCGGCACGCTCGCCGGCTGGGGCACAGACCAGGCAGGCGCCAGTGGCGACGGGCAGGCTGTTGTCGAGGCGATCGAGCCGGGAGTGTACGCGCTCTGCCTGCTAGCTGACACCGCTGAGCTGGCGACACTCTGGCTGAGTTCACCGCCGCCGGATCGCTGCCGTACGGGCACGGTCGAGCGGGGCAGGACGCTGAGCCTGTCGCCACGGTGGCCAGAGCGGCGCTAGGCTCCGGCGGCGCCGTTCCGATCTCGAATCCGTCAGGGCTCGCGAGTTTGTATCCTGCGCAAGAAACGCCCGATCCGGGCCACCTTTTTGTCGTGCGCCGAGAAGAAGTGCAGGAAGCGGGCCGCGAGTTCCGCGGCGGGCTGTCCGTTCAGCGCCGTTTGCTGCTCGATCTTATCGAGAAATCCGTCCAGTCTTGCGTCGATCTCAAAGAGAGAATTCGTTTCGGCAATTGCAGAAACTGCCGTTTCGGTGGACCGATTGATTCAAGCAACTTTCGCCGTGTTCGGCACGAATCGTCCATTGAGTATGCGCGGGCGTTGCGGCAACAATCCTCTGTCCGGCGGTTGTGACGCGTACCTCAACGCGGGATGCTGTTCAGAACGGATCCATTGTGATAACTCTCAGGAGGGCCGAGATAGCTTGGCCTCACACCGCCCTCATTCACGACCAGCTTCTGCAGCACCACGCCGGGATCAACCATCCAGAACTTCAGCGTGTGATAACCGGAGCCAGCCAGCGTATGGACGCTATGAGTGTGGCGCGCATTGTCCATTACGGATTTTTCCCAGTCCCTGTTTCCGTTTTGCGCGCTGTAGTCTTGCGGAACAACGGTGATAATCTGAGGCGTTTCGTCGTCAAATGACACCGCATATCGAAGACCGCGGCCGGGAACGAAATTCAAAGTGGGAGCGAGAACAGCGTTCACATCAACCGTCCCGGCGGTGAACAGGTACATCTGGTATTCCAGGCTCGCGGAATCCTTCCCTGGCGTGGCGCTCGGCGCATCAACAGGAGATACCGCTCTCATGCCGGACAGCGTGTGACCGTAGTCCTCGATTTTGATCCAGTGGTTGGCGCTCGCATCATTCTTGGCTGTGTAATGTCCGGCCTCGATCGAAACGTAGCCTTCGCCTTCCGCGAAGCCGCGCAATGAATCGCGTGTCACCCCGACCGGTTTGAAGGCATCCACCCTCACGTTGACGCTGCGGCCGGCGCCAGAAATCCTGACACTCCCACGAGTCGTGCCGCTGGGAAGCTTGTTCCAGTCGACGCTGACCCACAGGCGCTTGTCTTTTTCGACAGTGCCGGAAGTCTCGCTGAGCACGATCCATGGATCACTGACTGCGGCAGCAAACAGAAATGGAGTCTTCCCTTTGTCGAAGACATCGATGGAATGGTGCTGCCGGTTGAGCGCATCGAACTGCGGCAATGCGGGATCGCCTGGTGCCCCGGGCCAGGCAGAATCGGAACCATCCACCGCAATTCCCATCTCCGGGGTGGAGGGCGCTTCAATCTCCACTAGCTTGATGGCATCCATGTTGTTTCGCGGAGGATCGCGCCAGGTCTTGTACCCGATGTGTGACTGATCCATGAAGTGGTCCCACTTGCCGTTGGCAAACGTGCGATTGAAATAGTCCATCAAATTGGCGTCTGCCTGGAACAACGCGCGCGTTTGGGCGGCCATGTCGTTGGTGCTCGCCCGGCCCTGGCGCGCGTAAAGCGCGTTTCTTGCGGCGGCCAAGTACATTTCGTTTACCTGTGCGCTTGCTTTGGCGGGAAACAGCACCAGTTCGTAGAAAGCATCCCGTTTGTCAGGAGTTAACTTGCGGTAAATCTCTTCCGCTTTACCGGTGATGGCCTTGAAATCGGCGACGACATTCTCCGCTTCCTGGTAGTTGATCAAGCTGTAAGTCGAGGCGTCCAGCAACTCGGGTTTGCGGCGGCCGTTGTACTTGGTGTACCTGGAGATGATATCGGCGATGTCGCCCGCGTATGCGGGTCCAAATTCCCGCTCGGCCCAGAGACGCGTGTACTCGTTGATGTTGTCGTTGGTCAGGCGACTCGTGTCCCAGGCCAGGTCCATAAAGTATTCAAGGGGGAATTCATAGCCCTTGAGGTGTCCGACATTCACAATCCATATCCTGTCAGCGCCATATTGTTTGGCCAGGGACATCTGGTCCCATATCTTGGCGATGGGACTGGTATTGATCCACTGGTAGTTTCGTGGGCCCCCGTGATAATCGAAGTGGTAGTAGACTCCCGCGCCGCCCGAACGTTTGCGCTCTTCCGCATTCGGCAGGCGGCGAAGGTTCCCCCAATTGTCTTCGGCCCACAAGATCGTCACATCGTCCGGAACGCGAAAGCCCTTGTTGTAGTAATCCTGCACTTCCTTGTAAGGACACCATAACTGAGGCACTTTGGTCACATCCGCATTGACTTCCTGGGCGATTATGCTCCGCTGAGCATTGACGATATTGGTCAGCAAGTTCATGCTCTGGGCGTCGGTCCCGCCCGGAATCATTTCCGTGTCATTTTCTCCCCGCAAACCGATCGTGATGATGCTTTCGTAGTTCTTGTTCCGCTGCAGGCCTTCCCGCCAGAAGTCTCCCATGACGTCTGGGTTTTTGGCGTAATTCCAGTTCCCCAAGGTCTTTTGATACCGCCGGTCCCACTCCTTCTGGGCGCGCAGCATCGGTTCCTGGTGCGAGCTGCCCATGACGATGCCGTACTCGTCCGCCAACCGCGAGTTTTCCGGATCGTCTTCATTGAATGCGTTGTTCCACATCGCAGGCCACAGATAGTTGCCCTTGAGCCGCAGGATGAGTTCAAACAGTCTGGTGTAAAACTCATGGCCATAATTGGCGATTCCGGGCGGAATCGGTGGCTCTTTGCTGGGCGCAACCGTACCGAATTTTGCGGTGATCCAATTGCTCAGGTCAGGCGCTTCATCGTTCAGGAAGATGCCGCGATACTTGACAGAGGGAGGCCCCTGCGCATATTTCCCGGCCTTCACATACAGATCATCTTTGCGTTCGACTGGAACATCGGCCCACCAATACCAGGGCGAAACTCCCATCTGCTCCGAGAGATCGTAGATTCCGTAGATGGTCCCGCGCTTGTCGCTGCCGGCGATTACGAGTGCGCTTGCGGTGCCGGGCCAAGGCTGCGGCACTACTTGTATGAGAAATGATTCCCAGTTACCGGAAATCTGTGTGGGATCAATCTTGCGATCACGGATCAGCTGGTCAATGATTGCGCTCTTTCCAATCGTGCCGGCAATGATTACGTTTGTGCCGAGACCGTTCGCGGCGTTCATGATGCGGGGAGTCTGTCCAGTAACACGCGCCACATCCGCCTGGAGATCGTTTACAGCACGCAGCACGCCTTCATGGTCGTTCCTGTCGACGTATATCGTGGCAAGCGTCTTTCCTTGAGCGATGGTAAAGCTCCCAGGACGGTGAACAGTCTCCACATACTGCATCTGTCCCAGGGCAAAGCCATTGCGGCCGAAGGCCACAAGAAAAAGGAAGAACAGAAGAGTTTTCCCAAAAACGGCTCTCAGCGAGACAGACTGGAGGCGAATCCGGAAAGCAAACGGAAGGCCGTAGGAATGCAAAGGCGCGATCTTTGTCAACGTGAAGCCTCTTTCTTTTCGCCGTTGAGGCAGCGGTCGGCGAACTTCAGGAATGTGGGCCAGTGTGGGACAGGAATGGACCCACAACGATGCAAATGGACAGACTGAACGAAGAGCGATCTGAGTGCGGATTCGTCATGAATGTTGTCTTCGGGCGGAGTATCTCTACGCCAAAGTGCATTTTTCCCGGAAGGCTGTGGTCCATCCAACTATTGTAGTGAGGATTACGGTGTTGCAAACGAGTTGCTCTGCCTTGCGACGCGGCAAGAAGAGAAGACCTGTGGAGGTCGTGGCGAGAATGGTCGCAGCGGCTGGATCACGCCGCGCCTTCGCTCAAGCGGTGGGTGAGCAGCTAGGCTCGGCACGGTCCTCAAGAATGGGAGCCAGAAGGATTTGCGGGATGTGCCGCGGCATTTCCGCACGGCGCCCACGGCCGATGTCTATATGCAGGAGATTCTGGCCAGCGTGCAGGCAACGGCTAATTCGATTCATCGCGAGTTGAAGGCAAGTTCATGCCTTCGACTGGTGGCGAAAAGGCGAAGGCGTGCCGTGATTCCAGCGAAAGGCGGAGACGCGGCTGCCACAATTGCGACGGCGAAAATGCAACCGCGGGCCGGGAGAAAAGACGGAACTCTCTGCGGATCATGTGAGGGATATTCTCCGTAAGTTCGGGATAATCGTTTGAATACACAGCTCTTAGACTTTTTCTGCCAGACGCTTAGGCGCTTCAATCTGCTCAGGTTCAACGCCCAGCCGTGAGCCATAAAGCTCTCAGGAAGGTGACCCTAGTCACCATATCCAGTATTGATATCGATTTAGAATAGATAAATGCTTATCGATACCAATTTATCTACATGGCTAATCAGCCAGGATTTGGACTCGGTATCGACTTCGCGAGCCAATTTGCGGCAGAGCGCGGTGACGGGGTTTATCAGCAAGTCGGGACCACCTGCGTGGAGGAGAGAATGGAACGGCTGAATGCCATCTACACAAAAAAGCGCGAGTGTCAGGATTGCCACAAGTGCATTCGCGAGTGTCCGGTCAAGGCGATTCGCGTGCAGGATGGCTCTGCATGCGTGGTGCCCGAGCTTTGCATCATGTGCGGGAATTGCGTGCTGACCTGTCCCAATGGGGCGAAGCAGGTGCGCGACGACTTGCCCGCCGCAAAGGATCTGCTCGGCAGCGGCCGCCGGGTCATTGCCTCGCTGGCGCCTTCGTTTGCGGCACAATATCCAGGCATCCGGCCGGCGCAACTCATTCATGCGCTCAAATCCCTCGGCTTCTTTGCCGTGTCGGAAACAGCGCTGGGCGCGCAGCAGGTCTCGGCCAGCATCTACGAGCTGATGAGCAGCGCGTCGAATCAGGTGCAAATCTCTTCCGCCTGTCCGGTCGTGGTGGACTTGATTGCCAAGTATTATCCGGAATGCCAGCCTTATGTTTCCAATCTCCTGTCTCCAGTGCTCACGCACTGCAAGATGCTGCGCGCGCATTACGGCGAGGAGATTGCGATTGTTTTTATCGGGCCTTGCATTGCGAAGAAGCAGGAAGTCGAAGCGCATCCCGAGCTATTGGATGCCGTGCTTACGTTTGAAGACCTGGACCGCTGGCTGGCGGCGGAAAAGATCGATCTTGCCTGGACGGAGCAGACGGCTGCCGACAGCTTTGAGCCGGAGAATGCGCAGGAGGGAGCGCTCTATCCGATCGATGGAGGAATGGCTCCGGGCCTGACCAGCCGGTCTGAACCGGATCGCGTGCATTTCATGTCTTTTTCCGGAATTCCCAATGTGAAGAAGGCATTGAAGGAAATCGCGGTCTGGAAGCAGAAAGAGAACATCTTCTTCGAACTGACCGCCTGCGCCGGTTCCTGCGTGAATGGGCCGAAGGCGCGATCGAACGAATCGGTTGCGCTGAGCCGTTACGAGATTGTCCACTACGCCAGGCTGGCCGATAAGTTGCCGCGCCAGGCATCGCTGGAAATCACGCGGCGCTATGCGGCCTCGCCGGTAACTCGCGTCGAGTATAGCGAAGTGCAGTTGGTGGAAGCGATGCGCACGGTAGGCAAGTACTCGGCCGAGGATGTGCTGAACTGCGGCGGATGCGGATATGAATCGTGCCGGGAGTTTGCGCGCGCGCTGATCGCCGGCGACGCGGAACGCATGATGTGCGCCACCTACACCCGCAAGCTGGCGCAGAAAAAGGCCAATGCGTTGCTGCAAAGGATGCCATCCGCGGTGGTCATCGTCGACGAGAAACTGAAGATCATCGAGTGCAACGCGGGCTTTTCCCGCCTGTTTTCAAGCGAGGGCGAACTGCCCACAAACCTTGAGGGAAGCGCTCTCGGCGGCGTAATTGCCTTCTCCAATCTGTTTCGCCGCGTGCTCGATTCCGGCGAGGATATTATGGGCCACGACATCCGCTTCGGGCGCAGCATCCTGAATACGAGTATTTTCACCATCGAGCCGCATTCCTTCATTGGCGGAATCTTTCAAGACATCACCGCGCCCACGGCCCAGAAGGAGCAGATCATCGGGCGCGCGCAGGCGGTCATCGAGAAGAATCTGAAGACCGTGCAGCAGATCGCCTATCTGTTGGGCGAGAATGCCGCCGATTCGGAGGTGATTCTCGATTCCATTGTGCAGTCCTTCAGCCCGGAGGACATCAGCGACAACGATACGGGAGACGGCAGTGGCGAGTAACTCGGATAACTTCATCGAAGTTGATTTCTGCCAGCGTGCCAAGAGCGGCCGGCGAATCCCGGGAGATGTTTTTCTCTCGAAGAAGGTCAAGGAGGATGGGCGCATCGTCTCGGTCCTTTCCGATGGGATGGGCAGCGGGGTCAAGGCCAACGTGCTGGCAACGATGACGGCAACCATGGCCTTGACGTTCACCACCAGCACGATGGATATCTGCAAATCCGCCGAGGTCGTCATGGACACGCTGCCTGTTTGCAGCGTGCGGCAAATCAGCTATTCGACCTTCACCGTCGTCGATATGGCCAGCACCGGCGAAACGCGCATCATCGAGCACGGCAACCCGCCCTTCCTGCTGATTCGGCCGTCGGGTGAGGTTGAGGTGCGGAAGATGACGATTCTTCCCAAGCGATGGAAAGAACGCGTCATTGATTACTCGACCTTCAACGCGCAGCGTGGAGACCGCATCATCTTCTTTTCCGATGGCATAACGCAGGCGGGCACGGGCGGCGAGCTGACTCCCGTCGGCTGGGGATGGGAGAATGTCGGGAATTTTGTTCGCCGTGAGATCAGCGAAAATCCATCGATTTCGGCGCGCGAGTTATCGCGCCGGCTCGTGGCAAAGGCAGGAGAAATCGATGGCCTTGCGGCGAAAGACGATATTACTTGCGCGGTGGTCTATTTCCGCAGCCCCCGGCAGTTGCTGGTGATGACCGGGCCGCCTTTCAGCCGCTCCCGCGACCAGCAACTTGCCATGATGGCCGTGAGCACGCCGGGCCGCAAAGTGATCTGCGGCGGAACCACTGCCAATATCATCTCCCGGCTGCTGAATCGCCCGATCCGGGAGTGCATTGGCGAACCTTCTGATGCGAAGATTCCGCCGCCCGCCAGCATGGAAGGGATCGATTTGGTGACGGAGGGCGCGCTGACCTTGTGTGAAGTGCTGCGCCTGCTGGAAGAGGAATCGGCGCCCGAGGAGATGCGCCCCAATGCGGCCGTGCGGATCGTGGCCATGCTGCTTGATAGCGATATCGTGAACTTCGCGGTGGGCACCAGCGTGAATGAAGCGCATCAGGATCCCAGCTTTCCGGTTCACTTCGACCTGAGGCGCAATGTTGTCACCCAGATTGCGCGCTTGCTGGAGAGCAAGCACATGAAACGGGTTTTTATTGAATATCTCTGAGAAGAGAGTCCAACCCGCACTCTAGATCAACTGTAATAATGCCCTTGTTACCTATTCACATACTGGCTGGAAGGCCCTTCAACGATCGGTGCAGGAGTAGCAGGGATCGCAGGAGGCCTGAATCAACGGCGAATCGGCAAGCTGCTGGCCCAGAACCGTAAAGCGGACCGTGGCCATGTTCATGAACGTGGGTGTGCGCACGCGCACCCGCGCGGGAATATCGGTTCCATTGGAAGTGATCTGGTAGAGCACCTCGCCGCGGGGCGCCTCGGCGCGGCAGATAGCGGTTCCGGCCGGCACCTTGAAGCGGGCGCCGGAAGGCGTTTTCGCGTGGATCGGCCCCTCGGGCAGCGTACGGAGCGCCTGGTGCAGAATATGGCAACTCTCCACCATTTCCAGCGCGTGAACGACCAGGCGCGCGCGCACGTCGCCGGAGGTTTCCACGGGCACGTTGAATTCCATGCGGTCGTAGGCGCAATAGGGCGCAGCCTTGCGAATATCCTGGCTGATGCCGGAGGCGCGCGCCAGCGGACCTACGGCGCCCATGGCCATGGCCTGCTCTTTGGTCAGAATGCCGACGCCCTTGCAACGCGACTCCACGGACCGGTCCTTGAGAAAGATGGGGAGGATGATGTGCTGGATGTCGCGTTCCAGCTCATCCAGGATATTCAAAACGGCCTGCGGGTCGGCGATGTCGCGATTGACGCCGCCAATGCAGTTCATCCCGTAGTTGACGCGATTGCCTGAGATGGCCGAGAGCGCGTCCATGATTTTTTCGCGCAGCGTAAAGCAAGCCATGAAGACGGTCTTGAAGCCGATCAGCTTGGCCGCCACGCCCGACCAGAGCAGATGGGAATGAAGCCGCTCCAACTCGGAGAGGACCACGCGAATATAGAGTGCGCGCTCCGGAGGCTCGGCGCCGGTCAACTGCTCCACCGCCATGCAATACGAGAGCGAATGCACGTTGGAGCAGATGCCGCAAACGCGCTCGACCAGGGTGATTCCCTGCAAATAGTTGCGCCGCTCTGCCAGGTACTCGATGCCGCGGAAGTTGAAGCCCACGTTCATCACCGCGTCGCGCACGGTTTCGCCGTCGCAGATGAGTTCCAGCTTGTAGGGCTCTTCGAGCGCTGGGTGGTAGGGTCCGATGGGAATGCGATAGCTCACTTCACGACCTCCTTGCGCAGGTTGATGCCGATGGGATCGCCGGCCCGAGTCATCAGGGGTTGGGTGCTCTCGCGCCCGGTGAATTCCACGGCAAAGTATTCGCGTGTTTCGCGCTCCGCCCAGTCGGCGGCGGGAGAAAGATCGGCAATGGTGGGAATCCGCTGTGCTTTGGTCGCGGTCGCAAGGCTGAGAAGCTGGCCGTTCAAATCCCATTGATAGTCGAGGTGAATCTCCTTGTCGGGCAACTCGACGGCGGTGATGGCCACAAAGCGTGCCTGGAGCGCAATCATCCGCGTGGCCGTGGCGCGCACGTCCATGGCCTCAGGCGTTCTCCACCAGGAGCCGTTCTTCCATTCCCAGTCGCCGCCAAGCCCAGATTCCTGAAGAGACTGAACGAAATTTTCCGGTGCCGTATTCATTTCCAATCCTCTTTTCGCGGGTTCACTGCCGTCTGCGCAACGGGTACTTCACTTACCGCAATTGAAGCCGGCTGCGCATGCGCCTCGACTGGGGCAGGAGCAACGGCTTTCTTTTCCGCCACGGCCGCTGGCGCTGCCGCCGGACGCACCGGGCGCTTGCGCACCATATTCAGCACCTGCTTCAGCTCGCCCTGCGTGCTGTAGAGTGGCGGAAGTTTCGACTCCATCCGCAGCGTGCGCGGTTTGCAGCGATCGATGCAGCATCCGCAGAAGGCGCATTTGCCGGGATCGTAAGACCAACTGAAGTTGTCGCCGCTGCGCGTCACCTCGATAGCGTCCGACGGGCAAGCATACGCGCATTGCCCACAGCCCACGCAGCGCTCCGCATCGTTTTCTATCAGGCCGCGATATTCATTGCTGGTGCACTGGTGCTTGTGGGGCATGGGATAGGACACTGTGCCGTGGCGAAGGTTCTTGAAGAGAAGATGGAAAATGCTCATGATACGAACCTCATGTAGGCAGTTGCAGAAACGGCAAGAACTGCCAGGATGGCTGCCCACCGCCAATAGAACCTGATAGACCGCTCCAGCGTCAGGCGCCCCGTGGCCGCCGCAGAGATGGAAAGCAGCAGCACCAGCGCGAAGGAAATCGCCACGAAAGAGAGCGCGCGGAGCCAGCCAGCGCCGCCTGCCGGCATGATCATTGTGGCCACGAATCCGGTGAGCGCCACCCACTCCAGGCCATGCGCCATTTCCCACATGGCCAGCGCCGCTCCAGCATACTCAGTGAGCGGGCCGGAGTAGATCTCCTGCTCCGCGCTGGAAGTGGAGAATGGATTGAGCCGCAGTTTCGCGGGGATGCACAGCAGAATGCCGAAGACGCCGATCCAGTGACCAGGATTCGACGACACACCAGCAATTTCCGACAGGCGGAAGGTTTTTGCCATCACCGCAATGGTCACAATGGACAGGAGAAAGACAGCGTTGCAGGCAACATTCAGGATTGCTTCGCGGATGGCGCCGACCTCTGCGAAGATGGAACCTGACGTAAAGCCGGCCAGGATGAAACACATCGAGGGAATTTCGAGCAGGGTCACCAGCACAACGGCATCGCCGGCAAAGCCGCGTCCTTCAGCAAACACGGGCAGCATGGCGATGGCGCCGACCATGGAAAGAACAGACAGGGCTGGCCATAAGCGCAGAAGGTCCGCCTCGATCCCGTGCCGCGCGGGCGTGCGCTTGCCGCACAGCTTCACGAAATCATAAAGGGGCTGGAGCAGAGGTGGTCCAATGCGCCGCTGCATGCGGGCCATCGCCTTGCGCTCGCCCCAGACATAAAACCAGCTGGCCGGAACCGCAAAGAGCAATCCTGGAAAAAGAAAGATGTGAATCAAAAGTGAAGTATTCATTTTTGCGGCTCTCCTTTCGCCTTCTCGGGCACTTCACGGTCAGCCAGAATCTTCGCGGCGCGCATGATGCCTGCAGCGATGGCGTCCGGATGGGGCGGGCATCCGGGCACATACACATCCACCGGAATATATTTGCTGAGCGGTCCCTCAATGACCGGGCTGCCCGCGAACACATTGCACGATGCGGGGCAGGAGCCCAGCGCGACCACGGCCTTGGGCTCGCATACCTGCGCGTAGACGGTCTTCACCGCCTCCAATGTATTGCGCGTGACCGGGCCGGTGATGCAGAGGATATCCGCGTGGCGAGGGCTTCCCTCCAGGTGAATGCCCAACTGCTCAACGTCGTAGCGGGGCGAAAGACAGGTGATCATCTCGATGTCGCAACCGTTGCAACTGCCGGTGTTGAGATGAAACAGGGCTGGACTCTTCCGGCGGCATCTGTGCAGGAATTGCTTGAAGAGATTCATTGAATGCCGCCTGTCAGGGCCGCCAGCAGATTGGGCGACAGACCGCCTGCGAGCAGGATAACGATCAGGCCCACCACCGCAAGCCGGAAGGTCAGGGTTTCAGCAGTGTACTGCGTAACATCTTCCTCGTCGCGCGGTCCCCACCAGCAGCGGGTCAGGCACATGACGTACGCCAGCAGCGCGAACATCGACGACAGAATGAAGCCGGCAAGCACCCAGTGATTGGATGCGGCTGCCGTCTGATAGAGACGCCAGCGTCCGGCGAAACCAAGCAGCGGCGGCACGCCCAGCATGGCCAACATGCCGGCCAGAAAACCAGCAGCGCTAACCGGGTAACGCCAGGCCAGTCCGCGAGCGCCATCGACAAGCGCTCCGTCGGCCTCTGGAGCGCTCACGGAAATGAACAGCAGAGCCTTGGCCAACGCGTGCACCGTAGCTCCGAAGAGTGCGCCGCGCAGGCCAAGTTCACTGGCCGATAAAACACCCAGCAACAGGAATCCCATGTCCTCGATCGTGGAGAGAGCAAGCATGCGCTTGAGATTGCGCTGCGTCAACATCAGCAGCGAGGCCAGAAGCGAGCAAGCCAGGGCCGCGCCAATCCAGAGACTGCGCGGCTCAAGAAACTCGGGATGCGCCTGCGCCGCCAGGTAAAGCTCGCCGAACGCGCCCATGTCGACGACGGCGATAATGGCTCCGATCACCAGCGCCGGCACGCCCTCCGCCAATACGGGCATCCACAGGAGCAGGGGAACAATCGCCAGCTTGAGAACCCAGCCGCTCAGCAGGAGTGGACGCGCCCAGCCGGCATCGCCCATCTGCAATGCAACCTGGCCGGCAAGCAGACAGACAGCAGAGAGCAGGACCACGACGGCGTAGATCCATGCCACGCGACGCGTGGCGATGCGCCACACCAGCACCAGGGCTAATGCGCTGGCCATCTCCAGAAGAACCGAACGCTGGATGGGCTCCGCCGTCCATAGAGCAGCTACTGCAAATGCCCCGCTCATCGACAGCAACGGAAACAGCGGACGCCATGCCTTTTGTATTCCTGATGCGACGAGCAGCGCAGCCAGCGCTACCGAACATGCGATTCCCAATAGAACCGGAATCTGTTCCACGCCTTGCGCTGTGCCCCTCATTCCAGCGGTTGCGGGCAGGAACCAGCGCAGCGCGCCCACTAGCGCAATGGTGAAGCCGACTGTCCAGGCAATTGCGGACTTCTCTGCCCAGTCCACGGCGCGGCCCAGCGCGGCAGAAACTGCCTGCAAGCCATGCCACACGCCCAGATAAAGGCGATCCACGTCGGTGTTGCGATAAAACGGCGCCCAGAGCGCCTTCAACATCACGGAAAAATCACCCGCAGGCAGACGGCCGGCTCCCAAGATCGGTTCGCCGCCGGTGAAAACACTTTCGCCTTTGCCACCCATCATGCCGCCTCCCATCAGAACCTCGCCTTCCATTGCGAAGGCAGGTGTCTTCGACCTCGACATGCCCGCCATTGCATAGACCAGAGCTCCCAAACCGGCTGACATCACAGCCAGCGCCAGGCCGCCAGTAGTCCACCAGGGGCCGGCATCGGGCGCGAGCCCAAACCAGGAAACTTGAATTGCAGCCAGGCCAAGCACCGGCAGGATGGGATTGATGAGGTAGTTGACTGCCAGTTGCGGCGCTACCCCCAGAACCACGCTACCCACGCCAAACAGCCCCAGCGCCCATACCATGGTGCGCGGCGATTCCTTCGCATCTTTGGTCTGCCGCGTAGTGGGCCCCAGAAACACGCTACTGGTGGCTTTGACACAGGAGAAGATCGTGCCCACGCTAACCACCCAGGCTGCCAGCGCCGGCACCACCTGTCCGGCCTGAAGCGCCGCGGTATAGAGCATCCACTTGCTGGCGAAGCCGCTCATGAAGGGCACGCCCATCATGCTGCCCACGCTGATCAGCCACACAATGGTGGTGTTCGGCATGCGGGTGGCCAGGCCGCCAAGCTTGTTCATGTCGCGGGTTCCAGTGGCGTGCTGCACGGAGCCAGCCGCCAGAAACAGACCGCCCTTGAAGAGGCTGTGATTCAGACAGTGCAACAGGCCGGCCGCAATGGCCAGCGGCGTCCCGATTCCGAGTCCGGTAATGATGTAACCGACCTGGCTGACGGTGTGGTAGGCAAGCATGCGTTTCAAGTCGTGCTGCACCATGGCATACACCACGCCCACGACCATGGTGACCGTTCCCGTCCACATCAGGACGGCTCCCCAGGAGTACGGCCACTGATTGAAGCAATGCATGCGGGCGGCCAGGTAGACTCCGGCTTTGACGTAGCAGGCCGCATGAAGAAGGGCGCTCACCGGGGTGGGCGCGTTCATGGCCTCGGGTATCCAGGTATGCAGCGGGAACTGTACCGACTTGGCCAGCAGGGCCACCATCATCAGCGCAAAGACGCCGCCCGTAAAGGCCTGGGAAACCGCGGGATTCGTCCACAGCGCGCTGCCGGTGCGGGCAAAGATCAGCAGAATGGCCGCCAGCAGCCCATATCCGGCAAGGTGGGTCATCAGCAGTACCTTGCGCGCGCCGGCAACCGCTTCTTTCTGCTTGTACCAGAATCCGACCAGGCTGAAGGAGCAGAGCCCCATCATTTCCCAGCACAAGTACAGGCCGAAAAGGTTGGCGCTGTACACCAGCCCAACCATGCCGCAGATGAAGGTAAGCATGAAGCAGTAAAAGCGCGTGGCTCCGCGATCCTTGGCCATATAGTCGATCGAGTAAAGCAGCACGATCGAACCCAGGGCCGTGGCCATCAGCGCAAACATCAGGCTCAGCGCGTCGACGTGGAAAACCATCGCCAGAGGGCCGTCCCAGGGCATCGCCACAAAGTCGATGGGGCCGCCGCGGTGGACGCGCGCAAAGGTGGCCAGCACCGCCCCCAGGGCCGGAAGGCTGGAAGCCAGCGCCAACACGCCCTTGGCGCGCGAGGAAAGAAGACGCGCCCCAAGAAGCTCCAGGACGATGCCTGCTAACGGCGGCAACAGAGCCAATAGCACCAGAACTTCAGTCGATATTCTCATCGTTTCCCCTCGTTGCTCTGTTCCGTGCACGACGCACAATCGAGATTCCGCGCCTCAAGCGCCGTCCGTTGCCAAATGGCAGGTAGAAACAAGTGACGAAACTACCTACCTTTCGAGCCCTGCTGTCGATAAAGATATATCGATAAGCATTTATCTAGACAATATCTCCAGTGGTCTTCCCAGACAGTGACGATGGTCACAATTTGCGAGGAATCGTTGACCCTGAACGGGGCCTTCCTGCAAGTCTATGATTCCCTTGGGTTTCTCTGCGGGGTCGTAGGGCGCGCGGTGCCCTCGCTCTTCCCACGGCCATGGCGAGGCCGGCGACCGCCACGTGGGGAGCGTGGCCTCAGGGGCAGAAGGAGCGAGAGCTCAGTTCTTGGCCAGGATCGGGACCGCCGGTGAAGCACTTGCGGGGCAGATCCGCTCCGGTTTAGAGATAGGAGTTTCGCAATCCTTTGGCGCTAGAACTGAACCGCGGGAGAGGCGGAAGATTGGGTCTTCGTCAGCGAGCACGTTCAGGGACAGATGCGCCCCGGCCGGACACCTTTTTGGATCGCGTCGTGCAACCCGTCGCCAAGCGGGCCGGGATCACAAAGTGGGTCGGATTTCACAGTTCTCGGCACTCGTACTCGACGCTGCTCAAGGCGAACGGTGAGGACGTGAAGGTGGTTCAAGAGAGGATGAGGCATGCGAACATCTCGACGACTGTGAATATTCACGCGAAGGCACTAACGCCAGCCAAGCGAGAGGCGCAAAGCAGAGTAGTGGATGTGCTATGAATCATTCCAGAGGTGTCGCGGGAAAGGTAAAGGGAAATGCCGCCTGACCTTTCAACGTATCGTTAGCGAATTGCGTGATTTTCAGCCGATTCGCTCAACCGTTGATTTGATGGGTGGACCTGATCGGGATCGAACCGAACACCTCTTCCATGCCATGAAATCGGCTTTAAACATTTCACCAACTTACAAGACCCCGGTGGCTACCTAAGTCCTTGTAAGAACGCGCCACGCCGAGAACTAGCGTATTGCAGAACGTATCGCGTTTGCATTTGCGGTCCGCGCGCCGGAGGCATTTGCCACGAATCGCGGCTCCAGAATTCCTTTTCCAAACACTGCTACAGAATCTACCATCATCCGTTGGCCTTCGCGTTAGATGCACCGGCGATTCTGACCTTAAATAGATGCCGCTCAGGAAGCTCGTCCTGTGTTGGGAGCAGCACTACTATAGAAGGGACCGCGAGGTTGGCCGGCACGCAGGCAGATGGATTGGCTGTGCCGTATGTGGTCAGCCTGTTGGCGCTCTTGTTCACGTCACGGCATTCGCTGGCATGGAGGGGCAGCCGACAGGAAGCGGAGAGGCCAGACAGCAGGCGGAGGCCGCAGAGCTAGCGGCAAAGCTGCTGGAGTCAAGACCGAGCTTTGATTCCGGCCGCCCTAGCGGCCGACCCCGGTTCACAGGGGCGGATGTTTCGAGCATCGCAGCAGCGGCTCATCGCAACTTGGTTTTTATCAAGAATCGCCGGTTGTTCGGCCACAAAGCAACATTGGTCTTGCGCATCCCGGCGGGACCGATATAGTCTTGCGGATGAAACCAGACAATGGATTATTTGTCTGGAATGTCGAGGTCTTTTCAGTTATTGAAACACTGATCTTCCCTTAGTTGTCTTGGTCACGGGAGAAACGATGAAACGCGTGACCGGATTTTCCTTGTGTGCATTCGCACTCAGCTTGTCGCTTGCCTTTCTGACTGCTTGTAACTCGTACACCTCGTGGCACAATCCCACGGAGCCCGTTATTACCAGCTTCACGGCCAATCCCACGGCGGTGACAGCAGGTGGGCCGGCGAGTCTGACGGGAGTTTTTACCAACGGCACGGGTGTCATCACGCCGGGTAATCTCACTGTCACCAGCGGCACGGCGGTGAATGTTACGCCGACGCAGACGACGACTTATATTCTCACGGTCACGAATACCTCCGGTAGTTCGGTCGCGCAGACGGCCACGGTTACGGTGAATGCCGCCGCGCCGGCGATCACCAGCTTCGTGGCAAGTCCTGCGACGATCACGGCAGGCGGAACGTCGAGTTTGACGGGAGTTTTCGCCGGCGGCGCGGGAGTGATCACGCCGGGAGATATCACCGCGATCAGCGGCACGTCGGTCAGCGTTTCGCCCACGGATACGACCACTTATACCCTTATAGTGACGAACTCCGCTGGAGATACGATGACCCAGACGGCGACGGTTACAGTGAATCCCGTCGCGCCCGCCGCGCCAGCGATCACCAGCTTCGTGGCCAATCCCACTTCGGTCACGACGGGTGGGTCCACGAATCTGACGGGGATGTTTACTGGCGGTACAGGTGTCATCACGCCGGGGAATCTCATAGCTACTAGCGGGACGGCCGTTCCAGTGACACCTGCGGATACGACGATTTATACACTGACAGTAACCAACTCCGCCGGCATAACTGCTGCGCAGACGGCCACGGTTACGGTCAACGCGGCCGGCCTGACCGCGCAGACGATCACCTTCGCCAACCCCGGAACGCAGACGGTAGGCACGCCGCTGTCGCTTGTCGCCACGGCCACCTCCGGACTAACCGTATCCTTCGCATCGACCACGACCAGTGTCTGCACGGTCAGCGGCACGACGGCTACATTCCTCACGGGAGGCACCTGCTCGATCACCGCGTCGCAGGCAGGCAACGCAACCTATGCGGCGGCTACGCCGGTCACGCAGAGTTTCACGGTGAATGCGGTGAATGGCATGAGCGGCAACACCATTGGCTATTCAAGCTGTCCAGCGCCAGCCGGTTCAGGCACGCAATACACCATCGGCATGCTCGATAGCTCCGGTAATCCGAGCGGTCCGCAGACAATTGCGGCCTTCACGCAATGGAACAACCTCAATCCCGGCGACGTCGTCTGCATCTACGGCAAGAGCACGCCGTATGCCGAGCGCCTGATTCTCACGCGCGGGGGCAGCGACGACCAGCATCGCATTCGCATCGTCGGCGTGATCCAGAATGGGTTCGAGCCGATCCTGACCGGCAAGAGCGCGACGACCGCCGCAGCGTTCAATTATGGGGCCGGAATCTCTCAGTACTACGAAGGCGGGGAAGTGTCGGTCACGGGGCTGAACTACGGAACGCCCGTCGCGTACCTCAACATCGAAGGGCTCACCATCGAGGGCGCGACGACCGCGGAGGTCGGCGGCACGGTCGCGAGTCCGACGTTCACGAGCAACACCTACAGCGATCCAAACATCAACGGGGGCGCGCAGAGTCCCTGGGGCTGTGGCGCCGCGGGCATCAATCTCATTCGATCGGACCACATCTCCATCATTCACAATCGCATCAAAGACAACGACAACGGAATCTTCGTCAACTCGAACAACGGCAACACCTCGTCCAACATTCTTGTGGAGTCCAACCACATCTATGGAAACGGCGTTGCGGGCAACACCATTAACAGTTGCACCTTCGATGCGCACGGAACTTATACAGAAGCCGAGAACATTACGTATCTTGGCAATCGTTTTGGCGCGCTGAGGCAGGGGCAGGCCGTGAACCTTCTCAAGGACCGGTCGAGCGGCCTTTTTGTCGAGTACAACTTGTTTTTGCCGGACGGAGCGCTGGAGAGATCGTTGGGCGATACGCTCCTCGTCGGATCTGCACCGGGACCGATCGGCCACCTGCTCGACCTGGTCGAGTCGTACGATTCCAGCGTTGGCCCTCCGGGAGGGTTGGCAGCTCTCGGAGCTGTCTACGACAATGTGAGCGTTTACGGAAACATCTTCTTTGATGATGGCGCAGCCGCGGACGGGTCGCAAGGAGCAGAGAATGCGGTGCACTTCGGCGGCGATCAAGGGAATTCAGCGGTATATCGCAAATATCTCCACTACTACAACAATACCGTCGTTGCCAGGCGCGCCGATGGCGTGGGATGGCTCGAGATGGAGCCGACAACCAATGCTGGAGCATGGAACAACATCTTTTATGCAGCTTATGTCGGCTCTTCGACGCCGCCGGCCTTTAACCTTCTCAGCACCTGGTGCTATGACAAGCAATACGGTTACACTTGCGGAACTGTGAATTACCTTGGCCAGAATTGGAACAGCCCAATCTGGGCGACAACGGGCGTTAATGGCAGCACCGACTCGAATCCCAACTTTGTCAACCTCGCCAACGATGACGTACATATTGCCACCAACGATCCGACGATTGTGGGGAACGGCCAAACAGGTGATTCGGCCTATCCTGCAAACTCGACTTCAATACCGATCGAGTATGCGGACTTTCTGACTACGGTCGCCAGGCCGTACTCCCAGGCCACGATCGATCTCGGCGCGCTGGGATACTCCGCTGGGGCATTGCAATCGCAGACCATCACCTTTCCGGCCATCTCCGCGCAGACGGTAGGCACGCCGCTGACGCTCTCGGCAACTGCCAGTTCAGGTTTGACTGTTTCCTTTACGTCGACCACCACCAGCGTCTGCACGGTCAGCGGCGCGACGGCCACCTTCATCGCAGCCGGCACATGCTCGATTACCGCTTCGCAGCCCGGCAACGCAACCTATGCCGCGGCCCCGCCGGTCTCGCAGAGCTTCACGGTGAACGCGGCCGGTCTGACCGCGCAGACGATCACTTTCAACAATCCTGGCTCACAAACCGTCGGCACGTCGCTGACGCTTGTTGCAACCGCAAGCTCGGGCCTGCCGGTTTCGTTTGCTTCGCAGACCACCAGCGTTTGCACGGTCAGCGGCACCACGGCTACCTTCATCACGACAGACACATGCACGATTCAGGCGACGCAGGCCGGCAATGCAACTTATGCCGCAGCAACGCCAGTCTCACAGAGCTTCATGGTTAGTGGCGCGTTGGCTTGCGGCTCAAGCTCGTACGCATTTCCAGCAGGTCCGACCTACAGTAGTCAGAGCGGACCCGCGACCTTGTCCAGGACCACGACTTGGGCGCCAGGAATCTCCGGCGGCGTGCCCAACCGGACAACCATTTGCGCGACGCTTTCGCCAGCCGTGGGCGGGGCCGATGACGGAGCAGCAATCAGTGCGGCGATCGCCAGTTGCCCCGATAACGAAGTTGTGATGTTGAATCCTGGGACCTACACCATTAAGGGAACTAACAACATCATATGGGGGAAGAGTAATGTGGTTTTGCGCGGCAGCGGGGGGCCGGGAGTCGCTCCAAGCCTGCAAACCCGGTTGATGGGAGACCCCTCCCTCGTTGGTCCCGTAGTCAATATGGGCATAGGCCTCTGGCCCCATCCCTTAACAACCTCTGCCAATTTAACAGCCGATGCGATGCAGGGCGCAAATTCAGTAACTGTCGACAGCACGACAGGCTTTAACAAAGGCGACCTTGTGATCCTCGACATAGTGGTGGATCCGGCGGACGATACCGGAGCTTGGATCATCAACGCTCCTACCGGTGGAACCGGACTCGTCTATCCATATGCGGAATATAACCCTACGAATTCCCCGGCCGGAAGCGATTCCCGTGGATGGTTTAGCCGCATGAACCGGCCCGTATCTCAGATTATGGAGATTCAATCCATCGCTGGCAATACCGTAACCTTTACGACGACGTTCCACATGACATTCGACGTGGCGCATTCGGCGCAGATGACTGGATTTGACACCCCGGCGCTTAACAACGCCGGTCTGGAAGATGTTTACGTTTCAGGTGTGCCCGCCCCCGGAGGAAATAACCAGGACAACAACGTCTCACTGAATCTCGCCAAGTACTCCTGGGTGAAGAATGTCGAATCGGACCGGTCGAACGGTTATGGGATAGGACTCGATCAATCGTTCCGATCCATCGTGCGCGATTCTTACGTTCATAGCACCATCAATCCAACCCCTGGCGGCGCCGGATACGGGCTTGAATTCTCCTCCGGATCGGCCGACAATCTGGTCGAGAACAATATCTCCTGGAACTTCGACAAGGTTGATGTCATGCGCGCCTCGGGCGGCGGAAACGTGCTGGCCTACAACTACATGGACGACGGCTGGATCGCCTATCAGCCCAACTGGGTGGAGTCGGGGATCAATGCCGCGCACATGACCACGCCGCATTTTGAATTGTTCGAAGGCAATCTCAGCTTCGCTCTCGGCACGGATGATACATGGGGCGGCTCGACCTTCCTCACATGGCTGCGCAACGTCGCAACAACGCATCGTTCAGCTTGGCCGCCGCTCAACACCTACACCTTTGATGCGACAACTCAGACGACGGGCTGCACTTCAGGCGGACCGAACGACTTCACTTGCATCGCCTATACCGACGTCGGAAACCGGCAAGCTGCCACGTTGACTTATGGAGACGATTTCTTTAATTACGTTGGCAATGTACTCGGCTCCCTCGACGCGCCTGTAGCTCCCCAAGCCCAGGGATTCACCTACGCAAACTCCGCTCCTGACTGGGTGGGAGATCCTGTTCCGATGTGGGTGATTGGCTTCGGCGATTGGAACGGCGATAGCGCCCAGGACCAAGGGGTCGCAAACACCATCTTCCGCGACGGCAACTACGACTACGCCACTCATAGCACACACTGGAACGGCGCGCCGCAAACCCTGCCCGATTCGCTCTACCTTTGCTCGAAGCCGGCCTTTTTCGGCAGCTACAACTGGCCCTGGTCGGACGGGAGCAATGCGAGCACTCCCTATCTCACCCATTCCTACCAGTACTACCCGCTCTCGCCGGCCCTGGGCACCTTTGGCACATCAGGGACTCAAGTCACCTACCAGGGTTATCAACTGCCGGCCTTCGTCCGCTTCCTCCAGTTGCACGAGATTGAGCAGCCTCCGGCCGATTGCGGCGCTTCAACGCTTTCCAGCATGCCCGCCGACTGCTCGCTGCTCTTCACTGGAGTGCCACAGAACGCCGGTGGTTTGACGGCGCAGTCGATCACCTTCGCCAATCCAGGAGCACAAACGGTAGGGACGCCGTTGACACTTGTCGCAACCGCAAGCTCGGGTCTGCCGGTCAGCTTCACCTCAACCACGACCGGCGTTTGCACGGTCAACGGCACCACGGCCACCTTCATCGCGACCGGCACATGCTCGATTACCGCTTCGCAGCCCGGCAACTCAACCTATGCCGCGGCCACGCCGGTTTCGCAGATCTTCGCGGTGAATAGCTTGGTGATGCTTGTAACCAGCATCAGCATTCCAACGACGGCATCTATGGCGGTAGGATCGTCAACCTCAATCGGGGCTACGGTATCTCCGGCAAACGCGACCAGGCAAACCCTGAATTGGGTCTCCAGCGACACGACGATCGCCACTGTCAGCGGTGGCTTGATTACCGGCGTAAAAGCGGGGACGGCAACGATCACGGCGGAATCAACCGACGGCTCCAACATCACCTCCAACAACTGCGCCGTCACGGTGACAGCGGCAGCGACGACGGCCTCGAGTGCGCGGTGGATCAGCGGCTATTGGGCGGACTGGCAAAGCGGACAGATGGTGGACCAGCCGGATGAGCAAATCAATGGTCTTCCGATCGCGAACATTAACTGGGCGAACATAACTCACGGCTTCTTCGCAACGGTTGCCCCACTGACGGATGGCACCATCGCAAGTTTCAATGAAACCGACGCCGCAGCCTTTACAGCGGCCGCTCATGCTGCAGGACGGAAGGCAATTCTGATGATTGGCGGATGGGGCGCTGGAAGTGGCTATACCGGTGCGACCAGCAGCACTGTTCTGCCGACTTTCGTCAGCAATATTCTTAGTATCACTTCCTCACTTGGTTTCGATGGCGCCGATCTCGACTGGGAGGATGACCGCATCGACGCCCAGTGGATTGCGCTTGCTCAGAGTCTGCGTGCAGCCTCTCCTCGGGAATTCATTATCACAGTGCCGTTTGGAGGGGATGCCTCGACTGCGCTGCAATTGTCCGCTTACGTGGATCAGATCAATCTGATGACGTACGGTGTGTCCGGCAATTGGGAAGGCTGGCAATCCTGGTTTTTTGCCCCCATAACCGGGGATGGCCCGACGACCCCGGCTTCGGTCACGCGCGCGCTGAAGCCGCTCCTCACCGCAGGGATTCCCCGTTCCAAGATCGGGATCGGTGTGGGTTTCTTCGGATCCGACTGGCATGGCGGAAACTATCGCGTCACAGGACCGATGCAGCCTGTCGGAGGAAATTTGGACAATTGGGATGGATCGATCGAGCCCTATTCCGATACCGCCCTCAGTTACTGGGAGATAGACGAGTACTACAAGCAGCCTAACCCCACTCTCTATCATTGGGATGACACGGCAAAACAAGGCTATCTCAGCTTTACATCGGCAACCTATACTCCCGCCGCCTTTGCTCCGAATGGGGATACGTCGTATGTTGCCAACGGGCACACCGCCAGCGACTTCCTGAGTTACGAGGACTTTTGGTCTACAACGGCGAAGGGCGCTTTCGCGCGCGCCCAGAATTTAGGCGGCATGATTGTATGGACAATCAACGAAGGGGTAACGGATAAAACTACTTACGCCAGCGCGCCGCTCTCAGCTCTCGCCAACTCGGTTCTCGACAATGTTCCGGCGATGCCTCTGATCTCGCGCTCATTGCCTTGCTGGACCTCTTCCGGAGGAGGCGCTTGGACGGAGGTTACCAATAGTTACGACAATCCTAACGGCGGGCCAACGAATTGGTGGAATCCGGGTGGCTCGGTAAGCGGCATCGGAGCCTCGGTGGCGTACGATCTATCCACTGTCCATCCAGCGCAACGCCGCAACCTGCTTGTCTTCTGGTCGGGATATCCGTTCCAGGACAACTGGGTCTCCGGCACGGCGACGCCCAGCCCCATGCCTAGCAATTACGTGATCGAAGCGAACGATGCCGCTGGAGGTGGAACTCCTCCGTCTTCTGACGATTCCGGTTGGGTCGTACTGAAGACCGTGAGCAACTACGTGGGCGACGGCGGGCAGCACCTGGTTACTGTGCCTCTCGACGCAGCCGGCCAGCCCTATCCTTGGATCCGCATGAGGGTTACTACGATCGCGGATGGCAGCAACAACGCAATGTTCTACCTCGATTTGTTCGACGCGCGCCAGGGCAATCACGATTCTATGGCCATCATGGGAGATTCGATCACTGCGGACGAGTGGAATGGAGCTGGCGGTTACATTCCAACGGAGAACTGGGAGGCCGACATTTCCGCTCAGCGGCCGTATAACACTCCAGCCGTTACAGTGGTTGGCAGGTACTGGGCCAAGCTGGTGGATCCGGCAGCCCAAGGCGTCAGCGACACGACCGGTTCGCTCATCAATCAATGGATCGACGAGTTGGATTGCCACTACGTTGCTCTGGCTTATGGCGCCAACGACGCTGGTGCAACGTCTCCGGCGGATTTTGAAACGACGCTCCGTGCGGTTGTCGATCACATCCTCTCGGTAGGCAAGGTTCCGATCATAACCCAGCGAATTCTGTGGCGCGACGATGCAACCTTGCAGATCGCGCTCAACGGTACGAATAGCCTGACCACAACCGGCGGCCTCAATCAGGCCATCGCGAACGTACTAAACGACCCGAAGTATGCCGGTGAGATTGTCGTGGGTCCCGATCTTTGGGCGGCGTTCTTCAACCAACCAACTTGGTTGGCCGGTGGCCTCCATCCATGGACCGCTGACGGAGCACCAGCCTATAAAGCCGCCTGGCTCGAGAATCTCTTCCAAAATGTTTATACGAGGTAGAGAGAGCCAGAGGATTTTCTGGGCCCATCCCTGTGAGCGGCGCGCGTACCTGTTTGAGCTGGCGGTGCGTCGTGCAATAAGGAGAAATCCAGTCAATTCTCCTTTAGCGGCTATTGCAGGTTGAGCGTGACGTTGGTTGAATGTTGCAGGCTGGCGGAGAGATTGTCGGCGGAGTGAATCGGTCCAAGACGTTTCGCGTGATGGTGGCCTATTTCGCCTTTGTCCATAAACCAAAGGAGACAAATGCAGACCAGGCAACAGCCTCGCTTGACGGAAGGCTACATCTATTGAGAAATGCAGCGGCGCCACAATCTCTTTTAGGTGGTAGCAAACAAAGTTGGAAGCAGGGACTTCGCCGCAGATCTGGCCTGAGACTCGCACCGTTCTTCTCATCCCGCGATAGCCGGAGTCTTCCGGTCTTGGTTTTCGAGCGAGTATAGCTAGTCGTAGTCGGGTATTGGAGATATGGGAGGCGGCCTTTGCTTTCCACATCTCCATAGACTTGGGATGCCGCGAACTCCGGTGGCGTATTGTCGGCCAACGAACTGTGCGGCCGTTCGCAGTTGTACTCCTGCCGCTATCGATCGATGGCCAGGCGCAAATCATTCAGTATGCGGAATCAGCTACCTTTCAGGCGTTCGTCGCGCAGCCTGCCGTGGAAGCTTCTTTCTGCAAGAGGCGGCCTGGCTGAATATGAATCAGGCGGATCTTGCGTTCTTCAGCCCAGCCCAAGCGCGCATAACCTGCAAAGATCTAACTGACTTGCAGGAATGCAGGGAGCAAGGGCAGACCGATCGAGTTTGACCTCATCCAAGCCATGCGCTACAGTTCTGTTGAGCGAGACGGGAATTTCAAGAAGCAGCGAGGCAAGATCATCTGATAAGTGTACGTTTAACAGATGTCTTGGTTAATCAGGCAGATGCTGGTGGGCGAGAGCAAAGCAATTGAAGCACCAAGATGTGGTTCACGGTAGGTGCCATTGAAGCGGACGATGTTGCCATCCTCGTCTTCAATCCAGATGCGCCCGAAGAAGCCCCCATACCTGCGGCCTTGGGATGCACGTCGTAGACCCAGGTGCGCACGGAGCGGAGAAACTCTCGGCGCACATAGCTGAAGACGTAGTGCTGGCTGTCGAAGCTCTTGGAATCCAGAAACATCATCTCGGTGAACCCCAGAGGTTTGTAGGTAAAATGCGTGTCCATCCTCAGTTCCTTGCTCAGGTGGCGGATGGCGCTCAGCGACCCCTTGAAGAAGCCGTGCCGCAAACTGTCCCGAGGCTCAAAAGACCTTTCGAAGAAGCCCTTGCCAAAACCGATGCGGCGCAGCATATACTCTTCGGAGACCGGGGCGTGGTAGAGCGTGACGTCGGGCTTCGTGTTGTGAATGTAGGTCTCCACAAGCGGCGTACGCAGTTGAATATTCTTGACCAGCACCTTTTCGCGTCCGATCGCCCGCTCCACCAGCGCTGCCTGATCATGCGCAAGCTGGTGCGCCTGGCCATAGGTGGGATCCTTCGTCTTCGCGTGTGCGCAGGCAATACTGAGGACAACAAGCAGCATGGCGAGACCGATCTTCCGAAACATCATGTTCGGGATCCTAGGCGGTACCGAGTTACATAACCTACTTCACAGTCAAGGCAAAGGTCGTTGTTGGTGCCGGAGTTACTGCGGGATTGCCAGTTCCGGTCACGGTAAAGGTGTAACTGCCAGAACTGGTTTGCCCATTCGTGCCGGAGCGGGAGATGTTGCCACCACACGCGGATAGGGTGCCCAAAGCCGCCATCATCAACAAGAGGCCCAGCATTGCCCGCCATTTGCGCCGACGCGCCGGAATTCCAAGGAAGACCAGGAATGCAAGGACAGCTTCGGCTCCGGCCCATCCACGGCCATTGCCACCGGTCTTCGGCGTAAGTAACTCCCCGGAGAAACCGGTCGTAGTGATAGTGACGAGTTCCGTTCCTGTTGTTACGCCGCTGCCTAGAGTGACGGTTGAGCTGCTGGCGGAGCAGGTCGGGAGCAAGGAGGCACCGGCAGGCGAAGCAGTTACCGCGCAGCCAATAGTTACAGCTCCGACATAACCTGTGGTCGTGCTCACCGTAACGGTTGAAGTCGCGGACGAACCGGCGCTTATAGCCCCCGGCGTCGTGGCAGACAACGTAAACGTTGGCGAAACTGGCGCCTTCGGCGTGGCAGACGCCTCATTGGACATGCCGCTGGTTCCACTGGCATTGACTGATGCAACTTCGTAATAGTATGTCGTGCCGTTGGTCAGACCGGAGTCGGTGTACGATGCCGTGGCTATGCCAGTTGCGATCGCTGTCGTGCTCTCACCGCCCGCTGTTGTTCCACGGTAGATGTTGTAACTCGTATTGCCGTCAGCAGCGGTCCAGCTCAATGCAACCGATGCATTGCCTGCTGTTGCTGTTAACCCGATTGGGGCTGAGGGCGTGGGCGGCTCCGGCGTGGCCGACGCCTCATTGGAGAGCGTGCTGACTCCTTCGCTATTGACCGCGGCAACCTTGTAGTAATACGTCGTCCCGTTGGTCACAGTGGTGTCGGTAAAGATCGTCCCAGTAATGCCGGTAATAATCGGTGTTGTACTCTCGCCGCTGGGAGTTGTACCGCGATAGACGCTGTAACTCGTAGCGCCGTTGGAGGCAGTCCAGTTGAGTGTCACCCTGGCGTTGCCGCCTGTCGCTGTCAGGCCCGTGGGCGTAGCCGGCGGCGCTCCGACCGTGATCAGCAAAGCCTGCGGATTCCAATAGTAGTTGGTGGTCCCAGTCGAGTCATAAACGCCAATCTCGACGGTATACACGCCCGGCGCAGCGGCGCTGCCCACGCTCCAGTCCAAGAGGCAGTTCTGCGAAGGCGATGCGCCTGAACTGGTGGTGAAGTTCAGCGCGGTGCAGCTAATCGTTTTGGCCGGGCTGGCAAGCGTCCCTCCGGGTGGGATGACATAGATTTTCGCCGTTCCATTCGTCAGACCGGCCTGGCCCACATCCGTGATGGTCGAAATGATGACGGTGGAGTTACCAACAACCACCGGATTAGGACTGGACGTCGTGACTGATGCGAAGGCCGCTCCCGTGGACTTACCGGCAACGATTGTGACTGTTGCATCCGTTGCGACAGGACTCGTGTAGTAATTGGTATACCAGGGCGCTTGCGGGTTGTTGATGGTGATTACAGCGGTGTATACGCCAATCGCCGTTACTGGAGGTGTAAGGGCGGAGGGCGTCCAATTGTAAGTGTATGTCTGGGCAGTCGCATTCGGCTGGAAGCTTTGGCCGGGATAGATCTGGCCCGACACCACATTTCCAGCGGAGTCTTCCATCTGTATCTCGACATCCATGTCCAGAAGGCCGCCTGTTCCGACGTCGGTAATCGAGAAGTTCACGGTTGAGTTTCCGTTGGCAGTGATTGAGGCCGGCGTCGCGGTTGCCGGAGAGAGGAAAGCAAGATCGGTACCAACCATGAAGTAGCCTGCGGTGGGATTCGTAGCCAGAACATTCCCCACCGCATCCTCCACATCGATTTCTATGTAATACTGTCCAATATCTTCGGTCGCGCCGGCCGGAACATTATTGTAGATCTGAGTCGGAGCGGTGTTGAAGTTCTGCGACGGATAAGTACTCGGCGTCCTGACACCGCCGATCCAGACCGTAACGACGACGGTAGCATTGGCCAATACGTTCGCAGAGCAATTCGCCGTGCATGTGACCGTTGCAGTGATATCGGTGCTTTGGTTGGTCACGATGGAGAGCGGATTGGCCGTGGCCGTTAGCGTGAACTGGGGCGAACTTGAGGGGGTGGCCGATACTTCGTTGGACATGCCGCTGGTTTCTGCGCCATTGACCGCTGCCACCTCGTAGTAATAAGTCGTTCCGTTGGTCGCACTGGAGTCGGTGTAGGTCGTGCCGGTGATGTTTGTGGCTAAAGGCGTCGTTCCCTCCATACCGGTGGCCGTGCCTCGGTAGACGTTAAAGGAGGTTGCATTGGTGGATGAGGTCCACGTGAGTGCCACGGAATCATTGGCCGCCTGAGCCTTGAGATTGGTAGGCGTTGCGGGCATGGTTGGCGCAGAAGACGACGGCGTTGCCGAAGCCTCGTTGGACATGCTGCTTGTTCCCACACTGTTGACGGCGGCAACCTCGTAGTAATAGATCTGGCCATTGGCCACACTGGAATCGGTGTAGGCGAGAACGGTAAGACCGGTCGCTATGGCTGTCGAACTCTCGCCGCCTGCTGTTGTTCCGCGATAGACGCTGTAACTTGTCGCGCCGCTGGATACAGCCCAGCTTAAGCCGACACTGGCGTTGCCTGCTGTTGCTGTCAGGCCGGTGGGCGCGGCGGGCGCAGTTGTCGCAGCCGCCTGAATGGTAACGGTACCGACGGTTGTCTGTGTGTACTCCTGCCCGTAGTTGTTACTCCAGGCAAGGCCCACGATATCGTACGTGCCAGGCGTGGTGAACGCTGGGGACTGCGTGGATGGAGTCCACGTGAAAGTCAGGGTTGTGCTTGCACCTGCGGCAATATTGTTGGCGTTGTAATTCGGGGCAATGCCGCCAATGACCGTGCTTCCGTTGTAGACCTGCAATTCCAGATTGCCGTTGGTGAGAGCTCCGCCGTTGTTTGTAAATGTTGCGGAGATTGTGGCGCTCCCAGTCGCACTAATCGAGGTCGGACTGGCGCCGCCAGTGATGCTAAAGGAGGGGGCAGCCGGAGGCGATGCCGCATTCACCGTGAAGGTTCCGGCCGCGGGAATTTCTGTGAACAACTGGCCACTGGGTCCGGAAACATTCACCTGCACGGTGTAGGTACCTACGACAGTTGGCGTGATGGTGGGAAAGTACGTCAGAACCAGGCCATTGGTGAAACTTTGCGATGCTTCGAGCGTGGTCTGCGCGACATTGCCGCTGGGGTCGAGAACCACGATTGAGACCGAACCACCGGTCATCGTGTTTTGCGTGCAAGTGACTTTGACTGTGAGGGTGGTACTGGCGTTCTGCGTTGCCGGGTTGGGCGATGCAGTTGCCGTGGCTGTGAACAGGGGGGCGCTGGCCGACGGCGTTGCCGAGGCCTCGTTCGAGGCTGCGCTCATCCCGATGCTGTTGACCGCCTTGACTGTGTAGTAATAGATCTGGCCATTGGTGACCGTGCCGTCGACATAAGTCACCGCAGTCACGTTAGTCGCGATGGCGGTCGAGCTTTCGCCGCCGGCTGTTGTTCCGCGGTAGACGTTATAGCTGGTTGCGCCGGTGCTGCCAGTCCAGTTCAACGTGACCAGCGCATTTCCGCCCGCGGCTGTCAAACCAGTTGGGGCAGTGGGCGCAACGGTAACAGCCGGAATCACATAAAGCGTGACGCTTGGACCCGGTAGCAAGTCGCTGATCGCATTATTGCTGACCGTTTTGCTGCCCAGGCTGTTAATTGAAGTCTGATTGTTGGACGAAATCTGATAGGCCTGGGAGGTGCCGCCGCTGGAGAAGTTTTTCAGGTTGATGGTGACTGGTGTGGTGCCCGTCTGCTTGTTGATCACCATCACCGTAAGCGCGCCATCCGACTTTCTCACAGCGGCAAAAGAAGAGAGATTGTCCGGCTGGACCACTGTATCGGTAACACTGGTGTCGCCAAAGGTGGAGTTCCTGCCATCGTAGTTGCGGTATATCTGCATGGACAGATAGGTGGGCTTGGCGGGCAATGTCCAGTAATTTCCGAGGCTGAATCCGAAGGCGCCAAAGATACCCAGCGCATCGGCTTCAACGGTGGCGCCGGTCATAGTTTGGTCGGATGCCCCACCCCAGTTTGTGTACTCAGTACAACCGACCAGCGGACCATCGCCATTTGGGAATGCGGCTGCAACCCAGTTCCTCATCAGCGGAATGTAATTGACTTTTCCCCCATTTTGGCCGCCGTCGCCATACCAGCCGTTGGGATCTGTGTAGGTCGTATCCCAAAGTTCGCGCGTCGCCTGGTTGGGATCCGAGTAGTTGTCGTCGTAGCAATGAACGGTCAGAATATCGATCAGGCTTGTGCCGTTAGCTTTTTTGTACGCTGCAAGCTGCGAAAGCAGCCACGGATAGTAGTACATGTTGCCGTGGGTGGCATAGTCGGAGCCGGCGCCGGTTCCACCCGCCTGATCTTTGCCGCTCACGAACATCGGCCACCAGCCCCACTCTTCCGGACCTACGACAATCGCGGAGGGATCAGCGGTTTTGATCGCTCCGGCGTAGGCCTTAATGTCCGCCCATGCCTCGTCGTATGTCTCCGATTGTGGATGCACATCGCGATGCGTGCCGGCCCAATCACTCACTTCGTTGTCGAGCATGTAGTACTTGACGCCGTTGGCCGCCGTTGAACCGCCGAATTTAGTGACCAAGTGCTGAACCCAAGCCTGCTGGACTGCGGCGCTGTTTTGCACATAATCGTCAGCGGGATTATTGCCAGTGACGTAGGTATACGCAACACTGCAATTACCGGTCACAGCTGCACTAACGATGCCCGTGCCGGCATCTACATAAGTCGTATTGTTATCGGGATCGGTGGCGCCTTGCGACATGTCGGCACCGACACATGCAGGCACGGCTACCTGCGCGCCGTATATTCGAGTGTCGAATGACTCTGGATATTTGGCGGCAGAAAGGGAATTCGAGATCCAGGGCAGCATGGGCACGGTGATGATCGGCTCGGTGCCTACACCGGCAGCCTGGGTATTCGAAACGAATTCGTCGACGCACGCGCCCTCACCAGCACCGATGGTAAAGACCTCCCAATACCAATCGTTGCTCAGATTCCACGAGTCTAATTGCCAGTTGAAGGTGCTGGTCAGGTCGCCGCCCCAGCGATGCGTGGGAGAATTCAATGCCGTCAGATTCGCCGTATCGGCATCGCAATCATTCCCAATCATCCCAATGCCATAGATGCGCGGATCGATGGCGCCATTGGGAAGACTGTTGACATTGATCGTGCCGGCGTCCACGTTCACGGTGGTCGCGGCGTTCTGGGCGCTCATCGGCGTCAGGCAGAACAGCGCGAAGAGTGCGGCTGCAAGCAGGCTGAGGCCGAACCGCACGCGCAATTCTCTCATCGATGTAACATGACTTGTGGAAGCGGACATAATGTGACTCCAGGTGGCTTCGCTCGCATCTCGTGTGGGCGCGCGCGGTAAAGTCAAACCAAGGAAATCACATCAACGCAGATTAATCATGAATGGCGCAAATTAACCACGAACAGAGAGATAGGAGCATCAGGAGGACACTATTTCCCTTCAATTATCGCCTAGCTCCCAAGGGTTTGTTGCCCGAACTTCTGAATTGTTGACGCCCGGTGGCAACAGGTGGCTTAGCCACACGCTGTCAGTGTAAACGATTCTTTCGGATATGGGGACCGTCCGTGTAGATTATTTTTGCGGTGCCTGAATTGTAGGTTGGGATGGTGATCCAGATCGCGATCTGCCTCATACCCCGCTCCACGGCTTATCTCACGACTTGGACAAAAACCTGCCGGCCGGCTGCATCGATCCCTGAATGCCGGACATCTGGTTATGGAATTCGTAAGCATCGCCGCGGTACAGGGTTCGTTCAAACCACAAGGGCTTATGCCCATGCAGGAAGCCATCCAAGGAACCGTCAGAATCCCCGAGCAGGGCCACGTCCCTGGCATTTCGATTGAAAAGCCAGGGACGTAAGGAAAATGTCATGCAAACGAGACACGCGTCTCTGTCGATATTTGTCGTAATGCTGTTCTGTAGGATTGTTGCCACAACGGCTTAAACGGCTACGAAGCCCACCGGGCTCGACAATGCGGATCAACTCGCCGCTATACAATCCGCATTGGCGACCTACAGCGGCAAGAAGATCGAGGTGAGTGTTGACGCAAAGTAGAATGGAGAAGCTGCCGGGAGAATTAGCGAAGAGAGCGGCGTATCACCGTTATTGACGTGGAATTAGCAGGGCACTTGATTCCTATGCCCTGCTTCCGCCAACATTGACGAAGAAGTGAACGAAGAATCAATCGACACGAATCTGCAATTACTAGGGAGTTGAACATGGAACGCCGGAGCTTTTTCAAACTGATTGCCGCCGCGGCTGCGGCGAATGCCATGCCGTCCTTTGGGCAAACCGAACAGGTCGCTCAGCCGGAGTTGCCAGCCAGTTTCAACCGCTTGACGCGCAGCTATGCCGACTTTTGCGCGCTGCCTCCCGAGAAGCGTGTCTTCTACCAAGTGAAAGGCAACCGGATCGTCGAGGCCAGGCTGGACGAAGCAAACTGGAAGTCGTCGCTTTGGAACTACAGCCCTGCGGCCTCGCCGATCGCGGGCGGATTGTGGGACGACGTGCCTGTGCATGCGCCCCTTCCCGATCTTGCCGGGGATGGCCCGTTCCAGCCCGACTGGGATTCGCTGCTTGGCTATGAAACGCCGGAGTGGTATCAGGATGCAAAGTTCGGCATCTGGGCGCATTGGAGCCCGCAATGTGTTCCCGAAAATGGCGACTGGTACGCGCGTAATGTCTACGAACCGAGCCAGCCGCAGTACGAGTTTCACCGCAAGCACTACGGACACGCCTCGCAATTCGGCTACAAGGATCTGTGCGCACAGTGGACCCTGTTGAACTGGGAACCCGATGAGTTGATGGCTCGCTATAAAAACGCAGGCGCGCGGATTTTCATGGCGCTGGCCAACCATCACGATGGATTTGACGCCTGGGACTCGAAGCACCAGCCGTGGAACTCCGCTGCCGTTGGTCCGCACCGCGATGTCGTCGGCACATGGGCTGCCGCCGCCCGCAAGCAGGGAATGCGCTTTGGCGTTACAGTCCATCAGGCGCGCAACTGGTGGTGGTTCCAAACTGCGCACAGCGCGGACAAAACCGGACCGCTGGCCGGTGTTTCCTATGACGGAAACCTGACGGAAGCCGAAGGACGGGATCAGTGGTGGCAGGGCCTCGACCCGCAGCGCCTTTACAGCGTGAAGCATCCGCCCGAGGCGCTGCCCGATGTCTCCTACGTGAAGAATTTCTACGATCGCACGCGCGACCTGATCGATCAGCACAACCCGGACCTGCTCTACTTCGACGATTCGCTTCTGCCGCTGGGCTGGGGCGGAATGAATATCGGCGCGTACTTCTACAACAAGAGCCTGAAGCTGAACGGCGGCAAGATGCAGGCCGTGCTCAATGTCAAGGACGTTCCGGAACGCCTGCTCAAGGCGGCCGTGGCCGACATCGAAAGCGGCCTGGCCGATGCCGCGATGAAGTACCCCTGGCAGTCGGAAACCTGTCTCGGCCAGTGGCATTACAACCGCGATCTTTTTGAAAGGCCCGGCGAATTCGGCGGCTATCTGCCGCCGGCCACTGTCATTCGCTGGCTCATCGATACTGTCAGCAAGAACGGTACCTTCATTCTCAACGTCCCCGGCCGCCCCGATGGCACCATCGACAGCAAGGAGATTGCCGTACTGGATGGCGTGACCGCGTGGATGCAGGTAAACGGCGAAGCCATCTACGAAACGCGCCCGTGGAAGATTCACGGCGAGGGGCCGCACACCGTGAAGAAAGGCTCCTACCAAGGCGGCAGCGTGGGCAAGATGGGTGCCGAAGACATCCGTTTCACGCGCAACAAGGCAAACAACGTGGTTTACGCGATGCTGCTTGGATGGCCGGAGGGACCGGCCGTCGTGCGGGCGCTAGGCCTCGCGGCGCCCACACAGCCCGGCAAGATTGCCAAGGTGCAGTTGCTGGGAACCGGAGCCAAGGTGAACTGGAAGCAGCTCCCCGACGGGCTGCGGGTGGAACTACCGAAACAGTACAGGCCGAAGGCAGATTATGCGGCGGCGCTCAAGGTGACGATGGCGTGAACGCTGGTCGTCGCCAGGCTGATGGAATGCAGCGGTGCGCGCTCCCTGCAGGAGATAAAGTCGATAGATTGCAAGGGACGTGAAAAGCAGTTGCTCTCGCTAGCACGCGTTTCGATTGCCCTGGTTCCCAGTGCGGCAAATGCCGGTGGCGAAAAGAAACTCCTGGCGAAAAAGGGAAACCGACGTCGAATGGTCAGAATCGGTTTGGTTCAAATCGTCTCTGAGGGTGCACCAGAAGCAACCGTAAGGACAGGGCATCTTGCCTTCACGATGATCGGAAACACGCCTGAAGTCCTGCTCTGCAACCCAAAATGTTTGCTCCTTCTCAGTCCAAGAATCAGCAGGTCGATCTTTCGGTCGTCAATATGCTTCAGTATCTCGGTGTGCGGCTGTCCAAGACTAACGAAGGTATGTGGTTCGCAGACTTGGTGTGCGTTCTGCGGCATGATCGCTTCGACTGCCTCGTAGACATGCTCCCGAATCCGACAAATGTCCTTCGGATCGCCGATTTCGCTTGACCGAATCACGTTCAGGACATCAAGTTCGGCGGAGAAGGATTCGGTCAATGCAACAGCGATCGCTGCGCCATGAGCCGCTTCCTGGGTGCAGTCCGACGCATAGAGGATTCGTTGAACCTGCAGTGGGCCTGCAACAAGCGTATTTACCTTCGGGCCTACGGTGAGAGCGGGCTCGCTCGATTTACGTAGAATTCCTTCGGCGGTGGAACCGAGGATGAACCGATCAATAGAACCTTCGCCATGCGTGCCCATCACAACGAGAGCGGGACTTCTGTGGTGTGCCAAGACTGGGACCGCGTTGCGAGGGTCCCCGTCAAGCAGAACCGTTTCCGCGTCTCCCCACCCAGCCGGAAGCGCCTCTGCTGCTCGTGATAGCTCATGAAGCAAATCAATTCGCAATTGGCTCGATAGCGGCTTTTCCACCTCCACTTCGAGGGCCGCCTGGGTCAGAATAAATCCATGCGTAACCACTAGCTTCGAGGCAAAGTGTCTTGAGAATGCAGCAGCATACAATCCTGCATTTTGCGATGCCCACGAAAAGTCCGTCGCAAAGATCACGGAGTTAAACCGGATCGCTGGCGTGATCACAGGTTCCTCCTCAAAGTGTTGGATCATGGTTGAACTCCCGTCTGGAAGTTGATTGTTGATATCGCGAAGTCATATTGCGACCGAGCGTTGGCATTGCCGATGGCTGCTTCTGTCTGCTGCAGTTCAGCCTGGCTCAACTCCACAATCGAGCTGAGTCCCAGGTCGTATCTGGTCTTCGCGAGATCAAGTGCGGTGTTTGCCTGCTTCAGCAGTTCGGTCGTTACGGTCACTCGCTGCAAAGCGGTATTCGCATTCAGCCATGCGGTCTGGACATCGCGAACTACCAATTCACGAACAGCACGCGTCTCCTCAGTGGCTGCTTGCGCTTGCAGGGTGGCCTGTGAAGCTTGCGCCGAAAATCGGAATCCATTGAAGATAGGGATGCTCACATTTCCGCCAACGGCGCCGTACCAGTTTGTCGTGAAGTATTGCGATGAGCCCATAGGGGTGCCGCCGACAACTCCAAGAGCGCTGATTGTCGGAAGCAATTGCTCGTGCTGTGCCTTGCTGAATTTGCGTGCCGCCAGTTCATTGAACTGCAGCGATTGAAGGTCTGGGCGGTTCTGCATCGCTTGGGCGATGAGCGCCTCGGAACTAGCAGGCAGTGGTGGCAGGGATTCTTCATCGTCAACCAGTTGAAAGTTCATCTGCTTGTCGTACCCGAGTACGGCACTCAGGGCAGCCTTGGCCGCGTCCAGATTGTTTTGCGCATTGAGTTGCAGCAGTTTTGCTTGAGACAGGTTGACTTGGGCAAAGCTCAGATCCAGATCCGACCTCAACTTCGACGAGGTAAGCGCGCTCACCTGATCGGTAATCGTCTGTCGTGCGGAAACTGTTTGAAGCGCAACCTGCAATGTCTCCTGTGCTTCAATAGCGGCGAAGAACACTTGGTCGGTGGCCAGCACGATATCCTGCCGGCTTGCCTCGGCATCGGCAGTGCGAGCTTTTTCCTGCAATTGCGCAGAAGCCACCAGATTCCGCGTGCGTCCAAAGTCCGTGATCAGTTGATTCAATTGGACGCCCATGCCTGCGTGTTCCAGGAGACTTGAGGCAGTCAGATAACCGCTGGAGATTCTGCTTCCCGTATTCGCTGTGACAGCTGTAAGGTTGCCGCTCAAGTTGGGCAATTCGCCGGCGCGCCGTTCGCGTACCGCCTGATGCTGAATTCTAGCGATCAGTTGGCTGATGCGCACACGCGGATTGTTGGTCAATGCTATCTGCTCAGCCTGCTGACGGGTGAGCGGGGTTGGTGTACCCTCTGCTGGCGCGGGTAGCGGAGGTACGAGGGGCGGCGTCGCTTGAGTACTTGCCAACAGAGTCGTATGAACTTGTGGCGCATCCGGAAGCACGCTTTGCGCGCGCAGTTCGGTAGAGACCACGCAGATTGCCAGTGCGATATAGATTCTTATGTTTGCATTCATGCCTGGACCTCCCCAGTCGCTGCGGATTGAGCATCCTTGCGATGAATCAGCAGGTAAGCGGCCGGAACCAAGAACACGGTAACGGCAACCGATACGGTGAGACCACCCAGAATGGCGCGGGCCAGAGGAGCATATTGTTCGCTGCCGGGCTCCAGTGCCAGAGCCATTGGGATCATGCCAAGGATGGTTGCGAGACTTGTCATCAAGATGGGCCGTAAGCGAGCTTTGCACGCCTCGATCAAGGCTTCCTTGAGTTTCATGCCTCTCTTGCGCAATGTTGACGTGAACTCGACAATCAGGATGCTGTTCGAGACTGCGATACCGGTGGTCATGACAATTCCCATGAGCGACATGATGTTTAACGTCGATCCGGTGACGAACAGGAAGGCCAGCGCTCCGGAAAGAGCGGGCGGAATCGCCAACAGGATGATAAACGGATCGGAGAAAGACGCGAATTGCGCCATCAGGATCAGGTAGACAAGAACCACGGCGAGGAGCAGGCCGACGCCGAAACTGGAGAAGGACGACTCCATGTCGCGCACAGTGCCGCGAACTTTCACCGTCACTCCGGCGGGCGGTTGCATCTGGCCAACAATCGATTCAACCTGCTTGTTGACTTGGCTGAGGTCCTCGTTCTTGGGCATCACGTAGATGTCGAAGACGCGGCGCAGTTGATAGTGATCGACTTCGGTCGGCGTGTTGATTTCCTTGATGTCCGCAACGGATTGGAGCGGAGTCGTATTCAGCCCATCCGGCGACCGAAGCGGGATCTGCCGAAAGTCGGTCATGGATTTGATTTGCGCCTCTGGATACTGGACAGTCAGCATGTAGCTATTGCCTGTCTTTGGATCGACCCAGAAGCTTGGCGCGATCATGCCGTCGGACGTAAGCGCAGTGATGACGTTGTCCACAACATCTTTCGGAGTGACCCCGAGCAGGCCAGCACGCACACGATCGATGTTCAGTTCAAGTCCAGGGTAATCAATATCCTGCGGTATGAGAACGTCATTGACTGAGTCAAGCTTCTTAAGCCTGGCTGCCGTTGCCCGAGCAAGGTCATACGCCTGGCGCAGATTGTTGCCGCCAATCTGAATGTCGATTGGTGCAGGTTTGCCCTGATTTACAACCGAATCAACCAGTCCTCCGGCCTGAAAGTACGTTGCCACATCGGGAAAATCCACGGCCAGTTTCTCGCGCACTCTCTGCATGTAGATGTAGCTTCCAACCTTGTGCTCCTCCTTCAAACTGACTTGGATGAAAGCCGTGTTCATACCCGAGTTCGATGTATAGATCGCAGACAAGTCGGGCGTGATTCCGATATTGGAGACGACTATATTGAGATCCTGAGGAGAGACCACGCTCCGTATATCCTGTTCCATCTTCGCGATGTAATCGTCCGTTACCTCGATTCTCGTTCCAGCGGGGACTTTCACATTCACAACAAACTGGCCTGGATCGGTACGCGGGAAGAAGGCCTTCCCGATAAACGGATAGAGGACAAAACTCAGCATTACGCATGCACAGATCACACTGACAACCATTCTGGCGTGCTCCAGTGCTTCTCCAACTTTCCGCGTATACCACGACTCCATGCGCCGGAAGGCGAGATTGAATCTCTCGACAATCTCACGCAACACGCGGATTTTTCTTTTATTCTCGGCGCTGGTTTCAGTGGCTCTTTCCGCGTCCATCTCTGCGGGAGTTTCATGACCGGGATCGATGCGGATGAACCTGGCGCAGAAAAGCGGCACGACAGTCATTGCGACGGCATAGGACGCGAAGAGAGCAATGACAACTGCCAACGCCAGTGCCGTGAATAGATATTTGCTCACTCCGTAGAGCAGCAGGACCGGGAAGAAGACGATACTGGTGCTGACGGTTGAGGCTAGCACAGCCAATTGAACCTCTTTGCCGCCGCGCTCGGAAGCAACCACTGGAGACTCGCCCATCTCCATATGACGGAAGATGTTTTCCAGCACAACCACTGAATTGTCGATGAGCCGCGACAGCGCCAGCGCCAGTCCGCCAAGCACCATGGTGTTGATGGAACTGCTCCCGAGATTCAGCCCGAGAAAGGTGGCAAGGACAGAGACTGGAATCGAGATCAGGACCGCGATCGTGGCTCTGACGTTTCCGAGAAAAAGAAGAATCATCAACGCTGTGAGGCAAAGACCGATCGTGCCCTCGTTGATAACATTTTTAACTGCCAGCTTGACGAATGCCGATTGGTCGAAGACCACGTTCGTCTTGAGCACGGATGGAATATCGAGCAGGTGCGCGACGGCCTTCTTGACTCCATCGACGATGGTGATGGTGTTCGAATTGCCGCCTTGCTTCAGGACGGGAATGTAGACCGAGTGCTGCCCGTCGACACGCACGATGTTGGTTTGGAGCTGTCCGCCGTCCTTTGCCTGTCCGATATCGCCGACCATCACCGAGGCATTACCGACGGTTTTCAGCGGAAGATCATTGATCTTGTCCACGACGGGAACCTGGCTATTGGCATAGATGTTGTAGTCCTTCATGCCGATGCGAACATCGCCGGCGGGAAGAATCAGATTGGACTTGTTGAGCGAATCCACCACATCCATGACGCTCATCTGGTGAGCTTCCAGCTTCACCGGATCGACGTACACCATGATCTGGCGGTATCGCCCGCCATAAGGTTGCGGAACCGACGCTCCGGGAACATTGGCGACTTGATTGCGAACGGTAAACTGCGCGAGATCCTTGAGCGCAGTTTCATTCAGCCCCTGCCCCTTGAGCGTAATGAGGCACACAGGCAGGTTGGACGCATCGAACTTCAGCACCACGGGTGGGAGTGTGCCAGGAGGCAGGCGGCGAAGATTCGCCATGGCCAGATTCGATATATTGCTGACTGCCGCGTTGCCATCCGTGCCGGGCTGAAAAAAGATCTTGATGAGGCTGACGCCGGGCAGCGAGCGGGATTCGATATGGTCGATGCCGCTGCCCAACGTGAAGAACCGTTCGTAGCTGTTGGTGATGTCCGATTCAATTTGCTCGGGCGGCATTCCGGAGTAGAATGTTGCGACAACAACGACCGGCATACTCGTAACTGTCGTGATTCCGACAACAATCACAAACAGGCACATCATCAGAATGAAGAAGGGATATTTGATCGCGAAGGCCGACATTATTGAGCGCCCTCCTGTTTCGGCATGGCAATAGTGCTGATCTCGGGATGAACGGCTTGACCGGGCTGATAGTTCGCCTGACCGGACACGATCACATTCTGATGTTCGGAAAGGCCCCGGGTAATCTCGATCCGGTCAGGTCCTTGAATCCCGAGCCCGACCGATACCTTCTGGACCTTGTTGTTCGCATCCACGATCAGCACATACGACTGCCCGTTTTCTTTGAGAACGGCACCCGCCGGGACCGTGAGTACGTCTTTTTGTTCCTGAAGAACGATCGTCGCCTCCGCGGTCATTCCAGCGCTGAGCGCGAGATCGGAATTGGGCACATCAACCTCGGCGAGCATGGTGCGGGTAGCCGTCGTCAACTCGCGTGTGAAGCGGACGATTTTTCCAGAAATGCTCTTGCCCGTGGCCTGGAGTTTGATCTCGACATCACCGCCAATCTTGATGTAGGGCACATCCTCTTCAGGCACTGGCATACGCAACCGCAAAAGATCGCTCTCGGCCAGTTTTACTACCGGCATCGATTGAGTGTTTGAGGTTGTCCCAGCCTGGATCAGCGAGCCCACGTCCGCGTAACGCATCGTGATAACGCCGGTGAATGGAGCGGTCACGACCGAGTAGCCTTGCAGCGCTGCAACTCGCTGGTGGTCCGCATTGGAAACGCCAAGTTGCTCGCGCGCCGCTTCCAGTGCGGCCTTGGCCGCATTCACCTTCGCTTCGGCGTCCAGATCCTTGGCATGGGCGTCATCCAGCTCTTGTGCGGCAATGAGTCCGGGACGCACACGGGAAGCCTCGGCAAGGCGCGTATACGCTGCGTGAAGCGCGGCATGGCCGGCTTCGGCCAGCGCCACTCCGCTCTGCGCTCGCGAAATTTCGGACTTGGCGTGCCTTATCTCGGCCTCGGATCCAGCAACCTGTGCATTCAACTCCGGCACTTCAAGGGTGGCGATGACTTGTCCGCCTTTCACCCGATCGCCAATATCCACGTTGATGCGGCGAATGTATCCTGAGACCTTTGCGTGCAGCTCCACTTCCTGATAAGGCTGAAACTCGCCCGCAACGGTAAGAGTGTTGGATAAGTTGCCTCGCGTCACCGGCGCCACTGAGGCAGTCGCGAGAGGCGCAGAGGTGGGCTGCTTTTGCTTGCAGCCAGAGAAGACAAGGCAGGGCAGGGCAACGAGGATCGTTGCCCCAAAAACGACCGTTGAAGATCGCATGGACATGATCTAATCACCTATCGACGTACGGAATAATGTGGCCGTGTTCCAGGACAGTGCTACGAAGCCTGGCCTCGTCAATCGACGTGGAGCAGACTATTTACCTGGAAGGAACTGACTAAAGGGAAGAGAGCAAATCCGGAGGGGGGCGGAACGAAAAGTAGTTTAAGTGCGCGCGCTGCTGCCGGCTCCAAGCAACTTGCATGCTCGCGGTCCGCATCCACTGCGTTGCCGCGTGGCACAGATCCATTGCCAAAGCGGCGATCAGCAGCAGCGCGGAAATCATCAATGTTTGCAGCTGGGTGAATGCGGGACGGATCGAGGCCTTATTTCGCTGAAAAGCCGGTCGTTCCTTCTCAGATAGCAGTTTTGCCTTGGGAGTGGAATGCGAAAGGCCGTTCACCGGGCCGTACAAGGACATCTTGTACTGCAGACCCCATCCAAACACGGCACAGGACAAGAGCAGGATTCCCATCACGGTGAGAATGGATATACGGCGGCTTGTACTGTTTATGCGCATGAGGCAATGGGCCAGAGACGGATCTGTCGAAGCAGACACGTCCGACATAGAGACAGTATCGGACAAACCTGCACTTTACGCAAAAGCATAGCCAATCTGAACACGAGCAACGCCTTCTTCAGCCGTCCGAAGCCAGCCTTAAGTCGTTGATTTATTTGTCTCGCCTCAATGGATGCATCATGCGTCTACACTCGGCTTCTCCACTCGCGCGGTGAATGCCTTCATGGTACCTGCCAACCTTGCCATGACTTCAGACCATTCCTGCAGGTGCAACTCTCCCGACCTTGTGAGCGAATATACCCGCCGTGCTGGACCGGGATTTTCCGTATCCCAAGATGAAGTCACATGACCATTTTCTTCGAGTGTGCGCAAGGTCCGGTACAGGGCCGCAGGTTCAATTTGCGCATCCGTCAGAGCGTATTCATCAAGATGCTCGGATAGTTCATATCCATACGAACGGCCTTTATCCCGCAACATCAGAAGCAGAACCGGCTCAATAAACCGGAAGAGATTGCCCATGGCGCAAGAGCGAGCGTGCCCACCGCCATGCCTTGGGCAGAAACCTCTAGCCATACTGAATTCCTCCGCACTTCTGTCTTTTCGGCTTGGTTGAGAGTTCTTGAATTTGCTTTCAAGAGTGTACATCTAGGTGTATATTACAACTAAGAAATGATCATCTGGAGGAAAGATGAAAATCGCAGTCGCAACAATCGACGGAATCTCCGTATCGCAGCATTTTGGCCAGAGCCGAGGATTTGTGGTATTCGATGTGGATGGCACAAACGTGCAAAGCCGGGAATTCCGCACAAATAGCGACACGCCGCACAATCAGGGCGTTTGCCATCACGAGGCTGGAGATGCGCAGGCAGCGCCAGGCTCAGTGAGCCTTTTCGAACTTTTAAGCGACTGTGGCGTTGTGTTGTGTGGCGGCATGGGTGCTGGAGCGGCAAATTCAATGCAGGCGAACGGAATCAAGCCGGTCGTGATTCCTGGCGCGCGTTCCACGGACGACGCCGTGGCCGTCTATCTCAGCGGAAATATTCCGGAGGCCAAGACGGGTTTCTGCAACTGCAGTCATTAACACCCCTCATTTGCAGACTGCCATGATTGCACTACTTGTTCCTGACGGCCGGGAATGGCTTTTCAGATGGACTGCAACGACTCGGAGCCATCGGCCAATGCGATCCAAAAGAATGGCCTGCATGGGCCGATTTGAACAACCGGTTCCTTGTACTTAGCGAGGTGCTGCTGAAGCACCTGAACCTGTGGGTTAAACTCTCTTCGGAGGATCACTATGAAAATTAGTTTGGTTGAGCGGTCGGGGATTGTAGCGGTTCTTGCATTTGCATCTGTTCTTACTTCTTCACAACTCCGTGCGCAGTTTACTCCGGCTCCTACGGCAAGCGCATCATCGATTCCCGAAGCAAAGTGGCTGAAACCTGAGGTTTTGCTCCACCTGCAGCAAGTCAAGGGAGTGGACAAGCCACTGATTCTGCAAGTAGGATCTCGTATGCTTTTTGCCCAAGCGCATATTCCAGGCTCGGAATACATGGGGCCAGGATCACAGCCAGCAGGAATCCAGCAATTGCAGAATCGAGTGAATACACTTTCTCACAAGAAGCTCATTGTGCTCTATTGCGGGTGCTGTCCCCTCAACCGGTGTCCGAACCTCGGACCAGCATTCGCAAAACTGAGTGAGATGGGCTTTACCAATGTGAAGGTACTCTATCTCGCTAGCAACTTCGGCGCCGACTGGGCCAGCAAGGGATACCCGGTTGAACAGGGCTACTAGCATAGAGCGGCGGAGTGGGATGTTAACGATTCCGAATACGTTATCGATTGTGCTGCATGCGCTCTGCCGCTCATTTGCGATGTCACTGCCGTTGTGCTTTGCGTCGGAGTGAGCGCCGCGCAATCTTCGCTAGCAGAAGTCTCACTCCTTCGCAAAGAAGCACCAGAGTTCACGCGCAGGCTGGATGTGCCGAAGCTGAAACAAACACTTGCTGAAACCTCTATTGTTCTGATACGCAACTAATGCAATGGATGATCCTACAGGTAAAAGGCTTTGAAATCGGCATGAGAATGATGGCCTCGCCTCGGTAAAGCGATATACCGAGCTCGTAGCTCAGATGGTAGAGCCGTGCCCTTTAAGGCGTGGGTCGTGGGTTCGAATCCCACCGAGCTCACCATCTTTCACTGCGCCCGACTTCTCGTTACACCAAAGGTCCTCAGTCTGCAGACTCACTTTTGGGCGTATCGAAAAAAGCTTTCAGAGCTCTGAGAAGTTAAGCTGTTTCGCAATCTATGAGGGGCAGAATCAGGAGATAGTCTTGCCAATCGTCAAGTTGCTTCTTAATCCGGTTGTTATCTGGATTTGTATTGGTGGCTGCACAGCCATCTTCGGTACGCTGGTCGCGCTCATCCGATTTCGACGGAGGGAACAGGAACTTCCGCCGCCGACAATCTACCTGGCTCGACACTGCAAGACTGCGTGGAATAGTGAAGGGCGAGTGCAGGGAACAAAGGATATTGAACTTTCTCCGGAGGGTGTCCACGATGCGGAATTGAATCTGCCTGCGATCCGGAATCTGGGCATTCAGCAAATCATATGCAGCACTGCGAAACGAGCCACGCAAACGGCAACAATATATGCCCAAGGGCTTGGCGTCCCTCTCCACTCTTCGCCTCAGTATTGCGAGTTGGATCATGGCGAATGGGAAGGGCAACGGATTGAGGATCTGTTAAACCTTCCGAATTCGCCATTCAAACGGTGGATGGAAGACCCGGGCGCTACACCTATTCCTGGAAGCTCCGAGACCGCTCTCCAGGCTCAACAGCGGATTCTCGAAGGCCTCCGCGAGATCTCCTCAACCTATGGAGGAAAGACGATTCTGCTGGTTGCTCACAAACATATACTAGCGATACTCAGTTGTGCCCTCAAGAATTGTCCTTTGGCACAGTTCAGGAAAGAAATCGTTGAGTCAACGCTGCCGTACCAACTCAGTATCGAAACCGTGCTTTCGATCCGGTCAGCAACTTGTACGGGACAAAGATGCAATCCCGTTGCGAGTGACATTCGACCTCATGTCATTTCTAAACATATGTGATGGGCTGCGGTTGTCAAAAGGACAAATCCTGTCCTGGAGCGATTGCAAGTGCTGCCGGTGCGCGGTTCGGTGTGACGGCGACCAGTGCTAGACTTTGCGGAGTTTGATGAGATGATGTTTTATCGCTATCCCTGGATTGCGCTACGAACAGTGGTGCGGCCACCTTTGAACCGTGGGCCGCGCCGCCCGGACAGTAAAGGAAATGGAAAAGGTCTAATACCTTCACATTTGCGCACTGAACGAGCCTTTCGCACAGCTCTACAGGTGAATCCAGCCACCGCGAATGAGCGTCAGCGATCCGACGGCGACGAAGATCCACAGAAGGATTCCCTGAAGGAACGGCCGAACACCGACATCTCGGAGAGTCTTCATGGAGAGTCCCGTTCCAATCAGAAAGAGCGTGACGGTCAGGCCGATGCCTCCAAGATGCTTGAGCACTGGATAGGCGGGCTGGAAATGGTGGACGTAAGTATTGAAAACAGCCGCGAGACAGAAGAAGAGAATGAACCAGGGCCATTGAATGCGCGCCTTGCTCTTGTTTGCCATAGCGGTTCCGACCGAAACCGGTACGATCCAAAGAGCGCGGGCCAGCTTGACAGTCGTGCCGACGGTAAGAGCCACTGCTCCGTATTGTGCCGTCGCGCCGACGACGGAACTTACATCATGGATGGCGAGAGCCGCCCAAACACCAAACTGTGACTGGGTCATATGCAGCGCTGCCCCGATTGCCGGGAATGTGAGTAATGCAACCGAGTTCAGCACAAAAACAGTTCCGAGCGAGACGGCAATCTCCTCCTGGCTCGCATTGGTGATGGGGGCAATTGCGGCAATGGCGCTTCCACCGCAAATGGCCGTACCGGCTGAGATAAGATATGAGATTCTTTGCTTCACTCGAAAGAGTCTTCCCAGCGCCCAACCCAAGAGCAAGGCGAAGCTGATGCTGCCGGCGGTATAGATGAACCCTGAGCGTCCGGCTTGCATAACCTGCTGCAAATCCATACCAAACCCAAGTCCGACAACGGATGCCTGGAGGAGAATTTTAGATAGTTTCCTCGCCTCTACATGGAATGGATGAAGAAATGAGAATCCGTAGACGAGACCAGCGGCCAGCGCCACTGGCGGAGATATGAGGCCGCTGGCCGCGATAATCAACCCAATAAAGAATATGTTTTTGGACATAGAACAAGTGTCGCTAAAACGTGCGCCTGTGTCCAAGCAGAAGCGCTCATTGCATATAAGCGCATCTTATGGGATGTTTCAATTACGGACGTTTGGTCTTGGCCAGTGTCCTCTGCAAGCCCGCGCGTGCGATGAGAAACCTCCGAAATTCATGTGCCAAGCCTTGTGGCTCAGGACCCTTTACGCATGTGACCAGGAACTCTCGCTTGATCCTGAGTCCTTCGATTGCAACAATCTTGAAGTTTGTGTCGAGTCTCAAATCCTTGGCGATAGCCCATCTAGAGACGAAACCGACGCCCAGCCCTGCTTCAACCGCAGATTTGATGGCCTCTGTTGAATCAAGTTCCATTACGATATGCATCAAACTACGCTTGATACCCAGCCGTTCAAGCGCCATTTCAATCACTCTGCGCGTGCCGGAACCGCGCTCCCGCATGAGCAGCGGGGCAGAGCATAAATCGGGAACGGAGACAGAAGCGCTCTCGGCCCATTCGTGCGCAGTAGACGCAATCAAGACCAACTCATCTTCCAGAAATGGTTCGCTCGTGACTTTGCGGCTTCGCGCAGGACCTTCGATGAAGCCCAACTCGATCTTCTGATTTTCCACAGCACTAACGATGTGCTCTGTGTTGCCACTGATCAGTGTCGGATGAATGCGTGGATATTCCCTGCAGAACTCCCCCAGAAGACGCGGCAACACATACTGAGCAATGGTTGTGGAAGCTCCAAGGGAGAGTCGTCCAGCGTGATCGCCGGCGAGGACTGCAATATCGCGCTCCGCCTGAACGAAAAGCGAATTAACCTGCTTTGCGTACCGGAGAAGCACCTTGCCGGCCGGCGTTAGCGTGATATGCGCCCCCGAGCGATCAAAGACTTGAACGCCAAGCTCCTCCTCAAGCGCCTTGATCTGAAGGCTCACCGCAGGTTGAGTGAGGTATAGCTCTTCGGCGGCTTTGCGAAAGCTGAGTTGTTCCGCTACTGCCCGAAAGACTACGACACGGAAGTTTTCTAGACTTGCCATAGATCGATTAGAACACCGCCGTATGGAGGAAGGGGAACCCAACGGCGATTCTGCCAGTTCGATCATCTCAGAGATAGCGTCATCCAGTATGGATTCCCGTCTCGTCTGTCGTCTGTTTGATATTGTGTATATCTCTTACTGCGTTAGGCATTGCGTCATGAGGGCTTGGTTCTCTTCGTTGCCGGCTTGATCAGGGTCTCATGAACCTCGCAAACGAAGCGGGTCATGGATTTCGAGAGGTGTTCCAGCACTGCAGCCCATTCCTCCAGGTGCCGTTCGCCCTGCTTCGTGATTTTGTACACTCGGCGTGCCGGGCCTGCCTTGTTCGTCTCCCATTCGGACTTGACATTTCCGTTTGTCTCCAACTGCCGAAGTGTCCTATAGAGAGCGGCCTTCTCAATTGTTGTATCGGTGAGGGCATGCTCCTGCATCTCCGCGCAGAGATCGTAGCCATAGGCATGGCCCTTCTTCTTCAGTAGGAGCAGGACGAGCGGCTCCACAAAACGATAAAGGTTCCCCATGCCGCAGGAACAAGGAAAATTCTTGCCGTGACGCGCACATATCTTTCGTGGCACTTCGATCCTCCAAATGGCTTTGCGTTTCCGCAAGCCAACGGCTTCACCGTATCACAAATAAAAAATAGATGTGAAATGCACTTGGCTACATCGCTCGCCTCTTGCCGTTCAGCGGCGATACCGATAGTATATAGGTGTAGTTCGCACCGGTAAGCCTGCAGCGCTTGAAATGGACAAGAAGACGTTGGCATAGGGTTCAGCAAGCGAGCATGGCGAAGAAGCGGGTGGTAGTCGTTGAAGGCGCGGCGGGCGGAGCAACCTATGCGGCCTGACCACCGAATCGGCTGATCGTGTGTGCCGCACCAGTTCAAAGTTGAGGAGAGTCATGCTTCAAGAGTGGGTCAGCAGGGAGCCGGAGATACGCCTTGGCGCTCGCTCACAATCGTCGTGCTTCGCTTGCGGGACAGACAATCCCCGCGGGTTGCATCTGAAGTTTCAGAGAAACAAAGTCGGAGAAATGGTTGCCGAATGGATTCCAGAACCAGACCTTGAAGGCTTTCAGGGCATCGTTCATGGAGGAGTCGTCAGCACAGTCCTGGATGAAGCCATGTCAAAAACTGTGGCCGAATCAGGAGTTAGAGCGCTCACGGCCGAACTCCGTGTTCGCTTTCGACAACAGGTAGCTTCAGGGGAAATGATCTGTGTTCGGGGATGGATTGACAGCCAAACCAAACGCATGACGAAAACAGAAGCGGTGCTTACCTCATCCGATGGAACTGAACTTGCACATGCCTGGGGAACCTTTCTCGCGTTGAAGTACTCGGGAAACATTCAATCCTAACCCGTATTGGTATCCGCAGGGTGAATGCTCCTGACATCTAAGTCGTGTGTTGACTTGTCACTCTCACGATAAGAATATTCGTTCCCGTGTTTTGTTCCCAGAGATATTCTTTCGCTGCTCTGCGTGGTTTTGCGGCATTCGGGCGTTTTGTTTTCGAATTGACAATGGACGGTTGACACAATGGAATGGATCCGGGGTAACACAATGAGCTGGATCGTAGCTTTGGCGATACTTGCAATTGCGGGGGGCGTGCTTTTGCATGGCCAATCAAGCCAAATCGCACCTGATACCGCGCTGGCGTATCTGAGAGACGGAGCGCTGGTGATCGACGTGCGCACTCCCGCCGAATTCAACGCGGGCCATCTGCCGAATGCGATGAACATTCCGCTGCAGCAGATTGAATCTGGAGCGCCTTTGCCCCTGAAGGATAAGAAACAGGTATTGCTGCTGCATTGCCAGGGTGGGATGCGAAGCGCCAAGGCGACGACATTACTGAGTGGCATGGGTTATGTCAATGTCTTTAATCTTGGCTCCTACAGTAGAGCGGAGCAGATTGTGGCCGCCAAGTAAGCCGATTTCAGTCTGAGAACCAGTAGTCGCATTTCCTGTTGAAATGGAAGCCGTCCGGCGAATTTGCCTTTACAGCGCGTCGGAAGCCTGTTCTGTGCCTGGCATACCCAGTAAACGCAGGTATTCCTGGGTAAGAATTGAACGTAGACGAGGAGCAACAGCGGGATTGCATGGAATCTCCAGCGAGCGACAGCG
>Ga0326727_10002167_pt1 | contig 68861 bp, 53 predicted proteins | sample MB2enrmetagenome_FD_207643 | JGI IMG/M metagenome (GOLD analysis project Ga0326727, IMG submission 207643) | Lab enriched peat soil microbial communities from McLean, Ithaca, NY, United States - MB29MY | ecosystem: Environmental > Terrestrial > Soil > Wetlands > Peat | place: USA: New York...
GCGGCGACGCGACGCGCGCAGCTTCGGTGCTTTTGCTGCCATGAAGACCCCACGATGGAAGGTACGCTCCCGCCATCATCCTCGACGACTGCCCGCACCTGCAAGACGGTCCCGAAACTACGCTTACCGATCATCCGAACGCTTACCTCTTCGGATAACGGCCATAACTCGAACTCGCCGGCCTCCCGTTCCGCGTAGCGCCAAGCAACACCGCCAGCCTCGAACTGGCCGACGATGCGCGGCTGGGTGTCTTCCCCATCTGATTTCGCGATGTGTTCCATTACCTCGTTTCGGTCGAATTCGCTACACAGCCAATCTAGCCGGCGAGTCCGGTTTCGAAACGAGATGCCATCAATGCACCGCTGCTGCCACGGCCAACGGAAGACGTTGTTTCGGCGGACTAATCCGGATCGTTCCAGGTGCCGTCGGTTGCAATCAGGTCATCAGCGGCGCGAGGGCCCCACGTGCCACGCCGGTAGGGCTTGACTCGGTGGTGCTTGTCGAGGATGGGATCGACGACCGCCCAGGCGGCTTCGACCGCGTCCTCGCGCGTGAAGAGCGCGCCGTCGCCCAGCATCGCATCGCCGAGCAGACGCTCGTAGGGCGATTGCTCTCCCGGCTGTTCGTCCAGCAGGTACAGTTCCTTTTGCGTGCCGACGAAATCGCTGCCGTCGAGCTTGACGCGCGCGGCTAACCCGATCTCCGCCTTCGGGGAGAGTTGGAAGCGCAAGTAATTACTCCGGCCCGACTTCGGCGCGGAGTCGGCGAATAGCCGTTGCGGCGGCGGCTTCCACTCGACCAAGATCTCGGTTTCGGTCACGGGCAGATACTTACCGGCGCGAAGATACCATGGTACCCCCTCCCAGCGCCACGAATCGATCATCAAACGCAAGGCGCAGAACGTCTCGACGTCGGAGTTCTTCGCCACGTTCGGCTCGCTGCGGTATCCCGCGTACTGGCCGCGGACCAGGTCGTCGGCGCCGAGCGGACGCATCGCTTCGAAGACCTTGGCCTGCTCGTTGTGGACGGCGCCGAAGTCGCGGGTGGCGGGCGGCTCCATGGCCAGGAGCGCCACGATCTGGAAGATGTGATTCTGCACGACGTCTCGCAAACAGCCCGCGCTCTCGTAGAACGCGCCGCGCTTCCCCACCCCGAATTTCTCGGCCAGCGTGATTTGCACGCTCGCGATGTAGTTGCGGTTCCACACCGGCTCCAAGAACGAATTGGCGAAGCGGAAGTAGAGGATGTTCATGATCGCTTCCTTCCCGAGGAAGTGATCGATGCGAAAGATCGAGTCTTCGGGGAACACGTCGTGCGCGACGCGGTTGAGGGCGCGCGCCGACGCGAGATCGCGTCCGAACGGCTTCTCGACGATGACGCGCGCGTTCTCTGCTAGTTTTGCCGCGCCGAGACCCTTGATGACGGTCACGAAAAGCGAGGGCGGAATCGCAAGGTAATAGGCCGGCCGCCGTGCGTTCCCGAGTGCCGTGCGGATCGCCCCGAAGGTGTGCGGATCCGCGTAATCGCCGCGCACGTAGGAGAGCAGCGAGAGCAGGCGCGCCAGCGCGCGCTTGTTATCGACGCCGCCCGAGCGCTCGATGCTATCCGTCACCCGGCGCTTCAAACGCTCGGGCGTCCAGTTCGAGAGGGCCACGCCGATCACCGGAACGTCGAGCGCATTCCGCTTGACCAGCGCGTAGAGCGCGGGGAAGATCATCTTGTGGGCGAGGTCCCCGCTGGCGCCGAACACGACGAGCGCGTCCGAGTGCTGCCGCGCCGCCATTAGGCGGGGCCCTTCTCGAGCCCCATGCGGCCGGGGCCGGCCATTCCGAGTTGCATCAAATCCTCACCGGTTCTCTTGCCGCTTCGCCCGCGATTCCAAACGCTCGCCCCCGAAACGGCTGCGAAACGACCGTGCGCTACGATCGTCAGGCGCCGGGCCCAAGGCATCGGCGGCGCCCTCCGTTCCGATAGCCGAAAGGATCCGATGAGATGGACCTGACCTCGATCTTACGGCCCGCGCGCGTTCGGCTTCTGACGCGGCCCGGGCTGCGGTGACCTTCCTGCCGGCCACGCCCGCTCGACCTCGAGAAGGAGCCCGGAACGGACCGCCCGGCGCTGCACGGGAATCCGCGCTGACGGGCGTATCACCCGATCGCGGGATACCCTGGACCATCAACAAGAACGGCGACATTTCCGAATAACGGCGACCCCGAACCGCCTCCGCTCCCGCCGCCGCGTTGCGGGCATCTATGAACCTCGCTTAAAGGAAGTCTGGGATGAGAACTCTGATCTCTGTGTTTGCCGGCGTGGCGGGACTTGGCTTGCTCGTCGGGACCATCGCATCGGGCGCGGTCGTGCCGGGAGCACCGGCGATCAGCGGCGCGCGCGGAGCCCACGCGCTCACCTTCCGGTCGCGGCCGCGGCTTCGCAATCACCAGCCGCCGAGCCCGACCCCATGCTCCAGTAACTACCCGTCCACGTCGTTCAATGCGGTTCACGGGGTTTCGGACCACGCCGGCGGCGACGATAGCGCAGTCCTGGGCGGAACGAATAACGAGGCGTGCGACCAAAGCGCTTCGGTCAGCGGCGGCGACTACAATATCGCCGGTCACGGAGCGTCGGAGAGCTTCATCGGCGGCGGGTATTTCAACGCCGTTTCGGCCACGCAGTCGGGACTGCTGGCCGGCGACGGTAATAACGTTGCAGCCCAGGATTCCGGCATCGGAGCGGGATTCAGTAATTACGTGGACGTTAGCGGGACGAACTCGTTCATCGCTGCCGGGAACAGTAATGTCGTTACCGGAGACGGCGTGTTCATCGGCGCGGGGCAAGCGAACAGCGCGAATGGAGACTCGGCCGTCGTCGCCGGATTCAATAACACGTCCAATGCGGCGTCGTTCGTGGGCGCGGGCAGCGACAACAACGCTCTCGGCTCGGGGTCAGGCGTCGTGACCGGCTACGATAACCAGGTTTCGGGGCCGGCCTACGGTTCGCTGATTGGAGCCGGCGGCGCCCTCTTGGTGATGGCCGGCCTAGCGAGTGGCAAGTCCTATGCCGGCAACGCCGTCACGGGGCAGGACTCGTTCATCGCTGCGGGTGACGAAAATCTCGTTTCGGGCTACGGCTCGATCGTCGGCGGGGGCGGGGCCGTGCCGTTGCTCGCGAACGTCGTTGGGCTCAACAACCAAATCGCGGGGAACGATTCGTTCGTCGGCGCCGGCGACGGCAATAGCATCGGCGCGAACCAAGCCTTCATCGGTTCGGGACAGAGTAACAGTATTGCGGCCGCCGCGACCTACAGCGTGATCGCCGGAGGCAGCTACAATGCGGCGGGCAATCTCAGTGCCGCGGTCGGCGGCGGACGGTACAATAATGCGTCCGGCGCGTATGCGACGATCCCCGGCGGCTACGAAAACGTCGCAAGCGGCATCGCGAGCTTCGCCGCCGGCAATCGGGCGCAAGCGGTGACGACCGGCTCCTTCGTCTGGTCCGATAGCTCGTCGTCGACCGTCCACGTGGTTTCAAAGGCTCCGAACCAATTCATCGCGCGCGCGATCGGCGGCGTCGCGTTTTACTCGAACGCCGCGCTGACCAGCGGCGTCCTGCTCGCGCCCGGAGCGGGCACCTGGAGTAACCTGAGCGACCGCCGGATGAAGACTGCCGTGATGCCGCTCGACGATGCGGCCGTGCTCGCGAAGGTCGCGGCGCTCCCGATCAGCGAGTGGAGCTACCGCTCCGAGGGCGGCGTGCGGCACGTCGGCCCGATGGCGCAGGATTTCTATGCGGCCTTCCGCGTCGGTGAAGACGACCGGCACATCACGAGCATCGACGAGGACGGCGTCGCCTTGGCGGCGATCAAAGCGCTGCACGCGGAAAATGCCAAGACCAATGCCGACAACCGGAGCTTGCATTCCGAAAATGTCGCGCTGCGAAACCGGCTGTCAGCCCTCGAACAGAAAGTTGCAGCTTTAGCCGCGGGACGTTTCCCGAGGTAGCGGCGCGGAGCCGATTCGCGGGCCCGGCCAGAGCGCGGCGACGGCTTCGCGATGGAACGGGAGTGCGAGATAGGTCTCGGCGAGGTCGGCCGGCATACGCCACGCGTCGTCGACGGCGGCGGCCGCGGCCTCGCCGGCTAGCGCTTCGGCGGTGGTCTCATCGCCGAGCGCCGCGTATGCCGACGCGAGATTAGCCGCGATCTCGCTGAACGACTGCACGCGCTTCGCGCGGCAGCGGGCGACGGCACGTTCGGCATGTTCGCGCGCTGTGACGGCGTCGCCGCAAGACGCGCGCAGCCGGGCCGAGAGCGCGAGCACTTCGACTTCGGTCTCGGGCTCGCCCATGGTCGCGAAGAGCTCGAGCGCCGTATCGACGTGCGACAAAGCCGCGGCCACGTCGCCTTGTCGACTGCTTCCGATCGCAAAGACGTGCATGCAGCGCGCCCGGTAAAACGCGGCGTCGAGCTCTTCGCCGCGTCGCAAGGCATCGCGCAGGTGCCGTTCCGCGTCGTCGAAGCGCCCGGTCTCCGTGGCGAGCACGCCGCGGATCAAGGCGCAACGAATCGCGAGCCACGGCGTCGCTTCCTCATCCACTTCGTCGAGCAGCCGGCTCGGGCGATCGTAATCGCCGCAAAACATGCGCACGGCTGCGATGTTGAGCAGCGCGTCGCTGATGCCGGGTTCGTCTCCGACGTCGCGATAGGCGGCGAGGGCGCGCTCGTTCTCGTTCAGAGCTTCCTCGTAGCGGCGCAGCTTGCCGGCTATGACGGCGATGTTGTGCCGCGAGCGACCCTCGGCGTAACGGTCCCCGATGCGCACGGCGAAGTCCAGGGAACGGCGCGCATCGTCCAGCGCCGTCTCGCGGTTTGTTTCTCCGGCAGCGGCGCTGGCGACGAGGTGAAATTCGCAGCGCAGGACGGGATCCTCGCTCGCATCGACGGCCGGTCGCAATGCCTCGGTTTCGGCTTCGCCTTGGGAGAATCGGCCCATCCGGGTGAGAGCGCTGACGGCAATGCAGCGCGCTTGGATGGCCGCAGCGCCGTCGCCGCTTCGTTCGAACGCCTGCGCTGCACGTAAGGCGGCTTCGCGCGCGGAGGCATACTCCGAGTTGAGGTAGGCGTGGCGGGCCGTCGCGAGCGCATAGGTCCGTTCGCCGAGTTCCGACGAAGCGGCGATCTCCGCCAAGAGCTCCAGCGCTCGCCGGCGCCCCTCCGCGTCGGTACGGTACGCCTCGAACAGACGGCTGCGCGCCAGGACGTGGCGTTCGTCGTCGTTCGCGAATTCGACCAGAAGCCTGGCCGCTTCGCGCCGTGGCTCGGTCGCACCGATGCGCCCCAAACTCAACTCGTGCACGTCGACGAGTTCGTAGCGTAGGCTCCGCTGTGACGGATCCTCCGTGCCGGAGAGCGCGAGACCCGATGCCGCGCTTTCACGCGCGTCCTCATTGGCGTACACGTCGAGCGCGTAGCGTGCGGCCCGCAGGAAATACTCGGCCGCGCGCAGCCGCTCGCCGGCGGCGGCGAAGTGACGTGCGATCTCGCGCGAGCGCTGCCGGTCCTCCGGCGCTTCCGCGCAAATCGCCCGGGCAACGAGGCCGTGGGCTCCCGTGAGGTCGTTCGGCGAGATGCGTTCGATCGCTGCGGCGCGCATGAGTTCGTGCGTGAACGCAAACGCCAATCCCGGCGTGCGCGTCGCAGCGCGCAGGAAGCCGCCCTCGATCGATTCGCCGATCGCGTCGAGGACTTGGTCGTCGCGCAAACCGGTCGCGGCTACGAGCGTTCCGAGGTCGAAACGTTCGCCGAGCACCGCCCCGAAGATCAGAGCCGTTTCGGCGTTCGGGGAGAGGCGCGCGAAGCGCTCCGCTACGATCGCCGTCATCGACGAAGCCGATGAGGTTCGACCGGCCGCTAAATCGCGCACCGCTTCCACGAGCAAGAGCGGGACGCCGTCCACCCATGCCATCGTCCGTTCGAGCAGCGCATCGTCGATCGTCTCGGGCAACGCCGCTCGTGCCGCCGACCTGGCGTCGTCGAGCGGGAGCCGATCGAGCGCGATCTCGTCAGCGAGGCCCTCGCGCCGCAGTCTCCGGCGCAGCGAGTGCAGCGGATGGGCGCTCGGGATGTCGTCGCTGCGCGCCGTGGCGACGATCAATAGCGGCGCATCGTGCATGCGATGCGCGACGAAATCCAGCAGCTCGACCGTTGCCGATCCGGCCCAGTGCAAGTCTTCGAGCACGAGCACCACCGGCCGTTGGCGTGAGAGCTCGCTGAGCCGCCGGCGGACGGTCTCGAAGAGGCGCAGTCGCGCCGCGCGATCGTCGCTGAGCGCCGCGGTCGAGGTCCCTTCGAAGAGGTTTCGCGTCTCGTGCAAGGCTTCGACGAAGGCTTCGTACGGCGCGCCTTCGCCGCCGGCCGCCGTATAGCCGCGCAGGATGAACCCGCCTTCGCGTTCCGCCAGCCGCACGAGCTCCGTTGCGAAGCGGCTCTTCCCTACGCCGGCCTCGCCCACGACGAAGAGCACGAGCGCGCGCCCGTCCGCCGCGGACTGCCACACGTCGTGCGCGCGCGTTAACGAACGCTCGCGTCCGACGAACGGCAACGGGACCGTCGGGCCGCCGCCGGCGGGGCGCGGTTCGCTCGTCGCAAGCCGCGCTCCGCGCAGCACGGCGTCGCGCAGGGCGAGCGTTTCCTTCATCGGCTCCGCGTGCATTTCCGCGCGCAGAAGTTTTGCGAAGCGCTCGAATGCCGATAGCGAACCGGCGCGGTCGCCCGCCTCGTGGCGGATCGCCATTAGCTGCCGAACGATGTCCTCGCGCCACGGATCGTCGTCCAAGAGCCGATGGGCCGTGGCCGTGGCGGCGTCGTACTCGCGGCGCGACCGCTGCACCGCGATCGTTCGGCTCAGCGCCGCGTGGTAGGCATCGCGCAGCCGTTCCCGATCGGCGGCCGCCCACTCGTCATAGATCGTCGGCAGCAGTTGTCCCGCGTACTCGGCAATCGCATCGGCGTCGCGTTCCTGGCGCAGGGCCTCCTCGAACGCGATAACGTCCACGCGGGCCGGTGCGGACGCGTTCCAGCCCACGCGCTCGCCGTCCGCATCGATGAACCGGCGCCCCTCGGGCAACGCGTTGATGAGCGCGAACAGGTTGCGGCGCAACGCGTTGCGGGCCGTCTCCTCGTCGTCATCGGGGAAGAGGGTAAAGGCGACGGTGTCGCGGCTGGGCGGGCGCATCCGGTTGAGGATCAGGTACGCCAACACGTTGAGCGTCTTGCGGGGCAGGGCGTACTCTTGTGAACCGTCGTCCGAGACGATGCGGGGCTGGCCGAGGAGGGCGATCCGAATGCCCACCTAAGGCCCGTTCGCTGCGAGCAGAAGTCGCTCCCGTGACCGGAACGCCGCGGAAACGCAGCAGTGCTATCGTCGTACGATGGCACGACGCAAAGAGGCGTTTCTGGTCAACCTGTGGTTCGAACCGGGCGATGTGGAAGAGCCGGGTGCCGAAACCTGGCGCGGCAGCGTCGTTCATCTTGCGACGAAGCAGCGACGCTACTTCTCGGACTTCTACGAACTCCTCACGTTTCTCGCGGCCCACGGCGCGAGCCCCCGCACGCGCGACGCCCCGGCCATCGATCTCGCGATCGTCGACGCCGCCCGTATGGAACCGGCGGATTCGTCAGCGACCTAAGCATGTGTCTTAATAAGCCTTCCGTGCGAAGGTTTCCGTCGTAACGCCGCAAAGCGCTTGGGCGTGGCGAAGGCAAATTGTCCGGCGGCGCGTCGATGAGCGCGGGCGACGCCGAGGTCGTGGTGGTCGGGGCTGGTTTCGCCGGTTTGAGCGCCGCGCTGGCGCTTCGCAAGGCCGGCGTTCCGGTCGTCGTCTTGGAAGCGCGCGACCGCGTCGGCGGCCGCAGCATGGCCGGCACGCTCAACGGATACACCGTCGATTTAGGTGGCCAGTGGATCGGCCCCGCGCACACGCGCCTCGCGTCGCTCGCGGCGGCGTACGGGGTCGCGACGGCGCCTCAATACGCGAGCGGCCGCAAGATCGTCGAGTACGGAGGCCGGATCGCGACGTACACCGGTCTCATCCCCAAGTTGCCGATCGTGGGATTACTCGAAGCCGATCTGATGATCAGGCGCATCAACCGGCTCGCCGAGCGGGTGCCCCTCGAGGCGCCGTGGTCCGCCGCGAACGCTGCGCTGCTCGACGCGGAAACGCTGGAATCGTGGAAGCGGCGCACGGTCCGCACCAAATCGGCGCGCGCGCTTTTGGATATCGCCGTTCGTTCCATCTTCACGGTCGAAGCCGGCGACCTCTCGCTGCTCTGGTTCTTGTTTTACTGCCGGTCGGGCGCTGGTTTCGAGGCGCTCGCGTCGATCGAGAAGGGCGCACAGGAGCGCGTTTTCGTGGGCGGCGGGCATCAGATCGCGGCGGCCATGGCGCGCGAACTGGGCGATGCGATCCGGTTATCGGAACCCGTTAGCGCGATCGCGCAAGACGGCCGGAGCGTGCGCGTAGCCACGCCGTCGGGAACGGTCACCGCGCGCTATGCCATCGTGGCCGTGCCGCCGCCGCTCGCCGGCCGGATCGCATACCAGCCCGCGTTGCCGATCGCGCGCGACGCCCTGTTCCAGCGGATGGCGATGGGTTCGGTCATCAAGGCGTACGCCGCGTACCCCACCCCGTTCTGGCGCGCGCGCGGACTCTCCGGCGAGGTCATCAGCGATACGGGCGCGTTCAGCCCCGTCTTCGATGCGAGCCCGTCCGACGGCTCCTTCGGTGCGCTCGTCGGTTTTTTCGACGGAAACGCGGCGCGCGTGTGGAGCGAGCGCGGAAGCGACGCGCGCCGGACGTCCGTGCTCGAGAACCTCGTTCGCTATTTTGGGCCGGAGGCTGCGCAGCCGATCGATTATGCGGAACAGAATTGGCCGGCGGAGATTTGGAGCCGCGGCTGCTACGCGGCGTTCGCGGGGCCGGGGACGCTCACGGCCTATGGGAGCGCGATCAGGACTCCGTGCGGGCGCATTCACTGGGCCGGAACCGAGACGTCGAGCGTATCATGCGGCTATCTCGACGGCGCGGTGTTATCGGGAGACCGCGCCGCGGCGGAGGTGCTGGCCGCGCGAGCGCGCGGCGAAGCGGCGGCGTCGGACTAGGAAACCGTGCTTGCGCGGACGAAGTAGGTCAAGTGACCAACGTGGGCCTGCGCTCCGCCGAGAATCACGTGTCGCCATCGCCGGCCGCGGCAGCCGGCGAGCGCCCCGTTCCGCTCGGCTACGACGCCGTTCGCCGCATCTTGCGAGGCCGCTCGTTGCCCTGCGCGATGCTCGATCTCGATCTGCTCGAGTGGAACGCGCGCGACATGCTGCGCCGAGCCGGCGACCGGCCGATTCGCCTCGGCACGAAATCGATTCGTAGCGTCGAGGTCTTGCGCATCGTCATGGCGCTCTCGACGCAGTTCGCCGGGTTGCTGTGCTACACGGCTCGCGAAGCCGCCTGGCTTGCCGGCCTGGGCTTTGACGACCTCGTGGTCGCGTACCCCACCGTGGACCGCGCCGATATCGCTGCCGCGCTCGACGCCAATGCTCGCGGATCGCGGGTGGTGCTGATGGTCGACGATCCGGCGCAGCTCGAGTTTCTCGGCGAAGCGGCGCGGGCGCGGGGCACGCGCCTGCCCGTCGCCATCGATCTCGACATGTCGACCCGCTTCCGGTTTCTGTATTTCGGCGTGATGCGCTCGCCCGTGCGCGATAGCGACGCGGTCCTGGCCTTAGCCCGCGCGATCGACCGCCATCCGTACCTGCAGCTCGACGGTTTGATGGGCTACGAATCGCAAGTTGCGGGTCTGCCCGATAACGCACCGGGCGCGAAGCTCAAGAACGCCATCGTGCGGGCGCTGAAGGAACGTTCGCTGCGCGATATCGCGACGCGTCGCGCCGACGCCACCCGTGCGCTCGAAGGCGCGGGTTATCAGCTGCGCTTCGTCAACGGCGGCGGCACGGGAAGCCTCGAGAGCACCGCGCGGGACGTCGCGGTCACCGATATCGCGGCGGGCAGCGGACTCTACGGGCCGGCCTTGTTCGACGGTTTTCGCGCGTTCTCGCCCGCGCCGGCGCTGACGTTCGCGCTGCCGATCGTCCGCCGCCCCAAAGCGGGAATCTACACCTGCCTCGGCGGCGGCTACGTCGCATCGGGCTCGGCCGGGCCGAGCCGCTTACCCCGGCCGTACCTGCCCAGCGGCGCGCGCTTGCTGCCGGCGGAAGGCGCGGGCGAGGTGCAGACGCCGGTCGCGTACGGCGGCGAGGAAGTCTTGAACATCGGCGATCCGATCGTGTTCCGCCACTGCAAGGCGGGAGAACTCGGGGAGCGTTTCGAGCGGATGCTGCTGGTGCGCGGCGGCGAGATCGTGGGCGCGGCGACGACCTATCGCGGTGACGGACAGTGCTTCGTGTAATCGAGAATTGGTCGGGCTCGGTGCGCTTCCGGCCGGGAACCTATGCGCAGCCCGCCTCCGTCGACGAACTGTGCGCGCTCGTTCGCGAGGCTGCTGCGGCGAAGCAGAGCGTGCGGGTCATCGGCGCGGGACATTCGTTCACGCCGCTCGTGCAGACGGACGGCGTGCTGGTATCGCTCGATGCCCTGACGGGCATCGAATCCATCGACGAAGCGACGCGCGAGGCGACGGTTATGGCCGGCACGCGTCTGTACGATTTGGGCCCCGCGCTCGCGCGGCGCGGCTACGCGATGGAGAACCTCGGCGACATCAACCGCCAATCGATCGCGGGCGCCGTATCAACGGGAACGCACGGCACGGGCGTCGACCTCGGCGTGATCTCATCGCAAGTGACCGGTTTCGAACTGGTGACCGCGGACGGCGAGCGGCGTTGGGTCGACGAGCCGAGCGATCCGGAGCTCTTCGCCGCGGGCCGCGTATCCCTCGGAGCGCTCGGCATCCTCTCACGCATTCGCTTGCGGCTCGTGCCGCTCTACAATATGCGCCTGACGCGAAGCGTGCTGCCGCTCGACGACTGCCTCGCGAACGTGCCGGAGTTGACCGGCTCGGCGCGCAGCTTCGAATTTTATTGGTTTCCATATAGCGGCCGGGTGGCGACCAAAGCCTGGAATCCCACGCCCGATCCTCCGTCGCGCTCGAAGTCCGCGCGCTTCGTGAACGACATCGTGCTCGAGAACCTGCTTTTCGGTACGATCTGCGCCGTGGTCGGGCGCATCCCGGCGCTCGTGCCGCGCGCGGCGCGCGCCGTCGTCAGCCTCTCGGGCTCCGGCGCGATCGTGGATGAGAGCCACGCGATCCTCTCCACCCCGCGTTACGTGCGTTTCAACGAGATGGAATACGCGCTGCCCGCCGATCGCGCCGCGGACGCGTTCCGGGAGTTCACCGCCGCGTTGGAAGCGGCGCGCCTGCCGATCTTCTTTCCCGTCGAGTATCGCTGGGTCAAGGCCGACGACATCTGGTTGAGCCCCGCGTACGGACGCGATACGGTCACCATCTCGTGCCATCAGACGCGCGGCTACGCGTACGATACGTACTTTTCGCTTGCGGAGAACATCTTTCGGAAATACGGCGGACGGCCGCACTGGGGAAAGATTCATTCCTTGCGCGCTCCGGCGCTTGCCGGGCTCTACCCACGGTGGAGCGACTTCACGGCGCTGCGCCGGCGCCTCGATCCCGAAGGGCGTTTCTCCACCCCGTATCTCGACGCGCTGTTCGGAGCGGAGCGACCGAGTATGGCCGGTGCGGAAGTCGCGCGCAGTGCGCGCTAAGCGGGGTCGCGCAAACCCCAGCGGCTCGCACGTCTCGATCGAAGCGCGTCGCGCGCAATTGGTCGAGGCCGCCATCAAGGTGATGAAGCGCGAAGGCGTCTCCAAGACGACGACCCGGTTGGTCGCGGCCGAGGTCGGCGTTCCGCTGGGCATCTTGCATTATTGCTTCGAAACCAAAGCGGACTTACTGCGCGCGGCCTCACGCGCGCTCGCCGTCGAACTGATCGAGGCCGCGCGCGAGGCGGCGGCGCAGGCCGCGAGCGCGGACCTCGCCACGCGCTTGCGGTTATCGATGCGGGCCGTCTGGGCCGCGGCGATGCGCGACATCGATGCGCAGCTGTGCACCTACGAAGTGATCACCTGGTCGCTGCGGGAGAACGATCGCAGCGGGCTCGCGCAGGATCAGTATAACGAGTACGATCAATCGGTCATCGAAGTCTTACGCGAGGGTGCCGAGGCGGCGCGCGTGGAGTACGCGCATCCGATCGAGGCGCTAGCCCGCTGGATCTTCGTCACCTTCGACGGCACCGTGCTCGCCTATTTGGTCGACCGCGACGAGCAACGCGCTTTCACGACGATGGACCTGCTCGCCACCGCGGTCGCGGCGACGGCGGTCCCCCGCGCGCGGCCGAAGCGCGGACGGAGCTAGCTTCGGCGCAACGCCGGATGTTCGGATCGCGCGAGCAGATCGCGCTCGCGCAGGTAGCGGATGAGGCCCGCGCGCGCCCGGCCGTGCAAGAGTTTCATGAGCGGAGCCGCGAGCGACGGGAAGAGGCTCGTCACCTGGCTGAGCAGCGCGTCCGAGAGTTTCGGGTAGCGCTCGACCCGCGGATCGAGCAGCATGCGCTCGACCTCGAGCGCGATGCGCTGCGGCGGTTGCGGCGGATCCAGGAAGTTGAGGATCGAGCCCCCGTGGAGGGCCTCGTCGCGCAGCATCGGCGTGTCGACGGAACTCGGCAGAATCGAGCCGACTCGAATGCCGAATTCCCGGTAACGCAGGCCGATCGATTGCATCGCGCCCCGCAGCCCGAACTTCGAGGCGCTGTAGACCGCCGATTCCGGTAACGGCACGAGCGCTGCCAGCGAAACGATCGAGACGATCCGGCCGTCGCCCGCGGCGCGCAGCAAGTCGAAGAACTCACGGGCGAGCAAGGTCGGAGCGATCAGATTGATGCGATACTCCAGATCGATGCGCTCCAGCGGACACGCTTCGAACGGCGGACGAATCGTCGCGATCGCGGCGTTGTTGATCAGGACGTCGAGCCGGCCCACGTCGCGCTCGACCGTTTCTCGAATCGTGCGGATCGCGGCGATCTCCGCTAAATCGGCGACGATGGTCTGGGCCGGCGCGGACAGGGTCGCGGCCAGCTCCCGGAGCGCTTGCGCGTCGATGTCGACCAGCACCAAGCGCAGCCCGCCCGCGTCGAGGCGGCGCACGATCTCGCGGCCGATGCCGCCGGCCGCGCCGGTCACGAGCGCGACTCGTCCCCGAAAGCGCCCGGCGAGCGTCGCTTTAGGCATACGCGACGCGCGCGTCGGCCGGAGCGGCCCCGTTCGCGGCCGGGACGACGCGCAGGTCGCGGTAGAAGTTCTCGTCCGGGTCGGGCCAGCCGAGCTTGCGTCGCAAGTCGCCCAGGGTCTGCTGGAACGTCACCGAGTCGACGTAATTCGCATGACGCGGCGAATCGATGTACTGCATGCCGCCGCGCAGATCGGGGAAATGCGATCGGCGAAGCTCGAGCAGCAGCTCGCGGTTTTCCCCGGTCTCACGCGAGTGGATGTCGGCCACGATGATCGCCGCCATGTCGTCGAAGCGCTTGTACGCGGCGTCGGCAAACTCCGTGAAGCCCAGCACGTAGAGCGAATCGACGGAGCGGTGCAGGATGTTGAGATAGAGCTGCGGCCGTCCGCCGCGCCACTCGAAGAGCTCCGCATCGAGGAACGGCAAGCGATAATCGTACCCCGTCGCGAGAATGACGAGGTCGACTTCTTCCTCGGAGCCGTCGGCAAAGACGACGGTACGCTCCTTGAGTTCCTTGACGTCCGGCTTCGCCGTGATGTCGCCGTGAGCCAAGTGGTGGAGGATCTGGGTGTTCATGATCGGATGACTGGTCAAGGCGTCGTGATCGGGCTTGGGCAGTCCTAGGCGCGTCAGATCGCCGTTGAGCGCATCGAGGAGCGCGTTGACGTCGGCCGGGAACGCGACGCCCTTCGGCGGCGACATGCTCTTGCCGATGAAGAGGTCGGTCGGAATGCCGAACATGTGCTTGGGGACGAAACGATAGCCGCGCCGCACGCTCAGAAAGGAAGCCGCGGAACTGCGAGCGGCGTCGCACGCGATGTCGACGCCCGAGTTTCCGGCGCCGACGATCAGCACGCGACGGCCACGGAACTCGTCGCTCGACTTGTAGGTCACGGAATGCCGGACCTCGCCTTTGAAGCGCTCCGCGCCTGCAATCGCGGGGACGCTCGGATGCCACGTAACGCCGGGCGCGCAGATGAGCCCCGCGTACGCGCGCCGTTCGCCGTTACTCAGTTCGACCGTCCAGCCGTCACCGTCGCGCTCGGCGCGCACGACCTCCGTACCGAACGTGATGTGCTCGCGCAGGCCGTAGGCGTCCGCGAACGCGCGGATGTACGCGAGAATCTGGCGATTGGTCGGATAGTCGGGGAATTCGTCCGGCATCGGATAGCCGTAGAAGCTCGAGGTCCACTTCGACGAGATGAAGTGGGCCGACTCGTACATCGGGCTGCCGGTATTGGCGGGATCCCAGATGCCGCCGACGTCGCTATGTTTCTCGAAGACGTCGAACGGGACGCCTTCCTTCTTCAAGGCGCGCGCCAGAATGAGCCCGGAGGGGCCGGCGCCGACGATGCAATAGCGGCGCGTGTAGCTCGGGACCAGGCTCGCCCGGCGCGTCGTGTCCGCCCGCAAGCGGCTCTCCGCCAGACGTCCGTAGGCGTCGGGTCGCGTCCGCCGCAGGTAGCCCGCGTAAAAGTAGCCGCCGACGGCCGCGGCCAGCACCACGAGCGGAAAGAAGTTGACGACCGGATTCGAGCTAACGGTGACGCTCGGGTAATTGACGAGCACGAGCACGAGCGCAGCGAGCAGTCCGGTGCCGCCCGCAGCGGGTAAGAGCATGGTTGCCCACGGGCGGGTGGAGCCGCGTTTGCGGAAGTAGCCCACGACCGCGAACGCCGCGATCGCCTGCAGCGCGATGATGCCCACCGTCCCGGCCGAGATCGTGCTCGTCGCGATGCCGAGGTACGGGTCGACGCCGAAGAGCGCGAGGCCCCCGACGACCACCAGGTCGATCGCCGATTGCACGGCGCTGGCGACGTGCGGAGAATGGTAGCGTGGATGAAACGACGCGAGCCGCGCCGGCAAGAGCCGATCGCGGCCGAGCGCGAACATGTACCGGCTCGCCGCATTATGCAGCGCGAGCAGGGCCGCGAGGACGCTCGTTATGAAGAAGAGCGCGGTCACCGAGGCAAACGTGCTGCCCACGTACGTCCCGATCAGCGTGAACATGAGGCCCGCGCCTTCGTGCGCCGCGAACGGCTTGACGTTCGCGACGCCGATCGCGCCGATCATGCACCAGACGGTGAACAGGTAGAACGTGGCGATCAGCGCGAGCGACGCATACGTCGCCAGCGGTACGGATTTCGTGGGATTGGCCGATTCCTCGCCGTAGAGCGCGGCCGATTCGAAGCCGACGAAGCTGAAGACCGCGAACGAGAGGCCCGCGCCGATGTCCAGCCGCAGCACGTTCGACGGCGCCCAGACGGCGAGCGGCAGTGCGGCGCCGCCCTTGTGCAACAGCACGGCGACGTCGAAGACCAGCAGGATCGCGATCTCCGCGACCATCAGGAACGCGAGCGTCTTGGCACTCACGTCGATCGAACGATAGCCCAGGATCGCGACGATCGCCAGGGCGACCGCGGAGCAGAGCTCCCACGGCGCCTTGATGCCGAGTTGTCCCAAGACCACGGTGGAGAAGTAGCCGATGCCGGCCACGAGGCCGATCGCGTAGAGGTTGTAGGAAACGATCGCGACGTATGCCGCCATAACGGCGGGCGTCTTTCCCAGCCCGCGCGCGACGTACGTATAGAACGCGCCGGTGCTGACGATCTCGCGGCTGATCGCGGCATACCCTACCGCGAAGCAAAGCAGCACGAACCCCGTGAAGAGGAACGCTGCGGGCATTCCGGCGCCCGAGAGGCTGAGGCCGAGCGGCATGTTTCCGATCAACGCGGCCAGCGGTGCCGCCGCCGCCACGACGAGGAAGACGATCTGCGCGGTATTGAGCCTGCGCTTCTTGGGCGACTCGCCCGGCGTGTTCGGGAACGTGCTGGTTTGTGCCACGGTCGCTGCTCCTGGAGGTTGGGGTGCAGTGCTTGGAGTTACAGCTTGTATTGATAGTAGAGCGTGAACGTCGTGGGTTGAATCGGACCGAGCGAGGGGTAGATGTTCTGCGCGCTATTCGCGGGCACGCCGTTGCCGAGGATGTAGGCGCCGTTGAGGAAAGCGTAGTCGTCTTTGGGAATATTGCCTGCGCCCCGGTACGTGCCGTAGATCGGGCCAAGGAAATTGATGCCGGTCAGCGGACCGGAGAGACCGTTGGCGACCGGTTGATAGTATGGATTGATCAGCGGTATCGTCCCGTTGAACGCGTTGCCGAATAGGTTCTGGATCGCGAGCCCGAGGGTGCTGCGGCCGACCTTGTACTGGAACGTCACGCTCGCCTCGAGGTTCGCATCCCACAGCGCCCCGCCGTTATTGGACGTCGCGGGCGTGCCCCGGGTCGCCGCGATGTTGGGATGCAGCGACGAGCCGGGATCGGAGGGATCGTAATAGTTGGTCGAGAGTTGCGCGCCGCTCGAGCCTTGGTAGCCGCTGATCACCGTGGTTCCCGGGCCAAAATTCACCTGCGGTACGTTGGCATAGACGCCCGGGCCCAGTTCCGCCGCGATCAGGTTGCCGACGCTGTACGGAAAGCCGCGGTCGTACTGAAGCACGGGTGTGACGCTGAAGCCGTTCTTGAGCGCGTACGTGCCGCCCAGACGGACGCTGAAAGGCGACACGTACCCGGCTCGATAAACGTCGCCGAGCGCGAGCGTGGCCGGAGAGAGCTGCGGTAACGTGTCTTCCTGGGCCGTTAGCGGCGGAGCCGACTGCAGCACGTTCTGGTACGTCATGGAGAGAAAGCCCGAGAAACCATAGCGGCGCTCCGGGGTCGTTAGCTGAAACTCCACGCCGGAGGTGCGGTTGAAGCCGTCGGAGGTCGTGCCGAAGAGCTGCGTCCCGCCGGGCAGCGTCTGGATGAGCGATGCCGCGGGAAGGCCCGTGCCCAGCTTGTAGAACGGCGTCAGATGGATGCCGTACCCGCCGCCGAACTGGTGCTGGTAGGTGAAATCGTAGTTCGAGTAGATCGCCGGCTGGGCCACGCCGAGATCGGGGGCATCGAGCTCGTCGCCCGCCCAGTACAACTCGTCGGCATAGTTCGCGCATCGGAACGTTCCGCCATAGGTGGGTAGACCGCACACCGCGCCCGGCTTGGCCGGTACCTTCGCGAACGCTTCCGCGCCCGCCGGATTGAACGGGTCGCCCGCCGTGTACGCGTCGGGAAAGATCGCGGAACGGCCGTAACCGAATCGAAACGAGTCGTTCGAACCGGCTTGATAGGCGACCGAAGCGCGCGGTTGCAGTACGTGCGGGTCGTTGGTGGTGTTCGAGTAGGTGGACGGCACGAGATCGAACGGGTTGTCCGGCGATCCCGTGTTGTAGGGATTGTACCAATGCTTGTACTGTTGCTCGTTGCGCAACCCCACGTCGAACTTCAAGCGGCTCGTCGCCTCGTACTGAACGCGCAGTCCGGCGCCGTACTCCTGGAAGAACGATTGATGGAAGCCGATGCCCCAAGACGGGATGCGCGGAACGCCGTTCGGAAAGTACGTCGAGAGATAGCCGCCGGGCAGGAAATCCGCGTAGTTCGGTTGCGGCGTGACCGGTCCGATGAAGCCGGGCGTGAAGAAATAGGTGAGCGGCGTGTAGGCGTCCCAGATCGGGTCGGTGAGACTGTAGGTTCCGTTGAGGCCGATCGTCAGGCGCGAGCCCAGTTGCCGCGTGATGTCGAGAATGACGCCCGATCGGCTGCCGCCGACGACGGCGTACCCCGGCAACGTGGTCGGCCGCACGCTGTAGTTCAGCGATTGCGACGAGAGTTGGCCCCAGTTGTAATAGCGAAGCGCCAGGTAGGTGCTGGGGTCGACCGTATTGTCGTACTCGAACTTGAGGAAACGCGTGCTGGTTGCCACGTTCTCCTCGGGACCCGTTATCGCTTGATTGGGATTCGCGGGTGTGTAGGGGTTCAGCGCGACGAGCGACGGATACGCGGCGAGCGCGGCGTTCCCGTAGACTTCGGCGATGATGCCCCCGATCAGTTCGTTACCGCTGAGCGGATTCGTGGGATAGTACGAGAGATACCCCTGTTGCGAGGGCGCGAGCTCGAGCCCGCCGCCTTCGCCGTATTGTTGCAGGTCCTGGTTCGAGTAGAGTATCTGCAGCGCTTGCCGATGGTCGTGCCCGAAGCGGAAGACGAGGTTGTCGAGCAACTGGTTCTCGATCTGATAGCTCGTGCCGAACGTGTTCCCGTACGCCTGGAGATCCGTCGTGTGATAGCCGTAGTACGGCACGAAGCGCTGCCCCACGTAGGAGAAGTAGTTCGAGAGCGAACCATCGCGGGTCGCCGTCCCGTAGTCGAACGCCGCCTGATGGGAAAAGTTCGGTCCGCCGATTTCGAGGTCGAGATCGCCGCCGCCGGGATAGCTTCCGCGCTTGGGGATCACGTTGATCACGCCCGAGCCGACGCCGCCCTGCGTCGCGTCGCCCGCGCCCTCGACCACTTGGATCGAGCCGAGCCCGTTGACCCGGTTGAGCGAACCGTTCCCCGCGTTGAATGGTTCCGCGAAGTCGATGCCGTCGAATTGAAATCCGACCTCGGTCGGCGCGCCGCCGCGGATCGTCGGCGTTCCGGCGTTGGTCAGGGAGACGCCGGGCGCGGCGAGCACAATGTCGTTCTCGTTCGTCGTGTCCGTTTTTCCGGTCGTCTGCGTGATCCGGGCGCTCGAGATCGTGTAGGCGTCCGTCGTCTGGCCTGGCTGGTACGCGTTACTCGACGGGCGGGCCTTGACGCCGCCGATCGTGCGCAGCGCCTTGGCGATCCGCAAGGTTCCGAGGTCCAGATTCTGGTCGCCGGAGATCGTGACGCCCGAGAGCACGATCGCGTCGTATCCCGGCGCTTCGATCGTGAGCGTGTAGGTATCGACGACGAGTCCCAGGATCGAAAAGAATCCGCGCGCGTCGGTGCGCGCCGAATAACTTCCCGAGGGTGAGGTGACCGTCACTTTCGCGCCCGCGACCGGGTCTGTCGCGCCGGCGGTGACGACGGTTCCGTTGACGTTTCCGGTTTGACCGCCGGCCGCGCGGGCCGGACTGGTCGCGCCGAGCGATAGCAGTGCTGCCAAGGTGAGGGCGACGAGGAAGCGCATCGGGCGGACCTCCGAACGCGACGCAGGTACGCGAATAGACCAGCGCGTATGCGTCGGGTATCCAAAGTTGGTCAAGCGACCTACGCCGGGTTGGACTGCGTTACCTGCCAACAGTTCCGTGGGATATCACACCGGCCCGCGAACGCGATTCGACGCCGGCGAGGATGGGAGAACTATGCGTAAATTCGTCGTTATGAAACGGGTCGTGCTCGCATTCGTCGCGGGCGGCTTGAGCCTCGCCGGATGCAGCGGCGGCGGCGGTTCGCCCCAGACGCCGACCGAAGCGAACGTCGGTTCCGACGTTCTGCGCCTGGCCGTCGGAACCGCAAACATCTTTGGCGACGAACCGGGCCGCGCCGCGACCGGACTCAACGTGGCAACGTCATATCGTCAGCCGGCCGGGGCTTTGAGTCCGGGCGGCAGCGCCGTTCTCGTGTCGACGCCGGCTTTGAGCGGGCCCTTCAGCCTGCCCAAAAAGGCGGGCACTCCGGGGAGCGATCCGACCTCGACGGTCTTGACGGGCCCGGCGCCCGCAGAACTCGGCACATCGTCGATCGGCGGCACGCCGCAAGGCGGTACGGCGGTGACGTCGTTCGGAACGTCCGGCGGCGTCTTCGGCCTGGGTATCGAGCCGTTCAATTATGGCGATGGATCGCCGTTCACCAACGTACCCTATCCGGTGCCGCTGTACGACTCGATCGCGGCCGACCCCAACGCCTTCGTTGCATGGGGCGGCCCGCCGGCTTTCGATTTAGGCGGAAACGGTCAGTCGGTCGTCGGCAGCGGGCTCTTCCCTCCCGGTCAGGCCGGTCTGTCCGAAGGTCTCGATGTGTTCGTGGGCGTTACGCCGCGCGCCGGAGCGTATTCGCTGGTCGCGAGCGTTCCGGCAAATACTGGGCAGACGACGACTACCGCTACGGCTGCGCTTGCGTCGACGGCTCTGCTCGGTGCCGTCGCACCGTCCGCGCCCACGCTCGACGGTGGCGGCGGCGCGACGTTTACCGCAACCTTACCGGCCGGCGTTACCGAAGCATATCTCGAAATCACCGACATCGGGCCTTCGAGCGGCAACGCGTGCAACCACGCGTCGACGCTAACGCCCGTCTATTATACGATGCTCGTGCGCCCGGGGAATGCGTCCGGGACCCTCGCCGACGCCGCCGGTCCGAGCGGAACGCCGTCGCTGTGCAGTCCGGCGCAGAATACGGTGTTCAACGGCGGCGCCTCCACGCCCGGAGACCAGTTCCTCGTGCAAACGATCGGTTTCGACTACCCGCTGTACGAGAACTCGTATACGACCGCCTCGAGTAACATCAATCCGTCGCCCACGTTCGCCGGGGCGAACGGTCAAGCCGACATCACGATTTCGTCGGCCGCGCTGTACACGGTCGTCTCCGGCGCGAAGGCCTCCTTGACCGAGCGTTACGTGAGGACGCAGCGCATTCGCCGGCGTCCGGGTAGAGAATGACTGGGAGTGCTCGCCGCGCAACCGGAAATATCGAGGCTGCGGGAATGCTTCGAGGTGCCGCCCTCCGAGCGCTGCGCGGCTGCTATCTCAACCTGCCGGCACGGCTCAGATCGAAAGCTGGCTCGCGGCGGGCAAACGTTTGAGCCTGCCGGAGGTTCTCGAGTTGGCGTATTCGATCGAGCGGCCGTAGAGGTCATGTCCGCTCGAGTCCCAGGTGGTTTCGCGCGGCGATGAAGGCGCCAGTATCGCACTCCTGAAGCGGTCGGGAAAGGTAGAATCCTTGCGCGCTCGTGCAGCCCAGTGCTTCGAGTTGCGCCTGTTGCTGCGCCGTCTCGACGCCCTCCGCGGTGACGTCCATCCCCAGCGAATGCGCGAGCGCCACGATCGCCTCCACGATCTTGGGATTGGAGATCTGCTCGCCGCCGGAACCGCTAACGAACCCGCGGTCGATCTTCACCGTATCGATCGGCAACCGCTGGAGGTAACTCAGCGAGGAGTAACCCGTGCCGAAATCGTCGAGATCGATCGACACGCCGAGCGCATGAAGCTGCTGCAGCGTCGCTTCGGCTTCGGCGCCGTACCCCATCAACACGCTTTCCGTGATTTCGAGCCGCAGCAGATCGGCAGGTAAGCCGCTCTCGTCGAGGGCCCGGCAAACCTCGTCGCGGCATCCCCGCGAGACGAGCTGCTTCACCGAGAGGTTCACGCTTACGTTGAGCGGCGGCTCCTCCGGCCGCAACTGCTGCCACGACCGCGCATGCCGGCAGGCCTCGGTCAAAGCCCAGCGGCCCAACGGCAAGATCAGCCCGGTCTCTTCCGCGAGTGGAATGAAGGTGCAAGGCGGAACCGGCACGCCCCCGTTGTTCCAGCGCGCGAGCGCCTCGAATCCCGTCGTCCGGCCGCCCGCGAGGGCCACGATCGGCTGATACGCGAGCGAGAGTTCGCCGTGATCGAGCGCGCGGCGCAGCGCGATCTCGAGGTCGAGCCGCGCCATCGCGCGCGCGTGCAGCTCGGGCGCGAAGATCTCGAAGCGGCCGCGGCCCAGCTCCTTGGCGCGATACATCGCGGTGTCGGCGTCGCGCAGCATCGCTTCGGCGTCCTCGAAGCCCGGCGCGGCGAGCGCGATCCCGATGCTGGCGCTTAGCGAGACTTCCTTGCCCGCCACGGTGAAGGGCCGCTCGACGGCGCGGATGATGCGCTCGGCGGCACTCGTGGCCTCGCGAATCTCCGCGACATCGTCGAGCAGAACGGTGAACTCGTCACCGTGCAGGCGCGCGAGCGTATCGTACGGACGCAGGCAGCCCTTCAAGCGCTCCGCGAACGCCGCTAACAGGCGGTCGCCAACGACGTGCCCGAGGCTGTCGTTGATGATCTTGAACCGGTCGATGTCCAGGAAGAGCACCGCCGTCTGCAGATCGGAGCGGCGCCGGAGCTTCGCGAGCACCCTGGTCAGCATCGTCAGGAAGAGCGTGCGATTCGGCAGCCCCGTGAGTTCGTCGTGGTAGGCGGCGTGCCGGAACTCCTCAGCGGCGGCGCTGGAGCGCTGCTCGCGTTCCTTGAGCCGCATGAACTTCGTGACGTCTTCGACCTGGTGGATGATGTACTCGACGGTGCCGCCGTCGCCGTAGACCGGCCAGTTGACGGGGCTCCAGAAGCGCTCCTCGAAGCCGCCGCCCTCGTCCGCGGGGCGGCGGATATCGTATTTTTGGAGCTCCATCACGTCTTGCTTCCGCGTCCGGAGCACCCGCTCGAGCGACGCCCGCAAATTGCTGACGCCGGATGCTTCGGCATCGTCGGGGTTGTCCGGGAAGACCTCGAAGAGACCGCGCCCCAAGATCTCAGCGCGCTTGGTCATGGTCGCGTGCAGATACGCATCGCTGACCGCGGCAATGACGAACTCGGGCGTCAGCGCCAAATAGAGGCCTGGCGCCGCTTCGAAGAGCTTCTTGAAGTCGGCTATCACCGGACGCGGCATGCTGAAAGCGTCGTCCGCTCAGGCCGCGGCGCGTTCGCGCACTACGCCCATCGCGAGGCGGAGCCCGCCTGCGGAGCGTCGTTTTCCCGCGGTTATCGCCAAATTGCCTCCATCGCGCCGCATAGAGCGTTCAATCTTCAGAGAATCAATCGGCACGCGCCGTCGCCAAGCTGAGCGGCGCCGGCCAGCCGCCGGCGCTCCGTTCGCAGCTTCGCTCGGGTCTTCGACGTAACGCGGCCGAGTCATATGAGATTTCGATTACAGTTTCTTACCGAACCATTCGCATCACGCCGGAGCTTCCCAAAGCGCGCTCCATGTCGACGAGTCCTCGTACGAGCGGATGAACGCGCTCGTAGCCGCCGCGCTGATGGGACGCGAGAGCACGTGACCCTGGGCGCTGGTGCACCGCAGCTTCCGCAGGGCGGCGAGCTGTTCGAACGTCTCGACGCCTTCCGCCGTAACGTGCTTATTGAGCGTCAGGGCGAGCGCCACGATCGCCCCGGCGATTTCCTCATTAGCGATCCCTCCGCCCGAACCGTCGCTAATGAAGGAGCGGTCGATCTTGACCGTATCGATCGGGAACTGCTGGAGAGAGCTGAGCGACGAATACCCCGTCCCGAAATCGTCCAGCTCGACCGTCACGCCGAGCGCACGGAGCTGGGCGAGCGTCGTCTCGGTTTCCTTCGCGTATTCCAACAAGGCGCTCTCCGTGATCTCGAGCTTTAGGTGCGCGGCTTCCAAGCCGCACTCGGTCAGGGTGCGCGTGAGGTGCGTGCTAAAGTGTGCCGGCGACGCGGCGCCGCTCAGCGAATGGGCGGTGAGCTGCTTGGCCGAGACGTTCACGCTCACGGCGAGCCGGCTGCCGGCGGGCCCGACGTCTTGCCAAATCCGCGCCTGCCGGCACGCCTCGGATACGACCCACTCACCGAGCGGCAGGATGAGCCCGGTTTACTCCGCCAGCGGAACGAAGACGCCCGGCGGGATCTCGCCGTGTTGCGGGTGGTGCCATCGCGCCAGGGCCTCGAAGCCGGTGAGCCGGCCGTTCTCCAGTGCCACGATCGGCTGGTAGGCGAGGTGCAGCTCGCCCCGCGCCAATGCCCGCCGCAAATCGGTCTCGAGTTCCAAGCGCGCCATCGCCTGCACGTGCAGCTCGTGGACGAAAAGCTCGTAATGCCCGCCGCCCCGCTGTTTCGCGCGGTACATCGCGGTATCCGCATCGCGCAACATCGCGTCGGCGTCGTTGGAGCCGCTTCCAGCAAGGGCGATGCCGATGCTCGTACTGCTGAAGATCACGTGTCCGGCCACTTCGAAGGGTCGCTTGAGCGCCTCGATGATGCGCTCCGCGAGCGCGACGGCGTCGCCCGCGCACCCGATATCGTCGAGCAAGATGGTGAATTCGTCGCCGCCCATCCGGGCAAGCGTATCGTAAGGCCGGACGCAGCCCGCGAGGCGCCCTGCGAGCGCGACCAGCAACGCGTCGCCCGCATCGTGGCCGAGGCTGTCGTTGACGACTTTGAACCGGTCGAGGTCCAAGAAGAGCACGGCAACCCCGCGTCGCGGATGCCGTCTCATGCGGCGCAGCGCCTTGGCGAGCGCCGAGAGGAACAGCGCCCGGTTCGGCAAGCCGGTCAACGTGTCGTGGTACGCGACGTAGCGCAGCTTTTGCTCGGCGCGCTTGCGCTCCAGCACTTCGTGTTCCAGGCGCCGCTTCGCAGCGGCGGTCTGTTCGTTGACGGCTTCGGCAGCGTTTTTCGCCTGGATGAGCGCTCGCATGGGCGTGATATCGCGGGCGATCGTCGAGATGCCCGTACTGGCTCCCGAGGCGTCGCGAATGATGGAGAGCGTCAACGACACGTGCACGTCGCTGCCGTCCTTGCGGCGCCGGACCGTTTCGAAAGATTCGATACGTTCGCCGTTGCGCGAGCGCTCGAGGATCTGCGACTCTTCATCGAAACGGTGCGTGGGAACCAGCAGCCACATGGATTTGCCGATCATCTCGTCGGGAGCGAACCCGAAGAGCCGTTCCGCGGCGCTGTTCCAGCTCGTGATGGTGTTGTCGAACGACCTGCCGATGATCGCATAGTCCGAGGACTCGACGATCGCGACCAGGCGCGAGCGCATCTCTTCCCATTGCTTGCGCTCGGTGATGTCCTCGCTGATGCCCAGCAGATACTCGGGCCGTCCGTTCGCGGCGAAGAGCGGAATCTTTCGGACGTGCAGCCAGCGTTGCTTGCCGGCCGTGATCACGGACTCTTCGGGAATGTCGAGCAGCTTGCCGGTCCGCAGCGCCTCGCGGTCCTTGGCTCGGAAGAACGCAGCCTCGGCTTCGGAAAAATACTCATAATCGGTTTTTCCGAGCAGTTCCTCGCGCGGGATGCCGAGCACGGTCTCGCTACCGCGGTTCAACATCAGATAACGCAGGCTTTGCGCGTCCTTGAGGAAGACGCTATCGGGAATATTCTCGATGACCGCGTCCAACAGCTTCTCGACCCGTTTCTGCTCGCTGAGGTCGGTCGCGACGAGGCACAGGCCGTCGCCTGCTTCTTGCAACGGGATCGCGCTGAGCGAGAGCTGTACCGGGAGCGTGCTGCCGTCCTCGCGCCGGAAGCGGCTTTCCACGCGGGCATCGACCCGCCGCGCCTGGAGCGCGCATTCGGTGAATGCCGCCCGGTCCTCGTCGTGTAAGAGCGAAACGAGGGACTGCCCGACGAGCTTCTCGCCGGGCACGCCGACCATGCCGGCCAGGCGCGGGTTGCAGTAGAGGATCGTGCCCTCGGCCGTCAAGGTCGCCGCGCCCTCGTTCATGCGCTCGGCCAGGATGCGATAGGGTTCTTCGGAGCTTCGCAGCGAGAATATCTGTACGCCCTTCGGCCCCTCGACCACGACGGCGTCGACCTCCCCATGCGAGATCGCGTGCAACGTGCCTTCGAGCTCGGCCAGCCGGGCTTCCAGCCTTTCACATTCGGTGCGCCAATCGAACTCCGCGGGGCTCTTCAATCTCACTGCTCCCCCGAATCCTTCCGTTTGATATCGAGGCCGAAGAGCACGCGATCGATATCCGAGAGGTCGCCGATGATGCGGCGCAACGGAAGCGGCAAGCTCTTGATCAAGGTGGGCGTGGCGACGATCTGTTCGTCGCCGGCCAAGCCGGGCTTCTGGTAGATATCGATCACCTCGAGGTCGTATCTGCCGGCCAGTTGCTCGCGGCAGATGGCGTTGATGTTGAGGATGGCACGGCGAGAGCGTGAACTGACGCCGGTCACGTAGAGCCGCAGCACGTACGTCTCCCCGGCAGGCTGCGGGTCGGGCGGTGGCGCGCGCTTCTTAGCCGGCACGCGCGCGGTCACCGCGGCGTCCGCCGCGGCTGGAGATCGAGTCCTACGAGCACGTGTTCGGAATCCGATAAGTCGCCGATGATCTTCTTCATCGGCGGCGGTAGTTTGCGAACGAGCGTCGGCAAGGCCAGGATCTGGTCGCCCGCCGCCAAGGTGGGGTTGCGCGCAAGATCGATGACCTCGATGCTGTACTTACCGGCGAGGTGTTCGTCGCAGAGTTTCTGGAGATTGTCGATGGCGGCAATGGAACGCGCCGTCCCGCCCGCGATGTAGAGCCGCAGGTGCCAGAGGCCGTCGCCCGGCGCCGGTTTCTTTCGCGTTCTCCGCGGGGCCGGCACTCTCTGCGCGCTCACGGGCGGCCGTTGCGATGCGCGCCGCCTGCGCCGGCCGTTCGCTCCTGCGCCAGCGCGCGTTCGTCCGACTCGAATTCGGTCCGCATCTGCGCGATCCGCATTTCGAGTTCCTGGCGCCTCAGTTCGAGGTCGGCTTGCTTGCGGCGGAGATCGTCACCGGAGCGGGTCGCTTCGGCGGCGGCCTGGGCTAACTGCGCGACCCGTGCGGAACCTGTGAGGACGCCGGAGGGGCCGAGGCAAACCTCGAGCAGGCGCGCCCCGTCGTCGGTGAGTTCGAATTCGCGAATCCGGTTCGAATGCGCCATCCCGCGAGCTTTGAGGACGTACAATCCGCGATTCCGTTCGCCGTTGAATTCCAGTTCGCGCAGCAAAATCCAGGCATCCATGAGCGACGAGACGCCGATGTCGCTCGACTCCAAATCGCCACCCGGTGATGTGAGGCTCGTGAACATCGCGGTTATCTGCCGCGATTTCAACAGGTCGATGAGGCGCGTGATCATCGACTTCACTTCCAACGAGTCGCCGAAGCCGGAGAAGTTCGTGATCGGGTCGATAACGACGACTTGGGGATCGAAGTCGGCGATCGCATCGTGAATGGTGACCAAATGCTTCTCCAGGCCGTACATCCCGGGCCGTGCCGCGTAAAAGCGCAACGTGCCGTTCTCGAGCAGGGGCGCGAGATCGATGCCGATCGATCGCATGTTGCGCAGCACTTCGTCTCGCGACTGTTCCGAAGCCATATAGAACGCGCGCTCGCGGCGCCGGCACGCCGCCTGCACGAAGTGCGCGGCGAGACTGCTCTTGCCCGTGCCCGCCGTGCCCGAAATCAGAATGCTGGTGCCGCGCAAAAATCCTTTTCCGCCCAGCATCTCATCCAAGCTCGGTACGCCCGAGGAGATGCGCAAGGTCGACGCTTTGTGTTCGAGCCGTAGCGAGCTCAAGGGAAGCACCGAGAGCCCGGTCTTGCCGATCAGGAAGGGATATTGGTTGGTTCCGTGCGTGGTTCCCCGATACTTGAGGACGCGTATCCGCCGCACCGAGGTTTCTTCGTTGACCCGGTGATCGAGGAGGATGACGCAATCGGCGACGTATTCCTCGATGCCGTGCCGGGTCAGTTCGCCCTCGCCACCCTCACCCGTGATCACCGCGGTCACGCCCTTGGTTTTGAGCCACTGGAACAGACGTCGAAGTTCGGCGCGCAGGATCGTCGTATTCGTCAAGCCGGAGAACAGCGATTCGATCGTGTCCAAGACGACGCGCTTGGCACCGATGGAGTCGATCGCGTAGCCGAGCCGGATGAAGAGACCTTCGAGATCGTAGTCGCCCGTCTCGAGGATCTCGCTGCGCTCGATCCGCACGTGTTCGACGATGAGTTTCTTCTGCCGGGTCAAGGCATCGAGGTCGAAGCCCATGGATGCGACGTTATCGCCGAGTTCCCGTACCGATTCTTCGAACGCCACGAACAAGCCCGGCTCGCCGAACTCCGTGATCCCTCGAACCAGGAATTCCATCGCCAGAATCGTCTTACCACAACCCGCCGCACCGCAGATCAAGGTGGGCCGGCCTTTGGGCAGACCGCCTTCGGTGATCTGGTCCAAACCGGCGATGCCCGTGGGGCACTTCGCGATGCTTCGTTTCGGCTTTGGCGGGCTTGGCTTCGTAAGACGAGGCATTCGAGCTCCAAACGACTGGCCGGCGGGCGTCGGCTGGGTGCGCCTCCGTCCGGCATCTCGAGCGAGCCGGCAGAGCTGCTACGTCGGATCGATAGATCCGAACGCTTGTGCTTGCAGATTCACCACTTATTCGGTTATTTCGAGCCGGACCATATGAGTTCGTATTACATTTCCTTATAGAAGCCGGCGGCGTGCCGAATGCGAGGGGAATCTGGCGTGCGGCCGCGATGGGAGCACCTCGGACCCACCGCCGCGTGCGAACACCGGTGTGCGTTCTTGACGCGATCGCGCTCCACCGGTACGGTTGGGGTCATCGTCCGGAGATACCACACGTCCTTGGAGAGCCCGTTATAAGAACGCCGATCGTTCTCGTCGTCGAAGCCCTTACGGCGATCGGGCGCGCCACGGCGGTGGCGTTCGCAGCGCAAGGTGCGTGCGTCGTCGTTTCAGGCCGGCTTCGCGACGCAGGTGTCGCGCTCGCCGAATCGCTCTGTGCGAGCGGCACGGAGGCGGAATTCATGCTCGCGGACGTACGGCACGAACCCGACGTGAGCGAGCTCGTTCGGAGAACGTTGAATCGCTTCGGGCGCCTGGATGTTGCCGTAAACGTGGCCGTCGCCGACGGCGTTCCCGGTCCGCTCGTTGAGAAGACGCCGGCCGATTATTGCGCAACGTTCGATAGCAACGTCCTCGGGACGTTTCTCAGCATGAAGCACGAGCTGCGCGCCATGCTCGCCCAAAGCAGCGGATGTATCATGAACGTCGCATCGCCGTTTGGGGTGCTAACGGCCGCCGGCGCGGCCTTCGATGTCGCGAGCCGGCACGCGGTCGAGGGTATGACGCGGGCCGTCGCTCTCGAGGCCGCGCCCTTCGGCGTTCGCGTCAATGCGATCTCTGTGGAACCGGTCGAGGCCGGCCTCGGGATGCCGCTCGACGGGCCGGAGGCAGCGGCGGGCTTCGCAGACGTCATCGCCTTCTACTGTTCGGCCAAAGCGTCGTTCGTAACGGGCCGGATCATCGGTGGCGATGGCGGAAGGGTCGCCTGACATTGAGACTGTGGGAGTCGCTGTGGGAGAGGCCGTGCCTGGGATCGCGCGGACGAACGCGCTAGGCTCGGTGCATGCAGCAGAACTCCGGGCAAGATACGTGCGCTGAACCGGCGATCGTGATGACGCGCATCACCGCGAAGTGGCGGCCGAGCATCCTGCGCCTTCTGCACGACGAGCCGCGGCGCTTCGGCGCGCTGCGGTCCGGGATTCCGGCCATTTCGGAGCGGATGCTCGTCTACAGTCTGCGCGAGCTGGAACGCGACGGTATCGTTCTTCGCACGGCGCTGTCCATGAAGCCGCCGCACGTGATCTACAGCCTCACGGCATTCGGCGCCGGATGCGCCCGCCACATCGAGGCGCTGCTCGACTACCTGGCTACGCCGTCCGAAGCGATAGCATCAACACGTCCACCGCCTCGTGAAAGGTGAGCCGCGCGCCCTCGGCGCGAAGGCTCTCGAGCTTCGCATCGGACAAACTCGGCCGGACGGTCTTTACGAGAATGTCGTAGATCGCTCGATCCGTTTCGGGCAGCCGGTGATCGGTTCTTCGGAACTCCGCCTCGATGAGGCCGAGCATGACGGCGGCGACGTGAAGGCGTCCCTGCAGCGCGATCGTCGCGGCGAGGTTTTGTAACGCGATCAGGGCGTGCCAGTGCTCCCCTTCCACTTGGATGGGCGCGAGGATGCGGAGCGCTCGTTCGCCGTAACGTTCGGCCTCGGCCAAATCGCCGCCGCTGCGCAGCAGGTAACCGCACAGGTTCGACATCGTTGTCCCGATGAGGGTGAAACGAGCGTCCGTCCCGTACAGATCGAGGGTCTGCCGCGCAATCCGAATCGCGGCGTCCGGATCGCCGGACGCGTCCTCGATTTCGGCAAGTAACTGCAACCTGTCCGCTCGCTGAGCCTTGGACGCGCCGTGCTCGTCCATCGTCGCGAGCACGTTCGCGAGCTCCGCCCGCGCGCCGGCGAAATCCCGTTGCGAGAAGCGGATCCAGGCGCTAACGTTACCGAAGTAATAATAGGGGTGGCCTTTGCGCCGCTGCCCGTCCGCAGCGAAGTATTCAGCCGCCCGCGCCTGCGACGCCTTCGCGCGCTCGAAAGCACCCGCTCCCGCTTCCGTCATGGCAAGCTTCGAGTTCAACGCCGCAATCGCCGCGAGATTGCCGGCACGTTCGAGAAACGGCGTCGCTTCGTCGACGAGGGCGCGATCGCAGTGATCGAAGGTGTCGAGTCTCATTTTCCAGAGCCAGCCGGTCAGAGCGTAGTTCGCCTCGTCGTCCTCGAGGCGCTCGATGATCTCGTCGAGGTAGCGCCGGAGCGCCGGCCTTCGCCCTCTGGCTCCCCAAATCGACGTGGTCCCGATTGCGATGCGCGCTGCCAACCTCACGTCCGATTGGGTTCCGGATGCGAGACACCACTCGATCGCGCTCCGCGGGTTGTCGATGTCGGTGATGACGCCCAGAAGCGCCTCGCGCCCGAGCGTGCGAGCGACGTCCGCTTTATCGGCATACCACGCCGCATGAAGGCGAGCGGCGTTCGCGTACGCGCCCTGCTCGTGGAGCCGGTGCTGCCCGAACGCGCGGATCGATTCGAGCAGCGTATAATGAGCCCGGTCGCCGGCCAACGTGACGTTCACGAGCGATTTCTCGACGAGACCCGTCAAGATGATCAGTACGGCAGCTCGCGTAACGTCCTCGCCGGCACCGATTGCTTCGGCGGCGTCCAAAACGAAGCTGCCGGAAAAGATCGACAGGCGAAGGAACACGGCCCGCTCTTGCGGTGAGAGCAAGTCGAAGCTCCACGCGATGGTCAGGTCCAGCGTGCGCTGTCGCGCCGGAAGATCGACGGAGCCCGGCATCGCGAGCGCGTCGCCTAAGCGGTCGCGCAGGGTGAGGAGCCCCATCGTTGGGAGCCGCGCGGCGGCCAGTTCGATGGCCAGCGGCACGCCGTCGAGCTTCTTGCAGATCTCGACAATCGTTCGCAGTTGCGCGGGATCGAGCGCCAAACGCGCGCCGGCGTGGCGAGCGCGCTCCAGGAAGAGTGCGATCGCCGGGTACGTCGATGCGATTTCCACCGTCGCGACCGTCTCGTCGGGCAAACGCAACGACGGCAAACGGAAAACGATCTCCGCCGACAACCCCATGGGTTCGCGGCTCGTCGCGAGCACCGAGATCGACGGGCAGCCGGCGAGAAGCTCCGCGGTCAGACGTGCCACGCCGGCGATGATCTGTTCGCAATTGTCGAAGACAAGGACGCTGTTCCGCGGGGCTAGTGCGGCGACGAGCGCCGCAGCGATGTGCTCGTCGTCGCCTCGAACCGAAACGCCGCCCACGGAGGCGGCAATCTCCGTCGCGATCTTGGACTCGTCGCGGAGCGAGGAAAGATCGACGAAATATGCGGCACGCCCGTCGGCGTGGGCGAGACGGCCGGCAGCCTCGACCGCCGTGCGCGTCTTTCCGACACCGCCGGGGCCCACGACCGTCACGCAACGGTGCAGTCGAGCAAGCCCTTGTATCCTTTCGACTTCTTCGCGTTCGATGAAGCTCGTCGCCGGACGCGGCAGATTATTATCGAGAGCTTCCTTCGAGACGGCCCGCCGCGAACCGCCGAGGCGGCGCGAGCGCTCCGCTGCGCTCGTGAGGGTCGCCGCTTCTGCACCCTCGAGATTCAAGGCGCGAGCAAGCTGCGCGACCGTGTGGCGGTACGGGGCTCGACGGGCCCCTTGCTCGATCGCGCCGATCGCCTTCACGCTGACGCCGGCTCGCTCCGCGAGTTGCTCTTGCGATAAGCCCGCCCGCAATCGATAGGACCGCACGAAATCGCTGAGCGCCGGCTGTATTCCATCGGCCATCCTCGTAACGGTAGCCGGTGGCGAGGTTTCCTGCAAGTGCCCGCTTCTGGAAGTGTGGGAGCTGGTGTGGGCGTTGATGGTGTTCGCCTTGGCTCGCCGGCGCTAGTGTTTCTTTAGCAACCTCCTTGCTGAGAAAGGCACAACGCCATGTCAAACGTCTTCGAATCGATGCGGGCTTGGGGATTCCCGCGGATCGCCGCCGTTGCTCTCACCACCGCGCTCGCGCTCGTCCCCGTCGCCGGCAGCTCGCAGACGACGGCTGCCGTAGCTCAAAAAGCGACGGTCGTCCTCGTTCATGGCGCATGGGCGGACGCATCGAGCTTCGACGGCGTGATCCGCCTCCTCCAGAAAGCCGGTTACACGGTCTATGCCCCGCCGAACGAACTTCGCAGCTTAACGTCGGATGCGCGCGTTGTCTCGACGTTCTTGAAAACCATCAAGGGTCCGGTGATTCTCGTCGGTCACTCGTATGGCGGCGCGGTGATCAGCGTTGCGTCGGTCGGGAACCCGAATGTCAAGGCGCTGGTGTACGTCGATGCGTTCGCGCCGGATGCGGGCGAAAGTCCGGGTAGCTTACTCGCAGCCTATCCGGCGCCGCCCAAGGATTTCTTCACCGCGGTTCCGTTCGGGAGCGGCGACGTCGATCTGTACATCACGCAAAAATACTTCGGCCCGGTCTTCGCATCCGACGTGCCGGCACCGCAAGCCGCCGCCATGGCGGCCGAGCAGCGTCCGTTGACGCAAGCGGCTCTCACCGAGGGAGCTCCGCAGGCTGAAGGTTGGAAGACCTTGCCCTCCTGGTACGTCGTGGGCGATGACGATCTCGTGATTCCGCCGGCTCTGCAACTCAAGATGGCCGAACGCGCCAAGGCCCACATCTCGCACACGCACGGATCGCACCCGAGCATGATCGAGCATCCCGACGCAACGGTCTCAGCGATCATGGCCGCCATGTCGGCAACGCAAACCCGGTAATACCCCCCCACATCCAAACGCTCTTGAGGTAATATCCTATGTTCGACACCAACGATAAAACTGCCGGTAAACCGTCCATCGTTCTCGTCCATGGAGCTTGGGCCGATTCGTCGTGCTGGAACGACGTCATCCGGCCCTTGCAGGCCGACGGTTATCCCGTCTATGCGCCGCCCAACCCGCTCCGGAGCCTCGCCGGCGATGCGGCATCAGTCGCCTCATTCCTGAAGGCTATTCCGGGACCGGTGATTCTCGTCGGCCACTCGTACGGCGGCGCCGTCATCAGCGTCGCATCCGCCGGTCGCGACAACGTCAAGGCGCTGGTCTACATCGACGCCTTCGTCCCCGACGCTGAGGAGAGCTGTCTCGAATTGCTCGGCCGATACCCCGCGCCACCGAGCGATCTGTTTACGCCCGTGCAACTCGATTCCGGCGAAACGGACCTCTACTTCAGTCCCAAATATTTCGGCGGAGCCTTCGCGACGGGCGTCGATGCGAACATCTCGACGCTGCTGGCCGTAACCCAACGCCCGGTCACGGCTGGAGCGCTCGGCGAAAAAGCGCCTGCCGAACTCGGCTGGAAGAGCCGGCCGAATTGGTATGTCCTCGGCGGTCAGGATCAAGCCATTCCGCCGCCGCTCAAGCAAATGATGGCGGAGCGGGCCAAAGCCACGATCACGCGCGTGAACGCCGGCCACCTCAGCATGCTCCAGCACCCCGAAACGACGATCGCCGCAATCGTTGCCGCCTGCGAGGGAGCGGCGCTCGTTCGCAGCTAAACGCGATCCGGATCGCGTCACATGAATCGGCCTCACAACGTTGCGGTCGATTCATGTTACGCGGGGCTCGCCGCGTCTGTTACCAGAATCCTATATTTGGCGGCCACCAATAGGTAAACCCACCCTCGGTGTCCTGCATGAAGCGTAGCGCTCTTTCGAAGAAGGTGTCGAAACTATCCGCCAACACCTCCGCTTGCTCGTTGCCTTCCCGACGAGACACGAACTCAAGGGTATCGACGTCAGCTTCAAGGATACCATACTCTCCGTCGGCGCGTCGTTCGTCAAGAGAAAACACGATGCGCCAGTTGATGTTCTCACCTGTCAATGCGAACTCGAAACACTTATACACATACTGGCGTGATGAGTCGATCAAATCTATACCGTCCATGTATTCGCGAAAATTGCTTGTGCGCTTGACGACATCTTCTGTGCTCAGTATCGAAAGCTCGCAACTTGGATATGGGCAAGGAACCTGAGAGTATCGTTTTTTGTTGATGAATCGAAACGACATGCCATTATGCACCGTCAAGAGGCGGCGAAGGGAAGCCGGTAGCGCAGCTCCGACAAAATCTTCGGCTTCACGAAGCGCATTCTCGGTTGCGGCAGGTGCGAGTTCCGCCACGAAGATATGATCGCGGCGCTCCGCAAGTGCTTGGAAGCGATCGATAAATCTCACCACGGCTGCCTCGGTCATGGTGTAAAGTTCGCGTCCTTACAGCCCCTACTTGCTGTGCCTGGCCCCGGCACTCGGGAGCCAGACGCCGTTATTCGCGTCGTTGGAACCGCCCCACGGGAGCGACTCCGCCGAGGTGCCGTTCTCAGCTATTCACGACTGCTGAGATGCGGTGAAGAGGGTTGTCGCTCACGACCTTAAGTCCTTCGAGTTGCATGTACCGGCGCTGCAACTGCCACTACTCATTCTACTCCAGCAGGACGGCGCCGGCGAGCCTCACGATCGAGGGGTCGTCGGGGAATATGCCCACGACGTCAGTGCGGCCGCGTTCTCCCCGACAAGCCGTAAGCGTCTCGAGACGACATCGGCCAACCATGGGCGTTGCTATTGCTCGCGTACGGTCAAGTAGAACGACACCGCGAGCGCCGCTGCCGGCACGACACCCGCTAAACGCGGGTCCGCGCCGATGATCGCGGCGCCGATCGTCGGCGCGAAGATCATCGCGAAGTTGTCCAGGGAATCTCCGAAGCCCAGCATCGTCCCACGCTCGTCTTCGGGGGCGAGGCGTACGATGCGCGCGTCGATCGCGGGCCGCAGCACCGAACCGCTAAAGGCCCAGAAGACGATCGCCACCACGAACAGCGCCACGCTCGATACGAACCCGAGGAGAACGTACGCGAGGATCCCCGACGCGAGCGCCGCGAGCGAGGCGTTGCGCAGCCCGACGCGATCGATTAGCGGCCCCACCGCGAAGATCTGCGTCGCCGCGCCCACCGCGCCCGCCACGCCGAGTAGCGCGCTCGACGCCTCGGGCCCGGCGTGCAGCACGTTGCTGAGGAAAATCGAAAACGTCGTGAAGAAGTATGTGAACGCGAAGATGTAGAGGAATCGCTGCACCAGGATCGCCCCGATCCCCGGCCGCGCGAACGCGGCGCGCAGCTCGCGCCACTCGAACGGTGCGCGCAACCTCTGCCGCGAATTCGGCAGCAGCGTCGCGGTCACCACGAAGTTCAGCGCCTGCAGTCCGGCCGCGCATACGAACGGTACGATGAATCCGAAGTGCGCGAGCGCGCCGCTGAGGATCGGCCCCGCGACGAAGCCCGCACCGAAGGCCGCCGTTCCGTAGGCGAGCGCCCTGGGGCGCTGTTCCTCGGTCGTCACGTCGCTGACGTACGAGTTCGCCACGCCGAGATTTCCGCCGCCGAAACCTTCGATAAGTCGCGAGAGAAACAACACCGGCACGCCGCCCGCGAACGCGAGCATCAGGTAACCGGCGAAGGAGAAGAGCTGCGAGCCCAGCAGCACGCGCTTGCGGCCGTACCGGTCGCTGAGCGACCCCCAAAACGGCGACGAGATCGTCGCGCACACGGCGGTCGTCGCGATCAACGCCCCGGCCACGGCGTCGGGCGCACCGAAGCGCTTGCTCACGAACGGCAAGAGCGGAATGAGGATCGTGAAGCCGAGGATGTCGAGAAACGTGATCCCGTAGATCGGGATCAGGCTTCGCGGAAGCTTCGCGCTCAGCGTTTCTCGCGCGAGGCGCGCACGCGGATCGCGATGGAAGCCGCCGCGTAGATCGCGATCAGGAAATAGGCGATCAGCACGAGCCGCGTCTCCGGGAACACCAGCCCCTCGCGCACTTCGCGCATCTTCACGATGATGCCGACCACGGCCACGACGAAGAGCACCGCGCTGAGCGCGTTGCGATAGAGCAGCGAACGGATCACGCGCGCCGCGTCAGCTCGGGATCGCGAACGCGACGATTTCGTTGTTCTTGAAGTCGTTCGTCCACAGCCGGTCGCCGTCGCGCGCGAGCGAGACGCCCACGAACGGCGATTGCGCCGCGTACGTCAGCACGGGCGCGGCCGCGCCGGGTTCGATATAAGCGATGCGGCTGCCGCCGCGTTCCTTCCCGAGATAGAGCGAGAGGTACAGCCGCTCGGCGACCCACGTCGCGCCCAAGATCTGCTCGCCGATCTCGATCGTGCGCACCGGCGCGAACGCCGCGTCGAGTTCGAGCACGCGCTTGTTGTACCGCTGCGTGAGCCAGAGCCGCTTACCGTCGAACGCGAGGAAGGACCCCGTGTCTTCGGGGCACGCGATCGCTTCGCGAGTCTTGAAGCCGTGGCCCGGCACATAGCGCCGGATGAAGCGGTTGTCGCCGTCGCCGTTTTCGCTGATCACGAAACGCAATTCGTCGCCGACGCAGGTGCAGCCGACGGGCCGGCCCGGTGCGGCCGTCTCCTCGATGACGCGGCCCTGCTTGGGATCGATGCCGTACACCGAGCTCGTATCCCAGGATCCGAGCCAGAGCGTTTCGCCGTCGTGGGCGAGCGATTGCGGCGTGGTGGCGGGCGACGGGATGCGGACGATCTCGTCGAGAGGGGCAAGCTCGGTCGAATCGATCATCGTGCGCTCTTCGCGCGCCGGTCTATGGAGAACCTGGCGCCGTCGCGGCGAAGGCGGGGGTGTGAAATTCGCGTTTGTAATCCATCCGACGTCGCTCGAGGACGTCGTCCGGTACGAACCGGGCGCTGTCGGCAAAGGCGCGGCGCTGATCGGTAAGATTATGGAATGGATGCCCGCCTACGCAGCCGCCCACGTGACCGGGGTACGCACCCCCGACGGGCGGGAAACCGAGGGCTGGTTCGTGGCGGCGCCCTTCATGCCGGAGGCGATGCTGACGCTGCCCCGCGAGCGGGTCTACCGGAAAATTCTCGACGCGATCGAGCTCGGCGCGAGCTTCGGCGCGGAAATCGTGGGCCTGGGTGCCTTCACGGGCGTCGTGGGCGACGCGGGCATCACGCTGGCCGAACGCTCCCCGATTCCGGTCACGACCGGGAACTCGCTGACCATCGCCGCCGGCGTCGCGAGCCTCCTGCGCGGGGCACACGAGATGGAGATTCCCCTCCACGACGCGACGGCCGTGGTGATCGGGGCGACCGGATCGATCGGCTCCGCGTGCGTGGAGCTGCTGGCCGCCCACGTCGGCCGCATCGTGCTGGTCGCCCGCAACAAGACGCGCCTGCAGAAGCTGGAAGCGTCGCTGCGCGGCCGGGTGGCCTGTGAGCTCGAGATCTCGACGGACGTCCGCGCCGCCGTCCCGCGCGGCCGGCTCGTCCTCACCGCCACGACCTCCACGCAAGAGCTCATCGAGCCCGCCGACCTGCAGACCGGCGCCGTGGTCTGCGAGCTCTCGCTGCCGCACGACGTCGGCCGCCGCGTGGCGCTCGAACGGCCGGACGTCCTTGTGACGGAAGGCGGAAATTTCCGGGTACCCGGCACGCCCCGCTTCGCGCGGGTCCGCGAACCCGGCCGCGACTTCGACCTCGGCCTGCCGCCGCGCACGGCGCTCGCCTGCATGTCGGAGACGATGGTGCTGGCCCTCGAGGAGCGGCGCGAGAACTATACGCTCGGCCGCGGCATCGATCTGGCGCGCGTCCGCGAGATCGACGCGCTGGCGGCTCGCGCCGGCTTCGAACTCGCGGGGATGCGCGCGTTCGACCGCGCCGTGACGCCCGAAAAGATCGCCGCCATCAAAGCGGCTTCGCACGAACGCCGGGCGGCGGCCGTCTGATGGCGCGCGAGCACGGGTACGGCGTGCGCGTCGCCTGGATCGGCCCGGCCGTGGGTTCCACGACCACGTATGCGGGCTACTCCCGCGAGCACACGATCGCGTTCGAAGGAAAGTCCGTCGCGCTGCGAGGCTCGGCCGATCCGGCCTTTCGCGGCGACCCGGCCCTGCCGAACCCCGAAGAGATGCTCGTGGCGGCGCTCGCCTCGTGCCACCTGCTGTCGTATCTATCCCTGTGCGGCCGCGCCGGCATCGAAGTGTTGGCCTACGAGGATCGGGCCCGCGGCACGATGACGGAGCACGGCGGGAGCGGCCGGTTCGTGGAGGTGACGCTCTTCCCGGTCGTCACGATCGCCCGCGAGAACGACCGCGAACGTGCGCTGGCCCTGCACGCGGAGGCCCACGCGACGTGCTTCATCGCGAACTCCGTGAACTTTCCGGTTCGGCACGAGCCGGAGATCCGCGTCGCGGCGGCCGCGCGATGACGCCGCGATGAAGAAGGTCGTGAGCGTGTCGCTCGGCTCGTCGTCGCGCGACCACCGCGCGCGCGTCGAGCTGCTGGGCGAGGAGTTCGAGATCGAGCGCGTCGGCATGGACGGTTCGATCGACCGCGCGATCGCCGCGCTCAAAGCGCTCGACGGAACGGTCGACGCGATCGGCCTGGGCGGCATCGACGTCTATCTCTTCGCGGGCGCCAAGCGCTACGCGCTGCGCGACGGCCTGCGGCTCTTGGCGGCCGTCACGCAGACGCCCGTCGTCGACGGCAGCGGCCTCAAGAACACGCTCGAACGCGAAGCCGTGCGCTTCCTGCGCGACGAGCTCGGCGTGCAGCTCCAGGGCACGCACGTGCTGATGGTGAGCGCGCTCGATCGCTTCGGGATGGCCCAGGCGTTCGTGGAGGCGGGCGCCGACGTGCTCTTCGGCGACTTCATCTTCGCGCTCGACCTCGACAAGCCGGTGCGGGGCCTGGCCGATTTCGAAGCGCTCGCGGAGAAGTACCTGCCCGACGCGTGCAAGCTGCCGTTCCAATTCTTCTATCCAACCGGAAAGAAGCAAGACCGGCCTCCGCAGCCAAAGTATCCCGAATATTATGCGGAAGCGCGTATCATCGCGGGCGATTTTCATTTCATGCGGCAGTTCATGCCCGACCGGCTCGACGGCAAGATCGTGTTGACGAACACCTTGACCGAGCGCGACGCGGGCGAACTGGCCGCCCGTGGCGTCGCGCGCCTGGTCACCACCACGCCCGATTTCGGCGGCCGCTCGTTCGGCACGAACGTCATCGAGGCCGCGCTCCTCGCGCTGTTGGGCAAACGCTGGGAGGACGTGACGCCGGCCGACTACGCCGGCCTGCTCGCGAAGCTCCCGTTGCGCCCGCGCGTGCTCGACTTGCGTCCCATCGCCCCGCGTTGAGCGCGCGTTGAACGGCCTCGCGGCCCGGCTCCTCGCGCGGCAACCGCACGATAGCGAACGCACCGCGGGCGGTCACGCGCTGCGCCGCGTGCTCGGCGTGCCGGGCCTGATCTGCGTGGGGCTCGGCACGATGCTCGGGGGCATCTTCGCGACGGTCGGCGTCGGCGCGCTCGAAGCAGGCCCCGCGGTGATCGTCTCGTTTCTGCTCTCGGGCCTGGCCTGCGTCTTCGTGTCGCTCTGTTATGCGGAGTTGTCGTCGATGGTGCCGATCGCGGGCAGCGCGTACACCTACGCATACGCGACGCTCGGCGAACTCGTGGCCTGGATCATCGGCTGGGACCTGATCCTCGAATACGGCATCAGCGTGGCGCCGGTGGCGGCGTCGTGGTCGGGCTACGCGCAGTCGTTCCTACAGTATTACGGCATCGTGCTGCCGCCGTGGGCGCGCGTCGCGCACCTCGCGATCTCGTGGGGCGGGCTCGATATCGCGCACAGCACCTTCGATCTCTTCGCGATCCTGGTCGTGCTCGCGATGACGGCGCTCGTGGCCGTTGGCATTCGCGAATCCACGAGCGTCAACTCGGCGCTGGTCGTGGTGCAGGTGTTCGCGATCGTGGTGTTCGTGTTCGCGCTGCTCGGCGCGATCCACCCGGGGAATTTCCAGCCGCTCTACCCGCGCGGACTGCACGGCGTGGTCAGCGGTGCGGCGCTGGTGTTCTTCGCGTACATCGGTTTCGATACGGTGACGGTCGCTTCGGAAGAGGCGCGCTCGCCCGAGCGCGACGTGCCGATCGCCGTCATCGGGTCCTTGCTGATCGGCGGCATCATGTACGTGGCGATCTCGTACGTGACGGTCGGCGTGGTGCCGTGGGCGCATATCGACAAGGATGCGGGCATGGCCGACGCCGTGCGGCATGCGGGGAACAACTGGCTGGTCAACGCGATCGTGACGGCGGGCGCGATTGCGGGAACGACGACGGTGATGTTGACCTCGTTGCTCGGACAGGTGCGGATCTTCTACGTGATGGCGCGCGACCGCATGCTCCCCCCGTTCGTCTCGGCGGTGAACCCGCGCACGCGCACGCCGCTGATCACGACGATCGGCACGGGCCTGATCGTCGCGGTGCTGGCGGGCATCGTGCCCCTCGATATCTTGCTGTCGCTGGTCAACATCGGGACGCTCTCGGCCTTCGGCATCGTGTGCGCGGGCGTGCTCGTGCTGCGCTACACGCGGCCGGACGCGCGCCGGCCTTTCAAGGCGCCGTTCGGGCAGGCCGTCGCGGTGATCGGGCTCTTGATGTGCCTGTACCTCGCGATCGGCGGCCTTTCCGGGAACACGTGGATACGGTTCGTCGTCTGGTTCGCCGTGGGTGTGGTCGTGTACGCGTTATACGGATATCGTCATTCGCTCTTGCGGCCGGAGGCCGCGGCCGTCGTGCGACCGAGAATCTCCGAATCGTGAGCGCGGCCCGCGGCCGGCTGCCGCGCGTGCTCGGGCTCTTCGATCTCTCGGTGCTGGCGTCGGCCGCAATGGGGCCCGCGTACAGCCTCGCGTCGACGATGGGCCCGATGGTCGCGGCCGCCGGCAACTACGCGACCCTCGCGCTCGCGCTCTTGAGCGGCGTGATGCTCTGCGTTGCGATCGCGTTCTCACGGCTCTCGCGCGTGATGCCGAACGCGGGCTCGTCGTTCAGCTGGATCGCGACCGCCTTCGGTCCGGGCCTCGGGACGTACGGTGCGTGGCTGCTGTTGCTCTCGAATTACTTCGCGACGATGACGACGGCACTACCTGCGGCAACGTATACGCTGGATCTCTTCGCGCCGTCGATCGCGACGTCGCCGTTTTGGGATGCGATCGTGGGGGCGCTGTGGATCGTGGCGAGCACGGCGTTATTGTATTTCGGCCTGCGGCCCACGGCCGTGACGACGGCGATTTTCTTGGTCGCCGAGCTCGTGGTGGTGGCCGCGAGCGGGGTCGCGGCGCTGATCGTGCATCCGGCGCCGGAGCATTTCACGGCGCCGGCCGTGGCGCTGCCGAACCCGTTCTTCGGGATCGTGACGGCGATGGTGCTCGGGATCTGGATGACCGACGGCTGGGAAGTCTCGGCGGCGGCGTCCGAGGAAGCGACGGGTCCGGCGGAAACGTCGGGGCGCGGCGGGATCGTCGGGCTCGTGGTGACGTGCGCGGTTTTGTTGCTGGCGATGGGCGCGTATCTGCGCGTCGGCAGCGTGGCGGGGTTCACCGCGAATCAGACCGATGCGATGGATTACGTGGCCAGCCGCCTGGGTGGGCCGGTGTGGCACGTGACGATCGTGGCGACGGTCCTGATCTCGACGGCGGCGACGCTCTGGACGACGGTGCTGTACCTCTCGCGCAGCGTGTACGCGATGGGCCGTGACCGCGTGCTGCCCCGCGTGTTCGGCGAGCTCGACTCGCGCGACATGCCGACGAAGTCGCTGCTGCTGGTCTTCACGGGCATCACCGCGTTCACGCTGCTGACGGGCTTCTGGCCGACCGCCGCGAGCGTGCTCAACCTCATCCTCAACGGGACGGCGGTCTTCTTGGGCGCGCTGTTCCTGATGTCGGCCTGCGCCGCGATCAAGCTGCTGGCGGGCAAACCCGGCGAGTCGCGCCTGGCGACGCTCTACGTCCCGGCATTCGGCGCGTTCGCGCTGGCCGGGATCATCTCCGTGGACGTCGTGCAGTCCGACGCGACGACGCGCACGGTGGAGATCGCGGGCTTGGCGCTGGGTATTCCGTTTGCGCTATGGCGCGGTCGCCGCATGCACGCCGCGCCGATCATCTTCGGAACGCCGCAACCGACGCCGGATTAGTCTCGTTTACTTCGCGGCGACGACGGTGAAGGGGATCGTCGCCGAGTTCAGCCGGGCGACGAGGTGAGTGCCCTGATCGTCGTACAGGTCTTCCGAGGCGGTCGCGAAGTACGAGCCGGGCGGGCCGGCTATGTAAGGCATGATGTAGTCATACGTCTGGCCGGGATCGTATTTTCTCGAGCCATGTACTGTCGTGGAGATCGTCATGAGTCCCGGTTGCAAACGGACGGCGCCCGAACGATCGGTGAAACGGATTTGCAAGTCTTTGAACCGGAAATACGGGGTTGAAGTCGACCCAGGATTACGCAACTGGAAGAAGACCGAAATTCGCGAACCACTTGCTGGAGAAGCCGGCGCGATCGCAATCCTGAGCGACACGCCGGCGACTCCGTTGGTCGGGCCAAATCGATAAGCCGCTTCACCGCCAGCCGGTTCCTGCGCGCCGGAAGCCGGCGCGACACACAATGAGACCATCAATGCGAGCGATAAGCAGGTGCGAGTGTTTCGCATACGTCGTCTCCAGTGTTCTTATTAATGACTGTCCAAGTAGGTATCTCCGGCTGAGGGGTCGGCGCCGGGTCGACCTCTATCGAGGAACGAATTAGCTGCCAGGCACCGTTAGCTGTTGTCCTGCATATAAAACGCGTTGGGCTGTAGGCGAAATGCCTGGCTCTCCTCGTTCAATAGCCGGACATCAATCGCACGCGCTTGCCGGCGAAGCTGCGCGCGGCGAGATTGTTAGCGGCGTCACCGGACTTTCTTTCGCTCTGTGGCCAAGGTAACCGTGGCGCCCTCGTCGTATCGAAAGTGACGTCTCCGCAGCACGGCTTCGTGCCCGAACGAATTGACGGATATTGTTGGAGCCGGCTCTTGGAGACCGCGTGATCACGTGAACGCCGTCGTCATCATTCGGGTGGCCGCGGTTCTGCAGGGGCTGGCGCTCGTTGTGGTTCCGACGGTCAGCACCGTCCTAATGGACCCGCGAGCGCTCGCCCTTTCACCGGTTGCCTACGGTTCGTTGTTCGTTCCGCAGACGATCCTCGCCGTCGTGTGCTCGTTCGCCGGCGCGGCGGTAACGCGCCGCTTCGGGGCGCGGTCGACGCTGTTGACCGGATTCGCCGCGGACGCGGTCGCGATGGTGCTGGTGGGGGCAAGCGCGCTCGCGGGATCCGCTCACGGCGCCGCCTACGGCATGTTGTTATGCGGGACGAGCTGTCTCGGTATCGGCTTCGCGCTGGTCACGCCGACGCTCAACGTCCTCGCGGGAACACTCGAAGCCGACGCCCCCGACCGTGCCGTCCTCATCGTCAACGCGCTCCTTGGCGGGTCGGCGGCGGCGGCTCCGCTCTTACTCATCATTTTCGTGGGGCTGGGATTCTGGTGGGGCCTGCCGCTGCTCTGCGCCGCCGGCATGCTCGCGTTGATCGCCGCAACGGTGCGCATTCCGTTGCGCTCCGCGAGCGACGTCCGGTCCCCGGCGACGTCGCGGCTGCCGGTGCGCGTGCTGCTCTTCGGAGCGTTCGCGTTCGCGTACGGCCTGTGCGAACAACTCAACGGTTCTTGGGCGCCGATCTACATGACGCAACATCTCGGAGCCTCCGAAGCGTACGGGTCCGTCGCGCTCGCGCTGTTCTGGGCCGTCGCCACCGCGGCTCGCATCGTCTTCGCCGTCTTTGACCGTGCGTTCGCGTCGCGCGTCGTCTTTTGCGCGTTGCCGTTCGTCCTCGCGGGCGCGTTCGCGATTCTCGCTCTGCTCCCCGCGCATGCGACTCCGATTCTCGGCACGCTAGCGTTCGCGCTAGCCGGCTTGGGTGTTTCGGCGCTGCTCCCGCTGGTTCTCAGCTTCTGCGGGCAGAGCATTCCGGACGCGGCGAGTTCGGCGACGGGGGTCGTCTTCGCCGTCTACTTGGTCGGTTACGGCATCGCGGCGTTCGGCGTCGGGCCGCTGCAACGTCTGGGCATCAGCCTTCCGGCCATGGATGGCGCGGCGGTCGGTCTCGCGTGTGTCGTGGCGGCGTTGGCCTTCGCCATCATCAACGTGAGTCGCGCCGGGCACGAGGCTTGAACTTTTTGTGCCTCCATTGGCGGCAGACCAGCGTCTAACATCAGGCTACGCTTGGCCGTGAGCCGATGGGACGTTTCTTCGGAACGAAAGCTGACGAGAGGACGGCGTTGTGAGCGATCTTGCCGGTGACCTTCGCTCGTTCTTGAGGGATGCGCGAGCGCGCTTGACCCCGGCCGAGGTCGGCTTGCCGGTGGTCACGCGCCGGCGGACTCCGGGGCTTCGGCGTGAGGAGGTCGCGGAGCTCGCCGGGATAAGCGAGGCCTGGTACACGCGCTTCGAACGGGGCGAGACGCAACTCTCGCTAAAAGCGCTGCGGCGCGTCGCGTCCGCTTTGCGCTTGGACGCCGCGGCAACCACCGAGTTGCTCCGGCTCAACCGCCCCGAGATCCGCGAAACCGATTCGCCGTCCGCTCGCGCCGAGCGTTCGTGCGTCCGGGTCGGCACCTTCGACTTGCCGGTCGCGCAGCAGCTGATGCTGCGCGGTGCGGCCGCGGTCGCTTGTACCCCGGGCCTTGCGATGGAACATATCCCACGGAGCTGGATGGAACAGGCGCCGTTGCTCGAGCGCGGCGAGGTCGATCTCGCCATCACCTACCGCTTCGCGGGGTGCCCGACACCTCCCGAACTCGAGGAGGCGGTGTTCGGTGAGGAAATCGGCTCGCACGCCGTTGTCGCTCCGGCACTGGGGTTTCGCGGTGGCGCCATCCGAATCGACGACGTCGCCGGTGCGACGTTATGCGCGCCGCCCGGCCGGATCGGCGACGAACTGTTTGCCCATGGCTCGCCTGCGGAATGCCGCCCGTGCGTAGCGCATCGATCCGCAACGATGAGGAAGCGGTCCGCGCGTTGGCCGGCGATTCGTCGTTCCTCCTCGTAACGGAAAGTTACGCCGAAGTCATGCGCGAGCGCGGGCTCGACGTGCGCGAACTGCGCGACTTCGCCGTCCGCTCCAATCTGGTGCTTCGCTGGCGCCGCGACGATCCCAATCCCGCGCTCCGCCGATTTCTCGAGGGCTCGATCGTCTAGCCCGCTGCAACATCTGGGTATCAGTCTTCCAGCGATGCGGCGCCGGCCTTCGCCATCGTCTGCAATACCGGGGAGCACCCGTGACCGATCATTACGACGTTATCATCATCGGCTCGGGAGCGGGCGGCGGGACGCTCGCCCACCAGCTTGCGCCGAGCGGCAAGCGCATCTTACTGTTGGAGCGCGGCGGCTGGCTCCCGCGCGAACCGAAGAATTGGGACGTCACCTCGGTGTTCGTCGACAATCGGTACGTGTCGAAGGACTCCTGGACCGATAAGAACGGCAAGTCGTTCCAACCGCAGTCGCACTACTTCGTGGGCGGCGCGACGAAGATGTATGGCGCGGCGCTCTATCGCCTTCGCCGCGAGGATTTCGGCGCGCTACGCCACCACGACGGCATCTCGCCGGCGTGGCCCATGGCCTACGACGACTTCGAGCCGTTCTACACGCGCGCGGAGCAACTCTATCAGGTCCACGGCGCGCGGGGCGAGGATCCGACCGAGCCGCCTGCGAGCGCGCCGTACCCGTGCCCGCCCGTGTCGCACGAACCGCGGATTCAGCAGTTGAGCGACGATCTCGCGCGGGCGGGATTCCGCCCGTTTCACTCGCCGTGCGGCATTCTGCTCGACGAGTCCAACATGCCGTTCAGCCCGTGCGTGCGCTGCATCGACTGCGACGGCTTCCCGTGCGCGGTGTTGGCGAAGTCCGATGCGGACGTCATCGCGGTGCGCCCGGCACTGGCGCACGAGAACCTGACGCTGTTGACGGGTGCGCGCGCGGAGCGGCTGCTCACGAACGGCGCGGGTACGGCCGTGACCGGCGTGACGGTCGATCTGGGCGGCGAGCCCGCGACCTTCACGGCCGACGTGGTCGTCGTTTCGTGCGGTGCGGCCAACACGGCGAAACTGCTGCTCGCCTCGGCCACGGACCGGCACCCGAACGGGCTCGCGAACGGTTCGGATCAGGTCGGCCGCAATTACGTCTTCCACAACAGTCAGGCCGTGCTCGCGATTTCGCGGGAACCGAATCCGACCCAGTATCAGAAGACGCTCGGCCTCAACGATTTCTACTTCGGCGCGCCGGGCGTGGATTTTCCGCTCGGCAACATCCAAATGGTCGGTAAGACCCAGGGCGAGATGTACCGCGGCGAAAAACCGCTGCTGACCGCGCTCGCACCGGAGTGGGCGCTCGATAAGCTCGCCGAACACGCCGTCGATTTTTGGCTCACGACCGAAGACCTGCCGCTTCCCGATAACCGGGTCACGCTCGAGCGCGACGGAAGCATTCGACTCTCGTACACGCCGACGAACGAGCAGCCGAAGCAAATGCTCTACGAACGCCTCAAGGCGATGACCGGCGACCTCGGCATGCACCCAGGCGTGCTCATCTCGCGCACGCTGTATATGAAGAGCGACGTCGGCATCGCCGGGGTCGCCCATCAGGCAGGGACGGCGCGGTTCGGAAGCGACCCGGCGAACTCGGTCCTGGACTTGAATTGCAAGGCGCACGAACTGGACAACCTCTACGTCGTCGACTCGAGCTTCATGCCGTGCATCGGGGCGGTCAACCCCGGGCTCACGGTCATGGCCAACGCGCTTCGCGTCGGAGACCATCTGCTCGACCGGCTCGGCGCATCCGCGAGCGCCGCGGCGCTCCGCGACTAAGAAAGCGCCGGGTCCAGGAGCACCTTGCAGCGGTTCTTATCGGTTTTCAGCGCTTCGAAGGTTTGCGCGAAAGCGTCGAATCCCACGACGTCCGAGATCATCGGCCGGGGATCGATTCGCTCGGCGCCCAGCATGTCGATCGCGAACACGAAATCTTCGCGCCGGTATGCGTACACGTAGTTCACCTGTAGTTCTTTCGTGACCGCCTTTACCGGAAGAATCCGATCGGGTTGCATGCAGACGCCCGCGACGACGATGCGGCCCTCCATCGGTGCGTAGTCCATCGCGAGTTGTTGGCTACCGGGCACGCCGACGCAATCGAACACGACCGTGGGGCGCTCGCCTGCCAGCTCTTTCACGCGCGCGATCGTGTCGCCGCCGCTCGCGTCGACGGTACCGGTGGCGCCGATTTCCGCGGCGCGTTCGAGCCGCGCCGGCACGAGATCGGTGACGACCACGTGACGCATGCCGAAGAAACGGCACCACAGTGCGACCGCCAGACCGATCGGCCCCGCGCCCAGCACGAGCGCGCTCTCGCCGCGCGCGGGTCGCGCGACGTTGACGGCGTGCAGGCCGACGGCGACAGGCTCGACTGTCGCCGCGACGCGGTCGTCGACGTTTTCCGGAAGGCGCAAGGTTTCGTACGCACCGACGCGTACGAACTGCGCGTAGGCGCCCGGAATGCGCCCGAGGCCGAGCGGCGCGCCGTGCGGGCAACGATCGCGGCGCCCGGCGCGGCAGGTCGCGCAGTCGCCGCACGAGATGAACGGTAACGCCGTGACGCGCGTGCCCTCGGGCCACGCTTCGCGCACCTGCACGCCGGCGGCGACGACGCGGCCCGCGAATTCGTGTCCCATCACGGTTCGGGGCGGCAGCGGGTGCATGCCGGCCGATGTGTCGTGAATCTCGGACGCGTGCAGATCCGACCCGCAGATCCCGCATGCGGTCACCTCGAGAACGAGCTCGTGCGGACCGGGCGTGGGGTCGGGCACCTCCGCGATCTCGAGCGGTATGCCGGGGCGTGAGAAAACGGCGGCTTTCACCCGCGTGCCTTGCGTTCGGGAACCGCACGCGCGGGCTTCCCGCGCCGGCGCGCGAGCCCGCCATGTGACGGCGCGATGCGCGGCACGGCGCGATCGAACGCGGCGAGGAGCGCCCCGCGATTCTCCAGCGCCGTGGCGGAATCGATGACGGAGATCGTGTGCGGCACGAGGTCGCTACCCATGAGGGCGCTCGGCGCGATCAGGCGTTGCGGCGGGAAATCCGCCGCGGTTCGAAAGAGCAACTCTGCGTACATCGCGTTGGCCCAGCCGAACTCGGCCCGCGTGAACCGCGTCGGATCGTCGGGATCGAAGCTCTCGTGCACGAGGTGATCCCGGCCGGAGCTATTGGCGAGCGCGCGCAACTCGCGTAGGATCTCGGCGCGATCGGAGGACGTGAGGGCCTGCGCGATGAGCGCGAGGGGCCACACGTAGCCCTTGGGCGTATGCGGGCTGCCGATGCCGCTCGCCACGCGTCCGGTGAAATAATACGGATCGTGCCGCGATAACACGCACGCACGCGTGCGCTGGTAAACGGCTGCGTCGAGGGAGGGGTATCCCGTCAGCGGCGCACCGAGCAGACTCGGGAGGTTCGCGTCGTCGAAGAAAACGAAGCGGCCGCGTCCGTCCACTTCATACGCGTACACCTTGCCGCCGCACGCGAAATCATCGACGATGCCGGCATGCGCGATCGCGTAGGTCGCGCCCTCGGCGAGCGTCATCGCGCGCTGCGCGAGCGCGCGGTCGCCGTAACCCTCGACCGCGAGCGCGGCCAAATCGTGCAGCGCGGTCACGGCGAACATCTCTTCGGGAACGTTGTATCCGTAGCGCGTCGCGTCGTCGGAAGCGCGAAAGGCCGACCAGATCATCCCGTTCTCGGCCACGCCCTCGACGCCGGCCGCAAGCGGCGCGGGCGGGCGGTAGCGCGAGCAACGCGCGTGGCGGCGTTCGCACTCGTAGGTTTCGACGACCCGTTGGAGCGCGCGATGCAAACGCCCCGTGAAGACGGTGCGATCGCCGATCGCGTCGACGTACGCCCACGCGAGCACCACCGGATATGCAAGCGAGTCGATCTCCCACTTTCGTTCCCACACATGGTAATTCGAGCGGAACGCGTTCGCGTACGGATCGATGTCGATCTCGCGCACCTCGCGCGCGATCACGGCGCGAATCCAGCGCCGCAGGAGCGGCCGGTCGCGCGCGAGGCGGACGTAAGGCAGCGTCTGGGCGGCCGAATCGCGCAGCCACATGGCCGGGATATCGCCCGTCTGCACGTAGATCGTGCCGTCCGGCTGCGGAAAGAAGTCCGACGCGAGCGTGTGGAAGAGCACTTGCGGCTCGATCATGATCGGTATGCCGTGCATGCCGCCGGCACTCAGCGTGTCCGCCGCCGTGACGCGGGGACACGCGACGAGCGCCGCGGCGATGGCCGCGACGCGCAACGAGGCTCTCATCGCCGCGTCTCATTCGCGAACGCCGCTTAAAAGCCGCCTTCAGCGGGCGACGACGATCGTGCCGTGCATCGATTCTTGGAATTGGTGCGGTTTGCAGAAATACGGGTACGTGCCGGGCCGCGCGAGCCGCAGCGTGAAGGTCTCGCCGTCGGCGATCAGCGGCGAGCTCACGAACCGGCCGTCGTCCACGTTATGGCCTCCGCTCGTGACCGTGTGCGGGTCCTGGTCCTCGTTCCGCCACACGACGGCCTGACCGGGTTTCACGTGGACGACGCTCGGCACGAAGGTATGGTCCCGAATCGTCACGTGGACCGGCCGCGGCGGTTGGGCCGCCGCGGCCGGTGCGAAGGTGGCGCCGAGCCCGGCGCCGAGCGCGAAGGCCGAGAGAAGCGCCCGCTTCGGCATCAGCGGTTGAACACGTTCGAGGCGAGGTCTTTGTCGGGACGCTGGTCCACGAAGGCGACCGGCGGACAGTTGACGTCGAAGGCCGAGCCGTAGGCCGCGCCGCCCGGGCCCGTCAGATAGCCTTCGCCGACGAGGTTGAGGATCTGGTTCTCATCGGTCTGCCGGACGTTCTTGCCGCCGCTCGCGGCGTTGTTCGTCCAGACGCCGAGTTGCACGTCCCAGAGCGGACTGTAGGCGTTCGCGTGGCGCGGATCGTCGAGCGACGGGAAATCGCCTTGCACGTTGAGCGGCGAGCCGAGCGATGCGACGTTGGCGGCGGTGGCGTCGGAGCCCAGGTTGCCGTGCAGACCGAGATACATCAGGCCCTGACCGTCGTCGGCCGACGTCGGACCGTTGACGAAGACGAAGATGCGCTCGCGGGCGGAGCCGAGGTTGTCGTCGCCGTTGGCGAACGGCGCGTGGCCGAGCAGCGGAACGTAGGTCGCGCGTTCGACCGCCGCGGCGCCCGGGTCTGACGCTTCCGTGCTCAAGTACACGATGGGCTGACCGGAGTCGAAGCCGTGCGCGAGGAGCATCGTCACTTCGGGGCCGTCGTCGTCCTGTTTCGTGTCGATGGCTACGACCCGGTCGTGGGTGTTGGTGTGACGGACGACGTCGAACGGACCGTCGCCCGTGGCCACGATCGGCATATTGTAGATAACGCTCGATCCGGCGATCCGCACGTAGGGGCTATAGTGCGCGTCGCCGACGGCACCCGGCGCTGCCTTCACGGGCGGAAAACCGGTCGCGGAAGGCTGGTAGACCCGCGTCGGTGAGAAGTCGGGCGCACCCTGGAAATGGAGGATTGCGTCGTTATTGAATTTTCCGGTCGGCTTGCCGAGCGTCGCGGTTTGCACGCATTCGGGACAGTTGATCGCCATGTTCGCCAGTTTCGGGGCGAAGAGCACGTTGAGGTCGTGCGCGATCCCGTAATCCGACGCGTCGGTGATGATGTACCAGACGGTTTTCCCGTTTGCGACGCCGCGGTGGATCGGTACGACGACCGTGCCGGCTTTGACGTCGACGTCGCGGGCACTCTTGAGGACGAGGTGGTCTTCGGGAAGGTACTGATCGGCGGCGATGACCGGCGCCGTCGCGTGGTGCGCGCCGGAATAGCCGAAGAAGGCAGACGTTGCGAGCGCTGTCGTTATCCCGGCCGCGGCCAATTTGGCTCGTGAGGGCAGCATCGATGGACTCCTTACGATGGTTGTGAATCGCGTTCTCAACCGATTCCAACACGTCGCGGGAATCGCAACCAGCGGTGTGGTTATCATGGGTACTACCGGTTCAGGGCCTTCGGAGCCACGCGCGCGCCGGTTTTGTAAGCTGGCCCGCTGAGCGAGCACCATCGGAAGTTATAATGGATGGTAGCAGGCACGCAACGGAGGAAGGCCGGCACCTTGGAAGACGGAGACGACCGGAACCGCCGGCGCGAGCTGGGCGATTTCCTGAAGTATGCCCGATCGCGCATTTCCCCGCTCGAAGCGGGAATCGAACCGCTCGGTCCGCGGCGCGTTCCCGGGTTGCGCCGTAACGAGGTTGCCGGTCTCTGCGGGGTCAGCACGGATTGGTACACGTGGTTCGAGATGGGACGCCCGAGCGTCACCGTGTCGCCGCGCTTCGTCGGAACCGTCGCGCGCGTGCTTCGGCTGCGCACCGATGAAACGGTCTATCTCTTTTCCCTGGCGATTTCCGAGATGCCGTGCCTGCCGTCCCCGGTTCGGGAAGAGACCGAATCGGCGCTCGAATCGATCGTGAGCGGGTGGCACGATCCGGGTCCCCACCGCGTCGCCGCGCGATTCGAACGCTGCGACGAGTTGCCGCTCGGCATCTACTGCACCACGCCCCGGGGAGAGATCCTCTACGCGAATCGATCGCTCACCGGCTTGCTCGGCTACCGAAGCATGTCGGCATATCTGAGACTCGACGTCGAGACCGACCTGTACTTCTCGCCGCCGGAACGGAAGCGCTGGCAGACACGAATTGCCGCTGCGGGCAGCCTGCGCGGCGTACCGACGAAGGTGCGGCGCGCCGACGGGCGGCGCGTCGTCTTATTGGATTCGGCCCGCGCAATCCGGGCGGGCGACACCGTGACACATTACGTGGGTATTTGGGAGCCCACCTGAAGGCGCGCTCGCGCGAATTCGACGTAGAAATCGAGCGCGCGCGGATCCATCATCGCATCGGGGCTCGCCACACTTTCCGCTCGCGCGCCGCCGAGCAGCCGCCGGACGGGAATTTCCATTTTCTTCCCCGTTAAGGTATACGGAATCGCGCCGACTTCGACGATCGTATCGGGCACGTGGCGCGGACTGCCGTCGGAACGCAGCCGTTGCACGATCGTGTCGCGCAGCGCGCCGTCGAGCGAGCGTCCCGCCGCCGGCTTTACGAAGAGCGGCATGTAGAACGTGCCGCCCGGTTCTTCGAGGCAGACGATCAGCGCGTCGGCCACGTCCGCGATGCGGTCGAGGATGCGATAGACCTCGGCCGTCCCGATGCGGACGCCGAAACGGTTGAGGGTTGAATCGGAGCGGCCGTAGATGTAACACCCGCCGCGCTGGTTGATCTTCAGGAAGTCGCCGTGGCGCCAGACGCCGGGGTACACGTCGAAATAGGCCTCGTGGTATTTGCGGCCGTCCGGATCGTTCCAGAAGTAGAGCGGCATCGAGGGCGCGGGGCTCGTTACCACGAGTTCGCCGATCTCGTCGATGAGGTCGTCGCCCGCGGGATCCCACGCGTGCACGTCCATTCCGAGCGCGCGCGTCTGGATTTCTCCCGCGTACACGGGTTGTAAGGGCGTGCCCGCGGCGAGCGCCGCGCAGAGTTCCGTCCCGCCGGACGGCGAGTAGACCCAAAGGTCCGTCTTCACGTTTTCGTAGAACCAGGCCGTCGATTCCGGCGAGACGGGCGAGCCCGTCAGCAGCACCGTGCGCAGGCGCGAGACGTCGAAGCGGTCCTTCGGCACGAGCCCGAGCTTCTGCATGATTTGCACGTACGTGGGGCTCGCGCCGAAACCCGTCGCTTCGCTTTCTTCCGCTAAGCGCCAGAGTAATTCGGGTCCGGGATGCGCCGGATGGCCGTCGTAGAGCACGACCGACGAGCCGTTGAGCAGCCCGGAGACGAGCGCGTTCCACATCATCCAGCCGGTCGTCGTGTAGAAGAACGTGCGCCGTTCCGGCCCCCCATCGCCGTTGAGCGAACTCTTGAGGAGTTCGAGCAGGATGCCGACGTGGCTGTGCACGATCGCCTTGGGCAGGCCGGTCGTTCCCGACGAAAACAAGATCCAGAGCGGATGATCTTCGGGGACGCGTTCGAAGGCAAACGTCGCGCGATCGGGCGGCGGCCCGTCCAGCAGCGCTTCGTAGCGTAGCGGCGTGGGCGTGAGCGGCGGGGGCTCGCCGGTTCCCAGATAGTCGAACCAGACGATGTGTTCGAGCGTCGGTAGCGCCGCGCGAATGCTCTCGATCTCGCTGCGGCGGTCGAAATCTTTGCCGCCGAAGCGATAACCGTCGGCCACGAAGAGTACCTTGGGCTCGATCTGCGCGAAGCGGTCGATGACCGTCCGCGCGCCGAACTCAGGCGCCGCCGTGGCCCACACCGCGCCGATCGACGTGGTCGCCAGCATCGCGACGAGCGTCTCGATGATGTTCGGCATGTAGGCGACGACGCGGTCGCCCGGCCCGATGCCGAGCGCGCGGAGGTGGTTTGCCATCGTTCGCGCGCGGTCGCCGAGCTCGCGCCACGTGGTTTTGGTGAGGGGCCGAAGTTCCGAGGAGTGCACGACGGCCGCCTCGTCTGGTGCGGCTGCCTCACGGCGCAGCATGTGTTCCGCGTAGTTCACCCGCGAACCGAGGAACCAGCGCGCGCCCGGCATCTCGCGCGAACTCAAGATCCGGTCGTACTTCGGCTCCGCGATGATGTCGAAGAAGTCCCAAATCGCGGCCCAGAAGCCTTCGATATCCTCGACGGACCAGTGCCGCAGGCTTTCGTAATCGGCGAACGTGCGGCCGCGTTGCTCCGAAAGCCACCGGAGGAAGCGTGCCGCCACCGTCGATTCCACGAACGCCGTATCGGGCGTCCAGAGCAGCTCGCCTTCTTCCACGTGGTGCGCCATCGCAGGTGCTTCGCGCTCCCGCGTGGTTTTCTTCGCGGCGCTTAGGGCGGGAGAACGCCGAGCGTCTCGAGCGCCTCGCGGTTCTCCTCGCAAAACGGATTGAGAATCCAAACCGTGCGGGCGACGTCCGGCGGATCGAAACGGCGCCGATCCTGAAAATCTTCCGAGAGCATGAGGCCGCAGCCGGCGGCCGACGCCACGGACAGGAGTACTGCATCCCAAAAGGCGACGTTGCGATCGGCACAGAGTGCGAATGCGGTCAGCATTGAATCGCGTGTAGCGCCCAGGTGCGGGATATCGGCGAGCAGCGCCGACAATACGTCTTTCGCGTCGCGTTTCGTCCAGCCGAGTCGCTGCGTCAATACACGGAAGGTTTCGGCTGCGACTTGCAACGGAAGACGCAGCGGTAAGAGGCCTGCGCGCGATACGATCGCTCTGGCCGTTTCGCGCTTATCGACTACTGCCGACGTGTCGAATGCATAGATGACGACGCTCGTGTCAATTGCAATCAAACCGAAGTCGAGCACTACGTCTCGTCGGCACGGTCGCGATCGTGAAGCGCATCGCGCTCGACACCGGAAAAACCCATCGGTCGCGAGAACTTTTCGAACAACGCACTCATGCGCGCGGCGATTGCGCCGGCGTCGCCGGCGGGCCGGGCACGCGTCATTTGCACGATGGGCTGCCCGCGCCGCGTGATGACGACCGTGATGTCCTGCTCTTCGATCTGCCGGAGCAGCGCGGAAAATTGCTGATTCGCTTCCCTCGCGCCAATGTACCGAGGCTCCATTGTAGTGACATAGTACCATTGGCGAGATGCGTCGTCAAGAAACGACCCTCATGGTCGATCGGATCGATGCACGCGCTCGAAGAAGAGCACCGGCTTGCCGCTGCGTTGAGAGCGTTTAAACTCCCGATAACCAGATTTCTCCGCGACGTGTATCGAGGCGAGGTTGTCTCGATCTATCAGACAGACGGTCCGGGCGCCGCCGAACCGCTCGTCGCCCCACGCGACCGCCGCGCGGACGGCCTCGGTCGCGAATCCTTTGCCATGCGCTCGCACCGCGAACGCCCAACCGATCTCCGGCACCTCTCTCATTTCCGGCTCGATATCCCGTTTGAAGTTCGCGAAGCCGATCTCGCCGATAAAGGTGCGGGTTGCGGCTTCCTCGACTACCCAGTATCCGAAACCCAAGAGCGCCCAATGGCCGGCATAGCTCAGCATTCGCGACCAGACCTGCTGTTCGGTCGACGGCACGCCGCCGATGAACCGCGTGACGTCCGGATCGGACCACATCGCGCACGCATCGGCAAAGTCGTCCAGCCGGTGCGCGCGCAGGGTGAGACGTTCGGTGTGAATGTGGGGTGCCACGTTGGCGGTTCAGACTCCCGCGGCTAACTCCGCGTCCTCGGGCGCGAGGCGTCCGCTGCGGCCCCATAAGAGCGCCACGCCCACCAGAAAGTACACCGCGAAGATATAGGGGAACAGATTGCCGGGCGGCGGCGGAACCGGATAGACGCTGCCGACTGCGGGAATCAATAACAACGCTAGCGTGAACACCGCGAACGCGATATGCCGCCCGCGCAGCTCGCCCAGGCGCCGCAGGTACACCGGCGCGCCCAGTGCGACGAAACCGTAGATCGCGATGAAGCCGTACGCGCCGAGCGAGGCCGTATCGTTGAAGGCGTCCAGCGGCGCGATGCCGCCGAGTACCATCCCGATGCCCGTAACGCCCACGACGCCGCCGAAGAGCAGCAGCGCGTTGTGCGGGGTTTGAAATTCGGGATGCGATTTCGCCAGGCTCGACGGGAAGAGCCCGGCGCGGCTCATCGTGTAAACGATGCGGCCGCCGGCGTTGAGCGCGGCGAGCGTGATCGAGAACGACGAGAGCAGCGCCCCGACGTCGATCGCGAGCTTGAGGGCGGGCGCGTGCGACGCATCGGCCAGCGCGTCGAGCGGCGTGCCCAGCTTATCGAGCGGCGTCGCGAGGCCGTGCGCGCCGAGTACTTCCACGTAGGCGCACAACACGAAGAACGCGCCGCACACGAGCACGCTGAGGATCACCGCGGTGGGGATCGTGCGCAGCGGATCGTGCGCCTCTTCGCCGAGCGAGGTCGCGCTCTCGAAGCCCACGAGCGAGAAGATCGCGACGGTCGCGCCGAGCGCGATGCCCGGCATGTTGGCGCCGCGCAGGCCGAGTTGGTCCGGGTCGACCAGATTATGCGCGTGCGAGAGCACGAGCGCGAACAGGATGAGGATTAGCGTCACCGAGCCCGCTTCCAACAATAACAACGTGATCGTGGAGAGCCGGATGTCGCGATATGCGAAGCCGAGCGCGAGCGCCAAACACAGCGCCACCAAGATCGCGTTCGGCACGTTCGCGTGCACGGCGTGCAGTAGCGCGGTCGCGAACACCGCGAAGCCGGTGATGCCCGCCACGCCGACCAGCGCGTACGCCCACAAGAGCGCCCAGCCGCAGAGTAAGCCTCCGCGCGCGCCGAAGGCCCGCCGCGCGAATTCGTAGAGCGAGCCCGCCGTCGCCGAACGCGTCGAGAATTCACGGATGTTGATCGCGACCGCGAGCAACATCAGGGAGCCGAACGCGTACGCGAGCCAACTGGCGTTGCCGGCCGAGCCGTACATCAGGGGCACGATCAAAACCGGCGTCATCGTCGGCCCGAGCATGGCCACCGACTGAGCGAGGACTTCCCAGACGTTGAGGCAGTTGCTGCGAAGCTGGTTCAACGCATCAGATACGGACGCTGAGATCCAGGAACGCGCCGAAGGGCAGCTTCTGGCCGACGAACCCAGTCTGCGAGTTGTTGTACCAACTCGAGTACGGATAGGCGAGCTGGATCGGAATCTTCGAGGGGTCGGTTACGAAGTTGCCGACCGGCGCGAGGTTGTTCGACGGCAGTTGCGCGTAGACGCAGGTCGAGGGATTGTCCCACGGCTCGCCGCGCTGGAAGCACGTGTCGGTCAGGCCCGTCATCGCCAGGGTCACGGTGACTGCTTTGCTCGGCGTGTATGTGAACTGCAGGTTCGCGGTCAAACGCGACGGCTCGGCGAAGGCGCCGAACGTATCGAACTTGCCGGTGAACTTGTCGGGAATGAAGAGATAACCGGAACAGGTTTGCGGGTTGGCCTGTAGGCCGGTCGAGGCTCCGGCGCACGTGACCGGATCGTAGCCCGGCCAAACGAGGGGCGAGCCGTAGAAGGAGCCCGAGCTGAACGTCAAGCTGGGCGTGATCGAGAGCTTGTTGTGCTTGTAGTTGAAGACGGCCGTGACCACGTGCGGCGTCTCATACCCGTTGGCGCCTTGGAACGGCGCGGGTAAGATGTCGTACGGCGTGTAGGATCCGGTGCGGTCGAGCAGCGGCTGCGGCGCCGCGTTCCAATACGGGTTCGCGACCGCGCCCGCGCCCGTGCACGACGGATCGGGATTGCCGGCCAGGTAGCACGGCGACGCCGTGACGCCCGTCGACGTCCCGCCGCAGAGTGCCGTGTTCGCCTTGCCGGCGCACGCCGACGTGTAGGCGTTGTAGTTGCGGATGTAATCGTTGAGGTTGTCGATTTCGTTGCGGTTGCTGCCGTTGAAGTTATCGTACGTCACGCGGCTGCGGGTGAACGTGTAGCTCAGCAGTCCCGCGAACCCGTTGCGGTCGAAATCGCCCTTGCGAATTTGGAACTCGACGCCGTAGTTGCGCTGGCGGCCGACGTTGAGCCCGTCGAGTACGCCCTGCGTGCCGATCGGGATGTTCGCGAGCTGGTCCTGCGTACCGCGATAGAACGGCGTGAGCTTGTAGGAAATATCGGTATTCTTGAAATGCTGTTCCACCGAGAAGTCGTAGTTGTTCGAATACGAGGGCAACGACTGGTGGAACGGCGTGTTGAAGCCGTAGGGCAGAAACTGGCCGATGAACGTGGGCAAGTCTTGCTGCACGACGTTGTACTGCTGGTACGAGGTGGGCGCCGGCGCGGCGTAGCGGCCGTACGACCCACGCAACACGACGTCGGGATTGACCGTGTACGTGAACGAGAGGCGCGGTTCGTAGGCGGTGAAGCTGACCGTCCGCGGGCTCGTGTTGAAGAGGTCGGCGTTCGTGCCGGGCGCGCAGAGCGACGCGCCGGTGTTCGGGTCCACGCCCGTGTCGCCAGCGGCGTCCGTGCACTGGCCGACCGACGTCGCGCTCTGGCCGAACGAGAACTCGCGGTTGTATGCGTCGAACCAGAACTGGCGCGCCGGGTAGCCGCCGACCGTATCGTCGAGCCGGTAGGTGAAATTCTCCAGCCGAAGGCCGACGTTGACCGTCGTGCGCTCGTTCGGGTGATACTGATCGGCGATCGAGGCGGCGCTGTAGAACGGCGTGATCTCGTCGATCTGCGCGTCCTGGCCGTCGCTCGTAACGAGGTATTTCGCGCCGTTCTTCGCGGCGGGCGAACCCGCCGGCACGGCCAGCGGCGCGCAGTTATTGCCGATCGCCACGAGCGAGAGGTTGCAGCCCGTGGGATAGCCCGACGGCGGCGAGCCGAAGAACCCGTATTGCACGAGCCCGCCCGTCCCGCCGCTGCCGTAGAACGGCGTGTAACAACTGGCGTAAAGTCCGGTGCTCGGGCTGTAACAGTTCCCCTTGGAATCGACCAAGTCGGTCGTGATCGAGCCCTGATAGGTGTCGCCGCTGTAGGTTTCCAGCTTCTGCGTCAGGTACGAGCCCGTGACGGTCAACAGGTTCTTACTGTTGAGCTGGTTGGCGTACTGCGCGGTGACGCCGTAATCGTTTCCGTGCACCTCGTAATCCTGGATCTCGCCGCCGTAGTTCGTCACCGCGCTGACCGGGCCGTTGATGAACCAGTCGTTGTACTCGCTGTAGCCGAAGATGCGCAGATAGGAACTCGAGCTGAAGTTCTTCTGGTACTGGAGTTTGAGGATCGACGCGCCGTGATCGTCGGCGTCGCGGGCGTTGGGGTCGATCAGGCCGTCGAAGGGCGTGTGGGTCGGGCTCGAAGGCGATAGCGAGAGCTGGACGTTGGCCGGATTCGGCGGCGCGTAGAGGTTCCCGCGGTAGACGTATTCGTCCACGTACGTGGCCGGCGCGCCGTAGGCCGCTTCGATCAAATTCTCGCCGCCCAGGTCGTTCACGGAACTATAGAATCCCGACTGCACGTCGCTGTTGACGAACAGCAATTGGATGTCGTCCTTGAGCTGACCGTCCTTGTGCGGGATCGCGAAGTGGAAGTTCGCGATGTTGTCGCGCTCGGTCGTGTGTGCGATCGCGTAGCTCTGGCCCGGCGAGAAGAACGACGGACCGCTGCCGTCGTAGACTTGGCCGTTGAGGCCGGTCGAGATGTACAGCGGATAGAAGAACAGCGCGACGCCGGCGCCGTTGAATTGGTCGGAGTACCGGTAGTCCTGGTCCTCGCCGCCGAAGCCGAGATAATACGTGAAGTTCCGGTTGCTGGTCGCGCCGCTGGCCTCGACCGCGAGCTTGTGGTAGAACGCCGGGCCGCCGATGCCGAGATCGACGTTCTCATAGCCGGGATACACGCCCGTCTTGATGACCTGGTTGATGAAGCCCGAGAGGCCCGAGGCTTCGGCCGACGGCGGCGTGCCGCCGGTGTAGGTCTGCACTTCTTGCTGGCCGAGGCTCGAGAGCGTCGTGATCGGCGCGTAATCGGACGCGCGCTGCACGGGGATACCGTCGAGTTCGTTGGCGACGTCGCTATAGTCGCCGCCGCGGATGTAGACGAGCTGGTTCCAGCCTTGCTGACCCTGCGGTACGTTGGCGCCGGGCACCGTCGCAATCGCGCTATACGCTTGGTTGAGGCCGCCGGGGCCGCCCACCGCCGCGGCCGCCGCCGCTTGCGAGGCGTTCACGGAGTAGACGTCGCTCGTCGTGCCGGGGCGCACGAGCGCGCTGTTGTTGCGGGCGCGGATCTGGCCGATCTGCTTCAGCGTCTTGGCGAGCGAGAACGAACCGACGTTCTGCACCTGGTCGGCGAGGACGCTGATCCCCGCGGCCGAGGCGGCGTCGTAGCCCTTGTACTGCGCGGAGAGGACGTACGTGTCCGGCGCGAGCGAGAGGAAGTTGAAGTTCCCCGAGGCGTCCGTTTGAGTGGAGGCGCTCTGCGAGGGCGACGTTGCCGTGACGACGGCGCCGGCCAAACCCGCACCCGTCGCCTGATCGACCACGCGGCCGCGCAGGCCGCCGGTCGTGCCCGCCCCCGCCGGCGCGAATGCCCCGAACACGAGGGATGCGAGAAAGGCAACGCCGAGGGCGAGACATCGAACGCGAACGAGCAACGGTGGCCTCCCGAAAAAGCGAACGAAGCCCGGGTCCCCTGTAGACCGGGTTTCGTGTGAGCGGTTCCTGCGCGTGCGGCGTTGCCGCTTCCTTGCGATTAGTCTACTCGCGGCCAGGTTCGCTCGGCCACGTGCCGTTCGTCTAAGTTTCGGCCGCGGTTTTGTTCCTAAGGCCCGAAGGGCCGGCGGCTAGGCGCAGAAGCCGCCCGGCCAGCTGCAGGCGAAAGCGCGTATCGGGATCGTCGAATGCCAGGCCCGTCAGGGCGGCGGCGCGTTCCAGCCGGTAGCGCAGCGTGTTGGGGTGGATTCCGAGCGCCGTCGCGGTGCGGCGGAAGGCGAAGCCATGGTCCGCGTAGCTGAGAATCGCCTGGCGCAGCGCATCGCCGCCCTTGCGGCCGGCGAGCGCGCCGAAGAGTTCCTCGACGAACGCCTCGCGGGCGGCCACGTCCCCGACCAGAACGCGCGGCAGCAAGACGTCTTCGTAGCGCGCGAGCCGCCCCAGGCCTTCGTAGCCCAAGAGTTCGCGCGCCTCGCGATAGCTCGCCCGCACGCCGTCGGTTCCGGTGGCTTCGCGGCCGAAGACGATCCGCGCCGCCGGGTCGTCCACCGCGGCGGCCAGGGACTCCAGCCGGATGGTCGTGGGAATCAGAAAGGGCACGCGGTTGAGCGACGTGCCCAGCATGGGACGTTCGACGCCGCTCGCGGCGAGGTGCCGCCGCAGGGCTTCGACGATGGCCTCGCGGCGCAAGACGCCGTCGCGGCCGAGCGGGAGCGGTTCGTCGAGGAGCACGATTCCCGCGCGATAGGCCACGGCCGGATCGAAGCCGAGCAGCCGGGCGCGTTCCAACGTCTGGGGCGTCGTGCTCGGCGCCTCAAGTAAGGTCATGAACGAGGTGTAGCCGAGGCGCGATTCGAGTCGCGCGAGCTCGCGCTGGTGCGCGATCTGCAGCGCCGCCACGAGCGCCGCATGTTCGGCGGCGCGGTTGTCGAGTTCGCTGAGCGGCTCGTCGCCTTCGACGATCCAGACGAAACCGGCCAGTTCGCCGCCGACGCGAATCGGGCAGACGACGCGCGCCGCCAGTTCGACCTCGGGGAGTGCCGGCAAACGCACGGGTTCGACGCTCGACCGTATCTGCGCCAGGTAACCGCGCCGATCGAGTTCGCCGTAGAGCCAGGCGGGGCTGGCCGTGCGGGCCACGGTCTCGCGGCGGACGCGATCGTCCTGGGCGGCGATCGTGTGGAAGCCCAGGAGCTTCCCGGACGGATCCTCGATCGTGATCGAACGCCCGATCAGATCGCCGAGCCGCCCGGCGAGCTGGCCGAGCGTCGTGCCTTCGCTGGCGGCGCGTGTGAGCGCGCGATGGATCGCCTCGGAGCGCGCGATCACGTTCTGCTGCGAGGTCAGGATCGTGCGGTGCAGCTCCTCGGTGATGCGCGCGAACGGCACGCCCCACGGGATCTCGAGCAGCGGCAGGCCGAGCCGGCTCGCGTGGCCGCGCGCCGCATCGGTGAAGCGCGGCAGGTAGCCGGGGACGGCGAGGCCGATGCCGGCGAGGCGGCGGTCCGCGAGGGCTTCGAGCTGGCGCCGCTCGGCGTCGGGATCGGCGGGCCAGGCGTACCCGGTGGTCAGCAGAAGCTGGCCCTGGTCGACCCACGGCGCCGGATCCGGCATGTCGACGACGTGCGCCCAGCGGACGTCGTTGTCCGCGCCGGCCTCCCCGGCCACCAGCGTCGCCTCCCGCAGGCTGTCGAGCCGCAGCAAATCCCGCACGCGCACGCAGCGAATTTGGACCCGAGCGACACATTATCCGCCGAAAACTGGCTCGAAGGCACGTAGCCGGGTTCGGACGGCCCTCGGTAGAATGTCTCCAAGCACCCCGACGTACCCCGAACTTCTCGCCGGAGGCCGATCCGTGCCCGCGACCCGAACGCAAACCGAAGACCTTCTCGACCGCCGCAGCAAGGCCGTGGCGCGCGGCGTCTCGGCCGCCCATCCGCTCTTCGTCGCCCGCGCCGAGGGCGCGCGCGTCTGGGATGTGGAGGGTCGCGAGTACGTCGATTTCGCCGGCGGCATCGGCGTGATGAACCTCGGCCATCGTCATCCGGGCGTGGTCGCGGCGATTCACGAGCAGGTCGACGCGTTCACGCACACCTGCTTCCAGGTGGGGATGTACGAGGGTTATGTGGCGCTGGCCGAGCGGATCAACGCGCTCGCGCCCGGCGATTTCGCGAAGAAGACGCTGCTGCTGACGACCGGCGCCGAAGCGACCGAGAACGCGGTCAAGATCGCGCGCGGCGCGACGGGCCGCCCGGCGGTCATCTCGTTTTCCTACGGCTATCACGGCCGCACGCTCTTGGCGCTCACGATGACGGGCAAGGTCGCGCCGTACAAACAGAACTTCGGGCCCTTCGCGCCGGAAGTCTACCAGGCGCCGTATCCCGATGCGCGCCGCGGCTACGATACCGTCACCGCCCTGCGCGGGCTGGCCGAGCTCTTCGAAACGCGGGTCGCTCCGAAGCACGTCGCGGCCATCATCATCGAGCCGGTGCTGGGCGAAGGCGGCTTCGTGCCCGCGCCCTTCGCGTTTCTGCGCGAACTGCGCCGCATCGCGGACGAGCACGGCATCGTGCTGATCGCCGACGAGATCCAGACGGGCTTCGGCCGGACCGGGACGCTGTTCGCGATCGAACAGTCCGGTATCGCGCCGGACCTCATCACGTTCGCGAAGAGCGTGGCGGGCGGGATGCCGCTCTCCGGCGTCGTCGGGCGCGCGGAGATCGTCGATGCGATCGAACCCGGCGGCCTCGGCGGCACCTACGCGGGAAATCCCGTGGCCTGCGCGGCCGCGCTCGCGACGCTCGACGCCTTCGAATCCGAGGGGATCCTCGAACGCGGCCGGGCGCTCGGGTTCGCGCTGCGTGGGCGGCTCGAAGCCCTGGCGGCCCGCTACCCCGAGGACGTCGTCGACGTCCGCGGCCTCGGCCCGATGCTCGCGATCGAGTTCGCCGACCGGCCCGACGCGGCCGGCCGCAGCCTCGCCCAGCAGGTGACGGCCGCCGCGTTCGAGCGCGGGCTGATCGCGCTCACCGCCGGCCCCAAAGCGATCGCACTTCGCATTCTCGTGCCGCTCACGGCGAGCGACGACGAGATCGCGCGCGGCTTCGAAGCCCTCGAGGGCGCCTGCGCGCACACGTTGACGTAAAGGCCAACGGGGCGGAGCCCGGCTCCGCCAATCCACCACTACCAGCACTTCCATCTAGTGAGGTCCAAAATTCTTGCACAGAACCGACTCGAAGACGTCCGCGCCTATACGCAAAGCGTCCTAGAACTCATCCACACCCCGACGATCGATCGCGCGCAAGCGGATTGGATCGTGCGCGAAACCGTCGACGGTTTCCGCGATTACGTGAACCCCGGTTTTCTCGAATACCGCAAGGCCGGCGCGAAGGGCACGCTCGATGCCGCCGTCGAGTGGACGGATTCCGGCAACGTCTTCACCGACGTCAACGGCGGCGAGTACATCGATTGTCTCGGCGGTTTCGGCATCTTCAACGTCGGACACCGTCACCCCAAAGTGATGTCCGCCGTGCGCGCCCAGCTCGATCGCCAAGCGTTGCACAGCCAGGATCTGCTCGATCCGCTGCGCGCGATGCTGGCCAAGACGCTCGCGCTGCTAACGCCCGGCGACCTGAAATATTCGTTCTTCAGCAATAGCGGAACGGAATCGGTCGAAGCCGCGCTCAAGCTCGCGCGCGCCTACGATCCCTCGAAGCCCACGATCGTGGTCGCCACCAAAGGCTTCCACGGCAAGAGCTTCGGTTCGCTGTCGGCAAGCGGCAAAGCGACGTTCCGCGTGCCCTTCGGCGCGATGCTGCCGGGCTTCAAACACGTGCCGTTCAACGATTTCCTGGCGCTGGTCGACGTGATGTCGACCTGCCGGATGACGGGCGACGACGTCGGCGCGGTCTTACTGGAACCGATCCAGGGCGAGGGCGGCGTCAACATCCCGAGCGACGAGTACCTGCCCGCGGTGCGCCGCCTGTGCGACGAATTCGGCGCGTTGCTGATCTTCGACGAAGTTCAGACCGGCATGGGCCGCACGGGCAAGATGTTCGCCTGCGAGCATTGGAACGTCACGCCGGACATCATCTGCCTCGCGAAGGCGCTCGGCGGCGGCGTGATGCCCGTGGGCGCGACGGTCGCGACGGAGGCCGTGTTCTCGCGGCTCTTCGATAACCCGTTCCTGCACACCACGACCTTCGGCGGCAACCCGCTCGCCTGCGCGGCGGCGCTCGCCACGATCGACGTCCTCATCGAGGAGAAGCTGCCCGAACGCGCGGCCGAACTCGGCGCGTACATGCTCGAGGGACTCCGTAAGGCCGTACGCGGCCACGAGGACGTGGTGATCGACGTGCGCGGCAAGGGTCTCCTGATGGCCCTCGAATTCGCCGACGATGCGGTCGGCTTCGCGGTCTCGAAGTATCTCTTCGACCACGGCGTGCTGGTGGCGGGCACGCTCGTGAACGCGCGCACCGTGCGCGTCGAACCTCCGCTAACCATCGAAAAGGCGCAGGCCGACCGGGTCTTCGCCGTCCTCACCGAAGCGCTCGAGGCGTTGGCCCGCGATCGCGTCGCCGTCTCCGCTTAGCGCGGGAAACCGGAGAACATCCATGTTGCAAGCCGAACGCCCCACCACCGGACGCACCGCCGCGCTACGCCACCTCGAACGCGACGCGTCGGGAAACGTGGCGCTCTTCCTGGGCGGCCATTTCAGCGAAGCCTCCGACGGCGGCACGCGCGAATCGATCGATCCCGCCACGGGCGAGGTCGTCGCGCGCGTGGCCGAAGCGACCCGCGAGGATGCTGAGCGCGCGATAACGATCGCGCGCGACGCCTTCGACGACGGCCCGTGGCCGCAGACGGCGGCGCTCGATCGCGCGCGCCTGCTGAACCGCCTCGCCGACGCGCTCGACGCCAACGCCGCAGACTTCGCCGCGCTCGAGACGCTCGATTGCGGCAAACCGCTGCGCGAAGCGGAATACGACGTCGCCGACGCGGCCAATTGCTTCCGCTACTACGCGGGGCTCGCGACGAAACCGCACGGCCAGACCTTCGACGTGCCCGCGCCTTCGCAGAGCTTCACGGTGCGCGAGCCGATCGGCGTCTGCGGGCAGATCGTGCCGTGGAATTATCCGCTCTTGATGTCGGTGTGGAAGCTGGCGCCCGCGCTCGCGGCTGGCAACGTCTGCATCCTCAAGCCTTCGGAGTACACGCCGCTCTCGGCGCTTTGGCTCGCGAAGCTCGCGCAGGAAGCGGGCCTGCCGGACGGCGCGCTCAGCGTGTTGCCCGGCGCGGGACCCGTGGCGGGCGCGGTGTTGGCGGAGAGCATGCTGGTCGACAAGATCGCGTTCACCGGCAGCGTGCCGACGGGGCAGACGATCATGCGCGCCGCCGCGGGGAACGTCAAGAAGATCTCGCTCGAACTTGGCGGCAAGTCGCCCAACATCGTCTTCGCGGACGCGGATCGTGCGACCGCGATCGACTACGCGCTCTTCGGAATTTTCGCTAACGCGGGACAGGTGTGTTCGGCGGGTTCGCGGCTGCTGCTCGAACGCAGCATCGCGGACGAGTTCGTGGCCGAGCTCGTGCGACGCGCCGCCAAGATCGCCGTCGGCGACGGCTTCGATCCGGCGACGGAAATGGGGCCGCTGGTTAGCCGGCGCCAGCGCGACCGGGTCGAGGACTACATCCGCATCGGCAAGGAGGAAGGCGCGACCCTCGCACTCGGCGGCCATCGTCTACCGGGCGAGCTCGGCGAGCGCGGCAACTTCATCGTGCCGACGATCTTCACGGATACGAAGCCGTCGATGCGGATCGTTCAGGAGGAAATCTTCGGGCCCGTCCTCGCGGTGCAGACCTTCGCGGACGAAGCCGAGGCGATCCGGCTGGCCAACGATTCGCTATACGGGTTGGCCGGCGCCGTGTTCACGAACGACGGCGCGAAGGCGCACCGCGTGATCCGCAAGCTGCGCGCCGGCATCACGTGGATCAACGCCTACCATCCGACGTACAACGAAGCGCCGTGGGGTGGTTACAAGCAGTCGGGCATCGGGCGCGAACTCGGCACGTACGGCTACGACGCCTACACCGAGGTCAAGCAGATCAACGTGAACCTCGCGGTAGAGCCCTCGGGCTGGTTCAAGGAGTAAGGAGTAGGGAGGGACGGCCGGCGCGGGCCGGGGTCCGCCCTTACGTTGCACGACGTGCGTAAGTGCGCGCACAACCGCGCCGACGACCTACCTAGTCCGGGTTTCTCTCCGCTCTAGTTAGCAAAGCATGAGCCGGTCTAGCTTTGACGCTCGAGATGAGATCGTCATCGGGTCGCAGGTGTAGATCGTCACGCCCTGAGTGTTACAATATGAGGAGACGTTACGTCCCTGCCAAAATAGTTAATGCCGTACTATACGCCTCCAATGACAAGCAGTCGATTATTGACTGGCTTGGCGTAGGGAGCCAGGTGGCGTTCGGGAAAGATGAGCTTCATATTATATCGGCACGATGATCGGCGGCGCAGGTATGGGTATGGGAAGTATTGGCCATTGGATTTGGGGTAGACGCTTCCACCAGGGCTCCTGCGCTGGTTGTGGCACTCGTGGCACTCGAGTCATCCTTCCAGACGCAATCTATTTCCACGCTCACATAGGTCCAAGCTCGTAAGACTAAGCCCCCTTATCGCTCTTCGAATTTGGAACGTTTGCGCTACCAGGCGGCTCTGCACGCCCCTGCTGCCGCACTGGTCTTCGCATCCCTCGAGCTCTTTATCTTTGCACTTGCGGAATCGCTTTTTTTGGGGAGCAAGGCCGGTAGGGTCCGACGAGCCGAGCGGATCATCAAGTGCATAGCTAAATAGGTCGGCCGAGCCGGCAAGCTGCAGAAAAATCCGGCTCAGCATGCCCCCCAACCAGGCCCCTACCTGAGGTTGCAGCTGAGTTCGCTTGCTCCGTTCGCAGCGCATCGAACCGCTCAGCGACCTGGCCCGTCAGACTGGTGTGCGTTGCCGAGGAGCAGTGCCAGCAGCTGTCGCCGTCCGGCTGGTGCTGCGCTTGCGCCGGGCTTGACGCGTCACATACTGCACCCAAGGACGCTGCACTGGATCGCGATCCCAATCACGGGCAGCAAAGCCACGAAGGCTCCGAAGGCTATGCCGACGAGGGCTCCGCCGACGAGCAATCCGAATCTCGAAACGTGGGAGCCGAGCGCCGCACCATTACGCAAGAGAAAAAAGGCCGGGAGTGTAAAGATGAGGCCGAGAACGGCGGCGAGTAGCGCCGCGGATCGTGCGTCGCGCGCGAGTGGGCCTACCCACATTGACTCCGTTGCCGCTGGAGTTGCAAAGAAGGCAAATGTGAGCAAATAGCTGGAGGTGACGGCGAAGACATATGCTGTCACGAGTATTCGAAGCACGCATCTTCGATCGGTTGACGATAGACGCCGCATGTGCTTCCCTTCTCACGCTTGACCGTGTTAGCGCCACCCCGAAACTGACCCAGCCTGAGCTATTCGGACTTTGCTATTGTGCGCTTGCTTCCCGCCATGTCTCCGACTCACCCAGGCGGCAACTGTCGCCAGCGATCAAAAGGCGACGCCAGCACAGTGGAAAGCCGGCCGAGCATCGTCGCGTTGCCCACGCATTACGGAGTGCCCGGATTCGGCTGGCTGCCGGGCTCGGGATTTGGATGAGGTCCGACGCAACCTTCCGGGATCCGTCCGGGAAAGCCGACCTCGGACGCCACAAACTTACTCCAAAGGAATATGTTCGCGTTAGAAGCGCAGCGATTTAGCCAACGATCAGCCTTTGATTTGCAAGCGCACTCTGCTCCGTGGTTGCACATGTGGTTGTGCCAGCATCCGCTACGCCATTTGTCGTGGGTTAGACAGCAATGGTCGAGAGCATTTACGGCGGGAACGGTGCCGATCTGTCCAGGTAATAAATCAGTTTCAGATTGGTCCTGGCCGTTCGTCCAGTGCTGACCGCAGTAGTTGTACGAGGGGATGTGCAGTAACGTCCCCGATGATAAGCCGGTGCGGTCCGTTCGGTTTGTCGGGTCGTCGACCGCATAACTGTAGAGATCAAGCCCGCCGCGTAGCCGGATCGGATCGGGTTCAGAATACCGCCCCCAGCCCGGCCGATACCAGCGCATGAGGTTATAGCTGAGTTCACTCGCGCCGTTGGCGCCGGCGTCGAACTGCTCGGCGACCTGGCCGGGCAGTCGTAAGGGCTGATGAACGTCGCCCGCGCGTAAGGCCCATACCTGGCCGTACGGCTCGTGCTCGGCTTGCCAGGTGACGGCGTCGCTGCCGTTGGTCTGAAGGAGCGGCGTGCCGAGATGATCCGCGTAGGTCCACGAGGTGCCCGCCGATGAGAGCTGGGCGACGGGGCGGCCTGCGAACCAAACGTAATCGTACGCGA
>Ga0326727_10002169_pt1 | contig 68717 bp, 84 predicted proteins | sample MB2enrmetagenome_FD_207643 | JGI IMG/M metagenome (GOLD analysis project Ga0326727, IMG submission 207643) | Lab enriched peat soil microbial communities from McLean, Ithaca, NY, United States - MB29MY | ecosystem: Environmental > Terrestrial > Soil > Wetlands > Peat | place: USA: New York...
ATTCCAGTTGCCGTCACCAACGTCGATTCCCATTGAGCTGGGAAGGTAGCGAATCTGTAGATCGCTCGCGCTGCCGGTGTCAGATACGGCGGAATCGGCTGTGGCGATGCCCGAGGCGACGATGTTGTACTCGGGGAGGGCCCCGGCAAGACTGGCGATGGTCTGGTTGCCGGTATCACAGCCGAGGAAATAGTCGATCATCGCCAGGCTCAACAGGCCGCCCGTGAGTTGATCGTTGTTTGCCGCGGTTTGGTCCCACGTACTGCTGTTTGCCTCGGCGATGTTCGCGTTGTTGACGACCTGACGGGCCGCTGCCAACATTTGGCTGGAAACCTGTCCGGCATCCAGCCCAATGGCCACGTAGTCGCCTTCCGGGCGCGTGTAGACGTGCGTGTACGCCGAGACGATGGCACCGGCATTGCCCGCGGGGATCATCTGAATCACCACATCGACGTTGCCTCCGCTGGCGGCGTCGATTGAACTGTCCGCCGTATCCGTCCCATTGATGTAAAGTCGCGGCTTGAGCGAATCGGTGGTGTCGTAGCCGACAGTGATCCGATCCAGGCTGATGCTCGGCACGGTCTGCGACGAAGACAGGCCGACGATGGAGAACTTGCCGCTAGTATAACTTCCACAGTTCCCGCTGACGGTGATGGTGTAGGGGCTGTTGGTATTGACGGCCGTAATTGTGAAGACTTGGCTACCCGCGGGAGCACCATCGAGAACGATGGACGTACCCACCCATGAGGTCGAAACACTACTGGAGACCGTCAACGTGGTCGTGTTCGTGCCGCTGTTATAGGACGCGCCGGTTACAGACCCCGATTGCTGGATGGCAACACTGATCTGCACCTGGTCGGTGAGCGATGTGGGAATGGTGCCGCTGGTGTTGGTTGTGATTGAGGCATACCAGTTAAGTGCCGGTGGCAGCGTCGAGATAACCTGCGGCTGTATCGGCCCCGTGTAGGGAACGTCGGCAACGGTCAGGTTTGGATCATTGGCGGCCAGGTAGCTGGCCACCAGCCCTTCGTAATACTGGGCGGCGTTTTCGCTTTCCACCGCGGCAAGATTGGCGGCCCCCGGATTCAGATAGCTGCCCGCCCGGCCGTCCGTGTAGAACGGCACGGCGGTCAATATGCCAGGCACTCCTGGCTGGAGATTCTCGAACTTCCACGTCGGATCGAGATTGACCGTTTCGGCACTTCCGCCCGGGGGGGTGATGTTGGTCACCTGCAACCAGGCGTGGTCGAACTCCAGATACGGCGCGCTCGAAGCATCGCTCACGGGGAGGGTCGTGAATGTTGTGCCGGACAAGTACCCAAAACTCGGCCGCAAGCCGGCGAGAGCCAACGCATCGTAGGCGGCTGCCGGCGTCTTCACGGCCAGCCAGTGCATTACCGTTGTCGGGTCCTGGATTACCTGACCCCAAGCATAGTTCATGTTGCTCGTGCTGATTCCCGTCTCATCGAGCAGTTGGTACAGCAGAGCGTCGGTGTCCCAATCGTTGCCCGTCCCGGTCTGGAGGACCGCCAGCGGCCCTTTCCTTTCGCCCTGGTAGGGCTGGTACTGGATCGTGTTGACGAGGTATTGGTAAATCTCGATGGGGAGGTTGTAGAAAGCGGCGGCCAGGGCTTGGTACGTGGCCGTGGGATTTGCCGGGTTGATGTTGTCCACGACCTGTTGAGGATTGTTCGGGGCAATATCAACCGTGAACAGCTTGCCCTTCAGGTAGTAACACCAGGTCGGTGTAGGGTCGCTGGTACTATAGGGGGCCGTGTTGAGCGGATTGCCGTACAGGAAAAGCGACGAGAGGTTCGGCAGGCTGGCGACCTGCGAAGGAACTGCTTGGATATTGTTGTAGCGGAGGTCGAGGGTTTGCAGCGACGAGGGCAGCGACGACAGCTCCGAACCGTTTAGGCCGCAATCCTGAAGGGTGAGGCTTTTCAGGTTGGTGAGGCCATTGAGCTGGCTGAACGATGACGAACCCGCGAGGTGCCCAGGGTTTGCGAAATTGCTGGGCACGAGCGTCAACGACTGGAGGTTGACGGCATATTCCAGCCCGTTCAGGGACATGACCTGATTGCTGTCGGCTGTCAGGGAGGTCAGCCGCGCCCAGTCATCACTCATTACCGGTGTGCCCGCCGGCAAGCCAAGCGCCTGCCGGACGGCCGCCAAGAGCGCCGGGTCGCTCGTCGCTGTCGTATCCACGCCGCTGGTCATCGGTTGGAAGCCCCCGTCGCCGCCGAGCAAATCGGTGGAAGACCCCGCCTGGGTGCCCGTATCGAGGGTGGTGGTCTGGCTGGGATCGGCGGTCGTCGCTTGGGAGGTCCCACTTTGCGTTGTCTGCGAGTCCTGGTCGCTCGTCGGCGTGCCCGTATCGGTGGTGGTCGTCTGCGCGGAACCGTTGGTCGCCGCTTGGGAGGTCCCGCTGGGTGTTGTCTCGATGGTCTCGCCAAGCGTCAGCGTGCCAGGATCGCTGGTGCTGGCGGCTGTGGTGGTCGTGGTGGTCCCTCCCCCCGTAGCCACAGGGGCCGGTCCTACAACGATGGTGCCGGACGGAGCCGACAAAGAGCCTTGTATGGGCTGAGCGCTGACCGGATTCGCCGGGGCCGAGGGGGGCGTGGAAAGCTGAGTCGGTTGGCTTGCCCCGTAAGGGTCCTGATACGCTCCCTGCGAGGTGTCGGGTGCCGCATCGTTGACGGTTACCCGGAAACTCTGCGTGGACGAGTCGCCGTCCGGGTCGGTGACCGTTTCGGCAACGTAGTAAACGCCGGCCATGTAGTACGTGTGCTGGCCGCCGAACGTGCCAGCCATAGGAGCAGCCGCCGAGCCAGGGTCGGTGATCGTGGCAGTGCCCGTGTCGGGCGTAGAACCATCGCCCCAGTCGATCTGGTAGCTGAAATCACCTTTGACGTAAGGGTAGGAGAAACGGCCGATCGTGGGCAGGTTGAGCACTTGGCCTACCGTCGCCACCTGGTCCTGGGTCGCCCGAAGCGCGGGCAGTGCGCCTTGGTGCTGGGCGGCGATAATCAGCGTCCAGCTATTGAGGGTCCCCATGTCCCCGGCAGTCCCGTCCGTTACCTCCAGTTTCCAAGTGCCCTGGGCGTTGATGCCGTCCGCCTCGGAAAGCTGTCCCTCCGGCTGAAAACTGCCCGAGAACGGGGCGTACCCGCTGCTGATAGGAGTCGAGGCTGCATCGTCGAAGATCGTCCCCGTGAAATTCGCGCCGATGCCGCCGACGCCCGAGAACAGCGGGATTTGCGTGCCGTCCGGGGCGAGCAACGTCGCGCTGAGGTCGCTGTCCCATGTGTGGCTGATGTCCAGTTGTACGGAGAGGTCCGTCACTCGCAACGAGTCGGGAACGTCCAAGGTGGACGTGACCGTCCCAACGGCAGGGATGGTCAGGGGCGCGCCGGCGGAGTCGTAGCAGTGGACCTGCGAGTCATCGTTGACGAAAGTGCCGACGTACCCTGGGCCCGGCGTGCCGAAGTTGTCTGAGATCGTTCCGCTTTGGAGCGTGTACGTCACTTCCTGGTTCCGGGCCAAGCCCGTGACGTTGAAGATCACCGAACTGGGACTGAGGAGGCTGGCTGAAGTCACCGTGCCTTGGCTCAGAACCAGGTCGTTGGCTGTAACCGAAGCCGGCGACACGGGTTCGTTGAAGTCAATTTCGATCCGGCCGACAGAGCTTGATAGTATCTGTCCTTCGGCGGGACCGGCCGACGCGACCGTGAGCGGCTGGGTGTCGTAGTAAAACGTCTCCTGCCAGCCGATGGTCGGCTTTCTGGTGGCCACCGGGAGGTCTGTCGTCGTGGCCAAGGCCATGACCTGCGGCCCCTCGGCCGTCACGGGCGAAGTGTCGAAGTGAAAGACGACCGTGTTGGAACCGGTCGTCGGCTTGCCGGGCGTCGGCAGGCCGCCCAGCGTCATCGTGTCGGCCGGCACGCCATTGACGGTGAAGGCGGGTGGTTTGATCGTGCTGAGGTTGTAACCCGCCGCAAAAGTAACGGTGAAACTGGTCGGCGGCGTTGCCACAACGCTCCCGGACGCGACACTGGTGCTCGCTACGCCGGGCTGGAGTGCGTCGAGCGTCCCGCGGACGTTCAGGCGTCCGCCGCTGATCGTCTCTCCGGCCAGGGCCGGGTCGGGATCGACGCCGGCAAGGAGGGCCTGATAAACCTGCTTGACTGTCGCGGTGGGGTCTACGGCCCAAGCCAGGGCCGCTGTCCCTGTTACCTGCGGGGCCGCCATGCTCGTGCCGCTTGCCCAGGCATACTGGTCGCCGGGGAAGGTGCTCAAGATGTCCACGCCGGGAGCCCCCAAGGCCACGGAGTTTGCCCCGTAGTTGCTGAATGAGGCCAGGTTGTCGTTGGGGTCGGTTGCCGCCACGGCGATGAGGTTGCTGAGGTTGTAGGCGGCCGGGTAATGGGGGTAACTGCCCGAGGCATGGGGTGCCAACACGTCGTTGCTGGTGCTCATGTTCCCGGCGGAGGTGACGAACAAGATGCCCGCGTTGCCGGCGGCCTGGATGGCGTCCTCAAGCCCTTGGTCGGGGCCCCCGTCCCAACCCCAACTGGCATTGAGCACGCGGATGTTCACGCCCTCGCTCCGCATCATGGTCGCGTAGTTGACGCCCGCGATGCAGTTGGAGATATCGCCCCACCCGTACTGGTTGAGGACCTTCAGCGGCATAACCGACACGGACCAGTTCACGCCAACCACCCCACTGCCATCCGCGCCCGTGGCCGCGATGGTCCCGGCAACGTGCGTCCCGTGCCAGTAGTCGTCCATCGGGTTGTTGTTGTTGTCAACGAAGTTCCAGCCGATCAGATCATCGGGATACGCGGTGTTGCCGTCTTGCGTGCTGCCGCAAGTCCAGCCTCCCGCGCCGCTGTCTTGGCCGTTGACCATCTGCATCGGAGCCAGGAGGTCACCGGCGTCGATTACGCCGTCGCCGTTGATGTCGGTGATCTTGCCCGGCCCCTGGTTGATGGCGCTGTTCAGGTCGTTGAACGTGATGATCCCGTCACCGTTGGTGTCGGTCAGGTTCGCCCTGCGCGAAGCCGGAATCTCGGCCTGGTTGATCCAGATGTTCTGGTAGAGATCGGGGTGGTCGTAATCGACGCCGGTATCCAGTACGCCCACCACAACGCTTTGGCTGCCCGTTGATACGTCCCATGCCTCGGTGGCGTCGATGTCCGCGCCGGGCGTTCCACCGAACTGCCCGGTGTTTTGCATCCCCCACATGAGCGAGAAACCCGGGCCGGTGGGGGCCGCGTCGTCCGTCACGACCACATTGGGATCAAAAGAGGCAACGTCTGGGTTCGTACTCAGGGCGCTGGCAACCGCACTGGAGGTCATGCCGGGCTGCGCTTGCACGAGGACCAGGCCCTCCATGCCGAGTCCCTGGACCACCTGGAGGCCGGGGGTTTCCGACGCCAGGAGAGTCGCCGCCCCAGCCACGCTCCCCGCCGCCTGGGCCGCGTCGGGAGTCAACTGGACCACCCACTGATTGATCTGGGCAGGGGGAGTTGGCGCATCGGCGGCAGACACGGGCGCGGCGGACGAAGACAGGGCAGCGGCGGATGAAGACATGGCCGCAGCGGAGAGCGGCACGGCCGTGACGGAAGACACGGCCGCGGCGGACAACGGCGCGGAAACGGTAGCCGCCCCGACCACCGCCTGACCTGTCGCGGCAGCACTTGTCGTGGCCGCGGCGGTGGCGGTCACTGTTTGGAACCAGGCGGGCTCCACCGGCGGCGCGCCTGACGGCCAGGAACTCTTTGCCGCCCCGCCGCCCGCGTTCAATAGGCGTCGGTCCTCCAGCGGCTCCATGCGGAGGCCACGGTGCCGAATGGTGGCTCGGAACTGTTTGCGCCGCGATCTTGCGAAAGGCCAGCGTCCCATGATTCAACCTCCTCAACGTCGCCTCGTGGGTAAACGGAAGCGCCGCCGCCGCCGGATTGTCAGGACTCCTAAACCGATAGCCCCCGCAGCGAGCAAGCCCAGAGTTCCCGGCTCTGGGACCGCCGAGAGGGAGCCTTGCGGACTCAGCGATGGACCCGCACTTACGGGCCTCGACGTGAGAGGACCGGCACCGCCGATCATGCCAAGCAGTTCGGCGGCCCCAGGTGTGCCCAAGATGAGCGAGCCGCCCGGGCCAATGCAGAGTAGCGAGCCCTGCGGGATCGCCGAACTGCTCTCCGCAGCCAACACACCACCTGCGATTACCGTTCCGCCCGTGTAGTTGTTCGAGCCGGTCAGAACGAGCATTCCGGGGCCTGTCAACATCAACTCTAACGGATAACTCCCATTGTTCGTGATGTGGGCGCTGATTGTGGCAGTCCCCCCGGAGGTCTGCTGAATCAAGAGTTCGCCCGGCTGATTGGTCAGGCCAGCGGTGACGGCACCCGTCTGGTTCGTGCCGCTGGCGGCGATGGTGGCCGCGGCACTCCCGCTAATCAAGAGCCCGCCCACACTGCCACCGTTCGAGGTTCCATCAATGCGGAGAGTGGCACCATCGGCGATGTTCAGAGTCGTGGCGCTGGTCGCCGCAAGATTGAGGCTGCTGACGGTGGTGTTGCCGGTTGTCGAAAGGGTCGTGGTGCCGCCGCTCAGCTTGACGTGATCCCCGCTCACCCAGGCCGACGGCGCATGGCTCGTATAGTCGGTGGACGCAAACGCCATGACGGAATACACGCCGGTAGAGTCGATCTGGGCGTACTTTGCCCAGTCGGTGCCAGACCTGGCCCACGCGCCGATGTAACCCGTGGGCTCACCCGTGATTGTGACGGCGTTACGGATGGTCCCCAGGCCCGTGCCTGTAAAGTTCACCGTCCCGCCCGGCGAGCAAGAGATACCGCCGAGCGTGAGTGTCGAGGTTCCCCCTGATCCCGCCTGCCCGGTGTTGACAGTCGAGTTCGGACCCGTGATGTTCAGGAGCCCGAGCGTTTCGGTGAAGCTGTTGGCTGAACCGTCGTTGATGAAATCCAGCGTCCCGCCAACCAGGTTCACGACCGCATTGTTGGCGAGTCGGTTGCTGTTGTTCGCGCCGCTGGAATTGGAAATCGTGAAAGTGCCGTCAACGGTAATGACGGGCGAGGCCAGACTGCCCGCACTGCCAGTCAGCGTGAGCGTACCGCCGGTGACCGCTGTGGTGCCGGTATAAGTGTCGGCACCGGTCAGGGTGAGTGCCCCTGGGCCGCTGGCAATCAAACTGCCGTTGCCGCTGATCGCCCCCGCGAGCGTCAGGTTGACGCTGCCGCCGGATACCTGGAAGTTGCCGCCTCCGCTCGCGGCCAAGGTAAAGTTGCGGCTGCTCGTCGCGCTCACCCCCGTATACAAGAGCGTTGCCGTCTGGCCATCACTGCCCAACACGACCGGCAAACTGCCCGCGCCCAAAGGACCGGTACTGTTCGCGTTGTTTATGCTCGGCAGGCTCAAGGTGCCCTGAAGCACCTTGACTGCGCCGGTGAATCCGCTGGTGCTGCAAGAAAGCACGAGAGTCCCGGGACCAACTTTGCTGAGACTATAGCCGCCGTCAATTTCGCCGCTGAGCGTGAGGGTGTCCGCGGCCGAGTCGATCCCGACCGTGCTGTCCGCAACCAAGGCGATTGGCCCAGCGAAGGAATTGCTCCCCTGGACATTCTCAAGTGCTCCGTTGCCGGTGCCCACGCCGCTCAGGGTGAACACTCCGTCGCCAGGGATCGTGACGCCGCCCCGAAGCTGGATAGCCGCGCCGCTTCCGACGATTACGTTGTCGCCGTAGGTGCCCAAGGCACTATTGTTCTGAAGCTGGAGCGCGCCACCGGTGACCGTCACCACGCCAGGGAATGAAGCGTCGCTGCTGCCGGCGAGGATGAGGGTGCCCGGGCCGGCTTTCGTCAAGTTGTAGCTCAGCCCTTGGACAGCGCCACTGAGGGTCAGGCTGCCGCCGGATACATTGATCTGGGAATTGCTGCCCAGGGTAACGGTGCCGCTGAGCGAATTGTTTCCACCCGAGTTTGCCAAGGCCCCACTGCCACCGACACCCGTGCCGTTGAGTGTTATGTTGTTGCCCACAGCAATGCCGCTGGTGCTCTGAAGTGCCAGTGTTGCCCCTACTGCCACGGTCACTGCGCATGAGTTGGCCGCGCCGAGTGCTCCGCTACTCTGGGCAGAGAGCGTTCCCGCGTCAACAGTGACCGCATTGCCAAGCGTCGTGTTGTTGCCTGAAAGGACAAGAGTGCCCGGGCCAAACTTCACAAGCCCTTGGGTGGTCTGGATCGGCGAGGCAATTGTGTCTTGGGTACTGCCACCGGCATAAATCAAACCCACCAGAGCGCTCCCGTTCGAGTCGGCAAACGAGAGCAATCCACCGGTAATTGTGCTGCTGCCGTTGAGGATCAGGCCGCCGCTGGTGATCTGGAGTGTGTAATTGCTCAGCGCTGTTGTCGTCGAGGGACCAAACTTGACCGCGTAGGCCGACGTGCTAGCGGCCAAAGTTGACGAACTGGTGACGCTGACGACCGACGTGCCGGTAGAACCGCTGAGACCATTAGTGTAATTGGCCGTGGCTAGACTGTAGGGGCCGCTGCCGGTCGTCGTCAGGTACTCGCCCGAGGAATTCGTGCCGGAGGTTTCCACCACCGCCCACGGCCCCAGAATCCCGTTGGTCAACGCCGGGGCCTGTCCGAATCTGACCGCCTCGCTCGTGCTCAGGTTGCCAGTAAAGGGAACGACGGTAAGGGTACTGGTCGGGCCGGTCTGGGTGAGCGTACCGGCAAAGGACGTAGCTGATGCCAGGGCCCCGGTGGTGTTATCGACCACGAGCGTGGCGTCGCCGCCGACCACAAGACTGCCGCCGGCCACCAGCGTACCGCCGGAACGGATCAGCGTGGCGGTGCCGCCGTACCATCCCAAGGTGATGGCGTTCGTGACGGTCAACGTTCCGTTGCTCAAGGTCAATGCGCCGGTCGTGGCCTGGCTTCCGCCGCCCCCGATCACAAGGCCATTACTGCCCAGCACGCTCAGCGAGCCCGAGCCGTGGATGTTCACGTTGCCGTTGCCCACGTAGCCCAGATCGAGGCCGTTGGCGGCAGTCATAACGCCGCCACTGATGTCATAGGTGCTGGTGGCCGTCCCGACATAGCCCACACGGACCAGACTATTCAAGGTCGCCGTGCCACCGCTCTGGTAGAAGGCTCCGTTGATGTTGCTGGGATCGAGGTTACTTCCGGCAGCGCCAATGAGCGTTACACCCGTCACGCTGAGTGAGCCACCCGTGAGTGTAAGCGTTGAGGGACCGGTGCCCACATTATTCACTATGAGTTCGCCGCCCACGCTCACCGATGCACTGCCCTGGATCGTCATGGCGCTCGGCGCTCCGTTGCCAACCCAGACGTTCCCACCCGCGTACCTACCGCCTGCCGAGATGAGCGTGCTGCTGGAAGCAACGATCAACGCCCCGCCGTTGATTGTCGTCCCGCCCGAAAAAGTGTTGGCACCGGTGAGCGTCAGCGTGCCCGCACCGAGCTTGGTCAGCGTGCCGGGGCCGCTGATGACGCCGGAGCAGGTTTCGGACCCGTAGAGGTCATAGGTGAGGGCAGCGTTGTCGATGATGCCGCTGGTAGCAAGTGAGCCGTCGTGCCCGGCCGTCCCGTCGCCAAGTTGCAGCAATCCCCCGCCAATGACCGTTACGCCGGTGTAGCTGCTTGTAGCAGTCAGGATCAAAGTGCCAGTGCCCGCCTTCGTCAAGATACCGGCACCCGAGCCGACGATCGGCGCGCCGATTGAGAGCGTCCCGGTCTTGGTATTGACGATGAATTCGTTCGCGGAGCCTGCGCCGACAGTGCCGGTCCCGGAAACAACGTATGGGAAATTGTTGCCGCCAATGTAGAGGAGGCCACCGTTTGGGCCGTTCAACGTCACGTTGTTGCCGCCGAGGGCCAAGAAGCTCTGGCTGCTCCCACTACCGGCGAGCCGGAGCGAGTTGGCAGTCACCGAGCCCGTTAGGGTCAGCGAGCCGGTCAGGTTGAAGTTCGTCGTGGTCTGCGTCCCGCCGCCGCTTGCGGCCAGCGTGGTGTACCCGCTGGAGGCCAGCGGAACGATGTTGCTTCCATTCACGCTCGCCCAATCGGTGCCGGCCACCGCCCAACCACCCAGGATGCCGGCCGAGTTGTTGCTTGCGATCGTGGTGATGCCATTCGTAGACGACTGCGTGCCGGTGGGCAGCGTGAAATCGACCGTGCCGCCGGCATATCGCGTAATGCCGCCTACGGCCAGTGAAAGCGGGTTGCTTGTGGCGGCAGTCAACTGAATGGCTGACCAACCGGTGTTGACGCCAAGGCCGTTGAATTGCTGACTGTTGGTGCTATTGGCGCTTCCATTGATCGCCAGCGTGCCGCCGGCCATCACTAGGGTAGAACTGTTGCTCGTGTTGTTGAGGATGTTCGTGGCCGGAGCGCCGGATTGTGAGAAGTCGAGCTTGAGCGCGCCGACGTTGACAATGGTCGCGCTAGTGTAGGTATTGCGGCCAGTCAGCACCAGCATTCCCGGCCCACTAGCCGTCAGACTGCCACTCCCACCGATGACACAAGAGCAGGTTTCAGATTGTGCGAGATCGTAGGCCAACACTGCGCCGTTGCTAATGCTGATGCCGCCAGTATTGGAAAGTGAACCGTCATCTCCAATGGTTCCATCACCAAGCTGGAGCGTGCCGGCGCTCACTGTAGTGCCGCCGGTGTAGGTGTTAGCGCCAATAAAGGTCAGCGTCCCAGAACCCGCTTTGATGAAAGAGCCCGAGCCGCTCAAGATACCAGAATAGGTCGTGTTGCCGTTGTTGCCGCCAGCGGTCAACGTGATGGCCGAGCCGGCATTACTCAATAGGCCAATGCTTCCCCCGTCGCTCAGTCCGCCGAACGTGAAGGCGCGGCCGCTTACCGTCGAGTCGAACACGAGGCTGCCGGCGGTGGGGGCCACGAGCGTGCTTTGTTGCAGGGCGTTGCCATTGCACAAATCCAGCGTGCCGCCGGTAATCGTCGTCGTGCCCGAGAAGGTGCTGGCCGCTTGAAGGCTAAGCGCGCCTGTGCCCGTCTTAGTCAGGTTGCCGCTTCCGCCGATGACCCCGGAATAGGTTTGCGTGCCCGCGAGGTTCCAGGCCAAGGCCGCGTTGTCGGTGATGCCGCCGGTGTTGGAAAGCACGCCGTCATGTCCGCTGGTCCCGTCGCCCAATTGGAGCGTGCCGGTACTGACCGTGGTGCCACCCGTATAACTACTGTTGCTGCCAATCAGCGTCAGCATACCCGTGCCAGCCTTGACGAACGAGCCGCCGGAGCCGCTCAGCGCGCCGGAATAGGTTGTGCTGCCATTGTTCCCGCCAACGGTCAAAGTGATGGACGAGCCGCCATTGTTCAAGAGACTGATGCTTCCCCCGTCGCTCAGTCCACCGAAGGTGAAGGCGCGGCCGCCGACCGCCGAGTCGAACACGAGGGTGCCGGCGGTCGGGGCGACTACCGTGCTGCCCTGTAGGCCCGCGCTACTGGACACATCGAGCGTGCCGCCGGTAATTGTGGTTGGGCCTGTGAACGTGTTGGAGCCGCTAAGAGTCAGCGTGCCCGCACCGCTCTTCGTCAGACTGCCGGTGCCGCTAATGGCACCTGCATAGGTCTGCGACCCGCCGGGGTTGAACGCCAGTGCGGCGTTGTCGAGAATGCCGCCTTGCACCCAGCCGGTGGTGGTCCCATCACCGAGTTGGAGTGTGCCCGCGCTCACCGTGGTTCCACCGGTGAAGGTATTGCTGCCCGTAAGGGTCAGCGTATTCGTGCCCAATTTGGCGAAGCCCATGCTGCCGGCAATGGCTGAGCTGTAGGCAAAACCGCCTGTCGCGTTCGTGGTATCGAAACCAATCGCCGAGCCTGATGCAAAGCCGCTGCTGTTGGCGGCCAGGAGGTTGCCGACCCCGGGTGCCGTCCAGCAACTTGAGCCATCGGTGAGAAGAGACAGCATTCCGCTGCTGGTCACCGTGACTTTTCCGCTGGTGGCATAGCCTGCCAGCGCGCCCGTGTTCGTGGCCTCCAGGATGCCGGCGGTAATGGTGGTGCCACCAGTATAGGTATTGTTGGTGCCCGAGAGGGTCAGCGTGCCCGTGCCGCTCTTCGTCAGATTGCCGCTCCCGCTGATGTTACCCGAGTAGGTCGAAAGCCCGAACAGATTGTAGAGGAGGGCGGCATTGTTGTTGATGCCGCCAGTATTGGAAAGCGAGCCGTCGTGTCCCCTGGTCCCGTCGCCGAACTGGAGCGTGCCGGAATTGACCGTCGTCCCGCCGGTGTATGTATTGGAACCAACGAAGGTCAACGTGCCGGTGCCGGCCTTGATGAACGAGCCGGAGCCGCTCAGTACGCCGGAGTAGGTCGTGCTGCCGCCGTTGCCGCCAGCAGTCACCGTAATAGGCGCAGGGCTGCTGGCGTTGTTCTGAAGGCTGATGCTTCCGCCATCGCTTAGTCCACCCAGGGTGAAGGTGCCGCCACTGACCGACTGGTCGAACACAAGGCTGCCCGCGGGGACCGAGACCGTGCTTAGTTGCAGGGCCGCGCTATTGGACAAGTTCACCACGCCTCCGGTGATCGTGGTCGCGCCTGAGAAGATATTGGCCCCCTGGAGGATAAGCGTGCCGCTGCCGCTCTTCGTCAGGCTGCCGGTTCCAGCGATTACGCCCGCGTAGCTCTGGGTCCCAGCGAGGTTCCAGGCCAAGGCGGCGTTATCGGCAATACCACCGGTGGCTACCAGCGAACCATCGTGGCCGGTGGTCCCGTCGCCGAATTGAAGCGTGCCGGCACTGATCGTTGTGCCGCCGGTGTATGTGTTCGAGCCGAGCAGGGCGAGCGTGCCGACGCCCACTTTCGTCAAGGAACCACCCGAGCCGCTCAGGCTGCCGGAATAGCTCGTGTTGCTGTTGTTGCCGCCCACGGTCAAAGCGATGGGCGCGCTGCCATTGTTCACCAGCGTGATGCTACCCCCGTCGCTCAGTCCACCGAGCGTGAAGGCGTGGCTGGTCACCGTCGAGTCGAACACGAGGCTGCCGGCGCTAGGGGCCACAAGCGTACTTTGTTGCAGGGCATTTCCGGCGGCTAGATCGAGCGTGCCGCTGGAGACCGTTGTGGTGCCCGAGAAGGTGTTGCTGCCAGTGAGGGTCAGTGTGTTGGGGCCCAGCTTCGTCAAGCCCATGTTGCCCGTAATGGGGGTGTACCCAGAGCCATACGAAAAACTGCCATACGTCGTATCAAAACCCAAGGCCGAACCCGAGGCGAAGCCAGCGCTGTTGGCGCTCAAAAGGCTGCCGACCGCGGCGGCCGTCCAACCCGTACTGCTCAGCGCCAGCGTTCCCCCATTGCCCACCGTAACCTTGCCCGTGGTGCCATAATTCGGCAGTGCGCCGGTGGTAGCGACCGTCAGCGTGCCGACATTGACGGTCGTGCCACCGCTATAGGTGTTGCTCGTGGCGGAAAGCGTCAGTGTTCCCGTGCCCACCTTGGTCACACTGCCCGTCCCGCTGATCGCGCCCGAGTAGGTTTGCGACCCCGCCAGATTCCAGGCCAAGGCGGCGTTATCGGCGATGCCTCCCGTGTTCGACAGCGAGCCGTCGTGGCCGCTCGTGCCGTCGCCAAGTTGGAGTGTACCGGCAGTGACCGTGGTTCCCCCAGTGTAGCTATTGGCGGCGGTCAAAACCGTCAGGCCACTGCCCGTCTTCGTGAGGCTGCCCGTCCCGCTAATGGCCCCCGCGCAGGTCTGTAGCCCGTAAGGGTTGAAGATCAAGCCGGCGCTGTTCGCAAGGGTGATACCGCCGGCGCTGGGGAGCAAGCCATCGTCGCCACTGGTCCCATCGCCTAACTTCACTGCCCCGCCATTGATGGTGGTGCCGCCGCTGTACGTGTTGATGCCGGTTAGGGTCAACGTGCCAGTGCCGGTCTTGGTAAACGACCCGGAACCGCTCAGGACGCCGGAGTAGGTCGTGCTGCTGTTGTTGCCGCCCACGGTTAAACTGATAGACGACCCAGCGCTGCTCAGCAGGCCGATGCTGCCCCCATCGCTAAGTCCACCCAGCGTAAAGGCCCGGCCGCTCACCGTCGAGTCGAACACGAGGCTCCCCGTGGTGGGGGCCGACAGTGTGCTCTGCGCCAGGGCGGCACTGTTGCTAAGGTCAAGCACACCGGCGGTGATGGTTGTCGTGCCGGAGAAAGTATTGGTCCCCGAGAGCGTTAGGGTCCCGGCACCGACCTTGACCAGAGAGCCGGAGCCACTGAGCACGCCGGAGTAAGTTGTACTGGCGTTGTTGCCACCGACTGTCACCGTGATGGGCGTACCGCCGTTGTCCGCGAGGCTGATGCCTCCTCCATCGCTCAGTCCGCCAAACGTGAAGGCGTGGCTAGTGACCGTTTGGTCGAGCACGAGACTCCCCGTGGTTGGGGCGGTAAGCGTGCTCTGTTGCAGGGCATTGCCATTGCACAAATCCAGGGTGCCGCCCGTGATCGTTGTAGGGCCGGTGAAGGAATTGGCGGCGGTGAGGGTGAAGGTGTTGGACCCCTGCTTGGTCAGTCCCATGCTGCCGGCGATGGGGCTCCCGTAGGAGAGACTGCCATTACTTGTGTCGATGCCGAGTACCGATCCTGGGGAGAACCCCCCGCTGTTGGCCCCAAGCAGGGTCCCAAGCGCGGTCGCCGTCCAACCGCTGCCGCCCACGTTGAGCGTCAGCGTCCCATTGCCACCCACGATCACTCCAGATGCAGCGCTGTAGCTGGGCATGGCACCGGTGTTCGTGACTACCAGCGTGCCGGCGCTCACCGTCGTCGTCCCGGTATAGGTGCTGTTGGTTGCTGAGAGGGTCAGCGTGTTGGAGCCCAGCTTCGTCACGCCCATGTTACCGACGAGGGCGGAACCATACGAGAAATTGCCATTTGTGGTGTCGAAGCCCAGGGCCGCACCCGACGCGAATCCGGCGCTGTTGTTTGTCACCAGACTCCCAACATTCGCCGCGGTCCAGCCGGTGGAGCCGCTCACGCTCAGAGCGAGCGTCGCGCCGTTGCCAACCGTGACCTTTCCCGACGTGCCGAAGTTTGGCAAGGCACCCGTGTTAGTGACCGCAAGCGTGCCGGCGCTCACGATCGTGCCATTGCCATAGGTATTGTTTGTGGCAGAAAGGGTCAGCGTGTTGGAACCCAGTTTGGCCAGGCGAATACTGCTGCCGGTAATGGCTGAGCTGTCAGTGAAGCCGGCTGTGCCGGCCAGCGTCGTGTCGAGGCCCAGAGTCGATCCCATCTGGAAGCCGCTGCCGTTGGCAGACAGGAGGTTGCTGATTTCGGTGGCCGTCCAATGGCTTGACCCATCGACCAGAAGAGACAGCGTTCCGTTGCCCCACACCAGGAGCTTGGACGCCGTGTTGTAGCCCGCCAGCGCGCCGCTATTCGTCACCACCAGGGTGCCGGTATTAACGGTGGTGCCGCCAGTGTAACTATTGGCGGTGCCTGAGAGGGTCAGGGTGCCCGAACCGCTCATAACCAAAGCACCGCTACCATTGCCGATGATGCCCGAGACTGTGGTGTTGCCGGAGCCGGCGATGGTCAGGGTGTTGGCACCGTTGGCCACGTTGCCGCCGATGGTCAAGAGATTGATCGAGTTGTTGGTCCAGGTCTGAGACGCCTGCAACGAAACGGGAGCGGAAATCGTCACGGCTGCCGGCGGCGTCGAGCCGTAGGCGTATTGGGACACGGTAACCCCGCCGCTCCAAAGGTTGATCGTGCCGGTTCCGCCGAGCGTTGGAGCCCCAGAGGACTGGAAAGTCAGACTGTTGGCGTTCTGACTGCCGCTGACGCTCACCGTGAAAGAATCCTCGCCGCTGGTTGCACCGGGCCCTGCGACAAAGTACAGATTGTCGCTGGATGTCGTGGTGTAGGCGGTTGTGCTTGCCGTACCCGCTAGGCTGGTGCTCCAATAAGGACTGGACCCCCAAATGCCGCCGGGGGCGTCGCCCGCACCGGCTGCGGTGCCATTTGCGTCCCAGTAATAGGTGCCGGCACTAACCTGCCCAGCCGCCAAGGCGGCCAGCAGGCCCAGTATCAATCCAACAACGGACCTTCGACGCCTAGACGAGTCCACGATGCCCTCCTTTTCGGCGTATAGCCGACCTGGGCCTCAAACTCTGCGCGCAGCACTCCGTACTATTGAAATTGCGAACCGGCCCGAGAACCGGGCGTCTTGGAAGTGGGAATCTGCGGCGGCGTTCGGTTCGCGTGTTCTCCAAGAAATAAGGAGGCGTCAAACCGAACGCCGCTCCAGAGAGCCCGACGAAGGGCATCAGAGAACAGCACCCGGCCGACGCCCCCATGCGGGGGCGGTCAAGCCAAGCACTGCCTCTCTGATTCAAGAGCCTATTCGGCTCAGGTTCGTCGGTTCTCTGGAAGCAGACTTGACGCAACTCGCGTCTAATCCAAATAGTTTCGCTTATAGTTTTTCGCTGTTTGTAGCACCTCCTCTAATAACGGATTGCTCCCACTCACTGGTACTGGGAAGCATCTTCGGCCTAAGCTAGCACTTTTTTTCAGACCGTCAAGTAGGGGCGCGGAAAAATTTTCCGGGCTCGAAATCCTCGATTTTCAAGGCCCTTGCGAGGGCTCGCCGGCTGGTCCTTCCTCTTCTTCATCTTCAAGTGCTTCAAGTTTCCGCTCCAATTCGACTAGCTCCGCGTCCTCCCGCTCCAAGAGCGCTTCGAGCACCGTGAGGGTCTCCGTCTTGCGCTCGACAAGCTCTCGCAATTCCCCGATGTTCATGGCCGCACCGCACCGCTTCGCGTGAGCTTCATCGCCATCGCGCAGGCGGCCGACCAGACTTCTCGCTTTGTGCCGGCAAGGGCAACAATGTTGTGCCCGCAACTCTGGGCAATCAGGAACCAGCTTCCATCCTCAGCCTGTCGTGCGTCATCGAGGATTCGCCAGCCCAAACACTCCAGCCGGTGCCGGATTACGTCGGTCGTCATGCGGACCTCGCCAATGCAAAAAGGGAGTGCCGAACCGCGCGCTGCTCCCGAAGCCCCGCGAAGGGCACGAACGAACAGCACCGGCCGGCACTCCCTTTCGGAAGCGCGGTCCAGGTGCCGCTTCGTTCGTTCAAGAATCCGAGGATTCAGGTTCGCGGTTTTCGGGAAGCGGCTTTGGCGCTCTCGCGCCAGTCCCAAATTGTCAGCACCAATCTACGCCCTACGGTTTCCCATTGCAAGTGGGGTCTTCAGCGGTGGTTCCAGGGAGGTCGGGGGAGCTGGCGTGCTCCCCCAATCTGGTCTGGGTATAATGGGAGTCCAGCGGCCCCGACGAGCCGCGAGGCGGACGCGCGAGGCCATGACGCCGATCACCAAAGGCAGGATGGTATCCTTATGTCCATTCCCGAAAAAGCGGGTCGCTGCTGGCAGCCTGATAACCGTGCGGCCCGGCAGCATGAGCAGGTCGATCCAATTGGTGTGTGAGCCCTCAGCGGAAAGCCATGTAATGCGGAAAGGAGAACTTATGCGGCAGTACAACAAGATCGTGTTGTGGTGTGCGCTTGCCTTCGTTGCGGCTGGTTTGCCCGTCATCCATCCCGCTGCCGCAGCAGGCGAGCGGCCAAGGCCGCTCCGTGTCTCGCTTTTCCCGGTGCCTGACAGGCAGCATTTCCACAAGGAAGTAGAGACGCGATGGAACAGGCTGGGCACGGGCGTTGGCCTCGATTTTGCCAAGTACGACAACTGGGACTGCTATTCCAAGACTCCACCCGACGACCTCGATGTCTTCGAGTTGGACGCGATTCACCTGGACTACTTCGTCAGAGGCAACTGGGTTTCGCCGCTTAACGATTCAGGTGTCGAGAATCCCGGAGACATCATGGACTTCGCCTGGAGAGGATGCCTCGTAGATGGTCGCCTCTACGGCGTGCCGCACTTGGCGTGTACTTCTGTCCTTTTCTATCGCGCGGGCGACGATGAAGTCGCCAACGCGCGGAGTCTGGAGCAACTAGCCCGAGTGATTGGAGAAACGCCTGACGACCTGGAAAAGCCAGACCGGAATAGGGGGATGCTGGTCAACCTGCGGAGCGGAACTGGCTGTGCATGTCTCTATCTCAACGCGCAGATGGACGCATCGGGCGTCTACTCCCCGTCTCCAACCCTGACTCCAGCGGATTCACTACAAGAGACAGGACTTAGCAGCTTGGTGTGTCTGAGGAAGATGGCTGGGAAGAACCTGGGCTTGCACAAGGAGCCGGACGTACCGGACCGTCCAAAGTGGTTCGCCCAAGGGCTCGGGCGTGTGCTGGTTGGCTACTCGGAGCATCTGTACTTCATGCCCAAGGAATACCATGCAAAGGTTCGCGTGAGGGAATTGCCCCTTGCGAAGACCAATGCCGTCAATCTGTTCTTTGTCGATTTGCTAGCGATCAATCCGCTCGTGCGCGGAGAACGCCGCAAGCTCGCCCTGAAGTTCATCAACGTCTGCACCTCTTCGGAGACTGTTACTGCCTGCCTGATGCCAACAACAGAGGACACACCGCCCCAGTACCTTTTCCCGGTGAGGCGAAGCGTGATCGAGAACAAAGAGTTGCGGCAAGCTGCGCCACTCTACGGGGACCTTGGTGGTATCCTGTGCGACAGGCCGGTTGCTTTTCGATTGGGGCCGGACGGACGGCGATGGTTGGAGTCGGAGAAGTCGCTTATTCAGGCGCGAGTGTTCTCCTTTCCATGATCCCTGCCCAAATCGACCACCCGAGATCAGACGAAAAGTGGCCGCCGCCGCGCGGCTACTCGGTAGCTCGTTACGTGGAGGCCGAGCCACTCTCCTAGCGCGCTTGAAATCTGGCTGAAGACTCTCGGCCAAAGCACCCAGACACCAAAGCGTGCCGGGCGGCCTGCGGCTTGACAAGGGCACCAACGGCCCGGTACGCTTGTAGCGTCTGACTGGTGGAGGAAGCTCGGCTTGCCCGATGGCGTTCAGAGGAGGCGAGGCCATGCCAACTATTGGACTTTACAACGTCGATCTCGGAGAGGATGTTCCGGCATTTGGCCGCGGACCAACAAAGATCGGGCCATTTCAAGTCCGACTCGTAGACGCCTACGATGCGGCAGTACGGCAGCTCTATCAGCCTCCCCGATCGCAAATTGCATTCGAGGGGCCGCCAGGCTCGCCTCGCCCGGTTGTTCGCCGATTGCCGGAAGTGGAAGGCGCGTGGACTATAACCGCGGAAGCAGCATTTGAAGTAAGCAACGCTGAACAGAGCTTGCTTACCGACGAACCGATCCCTGATGGCGGCGTTTGGGACTTGTGTCAATTGTTGACGTTCATAACGGGACGGTGGGTCATTTCCGGGGGCCCTTTCGATCGTCACACGCCCAATGCGAAAATGGATGAGGCCGCCGACCATGCGGAGGTTCTCGCGGCAGCGTCTCTTGCATGGAGCAATCGCCAACTGATTCGAGAGCGTGGCCTTGTGGTTGCCTTACTGAACCACAACGAAGCCATCGACTATAGGACCATTACGGCGCGCGCAGCCTGCCATAACGCTGCCCTGAATGTGCTGGTCGATCATTGGCCATTGGAAAAGCAGCCGCCTCTTGCCAAGAACATACGTCAAGGTCTTGCTGATCGGATCGAGACGGCCATTGAAACCTACGAACCCTTGACTCCAGACCAGAAAGCCGCATATAAAGGAACTCTGTGTGCAAAGGCGATGCAAGGACCGTATACATTTCACGATCAAACGGTCGCCCTGTTGCAAGCCCTCGGCGTCGCACCAGCCGAGCCTTCGGAGGAGATCCTTCGCCGAGTCAGGTACATGAATACGGTTCGCAACCGACTTACGCATTCGGGGGAGATGCCGTCGCTGCACGGGCTCAATGTGCTTCAGTCCAAGCGGCATACGGCAGTAATCGTGGCTGGAGTGTTGCCTGAACTTGTGCAGCTTGCCATAGGGAGAATGCTTGGATTCACGCCTGACGGTCTCGGTTTCCGGTGTCAAAACCTAGCCAGCTTGAGAAGATTCTTCGCAGAAGGAAACTGGCATGGGCAGCCGCTTGAAATCATGGACTACGAAGAATGGCTGGAGAACCTGAAGGTTGAGGATTTCGCATGAGCGCCGAGTGCGAGTCGGCCTGATCGCATAGGCAGGCAGCTCAGCGTGCCGGTGAAGTTCTGGCGTCTGATGCCGCCCGGCAAAGGGGAGAATCCCAAGATGCTCGAATTCCTTGCGGGCTTACTGGCCGGTGGCGTGGTGGGTGTCATCTGTGACCGCCTCTGGCAGAAGGTCGAAAAACGGGTGCGTCTTCGAGTTCAAGGTGGCGGCCATGAGGGGGTTCGCGGTGAAGGAATTTCATTTAGGGTGAAGAACGAAGGCAAGGAGAGACTTCCGCCCATTCGCCTCTGCCTGTTCTCTCCCAACATCGGTAGCTACTACGTCTTTCCGCCCGAGACGGCTGAATTGAACACACTTGAATTGTGGCCGGGACAAGAGCGGGCATTCCTCTGCATCGTTAGTCCCGAGCCTCTTCCGCCCAATCCGATATGGAAGATGATCGCCCGAGGTGCCACTGACCGTCGCCTCGTCTTCAGAGTTCAACCAGTTGACGGCGATACAGTCATGTTCCAAAGCCGCCGAATCGGCAAGGCTTTGGCTTGTATCTTTGCACAATTCGCGGCGGGCACACCGATTGGGCACATCGGTGGTGGGTTGTGGGGAGACCTCTCTTATGAGCCAGGAGGCCCACTTGCCTGGATTCGGCGCAAGCTGTACTTGCGGGCGATCTTGAAAGAAGCGGCTTGCCACTCTCAGAATCCTCCGACCAGCGACAAGAGTGGAGTACGGCAAGACGTGCCATAAGGTTCTCGGATGGCCACGGACGCAAACCCGACTGCGGACGCCATCGTGGATGAGGCGGCCATGTTTGATGCTGCTTGCGCGCAGTCCCGCGACAGAGCCGCCGTGATCCGCCAGCCGCTCGGCTTCGACTTCGGCCGCATGGCGACCAAGCGAACGGTTCAATGAGCCCGGCAAAGTCCATCTAGGTTGCCAAGTCGCCTGCGGGTTTTCCTCAATGCTCTCTCAGGTTGCTGGATTCCTTGATGGCGACAGAGCCGGGCACCGATGCAAACCTGTGGCCGCTCGTGGCGGCTGCCCCCGTATTGGGTCTGGGGCGTGTTGGTTCAATACCCCTGATACTGGCCCGAGCCGCCCGGCCTCCGGGCCTTTTCTTTGCGCCGCCGGCCGGGCCTGGTCGAGTTGGCCATGAAGCTGCCCAGGGGATCAGCGGAACCGCGAGGCGACAGGATCAGCGAGAGACGCTGGCCGGCGACAAAACGGGTCCACCAACCCGTGGACTGTGGTGCCTGACGATCGAACTTCGAGCGGCGCGGACGCCGGCACGGCAGAAAACGGGTTCGCAGATTCAGGGCCGTTTTTCGCCACGGTTAGAATTTCGACGGGCGGACCGCCGGCACTGAGCGAAACGGGTCCGCCAATTCAAGACCGATTTTCGCCCACGGTTAAGGGCAGGTCGCCGGCCCTGTCCGCGGCCGGGCGGCTACGCCGCCCCCGAGGGACCCGCGCACGCCGCGTGTTCGATCTGCGCGGCATCCCCGGCCCATGCACGTCGGCCGGCGGGACCGGCAACGGGAGCGGGCCGGGTATCTGCCGGCACGATCGCGCCAACCGTGGCGACGGCCGGAAACGGCACCCCAGCGGGCGCACACCCAGCGGGCCGCAGAAAGAGCAGGACCAGCATGAGCAGGAAGTCAAGCAACCTTGTTGCCTCCCGCGTCGATCTGCCGGCCGAGGACCTGCACGAGCCGAACACTACCGAACGTGAGCTGTTCGCCGTGGTCGGTTGCGTCTTGCTTGGCGACATGCACGACAAGCGGGCCGAAGCGCCGCCGGCCGATCAGGCAGCGCACCAGCCGCCCGTCGTCAAACGCCAAGACCGCCTGCCGGCCCTCCAAGCCGCGAAGGCAGGGTATCAGCTCCGCATCGCAAAGACGGCCCTCGCGGGCGCAGAGCTGTTCCACATGGTCCAAGATTGCGGCACAACGCCGCACCACTTCATCGGTTCCCCTGTAGGCAAAGGGGATGTGATCCACGTCCTTATGCCCGTGGCTCCAGAGCCAACAGGCCAGACGGTTGCCCTTTTCGACCGTGGCGGAATCGACCACGGGGCGGCCCGTGGGCGCGGGCCGCGCGTGGGGCGCAGCAAGCATGGTTGCAGGACCAGGTGAACATTGCTGGAACCCCTCGAAATGAAGCGGCCTGAAGATCCGAACCCGCGGACCTTTTGCCTCTTCCATCAATCATAGCACAAAATGCCAGAATGTCAAATCAATCTGCCGTCATTTGACATTCTGCCATTTTGTGCTAGTATTGTACTGTGAGGCACACGAATCCGCACACCGGAGCACGCAACCGTGATTACACGTTCCATCGGAATCAGCCCCGGCTTGCCGTGGGGCGGCCCGCTGCCCGGCGGCGGATATGACGGCAAAACCAAACGTCTTGACTGTGCCGTGGCGCGCTTCGCGCGATGGTTGGAAGCGCGAATCGACGGCCCCGTTCAAGTTCGCTTCAATTCACACCGGCTGAGCGGCGGGGCTTTCGTCTACCCCGGCCTTGACCCCGACACCGCCATCGGTTTCGACACGCCGGAAATCGGATTGAGCGCGGGGCTTATCACGCCACCGGCCGTGGTGCGGCGGCGCGATCGGGCGTGGAAGCGTGGGGAGGGCTACCGCTTGCCCGCCCTGGAATGGGAGGATTGCTGGGCGGAGCAGACGCCGCTGCGTTACAACGTCTTGATCTATCCGCAATTCCTCCGCTTCCCTGACAACCTGGGCGAGCACAAGGCCGGGGACCGATTCGGCTATTGGACGGTGGGCACGCCGCAAGAGGCTTACCGCCTTTTGGAACGACTCGTCAACATTCCCATCAGGAGGAGTTAGGGCATGTTCCGCGCCATCCTTCAAGGCGAACACGGCCCGACCGTGGCCGCCGCTGACCCGAAGGTGGAAGCCTATAAGCAGGCCGCCTACATACGAAACGTGTTGGGCCGTCGCTACCGGCTTACCAGCCGGCCGGGCAACGTGTTCACCGTGGAAGGCGACGGCCTTGACTCCCTGACCTTTCAACCGGAAGCCGCCCATGTTTAACCATGAGTTACTGCCGGCGCGCCAGCGGCTTGCCGACGCCATTCAGTTCCGGCAAATGGGCGGGGGCTACTGGCATCCTGACCGGCTGACCGACCACAACGCCGTTCGATTATCGGGCGTGACTTACCGCCCAGCAAAAGACGCCGACGATGTGTTGCGGCAGTTCAGCGGGGTGTGCTTCTGCCAGTTCAACACGCCGCCCCTGGGCCGGCGCGAAGAAGCGGCGCGTCTTGTGGCCGCATACCGCCAGCGGCAGGCCAGCCTTGACGCCAAGCCGGCATGGACCGACGCCGACCATGACGAGTACGCCCTTGTCCTGACCCAGCTTGACGAGTTGCAGCGCCCCAGCGCCGAAGTTCTGGACACCGCCGCCGAGAATCTTGCCGCGGCATTTGACTTTCACTGATCTTGTGCTATTCTTTAATAGTTGAGGCACAAGCGACTGTACAACCGCCAGCATAGCGAAGGAGGCCAGCCATGCAACGCCGGGCCTAAACCCCGGTCCCGGGCATCCGCGGAACCGGCCCCGTCCGGCCGCGGTCAAAGGCCCGCGGGCAAGGGCTTCGCAGAAGCCTTTGCCCGCCAGCCTTGACACAGCGAGCAGACAACCATGTTAGCCGAACGTATCGACCGTTTCCATGAGCTTGCCGAGCGGGAACCGGACGAATTGACCGAAGAAGAGGAGCGGGAGCTGCACCTGCTAGGGGAGGAGGTACGGGCAGAGATTCGCGCCATCTTCTACACCCTGTAAAGGGCGCGCACAAAGGGGCCTTTGCAACGGGGGAGTGGCAACCCCGGGCAAGCCGGCTAAATGAGACTGCGACGCGCTGCCACCGGCACGCCGCACACAAAGGCCCCTTTGTACACGCCTTTGGGAAGCAACCATGAAACGCATCGACCTGGACATTCACGTCAAGGGGGAAAATGGAAACCCCGCTGTCCGAACCGTGGCCGCCTTCACCGATAAGCGCTGCCCCGGCTTGGCGATCCACGCGGCATGGGAGTCAAAGGTCCATGAGTGGCGCGTTTCGCACGTTGCCAGCGGCCTAGTAGTCGCCAGCGTGCTAACGAAAACCGACGCCCAGGCCGCCATGTTGGAAATCGGCGCAATCCAGGATTGGACCCGGCCGCTGGCGGAAGTGGCCGCCCACGGCGAACCGGGTCAAATGCGCTGGCTGAAGGCCACCATTGCCGCCATCGTGAAGCGCTATCGGGGTGAAGCATGATCGACCTACGTGCCGTTACTGCCGATGCCCTCCGGGCCGCCCTGGAGAGCTTCCCATTCGACAAAATGCGCCGCGCGTGGCGGAACCGTTCGCCTGTATCCCAAAGCCGCTGGTGTGATCGGGCGCGGGCCATCCTCCCGGCCGCCGGCCCAAGCGAGTGCCAACAGCTTGCCGCCGCCCTCTACTGCGCTTGTGGGGAGCACGTTTGGACCGACGATAGCTTCCGGCCGGACACGTTGGCGACGGCCGCGTGGGAGCGGATTGCCCAGGATACCGTGACCTACGCCTTGAACCTGCCGGAGAAGGCGTTAAGCCGCGGGCAGTATGACAGCCGCCGGAGCAGCACGCCATGAGCACATTCGCACCGTCGGCCGCTTGACTTACTTCGATCTTGTGCTATGCTTTAATAGTTAGGCAACGCACCGCCAGAGCAACAGCAATGACCACCCAAGCCGCGCTGGACGCCTTCACCCTAGCGTACATCGAAGCCGCCCTTTGGGCGAGCAACGACGATTCGACGCCGCAAGGCGGGGAGCCGCTCGATGCCAACTACAGCATCGACGATATTGACCCCGACACCCTGGAGAGAATGGCGGACGATTGCCGCCGTTTCCAGGAGGAAAACGCCGCCGACCTGGCCCTCTACCACCACCCGCAATGGAGCGCGGCGGAACTGGGCGGGCATGACTTTTGGCTGACCCGCAACGGGCACGGTTGCGGCTTCTGGGACCGAAACGACTGCCTGCCGGACGATGCCGGCGAGCGCCTGACCGCCGCCGCGGAAGCGTGCCGCGAATACTACCTTTACGTCGGCGACGATGGGGTCGTTTACGGCGAACACTGCTAGACGGCAACAGGGGCCTACCGACCATGAGAACCGTGACGTTTCTGAAGAGCGGGGAAGTGACCTGGACCAGCAAGAGCGGCAAAACGGAGTGCCGCCGCTACATCCGTGCGGGCGCGAAGCTGGACTTGCGCGTGGTTGAGCGGGAAGGCCAGTACGAGCTATGGGATGGGAACTGGTCGATCTTGGTTCCCGCCGACGTGGTGCGAATCGAACCGTGAGCAACAGAGAGCAACAACCGTGACCGAATCGGAACACAGCAACGGGATAGAAGTCGCCTTTCGCAAGGGCTTCCATCGCATGACGGCCGACAACATGGCCGCCGAGTGCCGCACCATGCTCGACGCCTGCCCGAAGTGCGAATTCGAGGGCTTGGAAGCGGGCAAGAGCTACTGCTTCAAGCCGTCCTATGGCAATGCGGCCCTGGTGGTGGTGGGGCAAACGACCCCGAAGCGCCGGCAAGCCGTCGCCAGCGTCAACCAAGGGGCACCGCGGCGCATCTACAAGGGCGACTTCTACGGCAGCTTTATCGAGCTGGACGCCGATCTGCGGGCCTTGACCGGCGTGACGCACGAAATGATTGTCACCGCCGCCGCCCGCGCCGGGATGGAAGTGCCGCCCGAAGTCCGCCGGCAATACCCCGGCCTGTTTGTCGAAATCCCGGAGCGGTTTGCAAACGGCCGCTTCTCCGCCGTCGAGCGCGTGACGCAAGCCCTTCAGCCGGCCTGTTTCCAGCGCGAGCCCGTGAGCGTTGCCGACGTGGACAAGTTCATCGAACAAGCCCACTACCATCTGGCAACCGTGCGCTGCGAACGGACCCGCCGGATCGCCCTGAACCCGGACATGGCAACGGACTACAACCGCATCGTCGAGGATAACGTAAACGACATCGACTTCTACCGCTGGTTGCGCCGGCAGGTTGACGTGGGCAGGGTGTTTCATATCCCCACGCCGGCCGCCAGCCACGCCGCCTGACGCCCCATGAGAATCAAACAGCCGCAAGTCGCCCACCGCTACACGTCCGCCCACAAGTGCCCCACTTGCGGCGAGCAGACCGACACGCAACTGGACGCCCGCATTGTCCATGCCGCGGGCATCTTCCCGCAAGCCAAGTATTGCCCGGGTTGCGGGCAGTACCCCGCGAGACTTTTCACCCCCGAAGCAAGGATTCGACCGTGACCGGCCAGAAAGCCAAGATCGTGCATGAGGGCATGGGCGGATTCCTGTGTCCGCCCGGCCATCCGATGCACACCGCTTGCGTGGAAACCGATCTGCGGCGCAAGCCGGAGAACCGGACCCGCATGTCCCTGGAGTACGGCGTCGATTCCCCGCTGATCGACGCCGCCGCGCGGGCCGTGGTGCGCACGATCTTGAACACATGGGAGCGGCAGAAGCCGGCCCTCGATTCCCGAAAAGTGCAAGATTGGATTCTCCAGGTTCTCGGTTACTTCCGGGGTTGTTTCAACTTCGCCGGCAGCGAAGCGGGATGGGAGGCCGGCAACCTGACCATCGACGCCAAGATCGACCCGCTGACGCGCGCCGACTGCCACGCCGGAGTGCATTGCATCCGCAAGTATTACCCCGAATACCAGCCGACCGCCGAACAGTTCCGGCGGGCCTATTGGGGGAAGAAGCCAGCATGAGCCAAGCCAAGCTACCGGCCCGCGGGCCGCTGCCCCACTCGATTGAAGCCTACCGCAACGCCCCGAGCGGCATCGGGCCGCTGGCCGCCCAATGGAAAGACAAGCCGCACCGGCTGGTCTATGACTTGTATTGGGAAGTGAAGCGGCTTCGGGCCGCCGCCCGCAAGCGGCGATCGCGCGGGCCGGCCTGACGTGCGGTTCTGGCCGTGGAAGCGACACACCTTGGACAGGAGCAAGCATCGTGAGTACGCACATTGTTGACCGAATCGAGGCCATCCGCTTTGCGAAGGAGGCCATCGGCCACTATGAGGATGTGTACCTGGTCCTGGAATTGGGCGGGGACAATAACGTGCGGGACCAGCGGAACCGCCGGGCGCGGAGCTGGGGCGCAACCTGCATCGGCCCGGATTGGCAAGTGATCGGCGATTGCTGCCGGTTTGCCGCCGGGTGTTCCGGCGGCATGACGAAACTACGGGGCCGCCGGACCACGCCCGAAAGCTACATCCGCGCCTACCGCAAGGCCCTGGCAAACGCCGCCGATGGGCTGAAGGGGGCCGCCCAGCGGGGCTTACACGTCACGGGCCGGATTCGATTCGACCGGACCGACCGCAACGCCGCCTACCACCTGCAAGAGGCCGTTAAGGGCGGCAAGACGCCGCGCGACGAAACCCGCTACGGGGAAGAGCGGGCCGTGGTGGACTTCAACCTTGCCGAGCCCGCCGACCTGGCGCTCTGGTTCAAGTGCCATCATGGGGTCGGTTGGAACAATGCCGAAGTGAGCGGACCGGACGAAATCTAACGTCTTGCGATTTGACTTGCGGCGATCTTGTGCTATGGTTGTTATAGTGAGGGGAGCAACCACCATGAGCCAGCCACGCAAGACGATCAAGATTGCCGACTTGGTTGCCCTCGTCAACCGGCACAACCGGGAATCGACCTGCCAATCGGACGTTCGCCACGGCTGGAATGCGCTCTTGGAGGATGTTCTGCACGGGGCCGACGCCTACGCCGGCTTCGGCTACCTGAGCGCCGCGGAAGTGCCCCCGGGGCACCAGCCGGGCATTGTCGGGGAGCCGGACCATTTCAGCTTTCCCGACGAAAGCCGCCGTCGCTACTACCTGAAATCGGTACGCTGAAGGGAGCAAGCACCATGAGCCGACCGACCGGAAAACAGATTGCCGAGCTGGCCGCCGCCGCCCGGCAACTCCTCTTGAACGTGGAAGTGAACCCTTTCCTGAAGCCCAGCCTTGACCGGGTTAGGGCGGCCCTGGAGCCGTTCAAGCCGGCCCCCAGCGTGGGCATCAATGCCGAGTACGGTTTGTACGTTATCCCATGCGGCGACGGCCACACCTGCCTGGGTTTCGACGTGCTCGTCCAGCGCCACAACGCCGTGGCCGCATGGCTGCGGAACGGAGGGCTGCGGGCCGACGATCTGCCGCCGGAAGCCCGGGGCACCATGCAAGCCTACAACGCCTACACGGCCCTCATGGAACGGGCCGCCGCCTACTGCCAGCGCAACAATCTCCGCTGCCCGGTCGAATTGACGGCCCAGCTTGTGGGGCTGGAGGGCAAGCGGGTGGAAGTGGTGGACCGGCACGGCGAGCGCCGCCGCTTCCAAGTCGGCAAGTCAACGGGGTGGATGCCCTGCCACCTGGAAATCAGCCGGCGCAACAGCACGGGCGGCCCCGCCGTTACCGGCGCGCCCTTCCAATCGGTCCGCGTTTTGTCCGCTTGACTTGCGGCTATGTTGTGCTATGCTTTAATAGTGAGGCAACGCAACAAGGAGCAGCCACCGTGACGACCGGCACGAAAAACTACTTGCGGGAGGCCACCGACGATGCCGCCGAAACGGTTCGCAACTTCGCCGACGAAATCCTGGAGCAACTGCTGGACAAGGGGGAGGCCAGCGACGATCTGCTGAACGACTACCCTAACGGCGACGCTTGGCACCACGAAAGCCACGTCGATAAGTGGTACAGCCTGATCGACGCCGCCGAGCTGATCGACCAGCTTTCGGAATTCGAGGAGGACGATTCCGGCTTGTGGCAGGGGCAGCAACCGAAGGAGGCCATCAGCACGTGCGCCGCCTTCACCTACGGCAACGCCGTTTACAGCGAGTGGCGCGAACTGATCGAGAAGATCAACACCGAGGCCGCCGAAATCATCAGCGACTTCGATGAAACGGCCGAAGGGTGCGACGATACCGACGCCCTGGAAACCGACAAGCGGGAGGCCCTCCGCAAGATGATTGCCGAGATCGCCGATAACGCCTGACCCCATGCCCTGGAGATTGCATCATGCGAGAAGTCAAAGTGCTTGTCACATTGCAGGTGGACGAGTGCGAACCGGATAAGAAGATCGACCGGGACACCATGCAAGACGCGGCGGTGGAAGCGGTCGAAAACGCGGTCCGCCACGCGGAGGACAACGGCTTCTCGCACGCCTGGGCCGACGATCTGTGCATCGGCTTTGTCGATGCAGTGCCCTATGAAGAAGAGGACGAGGAGTAACCATGAGCGAGTTCTATCCGAATCGCAGCCACCTGGAAGATGATACCCCCGTTTCCTGTGGCAACTGTGAGTGGCAGGGGACGCTGGCGGAAGTCGGCGGCATCCAAGACCCTGGGGAGCGGCTGGAAGTCGGCGGGACGGTTCCGGCCGGGGAGTGCCCGGAGTGCGGAGCCCTGGCCTATCTGAAAGACGAGTAAGTTGCGTTGCTCCCGCCGGGCGGCCCGTTGTCCCCTCCGGGCCGCCCGGCAACCCGTACACCCGTTGCGTTGCTCCCGCCGCCCGGCCCGTTCTCTTGCTCCCACGGGCCGGGCGGCCCTGGAAAGAAACCGACCATGACCGCCAAGAGCCGACCCTTCCGCAAAGACGACCGCGTTGTTTTCACCGTCCAGCGCGGCGAGCACAACATGCTTGCTGGCCGGCCCGGCATCGTGGAAGGCCGCCACGGGCCGCATATCCTCGTCCGCTGCACGGAAGAGGGCACGATCTTTAACGGGGAAGTCTATCAGACCCCGCGAAAGAATCTGCGGCACGCGCCCAAGGGGAGCAAGCAACCATGACGAAGCTCTACGCCATCGTGAGCGACCAAGGCACGGCCTGCCATGAGGCTTGCCTTTGCGAACATTGCCACGCCAACCCCGAACACCGGGCCGCCGTCGAATGGGAGGCCGGCCGTATCAGCGACATTCCGAACCCCACCGATTGGCGCGATGCCACGGGCAACGATGCCCTGACGTGCAACGTATGCGGCTACCCGAAGCTGCTGGTATGGGTCCGCATCGGCGACATGGGAGAGTATGAGTCTTTCAACTCCCTTGACGATGCCCTGGAGTACCTTAACGAGTTGAAGGCCGGGGAAGTGACCGGCTGGGTTTACGGCGGGATGGGCGTCGGCATCGAAACCGTCAACTACTGGGGATACGACTTCATTTCCCTATTCTGGGGCGACAATGGGGCCAACTTGACCGCGGAGCTGGACGAAGAGGAGCGGGCCACGGTGGAAGCCGGCCTAGAGGAGGCGTACATCTAATGGCCGCCCACGTCACGAAACACGAAGTCACCCAGCGGCTGTGGTTCAAGGCCGAAGTCGGCCGCCGGTTAGAGGCCCTGGGTGCAACCAAGCGCGAAGAGAAGTGTTATCCGTACCTTCTCCACACCCGGATCGGCCCCGTCGAAATCGCCCCGGAGGATTGCTGGGTGGCTTGCGTTTGGTCCGATCTTGACCGCGCGAAAGAAGATCTCCTTCACGATTGGCGATTCAATCGCCATTGCGGTAAGTGGAATCTCCACTACGCCGACGTGATGTTCAAGAGCCGGCAAATGGCCCAGGCCGCGGTTGACGACTTCTTTTGCGAGCTGTCCGTTTTCCTGCCGGCCGCCGCCAGCGGCGAATGAGGAGCAACCATGACGTTCAAGACGCTTGCCGAATTGAGCACGGCATACCACGGCAGACAGCTCTACAGCGACGGGGCCGGGCGGGTTGCTGTGTGGCAACCGACGTTATCCGTCTATGTCTGGTACGCCTACAGTGACCGCCGTAGCTGTTGGGAGCAGAGCGGATCGACCGAGCGGCTAACTGACGATGCCGCGCCGGTCGGCTTTGACCTGGAGGGCCTGGTCCGGCAGCTTTTCACGCACGTTGACGCCCAGGGGCACCCGCAAACCCGCGTGGGCGGAACTGCCGAGTATGACGTGCTAGTCCCCATCCCCGCCAGCCTGTTGCGGCAGCTTCGGGCTGAAATCGGCCGACGTAACGCCCAATGATCGACAAACAACAGCTTGACGCCGAACTGACCGCCGTTTTGCACCACCTGCCCGGTTGGCAGCTTGACCCCGCCTATGCCCGTCATGCGTGGTGCGCCGTCTTGCGTGACGGCACCGGGAAAGGAATCCACGTCAACGCCACCCAGGCCAAGGGCCGCCTTTACATCAGCGGCATGTGGCCCTTTGACGCCGCCCACCAGCAAAGCATCCCCGACAATCCGCTGCACATCAGCGTTGCCCGCAACCGGCCGCCGGAGAAAATCGCCGCCGATCTACAGCGGCGCTTCCTGCCGTGGTACACGGCCGCCTATGCCGAGCAAGTCGCTCAGGCTGCCCGGCAAGACGCCCGCCGGACCCGGCAGCAAGAAGTGACGGTCGAATTGGCCGCGCTGCTGGGCGACGAAAGCACCCGCCGCTTGCAAGGCAACCCCACGCAAGCCTACGGGCCGGGCGTCACCGTGGAAGTCGATAGCGGCGGGGAAACGGCCAGCGTGCATCTTCGCGGCAAGAGCATCAAAACCGTAAAGGCCGTCCTGCGGGCGCTGGCAAAAGCGGGCGGATTGACCGAATAGCGCGTTGACTTGCACCCATTTTGTGCTAGTATTGAATATAGCAACAAGGGAGCAACCACCGTGAGCAAGCCCATCGACCCCGTTATCATCCGCGTTTGGAAGGGCGACGATAGTGACGTGTTCGCCCTCCTCCCGGTCCTGCCCGCCGACAATTACGGCGACCTTTGCACCAGCTACCAGCACGTCGGCCAGCACAGCGGCGCGGATTACCGGCATTGCATGAGCAACAGCCGGCCCGCCACGGCCGCGGAAGCCGCCGATCTGCTGGCCGAGTTGCGGGCCATTGGTTACAACCCCCGCGCCTGCCGCCGGGCCACCCGCGCCATGCACCAGCGTTGCCGTGACCTAGCCCGCGACCCCGCGTATTACGCCGCCTGAATAGTGGGGCAAGCAACCATGCGAAGCATCGAACCGTCCAAACGCGCCTACGCCGCCGTCTGCAAATTGGCCCGTGACGCCGCCCAGAATGACAACTGGCTTCAGCCCGAACTCGACGGCATTAGCGAAGCGAATCCCGGCGACATTGGCATGGCGCACCGGGAATCGTGGGAACAAACTTGCCATTGGGAACACTACTACGGCCGCCGCATAAGCGAGCTTGCAAGCCAGCAAGCCCGTCGCTTCGGGGAAATCACTTGGGAGGAGCGTTACTTCGGCTTGTACCAGCCGCTTGTTGACGCCTTCTGGGATGAATGGGAAGAGGCCGCCGGCTTCTGGGAAGTAGTAAACGCCGCCACGCCCGCCTGAGACATGGGAGCAACCGCCATGAGAAACACCTTCCGCCACGGCGACACGATGATTGCCGTCGAATCGACGCCCGCCGTTGTCGCCTTTGACGATCTACTGGCCGCGTGCCGCGTTATCGACGATACCGACAACGGGGAAGCGCCCTGGGAGAATTGGGACGGCTGGGAGCACACCGCCAAGCCGGCCGTGCTCTTCGATGAACCGCGCAAGCGCCAAGGCTTCTGCCGCTTTTCGGACGGCCGCGACCATTACGTGATCGAGTTGCCGAGCGGGGACACCGATGGGACCTACCGCTACGCCCGCGAGCTTGGGGCTTCCCGTGGCGTGGCCGCCGAAATGCTTGCCCTTGCCCGCCAGCAAACCCTTGCCCAGCTTGTCAACTGGTATGAGAACGGTTGGCAATGGTACGGGGTCCGTTGCACCTTGGAGGTCCTGGGCGACGAATATGAGGCTTCCATCTGGGGCATCGACAATGCCGACTACGCGGAGGAAATAAAAATCGACGTGGCCTTGGACGTGGCCCACCAGCTAGAGGAGGCCGGCTTCACCGTCACCGGCCGGCCCACCGCTGCCGAGCGTTGCGGCCGGACCCGTGACGAGAAGCGCGCCGATCTTCACCGCCGCCTGACAGCGCAAAACTGGGCGGCCTGACACCCGGGAGACAACACCGTGATTACCACCGCAAGACGCGGCGCAAGACGCATCGACGCATCCGATCTAGGAGCCGCGCTCAAGGGCGTCTATCGACTGTTTCGCCGCGAAGCGGACAAGTGCCCCGTGGGGCCACTCGTCAACGCCGCCGATTGCTTGGAAGAGGCCATGCGGCAGTTCGGTTGCACGCCGCCGGATACCGAAGAGCCGGCCGGGCCATTCCACATCGTCGAAATCGGCAGCGCCCGGGGCGGAGACACTCGCCTCCTGAAGGTCGGCTTGACCCGGGAAGTGGTCGGCCCCGCGGCGGACGGCGGCCCGGAGCTGATCGCCGCCTGCCCCGATCAAGATGCTGCGGAGCGGGTCATGCGTGCCCTGGAGTTGCTCGATACGGTTCACAACCGGGAGTAGTCACCATGACGACCGCAACCGACCGCCGCGAAATCGACGCCTACGCCGTTGCGCTGGACGAAACCGCCGACTACAACATCGACCTGGCCCACCGGCCTTACATCCGGCGCATCCTGGGCGCGTATCTTTTCGACCGGAACGAGCACACCCATTGCTGTGAACTGACCGCCAGCTACTACCTGATCTTCCTGTTTACCAGCGTCGAACTGACCGACGCCGGACTCGCCCTTGACGACGATGCCCGGGGCGAGTTGTACGACCGTTACGAAAGCGAGCCATCGGACGAGCGTTATGTCCATTGCCGCGAGATCGACCGCATCCTAGAGGCCGCCGAGCCCTACCGCGTCTGCCACTACGGGGATGTGGCCCCCAACGATCTTGAGGACGGCATCGAGGACGCCGACGAAAGGCACGCCGCCGAAATGGAGTGCATCCGGGAGCACCTGTCTTGCAATCACCCGTTCTAGCCCGTTGCGTTGCTCCCGCCGGGCGGCCCGTCCCCACCGGGCCGCCCGGCCCTCCCATTTTCATTTGACTTGCGGCAGTTTTGTGCTATGCTTGTGTAGGTTCACAACGCAACAAGTGGAGTGAGCGACCGTGTTCAAGATCAAATGGCGTAACCGTCAAAGGTCCTTCATCGTCCGGGAGGGCTTGTCGCGCTACGCCGATCGCGCCGCCGCGGAGGCGCAAGTCGCCAAGTGGCAGGAGATCTTCTCCGCGAACACGTACTACATCGAGCCTGCATGACAACCTACGCCCACTACGTTTGTTTCGCCTGCCGCAAGGCATGGGCCCCGGCCGCCATACGGGACCTGCACGCGCGCCGCGTGATAAGCGAATTCACCCGGCCGCCGGAAGGCCGGCCTTGCCCGGACTGCGGGAAGCCGCTGAGCGGCCTGGGCTTGGCGTTCAAGCCGCCGAAACAAAGCGACCGCCGCACCTGGCGCAAGCTGGAGGCCGCCGCCCTCGCGGGTGAGCGTTTCCTGAAGCCGTGACGGCCGCCATGCCCGGGACACTGACCGCTAGCAGCCGCACAAAGGCCATGAACCAACTTGCCACACTTGACCGCCTCTGGGCCGAACACCGGATTCGCCTTTGCGGCCCATACCCCGACGTTTTCATCGTGAAAGACCTCGGGGCTTGCGTCGAAAGAGTTTGGACCGGGCAAGACTGGGGAAAGGAGCCGAAGCGCTATCCCACGTTGCAAGCTGCCTTTGACGACCTGCCCACCATCCCGGAACTTCGCCCATGAGCAACCATCTCAAATTCTGCGGATGCAAGACGTGCCGCGCCGGCCGCCACCGGCCGGGCGCAAAGACCACGATCAAACGGGCGAGCCGTCGCTTGCGACACGATGCCAAGGTTGCCCTGAAGAAAGGGAAAGAGCCGCCCGGCAAGACGAGTGTAGGCTACACTGATTGAAAGGAGGGTATCCCCGGCAGTACCAACAGGTTCACCCTGATTGTCGCTAACGGACGCCCCGACAACCGGACCCGGCCGATCGCGCCGGGTCTTTCCTTGCGCAAGAGGGTCAAGGAGGAGGCCATAAGGTTCCCGGAAGGGTCCAAAGAGGGGCCATGAGGATTCTCTGGCGCGATCCCTGCCGATTTTTCGCGCCTTGTAGCCCGCACCGTCCGATTCCTGCGCGCGCCACCCTTGATCCGGGCCATCGCCCACCGCTGCCAACCATCGGCCGGACCGCCGCCAGCTTCGCGCGTTTACACGCCGTCACCCGCCGGCATCCCGGAATCATTCCGCATCGCCGCATCCCGCCTTGACCGCCAAGGCCGCCCACCGGCATCTGGCAGCTTCCAACCAGGCGGACGCCACCACGGCCACCAGGCCGCCGGCATCGCCGCCGGCAAGACGCCAAGACGCCTGACGCCTGAAGGTGGAGCAATGCCCGCCAGCCGCTTTGACGGCCGCCACGCCGCCTATAGCCGGCTGGGCGATTGGCCTACAAGTCGCCTGAAGGTTGAGCCGCACGGTGCCCGGGTCGAGCTGGCCCGGTCAAGCCGCCATGACCGTCAAGTCTCTCGGCAGGGAAGGAGGTTCGCTATAAGCTCGCGCCCTTGGCGACGATCGCGCCGGCAATCGAGAAGGGCCGGCAACAAGACCGAGCTGGCCGCTGGAAAGCGGGGCCGCGCCAGCGCGCCGCCGCCGCCGATTCCCGGCGCGCCATGAAACGGGATTCTGATTTTCTGTAGCTACTTCAGTCTGCGGTTAGAGCCACGTCACGGGACCCGCTCTTCGCGCCTCGCAACGGAGGGATGTTTGCCCGCGCGCTTCGTCGAAAACTCCGCGGTTTCCAGGGCAAAAGCGCGTGACTTCTTCGCCCCACATGGCAGAAGTCTTGATGTGGCAAACATCCCTTTTCAACCCTTCTTGGAGTGGCAACAATGAGTACCGCAACCCTGGAATCCATCTTGACGCGCTACGCAATCCCGCGGGACACATGGAAGGAGTGGAAAGCGCTGGTCAAGGGCACGCGCCCCAGCAAGGGATTGCTGCGCCGGTTGCGCCACGTCGGCAACTATGCGGCCGCGCTGCAATCCATCTTGGTTGAGCTGTCCAAGCAAGTCAAGCACAAGTTCCCCCCGCAACCCTCTTCCCGCAAGGCAAGCTAGCAAACGGCCGGATGATTACGGGCAAGGGAAACGGCCCCTTGCCCGTTTCTTTGCGCAAGCGCCGGCCCGTTGCCCAGGGCATCGGCCCGCGGTCCCGCCATGATCGGCCGGCCCCGCGGCCGATTCCACGGGCAGCAAGCGCGGCCCCGCGGCCGGCCCGTACAATCGCCCAGGGCATCGGCCCCGCGGCCCCGCCATGATCGGCCAGCCCCGCGGCCGATTCCACGGGCAGCAAGCGCGGCCCCGCGGCCGGTCCGTACACTCCCCAGGGCATCGGCCCGCGGCCCCGCCAAACAAGCGCAGACTGTGAGCGCTGGAGCTATCGGGGCCGATACTGTCATGCCGCGCGCAATCGACGGCAACGGAGAATCTGATTGTCCCCGCAATTCCACCCCCACCATTCGCGCCCGTCGGCATCGGTAAACCAAACATCGGTTCTACGGCGCGCGATGTTGTGAGAACCTACCTTCTTGAACCGGACCCGAAACTTCAGGGTCCCGGGCCAATTCGTCACTACCGCGCCGTCGGGCGCTTCGGTCAAATACAAGACCGCGCGGCCGGTTGCCCGCATATCGGCGCGATCGCGCGCCCCGCAACAGGCATAGCAAACCTTCTTTTCGACCCCGCCGTCCCGGACAATGCCGTATCCCGTTCCGCCAAACCCGTTGGGATTGACGTGTATCTTCTCTTGCCCACAATCGGCGCAAACAAAACGATGTTCACTCATGGTTGCTCCTCATTGTTGCGACAAACGGAAACCGGCCGCGGGATTCCCCCGGGCAAACCGGAGGGGTAGCAATCCGGGCGGGGAACCCCGCGGCCGGCCCCGTTCTACAACGGGGACCGGAAGCAACAGGAGGGTAACAGGGTGTTAGCTCTTGCTCCCCGCGGGCAACCGTTCCGCATACGTTGCGAAGATTCCCGCGGCGCGCAGCGCTTCGCAGCGCTCTTGCGCTTCCCATTCTTCGGGGTATTCTTCGCAGACTTCCCCGGGGTCATGGTAGGACACAACCCAGAGAATCCGATACCCTAGCGCGTCCAGCGCTTCGCCAATTTCCTCCTTGCTGGCATAGCCCCCGTTCCCATCCCTGTTTTCGACGGCCCCTTGATTGTGTTCCCACAACCAAGAAAAGACTTCTTCCGCCCAATCATCCGGGGGCGCGAAGCAATCCCCGTCGAAACCCTCATTGCGAAGATTCTCCAGGGTTGCGTCATATTCGCGCCGGCTGTGGTCCTCTTCGTCCAATACGGGGTAATCGGCCAAGCGCTGCGCCAAGTCATGGTAGGCGCGAAACGCTTCGGTAATCTCCCCGTTGCGATAGACCCGGATGGAATAGCCGTCAACCCACCCGCAAGCCCAGTGCCCGTGGTGTTCCGGCCGCACATCGGCGCTTTCCTCTTCCCCTTCCATGTACGGGGCAAGCGCCTTCTCGATTGCATCGGCGTTGCTCTGGTCTAACAAGTCAGAATCCCGGTTGTGGGTGTAGACAATCGCCCACTCTTCCGCATCGGCCGGCCGATCATGCCACCCGAAGCTATCAAACTTCTGCCAGTTGCCGCGCGCCTCCTTTGCCGCGGTTTCCAAGTCCAATTCGCCCAGTCTCATTGCTGTTGCTCCCTGTTGCTGTTGCTGTTGTTGCCCTAGGCGCAAGCCCGGTCAAGCGCCGCGCTCAAGTCCCCGCGCAGCGCTTCCCATCCCGTGGTGCCGATACGGTTGACCGGCCGGTCAAGGTAGAACCCGAAAAGGGTTGCCGCGCTGTCTGCCTCTTGCCGCGCTTCCCGGAAGAGGGCGCGCCAATTGTTGCCGTCTTTGCTCCAAACTGGGGTATGGACCCCGTAGGAATAGAGCGCTTCCACTAGCGCGTGGTCCCGATACCCGTTGCGGGTTGCTGTCTCCAGCATTGCCGCGGAGATACCGCAGCAATCGAGCGCTGCGCCGATCTTATCCCGCGCCTCTTGCGGGGAGACAACGGAAAGGGAAACGTTGTAGGTTTCCGGGGGCGCTTCGCGCTCCCCCACCGTTTCCCGCCAATTGAGCAATTCGACCACAAAGAAGTAATCGAATTCCCCATTGTTCTGCCGGGTCGAAATCCATTTTCCGCCGTAGGTGGTGAAATCCATATCACCCGTTAGAAAAGAGAACCGCATGGTAGTTGCTCCCGGTTGTGTTCACTCTGCCGTTTCATTCCACCTAATGCCGACGTGGAAGTAACACCCTTCCCCGCTATCCGAAACTTCTTCGGTTTCCTCTTCCGACCACCCCAGGGCATCGGCAACGGTGGTCGTATCGCACGGGCCGAATTCCGCCCGGATACGTTGCTCCGTTGCTTCGTCGAAATCGAAACCGGCGGATTGCGCCATCATTTCCAAGCAATCCTCTAGCGCCTCCTCTTCCGTATCCCCGATTCCGTATGCGCAGAAACGGAACGGAGTAAACGCGGTCCCGTATCCGGGGAAGTAGGAGGGGGAATCAATCCCCAGAGACTCGATTGCGAAGTCCCCTAGAACGGTTTGCTGTGCTGTTGTCATGGTGCTACCCTTCCACTCCGCAAGCGCGAAGAAAACGCCCCCGGTCGAAAAGACCGTTGAACCCGGCGCACACATCGGCAACGGCCAGCGCTGCCTCCTTCCGCGCCCTCAAGTCGGCAATCCCCGCGATACGTTCCGCCAGCGCGGTAAAGTGTTTCTTACTCATTGCTGTTGCTCCCTGTTGCTGTTGCCACCCGTTCCCGCATTGCGATTGACAAGAAGGTTTCGCCCCTCCGGGCAAGCAGACAACGGAGAAACACCCGGAAGCCCCAGCCCCTTATGACCGTCAACGCTTCCCGCAAGACTTCGGTTTTCCGTATGTATCCGCTCATTGCTTGCCCCTCTATTAACAGTATGCACTACCTTTGTGCAAACGTCAAATAATCGAGTCAAGGAGGGGCCGGAATCGTGAATGAGGCAATAGGAAAAGACGAAACCTACAGGTTATGACGCGCTTTGATCGACCGGCCGGCCCGCGCCCCATATCAAGCAAGGGCAAGTAAGATGTACCGCAGCGCTAGGACAATGGCCGTTGCCAGCAAGAGGGCGCGCCAATGTGTGCGAAGCGTTGCAACGGTCCCGCGGCCCCGCCTTGATCGGCCGGCCCGTTGCCGTTGACGCCCCGCGGCATGATCGGCCCCGCCTTCCACCCGCGGCCGCGCCTTCCGCCCGCGGCCCCCCGGCCGGCCCGTGGTCCCCGCGTTGCAATCAGGAGGCAGACAGCCCGCGATTGCCAGCGCGTCAAGAAGTCCCTTATCGGGGTGGGGAACGTGGATTGCCATACGGTCCCCTATTGCTCCTTGACAACGCCAGCGCGGCCGGCCCCCGTCAATCCGCTGTCCCCTCCCTGGGCACGATACAAGAGAACCCCGCGTTGACCAGGCAACGTGGATTCCCGGAAGGAGTCAAGGGCGCGCTGCGCGGCCCCTTCCAACCCTTCCGCCTTGACTTGCTTTGCCGATACGTCGATTTCGGCAATGAGTAGAAACCGCGCTTTCATAAGACCCTCCTCCCAGTTGACGCCCCTCCCAGTTGACGCTCCTTTGACAGCCCGCGGCCGGCCCGTGGTCCTTCCCAATAGACCCCGCCAAGCGCCCCGCGGACTTTCACAAGCCCGCATGACTCCAGGGCACATTCCCGCGCCCGGCGGTTTGCCCGCGCCCTTGCGTTGCGCTTCCGGCGCTTCCCTTCCGTTCCATCGCATACGGGGCAAAGGTTCTCCCCATCCCGCGTTGCTATCTCGATTCCACAATGGGCACAGACTTTCATTGCTGTTGCTCCCTTCCATCTAAGTATGCGTTACCCTTGATCGAAAGTCAAAGAATCAAGCTAGAGCAAGCGCCGGAATCGCGCCGCAAAGGTAGAACGGTAGAACCTACAACGGATTGACCGGCGCAAACCCGGCGCGCCGAATCGCGCCATAGAAGAAGAGGAGCAACCCGGCCGGCATGATCGGCCGGCCCCGCCCGTTGACCGGCCCCGCGGCATGACACCCCGCGGCCGGCCCGTGGTTGCGCCCAGGGCAGCAACCGGCGGCATGATCGACCGGCCGGCCCCGCCTTCCGCCCGTGGTCCCGCGGCCGGCCCCGCCCGGCCCCGTTGCCGTTGACCGGCCGGCCCCGTTGACGGCCCGTCAGTTGACTTGCTTGTTTCGCTCTAACCTTCTGGCATCAAAGTATTTGGGATAGCGATTCTGTGAGTCCTGCAGGTTGGAATGAGAAGATGGAATACTGGCAGCCTGCAGGTTGTGCGGAACATGCCGAGTAAGCCAGCAACGCGCGTCGAAACCTGTTTGGAATTTGTACACTTCCCCGGCTGTCGCCATAACTACTTGGCATGTAATGAGTTATGCAGACGATTCTCGACTATCTCACGCGCGGTTAGTAACCGCGCGGTTAGATTTGCGCTTCAGCCGGCCCCCGGACACCCGCCATAAGCCGCACGAGCCGCATGGCCCGCACGCCCGCGACGACCGGCCGCGCCGCCACGACCGTTGCCACCAGGGCGGCCGGCCTGATCCGTGCAAACGGCATAAGGGGACGATTCCCTGCCTCATTGGCCGATTGACGCAACGGTAAACGGGGCAAAAGATTAGAGCAAACCCCGCGGCCGGCCCGCGCCGACGGCCCCGCCCGGCCCCGCCCGGCCGGCCCGCGCCCGGCCCCGCGGCCCCCGTGGTCAAGTCTGCTTGAATCAGGGTTCAAGCAGACTTGACGCCACAATTTGTAGGCGATGTACGGGTCTAAAAGGTTATGGTTGTACGACTTATGACGAAAAGTGGATGGTAGAGGGTCGGTCTAAATAGGAAAACCGACACAACCGGCAAGGGCGGAAAACTGGCCTGCTCCTTCGACTGGCGACACCCGGGATCGCCACCCATTGACGCGGCAGCGGAAGACGAGCCGAGTGACACTCGTACCGGTGTCCTACCGACCATAGGAGGGCGAACCAGGGCCGGGGGTCGGTCAATGCGCGTTTACACGCACAGGGACACCCCGAGAGCCGAGCGCGGGTGCCGATTTTGGCACCCGGGTGCTGATTTTCCAGACGACGCGGCAGTGTCGTAAGTCACTATCTCCAAGGACGTTGCACCTCAGCGGGTGCTGAGGGTGCTGAGGGTGCTGGTTTTTTCAGGTTAGTCAACGCAGAAGAACAAATCAGAGAAGAGACGAGAAAGCGCGCTTCTTATCCTAATAGAGATATGGTGCTGGAAACCAGCACCCTCAGCACCCTCGGCACCCGCACGGTCGGAACTCGTTTTCAGACGGGGACTTCCAGCACGGCCGCGTCGGGTGCTGATTTTGATTTCGGGTGCTGAGATCGGCACCCGAGCCGAAGGCCCTTTCGCGGGCCTGAACTGGACGAGGGGCATCAACCTGCAGGCGGCGCGTATTCATTGCCCGCCGGTATCCGTGTCGCCAGCATCCAGGTCCGCCAGGCCGACCCATCCACGCCGTCCGTAATCCGGTGGAGGCGGGTCCAATGAGTCACGGTCGCCTACAGGTACTTACTCGTCGCCTGGCGGGTCTTGTTCCCGCTCGAATGCGGCGTAGTCGGCTTCCACCGCGGCGTTTGCCGTCGTCACTTTGGGCAGGAGGTCGTCATAGTCGGGCAGCGCGGCCACGTCCTCGTAAAGGGCCAGAAGCTCGTCGTAGGGGCCCATCCCCGCCTCGGCGGCGATCCGGGCGGCCTCTTTCGCGTTGAGCCCGAGGGCGAGGTATTGCTCGCCGGTCGAGAATTGGATCAGTACCCGGCTGAGTCCCTTTCGGGCGGCCATGCTCTGAACTTGGAGCTTTCCGGGCGTTCCGAGCCGTCTGAGGTTTTCGAGGGATGCCTGCAGGTCGCCGGTCTCGCGCAGCAATCCTGCTGGATAGGCCGGATTTGACGGCTGGTAAGATTCCACGTCCGAGCGGAAAGTTGCCAGCATCTCACTGATGATGCTCGCCATTTGACTTTCCTCTAAAGCTGGTGTATCCTTAGTTAGCACGCCTCGATTTTATTCCCCCGTCAAAGAACTGTCAATGAAGAACTACATTTCCTATCACTATCGGAAGACGGATCGCCCGGCGGTCACACGCTTCGTGAATTATAACGAGGGCACCCTGGTCGGCGAATACGTCGAAGGAAAGCGAAGGTGGCCGGTCCTCGTGGAGGCCATCGAAAAGTGCAAGGAGGCCCCGGCCGCCTTGGTGATTGCCAAACTCGGCCGTTTTGTGCGGAATGCCCGGTTCCTGCGGCTTCTGCAGGAGTCAGGGGTGGAGTTCGTCTGTTGTGACAACCCGCACGCGAACAAGTACACCGTTCACATTTTGCTGGCGACGGCCGAAACGGAGTCCGAGCGGATCTCCAGGCGGACCAAGGACGCACTGGCTTACGCAGTCAAGACCAAGGGCATCAAGCTCGGTTCGGCTCGTCCTGGGCATTGGAAGGGCCGTGAGCACCGGCGCGGGACACGCCAGGCGATCGCGGCCTCGGCTAAGAAGCGGCGCGAGCGTGCCAGCCAGGCGTATGCCTTCATCTTGCCCGACCTGAAGCGGATGCGACTGGAAGGCAAGACGATGGACGAGATCGCCGAGTGGCTCAATGCGCACGGCCACCTGACGACGGTGGGCACGCCGTTCAACGAGGTCTCCGTGTGGCGGCTGTTGAACCGCTACCTCGGCAAGGACTTCCTCGGGAAGGTCAAGGATCGCGGCGGACGGCCGCAGAAGATCAAGGCAATGGAGAGGACCGCCTGATGGCGACCAAGTTCCCGCCGGCCTACAAGTTCAAGTTCCGGGCCGGCCCTTACACACCACCGGCCGTTGCGGTCGGCCAGGTCGTTCACGACGAGCGATTCGGTGATGTCACCGTGGAGGGCATGACCGACGGTCCGATCCGTTGGCCGGGGTTCCGTCAGAAGAAGATGGGACGACATGGAGGGCTCATGCCGATCCTCTTCGCCGGCTTGGTTCGTGCCGTGGCCGAAGAGGAAGCGGTGGTTGTGGCGCATTATTGGGGTGTTGCCCGCAACACCGTGGTCGCATGGAAGCGTGCTGTCGCGGACTGCGACGACTCGAACGCCGTGTTTGCAGCGCTGTCGGTGAAGCGGATGGACCCGGCGTTTCGTCGGAAATTCTACTGATTCACTGGTTGTCATCCTGAAGAGGCACCTTGGAGAAACACCATGACGACGTTCTTGACGGGCAACCGTGTCGTGGAGTGTGGTCATTGTGGTGCATGGTTCCTGCCACCCGATCATCCTGATTTCACGGAGTCTGAACCCGGTCATGGGCCGCGGTGCCTGTTGACGGATGATGGGACGCTTTCGATCTGCGAGGAATGTTTTGCACGGGTGATGGGCTGTTTGGAACGTGTGTTGCTTGATCCTTCGTGTGTTGAGCACTTCACGGCCGCCGAGCGGCAGTTGCTCTCGTATCTCTTGGTGGATATACGAGAGGCGCGTGACATTGCGGAAGCAAACGGCTTGGGGAGGCCATCGTCGCTTGAGGAGCTTCAATCGAAGTCTGTCGAAGACTATCTGAGTGCGGCAGCACTGTCAAATCTGGAGTCCTGGTGCGGCGATCTCGATAACCAGTGTTTCGATGGCCCGTGAGCGGACGTTTCAGATTCCGTGTCTCAATCAGTCGTCGATGATCGTCACTGGGCGTCTGCTCTAGCAACAGGTGGGAATCTACCATCACCTGCAGGTTCCTCGCACTGAGGGTGCGATCGTCGCCGTGCTCACGCTGGCCTACGACGTGGACCAGCAGCACACGCTTGCTGAGAGTCATGGTTCCGTGGCCGATCTCTGCTTGTGGCTGCGGAGGTTTGGTGGCCGGTCGCTTCCCGACCTGGCGCTCTTCGCCTTGGGTTGGATGGGGAGTCCCGGTGTCGAGCATCTGAAAGCGCTCGACGACCTGGTTCATCTGACGGAAGACGTGTGTTGTCGGCTCACAACACGCTGTCTGAGGCCGAAAAGGCACTAAAATCGGCCTGTTTTGCTCCAAAACCAGGGTTCCAGACGTGGTTTTGGGCTCTATTTGGTGCCTCGACCGGAAATGTGTGAGTGCGGAGACCATTTTCGGAGGCACCATGAGTACCACTGCGAAGAGCGTGCGGTTGGTCGCGCGTCGGCGACAAGCTCGTCATCACGACGACCAGCACGATGCAACAGGTCTTGCCGGCGACGGTCGAGTTCAGTGACCTGTTGGCGGCGACCAGGTTCCAGGAAGAGAGTGGCTTCGTGTCGCTCGACTATGAGGACCTGTACTGGGCCGACGCCTTCATCGACGTGAGATTCAACGAGGCGGCGACGAGGCACATCGTCGCCTTGATGGTGGCCGAGCAGCTTGAAAAGGACGGCGTGACGGTCCTGAACAAGCCTTCACAGGGGTGAAATTGGCTGAAGAACGGCCCAGAAACGAGAAAATAGCCCACAAACAGCCCCGAACAGGCAAAAATGGCCCAAAATCGACCTGAAACGGACCTATCGGCAGGCCATCGACGCCTTAACGGACGTGCTGGCGGCGTTCCGGCCGCCGACTTTCGAGGAGTGGGAGCGCGGCTGGTCGTCTGGACGGCGATGGTCGTGCTGATGGAGGCATACGACGACGGTGTGCCGATCACGATGGCGCACGCCAATTCGATCAACGTCCACCGCGGCGAGTTGGAGAGCTACCGCGAGCAACGGGCCGGGCGACGTTGTTGATCTGTCCGGGCACGTCAAAATCCCGGTCTCCACGTTTGACTTGCGGTCATTTTGTACTATGCTATAGGTAGAGAGGCAACCATGACCATCATGCGATACGTGCTCTACTACCGAGTCAGCACCGAGCGACAGGGCAAGTCTGGTTTGGGCCTCGGGGCTCAGCAGAAGGACGTTGCCGCGCTGATCGCGGCCCGAGGCGGTGTGGTCATCGCCGAGTACACGGAGATTGAGACGGGCAAGAATTCGGATCGCCCCGAGTTGGAGAAGGCCATTGCCCATGCACGGCTGGCGAAGGCGATCCTGGTGGTCGCCAAGTTGGATCGGCTTGCCCGCAACCTGGCGTTCGTGGCCGCGCTGATGGAGTCCATCAAGGCGGACGAAGGATTCAACTTCATCTGCTGCGATTGTCCGACTGCCAGCCGCTTCACACTGCACATCATGGCAGCGGTCGCCGAGGAAGAGGCGCGGATGATCGGTGAACGGACGAAGAAGGGTCTGGCGGTCGCAAAGGCCAACGGAAAGAAGCTCGGTTCGGCCCGCGACGGGGCGTGGGTGGGAACGGAGCACCTGCGCGGCTTTCGTCAGGCGACGGCACGCTCCGCGGTGGCTCGTCGCCGGGCGGCCGACAAGCGATATGCCTTCTTGGTTCCACTGTTGCGGGCCCAACGCGCCGAGGGTCGGACCTTCGCGCAGATCGCGGCCTGGCTCAACGACCAGGGCCACTCCACCTCGCACGGTCGGCCCTGGACGAAGCAGCTTGTGGGCTACCTGTTTCATCGACACGTTCCAGCGGCTACGACGGTTCCAGCGTGCCGCGCGGCCGGCGGCTGAGTCTTTTCGTGGCGCATTGTCTTGCACCGATTTTGTTCCCAGATGTAGTAGAGCGTGTAAACACCTCTTGGAGAGCTACCGTGATACGCGAGGACTGGCTGCAACAGATGATTGAGCTTCTTCGGCTGGACTTCGAGCGGATTGAAGCCTCCTTGCCGGAGAAGATTCGTGTCTCGTGTGGCTTTCCGTCGAAGTCCGCCTTGGCGAGCACGAAGCGGCGCATCGGCGAGTGCTGGGGCGTCGAATCGAGCGAGGACCAGTCGTACCAGGTCTTCATCAGCCCACTGCTCAAGGAAAGCATCGAGGTCCTGGCGACCCTGGTTCACGAGTTGGTCCACTGCGCGGTCGGCATCGAATGCAAACACCGCGGGCGGTTTCCGAAGGTGGCCAAGACCATCGGCCTGGAAGGGAAGATGACGCAGACGATCGCCGGAGAGGCCCTGGTGGTGCGGCTCAAGCAGTTGATCGAGACGCTCGGCGACTATCCACACGCCCGCCTGATGGCGACGAACAAGCCTAAGACGCAGACCACGCGGATGCTCAAGGTCGTGTGCAAGGAGTGCGGCTGCGTGGTGCGCATGACGCGCAAGTGGCTCGATGACGCCGGGGTGCCAACGTGCGGTTGCGGCGGGGAGATGGAAGAGGACGGGACCGAGGACGCGGAGATCGAAAAGGAAGACGACGCATGAGCACGCAGGTTGAAGCCGAGGTCACGGTCCAGGCGGGCGACATCAAGCCCTTCATTCGACCTGCAGGCCACCAGTGTAAGGTGAGCAGCGGCATCCATGACTGCCTGACCTTCGGCACGGGCACACTGGACGACAACGGCTTCTGGGAGAACGGCTGCTACGAGTGCGCGCGGGCTCACGAAGAGCAGTTCCCGGAATGCGGTCCTTGCTGGCCACACACCGATGAGCAACTCCGGCAGATGAGGTTCCAAGAATGAGCAGACACGAAGCACTATTCAACGAGGCGATGGTCGTGGAGGTCGAGTGACGTGGGTGCGGACGAAGCTACGCGGCAGTTGGTTGACGCCTTGTATCAGTTAGGCGTTGAATGCCGGGTCCGTGCCGGCATGGTGCAGTCCGACTATCGACGAGGCAATCTGGCTCGGCTGCGGCGTGCGAAGCGTGCGGCGGAGCGCTTGACCCGCCTGGCTGCGGACTTGACGGCCCAGGCGTTTCGGACCGTGGACCGGTTGGACGAGGAAATCAGAACCCAGAATCGCATCATCGAGTAGCAACCAAGAGTTCCTGCCATGCCGAAGATCGCCTATGTCACCAAGGCGTTTCGTGAAGATACCCTGGCCATCATCCAAAAGGCCAATCGGGTCATCGTTGAGTACCAGCGGCAAGGGTTCAAGCTGACTTTGCGGCAGCTTTACTATCAATTCATCGCCAAGGACCTGCTGCCCGATTCGTGGATCGACGCCGAGTACAACCGGAAACATGGGCTGGCAGCGGACACGAAGAACACGCTGAAGAACTACAAGCACCTGGGCGACATCATCAATGACGGCCGCCTGGCGGGCTTGATCGACTGGACGGCGATTGAGGATCGCACGCGGAACCTGCAAACGCACTCCGCGTGGGCGAGTCCGCATTCGATCATCCGCGCCTGCGCCGATCAGTACACCGTGGACCTGTGGGCTGAGCAGCCCGTGCGGGTCGAGGTGTGGATCGAGAAGGAGGCGTTGATCGGTGTGATTGAGGGCGTCTGCACTGAGTTGCAGGTCCCCTATTTCGCCTGCAAGGGCTACACGTCGCAGTCCGAAATGTGGGAGGCAGCCCAACGCCACAAGCGGTGTCGCAAGGATACCGTGGTCATCCACCTCGGGGACCATGATCCCTCCGGGCTGGACATGACCCGGGACATTCAAGAGCGCTTGGAGTTGTTCGGGGCCGCGACGACGGTGGAGCGCATCGCTTTGACCTGGGAGCAGATTGAAGAGTACGCCCCGCCGCCCAATCCCGCCAAGACTACGGATGCCCGCTACGAGAAGTACCAGGAGCAGTTTGGCGACGACTCGTGGGAGTTGGACGCCTTGGAGCCGCAGGTCATGGCGGACCTGATCCGCGCGGCCGTCCAGGCGCGGATCGACCGGGACTATTGGGACGAGGCCGTGGCCCGGCAGGATACGGGCCGCTCGCAGTTGAGCTTGGTGTCCCGTCGCTGGAATCAGGTGGTCGAATACTTGGGGCAGAATGGGAACGGCCATGACGAGGAAGAGAGCGACGAGTAACTTCACCTGGCGTGCGTGGGGCGTTCGCCCCGGGCGACATTACCAGTTGCTCTTCCTGAACGAGCCCACGGACATCTACATTCACCACTGTGGACACCCTACGGCCATTTACCCGTATTACATCAGCCGCCGCGAAGACGGCCAGGGACCGATGATCCTGGCGGTGAATGGCCACGGCTTCATGTCGTTGGCCGATGCCAAGGTGGCGGCCATCAACCTGCAATTGGAGAGGCAATGAGCAATCTCGACAAGCTGCGCGTGTACTTGGGGATCGTCGGCGGCCAGCAGTCGATGGTTCTGGCTGCGGCGCTGAAGCGCCTCAAGGAACAGGACGACGAGATCGCCACACTGCAAGCCCAGTTGACCGGGCAGCCGGCCGAGGGCCCTGACGAACGCGACTGAAAATTGGAAAAGGCGGCTACCGCCGTCCTGATTCACAATGCTATAATCTCCGCGGAGAGTGAACATGAACGATTGGTTCCAAGTGGACAAAGCCGGTCTTGCCAAGTTGGTGGCAGGGCGATCCAAGGCGCTTGTTCTCTATGAGTTGTTACAGAACGCATGGGATCAGGCCGTCACGCGGGTCGATGTCACCGTTGCTTCGGCGAATCGGCATGACGTGTTCATCGCCGTCGAGGACGACGATCCCGAAGGCTTCGCCGACTTGCGGGATGCGTACACTTTGTTCGCCGAGAGCGTCAAGAAGGCCAACGCGCAGCAGCGCGGCCGCTTCAATCTCGGCGAGAAGCTCGTGTTGGCCCTGGCCAAATCCGCACGGATCGAGACCACGAAGGGAACCATCGAGTTCACGGCGCGGGGGCAGCGTCATTCGTCCCGGCAAAAACGCGAAAAGGGCTCCCGCTTCGAGGCGGTGATCCTGCTGACCAAGGCCGAAATGGAGGAGATGATCGCGGCAGCCGACCGGCTGATTGTTTCCGCCAAGATCATAACGACGATCAATGGCCGACCGCTTCGCAGCCGGACGCCGGTGGCGTCGTTCGAGGAGACGCTTTCCACGGTGTTGTGCAGCGGGGACGGCGTGCTGCGGAGGACGATGCGCAAGGCTCAGGTGTACGTCTACGAGCCGCTGCCCGGCGAGACGCCGAGCCTCTACGAAATGGGCATCCCGGTGGTGGAAACCGGCGACCGGTATCATGTGGACGTGCAGCAGAAGGTGCCGCTCAACATGGATCGGGACAACGTGACGCCGGCCTACTTGCGAGCGATCCGCGTGGCTGTCTTGAATGCCACGCACCACCTGATCGACCAGGACGACGCCACGCAGACCTGGGTGAAGGAGGCGTGCAGCGACGAGCGAGTGGATACCGAGGCCGTCAAGACCGCCATGACCCTCCGCTTCGGCGAGGATGCGGTCCGCTATGACCCTTCCGACCCCGAGGCCAACAAGTTGTCGGTGGCCGCCGGCCGCCCCGTGGTCTATGGCGGGAACCTGTCGTCAGCCGAGTGGTCCAACGCGACCCGGGCCGGCGTGCTGCCGGCGGCCGGCACGGTGACGCCGAGCCCCAAGCCCTATTCCCCGGATGGCGACCTGCTGGACTTGGTTCCCGAGAGCGAGTGGACGACCGGGATGCACCAGGTTGTCAATTACGCAATGATGATCGGCCAGGAGTTGTTGGGCTGCCGTCTCCATGTCGTCATAGCCCGCGAGCCGTCGTGGCCCTACGGGGCGACCTATGGGAAGGGCCGGTTGGTTTTCAACCTGGCCCGCTGTGGCCGGCGGTTCTTTGAGCAGGGCATCACCGACGACGTGAACCGGCTCCTGATCCACGAGTTTGCCCATCACTACGAGGGCGACCACTTGAGCGAGGGCTACCACAAGGCCCTGGCCGACGTGGGCGCTCGCCTTGCCCGCCTCGCCTTGACCACTCCCGCCATGTTTCAATGAAGAACCCGCAGGTCTGCAAACTGAGCGCATGGTCCACCCCGGCGTCCGCGTACCCGGACGGCGCGGTTGGCAACGCCCGGCTGAAGACCATCCGCTACGCCCGCGGCCTCTATTCGTGCTACAGGATCAAGGGGTTCGATCAATTCCAGGCTACCCGGCCCTTGCCGATCAAGAGCCTTCAGATCGACAGCAAGACGTGTATGGTGGACGATCCGCCACACTGGTGGGCGATGGAGGAGCACGCCACCTTTTACCGTGGCCATGTCGTGGTGGCCGGGCTCGGCCTGGGGCTGATCGTCCACGCCCTTGTTGCCTGCCCCGACGTGGAACGGATTACGGTCCTCGAAGTTGAGCCGGACGTTATCACGCTGGTCCAGCCCCACTTGCCGCGAAGTGCCAAGGTCGAGATCGTCGCCGGGGACTTCTGGACCTGGGACGGGCAGCCGGACGGCGTGTTCTACGATCTGTTCGTCGGCGACGGCCATGCACTGGCCTCGGAAGCCGTCCGCACCATGATCGAGTTGCGCGACCGTTTCCCTGATGCAACCGTCCGAATCCACGGCTTCAACAACGCCAACCTGTGGAAGATGACCGACGAGATCGCCCGCGTCGGCCGCTTGGCTTGGCAGTCTTTCTGGGCCCGTGCCCAATAACCGCCCTGAGTGTCTGGAATTGCTTGGTATCACATTTGCCTTGCGGCGATTTTGTAGTATCGTTGTATAGAGCACACGAGTTCGCATCCCTGAGACACATCCATGTTCCTGCTCGTTCAGAATCCCGGCATGGCTCCCGTAGAGGGTTTCACCCTGCTCGGCGTCTCGACGACCCGCGACTGCGGCGTAGTCGGCACCATTGGGCAGTTTGGCAGCGGGGCCAAGCACGCCATCAACACCCTGCTCCGCGCCGGCCTGAAGCTGCTGATCTACTGCGGCAAGACCCGCTTGGAATTCGCCACCCGCGAAGAGACGATCCGCGACGGCCTCGTGACCAAGACCATCCAGCGCGTGGTATGCAAGCTGGGTGGCACCAGCAACAAGACGCTCGACATGGGCTGGTGTCTGGACTTCGGCGCGATCGACTGGACCGACCTGTCGATGGCCCTGCGGGAGTTCGTCGCCAACGCCATCGACCGCACGGTGCGGGAGAGAGGAGATTTCCTACCGGCGCTGCTGGAAGACGATCTGCGGGTGGCCATCGTTGAGGACGGCGCAGTCCGGGCCCGGGATGGCTACACCCGCGTGTTCGTCGAAGTGAATCCCGACGTACAGCGGTTCTATGGTGAACTGCCCCGGCGTTTCCTGCATTTCTCCGGCAATCCGGCAATGGTGAAGGAATCGCTCCTGCCAAAGGCGGACCGAAATCTCAGCGGACGCCGGACGGCGATGGTCTACAAGGAAGGCGTCCTTGTCCGCGAGATCGCCGAGGACGAGGAGCCGTCCGTCTATGACTACAACTTTCACGGCGGCGAATTGAAGCTCGACGAATCACGCAATTCAAGCGAGTATGACATCAAGGGCGCGGCGGCTCGCCTGTACCGCAAGGCCACGGCCCAGCAGCTTGCCCCGGTGTTCAAGAGCCTCGTTGCCCAGGAGCAGACCTACGAGGCGACGTTCGATTCCTACTACATGGCCGCATCGTATTCGGACCCGGAGCCGGAACAGAAGGAAGCGTGGCAGCAGGCGTGGGAGTTGGCGGCTGGCCCCAACGCGGTCCTCTGTGACGCAAGCCTCGGCCACACGGCCGAGTTCGTCGAGAAGAAGGGTTTCCGGCCGAAGCCAACGAAGGCCCCGTCCTGGGTTTCGGCGGCGGCCCGCTGCGGCGTGAAGACGGCCGCTTCGGTTCTGGACGGTCACGAGGCGAACGGAAAACAGATTCTCCCAGCGACCAACGCGGCGATCGACGCGGTGAATATCGTGTGGACCTGGCTCCAACGGATCAACATGACCCAGGGCAAGAAGAAGCCGGCGGCGGCCTGTTTCAAGGAGTGTATGCAGGCTGGCTGCGAAGTGATGGGCTTCTACCGCGACGGCGTGGTCTACTTTAAGGAAGACATCGCCACGGCGGTCAACAAGTACCTGCTCCAAACCGCCTTGGAGGAAGTGGCCCACTACGTCACCGGGGCGACGGATATGTCCCGCGACTTTCAGAACTTCTTGGTGCAGGTCATCGTGGAACTTGAAGCAGCGTGATTCCCTGGCGTCGGTAGTCCAATACCTGAGACGGCCCGACAAGGGACGCAATGTGCGGGTGGAAGCCCCGCCCGACGCCCTTTACCATTCAGACCTTCCAAGGTATATTCAAGTATGGGTGCTTCGGCTGAGACCGCTCGGGACGTGATTGCCCGTATTCGCCGCAACCAGCGGGACCGGGATTACTGCCTGGCGGTGCTCGATTTGTGGGCACAGGTCCAAGAGCAGGGCATCGAGATCGGCCAAGTGGAGTCCTTCGGCTTCGACACGCGCATCCTGTCGCCTTCGGAGGAGCGGCTCTTTCGGCGCGATTTTGGTGCCTACGTCGAGACCTTGCCGTCCGGCCAGAAACGGCCGTGCTTCTACAATTACGTGCGCCGCTGTGACGGCAGTGCGACTCCGCTTGATCCCATGCTGAAAGCCGTGTACGAGGACTGAGGATGGGACGCCGCGCGAAGGCTGTTGCGGAAATTGAACGGCAGGTCGCTCGTTTGAGCGACCACGCTGGCCAATGCCTGTTCTACGCGCACAATACCGCCACAGTCTTGTGCCGTCATCGGTATCGCGCCGTGATCCAGGCGGGCTCGCTTCAATGGCCACGGGTCCGCCACGAAGAGGATGACGGCCGGATTGACACGCACTTTGCCTATATGTGGTCGCCCGGGGCTCACGACAGCGCCGTGTCGGTTGCATTAGGCAACCTGCCGGAGATGCACGTATGGGTTGGGCTCCTGGATAGCCAGGAAATAGTAGACTTTACTACACGGCACCTGCGTGCGGCGGCAGCGGCTCGCGGCCTGCTCTGGACGGCGGCCGATCCGCCGCCATACCTGTGGTGCCCGGCAAACGATCTCCCGGACTGGGTGGTCTACCGACCGGATCGGGACGCTTCGATTTATGCCTGCACGATCTTGCAGCGGCTTTTCGACCCCATCTACCTGAAACGAGGATGCCGATGACAGTGGTTTTGCCGCGTGTGACGGTGACGGTCTCGAAGACCCGTGACGGTCGGAACGACTACATGCAGATCGTCAGCGACGATCAATTCGCTCTCAACATCGTGCTGGTGTCAACCGAGATCAAGGTGGAAGACAGCCGCGAGCCGGCGCGAGGCAATCGCAAACAGAAGTGAGCCACCGAAACAGACAATTCGAGGCAGGAAGATGAGTGACCGACCGTTGTTCGCAGCCGGCAAGCTCGGCTACACTCCCGCCGCCTTGGCAAAGTTGGAGGAGGCGGGTCGCCGGCCGATGGAGCTTTTTGCGCGGCACGCGGCTGGAGATTGGGGTAACGTGGATGCTGAGTCGCGGCAGGCTAACGACGACGCCATTGCTGAAAGCGGGCGGCTGCATAGCGTCTATCAGCTTGACACCGGGGTCATAATTTGGGTCGTAACGGAAGCGGACCGCTCCGCGACGACAATTCTCTTACCGGAGGAGGACTGACATGGGAGTTGAACGCGAAGTCTTCGACTGGGGCGTGCAGTTGACGGCATGTCCCTTTACGGGTGCGAACGCACCGTTGACCATCAAGTCGGAAATCGCCACCTGGAAATCTGGCAAAGGCTCCGAGGTACGAATCACCTTCGCAGGCGTGTCGATGACAAGCCCTCTGCGGCTGCTGGACGCCCAGGCGTGGAATGAAGCCCTCTCGGCGATCATTGCCGAGACGCGGCGCGTGATCGCCGACATGAAGGCTGAGGCGGCAAAGAGCGGGGCGAAGAAGAAGCGCTAGCGTCGCCAGCCGGCGCGTCGTCGGGTGGCAGTTTCGCACAGGTGAGTTGCCCTTTCCCCGTTTTGTCAGATGTGAAGGGGGATCGCCGATTTGCGCTCGACGCCGGGGCACCCACTGGCGACGAGAACGACATGGGGACCATCGGACACCGGATTGCGCCCGACGAAGACGCTCACCCCGTAGACGTTTAGTATCATCTCAGCCGTGAGCACCTCCATCGGTGCTCCTGCGGCCACGACCCGTCCCTGGTCCAGCAGGATCAGTCGGTCGCAATACTCGGCGGCGAGGTTCAGGTCGTGGAACACGGCAACCACCGTCAGGCGGGTCTGACGGTTCAGGTTCCTTATCAGATTGAGGACGGACAGTTGATGCCCGATGTCAAGATGACTTGTCGGTTCATCCAACAGGAGCGCCTGCGGTTCCTGGGCGAGGCACATGGCAATAAACGCTCGTTGACGCTCGCCCCCACTGATCTCCGTGATTGGCCGGTCTGCGATGTGTGAGACATCGGCCAAGTCCATTGCAGTTTCGACGATCGCCAAGTCGCGTTCAGTCTCGCGGCCGAATCTTGGCAAATGGGGCGACCGTCCCATCAAGACCACCTCGCGGACTGAGAATGCCAGTCCTAACGCATGATCCTGCAACAGATGCGCCACAATCCTGGCCACGTCGCGCCTGCCCATCTCTCGCAGATTGTGTCCCGCGAGCCGGACCTCTCCGTGCTGGGCAGGCAGAACGCCGCTGATGACACGCAACAGCGTGGTCTTTCCTGAGCCGTTTGGCCCGATAAGGCCGACGAACTCGCCAGCGGCGATGTCCACCACGACGTTCTGCAAGACGAACCTTCCGGCATAGCCGGCGCTGACGTTCTGAAGGGAAAGCATATCAGTCCCAGTAAGAAGCCTTTCGCTTCCGTAGCAACCCCAGAAAGAACGGGCCACCGAGAATTGCGGTGATGACGCCGATCGGCACTTCTCGTGGCGCGATGATCGTTCGAGCGATGCTATCCGCCAACACCAGAAAGGCTGCGCCAGCCAGCGCAGAGGCCGTCACCAGCCGGCGATGGTCCGGGCCAGCCACTAGCCGCACTGTATGCGGAACCATCAGCCCCACGAAGCCGATCAGTCCACAGGCGGCGACGGTGGCCCCGGTCATCAGGGACGCTAACAGGAAAAACAGCTTCTTCGTCCATTCAACGTCAAGGCCCAGGTGCGCCGCCGGCTCTTCCCCCAGGGCCATCAGGTTCAAGTCGCGGGCAAAAAGCACGCTCACGGCAAGTCCGGCCCCGACCACGGCCGAGACGATGCGCAGCAACCCCCAATCGAACACCTGGAGGTTGCCCAGAAGCCACCACACAATGCCGTGCAGCTTCTCCGAAGGGGAGATGGACACCACGAACATGAGAATGCTTCCCAGCACGGCACTTATGACGACACCCGACAAGAGTAGCGTCTGGACAGGAGCGGCTCCGGTGGGCGTTCGGGCCAGGGCATAGACGAGCAGGATCGTGCCGAGCGCACCAGCGAACGCCGTGGCGGGCAGCGTCCAAGCTCCGGCAGCGCTGAGCCCAAGCACGATAGCTAGCGATGCCCCCAATCCCGCTCCCGAGGAGACGCCCAGCACGTATGGTTCGGCCAGCGGGTTGCGCAGGATCGCCTGGAAAATCACGCCCGCCGCGGAGAGTCCTGCCCCGGCAACCACGCCAAGTGCGGTCCGAGCCAGCCGCAGCCGAAAAATGCCTGAATGCCACACGTCATCGGCGGAGAGGGGCACGGCCCCTGCAAGCAGCGAAACCAGGCAGGCGGCAACGAGAGCCAGCAACAGGACGCCAAGTACGGCCAAGCTCTTCTTATCACAAAGAGTGGACATCTACTGCTTGCCTTCCGGTTTGTGGAGACGCGCGGCCAACGCCTTTACTCCGTCGATCAGTCGCGGACCCGGGCGAAAGAGCAGGTCGGGATGGATGTCGTCGATGACTCGCCCGTTCCTTACGGCGGAGATGTCGGCCCATCCTATACGTCGAGACAGTTGCACGGCTGCGTCTCCGGGTCGGTCCATCTGGGCGACAATGATGATGTCGGGGTTCCACTCAATCACTTTCTCGGGGTTGATGCTTGTGTACGCCTGGGAAATCTCATGCGCCACATTGACACCGCCAGCCCGCACGATCAGGTCGTCCAGAAACGAAGTGCCGCCCGCCGTCATTAAGGGATGGTCGCCTATCTCCACGAAGACCTTTGGGCGGTGTCCCCGGGGTGTGGTCTCATTCTGTGCCTTGACAGCTTCGAGTTGGGCTCGCATTCGCGCAACGACCCCTTCGGCCTGCTGCAATCTGTCCACTGCTTCGCCGATCTGCCGGATCGCGTCGAACAGTTCCTCGAAATTACGGATTTGGACATCCAGCACCCGGATACCTGATCGGCGCAGCACCTCGGCGACCTCCTCCCGTTCAAGTCCGGCCGCAATCACCAGGTCGGGACTCAGGGCCAGCAGCTTTTCCACGTTGGGCGCGCCGAACGCGCCCACCCGCTCGATGCGCGCTGCCTCCGGTGGATAGTCGCAATGATCCGTCGCGCCAATTAGCGATTCCCCTGCGCCCAGTCTGAAAAGGACCTCGGTCATGCTCGGGGCTAGAGAGACAATCCGCAGTTTAGCATTGGTCGGACTGTCATGTGAAGCATTTCGGCTGCACCCGAGGACCGCGAATCCTGCCGCGACCAAATAAATCGCTGCCAGAGCTTTCCAAAACCGCTTCGCCGGATTGTTCATCGGGTTTCCTCGCACCGACACTATCACTTCTCGATCCCCGTCCGGGCCAGTACGCCCTGGCGGTAATAATGTTTAACCTCGCGCATCTCGGTCACGAGATCGGCCGCATCAACGAGCAGAGGATGAGCCCAGCGCCCGGTGATTACCAATTCGGTTGGATCGGAGCGAAGGCAGATGAGTTCCAACAGCGCCTTCACGGGGAATAGCCCCAGAGCCACCGCCACGCTGGCCTCGTCGAGCACGACCAACCGATGATTTCCGGCAAGGAGGACTTCCTTGCACTCGGCCAATCCCTCTTCTGCGAGTCGCAAATCGGCCTGGCCGGGCGTTTGATTGATGAAACAGGTACGGCCGAATTGGCGAATCGTGATGTGGTCCGACAACCGCTCAAGAATTGCGAGTTCGCTGTACCTCATGCCCTTAGCAAATTGGGCGATGAACACGTTCCAGCCCGCTTCCGCAGCGCGCAGGGCCAACCCCAGCGCGGCGGTGGTTTTCCCTTTGCCATCCCCCGTGTAAATCTGAACGAATCCCGTATCCGATTCAAGGGGCATTTCCATTTCTACGAGTCCTCTGCCGGTTAAACCTGGCCTGCCTTTGGGATCAGCCGCTCGACGACCGGCACGACATCAGCGAAATCATCGACGTGAGCATCCAAGCCAAGTACATCGGCATGTGACGAGCCTCCACCGACAAGAAGGACTTTGCCGCCGTAATCCATCCGGTCTCGGCGCAGCCTTTCGACCGTATCGCAGACCGGCGAGCGGATGCAAGCCGAGCCGCGTATTAGCGAAATCGTCGGCATAACGAGCACAACGACCGCCGCCCCAGCGATCCGCCATTGTTCGGCACGTTCGACTTCGGGAACCACCAGGCTGGATCGCGTGACATCGAAGCCTTCGGCTTCGAGGAGATCGGATACCAACCCGCTGGTCAGGTCCTCATCCTGATAGGTTAGGCTAATGACGCGCACCCGTGCCGCAGGCTCAAAACCGTTGGCCGCCAGGCGCGGCCGAATCTCGTGCATGGCCGCCTTCATCGCCCGGCAAGCGATGAGCATTTCCGGCACGTAGTCCTCGTGTGCCTGGAATCGCCGACGAGCCTCGTGCATGGCCGGAATCACAGCGGCGCTAAACAAGTGCATCGGATCGACCTCGGCGGCCAGGGCACGGCGAGCCGACGATTCTGCTCCTCTTGAATCACCGCTTAGAATCGCTTGGTATAGGTTTGTCACATCGTTCATAAAATCGTCTCCATTTAACATCGACGGTCCAACCATGACGCTGCTCGAAGAACCGGTGGTTGCCGCCGGTTGCCACGAACTTCCGTTCAAAGAACACTCCGGGAGAGAACCGAGAGGACGGTGCAGACCGAGAAATGGCAAGTGTCCTCGACCGGCCTCTCCCGGAGCGTGTAGCCGCCGACCAACCCTACTTTGGGGGTCGTTGGAATCCGTTCTGCTTCTCCAGGGCCTCCATCACCGCCTCATGGACGGCCTTTCCCATCAAGTCTCCGATTCGGCTGTGGCCTCCGGGATACGTGACCATCGGACTCGCCGTGCCGGAAACCACGATCATGCTGTCGGTTCCCGTACCTGTCGCCTGGACATCTTTTGTGTAGCTGCTGGGCACTTTAAGGTCCTCGAAGGCGGCCGTCTTCGCCTCGGTGGCGGTGATGACCGCCCGCGCCATGGCCCCGTCGGTGAGCCGGGCGTTGGTGAGAATCAGGATGTTGACCGTCCCCAATAACGGGGCGTCCCCTGACGACGCCTTCCCCAAAACCGGGTCTGGTTCGATGTATTCCCCTTCATCTACGCCAGTCCTGATGGCATTTTCCTCGGCACCTGCGGTAACTAGAGCGGTGACGACAAACGGCGCAAAGGCTTTAGTCACCACTGCGAGGTTGTCCATGTCGGCAGCGGTGCCCATCACGACAACCTCTTCCGCCTTGACGCCAAGCCGTTGGGCAATCTTCTCGTGAATCCTCGTGCTGTAGACCTTCGCCCGCGCTCCGTCGCCGCTCGTCATGGTCCTGCCGGCAGCGCTCCAAAACATTGGGTGGGCTGCATGGTTGGCTGCGACCAGAACGTCAAGAATGCCGTCGTTGGTGCAAAGTGCCCTCCGCCTCTGCGGGAAGTGAACGACAAGTGTTTTTTCCCACAGACCGTCCTTGTCCGAACTTACGATGAACGCATGTGCGTTGAAGTCCGGGGACAGGGCTATATCGTCTGCCGCCGTAAGACCGGGGATAGGACGAACCAGGACCGGAAACATACTGCGATGTGTCTTCATCTGTTTTTCCACGACAGAATTTGTGCTAACCTACCAGCGTGGCTCCTATTTCCGGTTTATCTGCGAGACGGTCGGCCGATCCGAGAGGGCCTGCACCGGGCCGGCGACGGACGCATCGTGTTTCTGCGGGTTCTTGACCGGCAGCCATTGTCGGCACTTCCAGCAGTAAAACGCCGGCTGACATGGGCCTTCTGCGCCGGTATGTGTCTGATGCTTTTCTGACTCGGAATCTGCGGAGATCAATTCCCCCGTGCGAGTATCAATGTAGGCTTCTGCCGGTCTTGATTCGGGTGGCCCACCCTTTCGCACGAGTAGATACGCCAGGCCGCCACCCAGCACAAAGCCTGCTAGCACGGCAGCCACCGCCCAACGGGCCAGTGTTGCTCGGGGGAACGCGATAACCGGGTCTTCTTGCATTGCCTTGAAAAGCCGCTCGCGTTGCTGTCGCTCACATTGTCGAATCAGCGCCAGGATTTCCTGGTGAGCATCTGTCACAATCGGGCCGGGGAATCGTCTCTCTTTCAGGAGCCTTTCGGCCAGTTCAGCAAGCGCGAGGTGCCGTGTTGCCCAGCGAATGTCGTGGATGCGGTCATACTGTACCTTGGTAATCGTCGTCGAGGCTTCTAGCTCCTTGAGCGCAGCGTACTGCCTCCGCGCATCTTCTGAAAACAGTTTGTCGTCGAGGCTCCCACCGGGTTGCGGGGAACTGGTCGGCAGCTTTGGCTTCGGCAACTGGTCTCCCTCTGCCTTGCAAGATAACTCAGCCATTTCGTTTCTATCAGACGGAACGGCGGGAGCGGCCCGGCGATGCTCGTCGAGGCCGCTCCCGCGATCATCCGCAGGGAATTGCATAGGAAACTTCCCTTGCTTACGTTTTGCACGAACGACAAGGTGGCGCAATCGCGTAACACCAACTCGTGATCCGTGCGTGGCAGGTCACTTGCTGGCGCTTGGATCGCCGCTGGGATTGTACGCCGAATTGTCGAACCCAAAGAAGCTGAGCTTCTGTTGGTCGAACCAGTCGATTAGCGTCTGGCTCGGGCTCGTCCCGTAGGAGTTCCAGAGGGATGCCGGCGGCTTGGCGTAGCGCACCTGTTCGACATGCCCATCGGCGAAAGAGACGTTGGCGATTTGGCCGCTGTGCCGGTAATGCACGGTCGGTGCCACCCACCAGCTCGACCCCGGAGAGGGCGGGTCCAGAGACCAGTTCTCGCGGAGGCCAGTCGAGGCAAACGTCGAGTTCAGTCCGATGGCGCTGTCAGCAAAAACGACCGTGCGGGCCGTGCGCTTCACGGTGCCGAAGTTGCGTGAGACTGGTGGAATGACCGTGCCCGGAGTATAGAAGCTGTCTGTTGCGGTTGTCGTGTAGCCAGGTGACAGGACGCCAATGATGTTCCCCGAGGAATCATATTTTGGGGAAGTGCCTGGCGAAAGTGTCCTGTTGTACCCGTAGGATGTCGTGAACGTATTGTAGCGGGTCTCCGTGACGGTATCAGAACCGAAGTCTGGATCACGGAACACGCGGTCTTCGGCTTCCAAGTAGGGGGCCAGGAAGCCGTCCTTAAAGACAACCGTTGCCGGATTCTGGCTGTTGTCCACGGCACCGAACCAGTAGCGCGGGTAGTTTGGCTCGTTCTGGAAATCGAGGGTCATGTACGGCATCATTCCGTCGCTCATCGTCTGCTGCGCGCGAAGCCACGCGAGCGTAAGCTGTTTCAGATTGCTTGCGTCCTGGGTCGTGCGGGCCGAGGAACGGGCCGCAGACAGTGCCGGGAGAAGCAGGGACGCCAGGAGGCCGATGATAACGATTACCACCAGCATCTCGATCAACGTAAAGCCTTTCTTCTGCATGGTCGTTCATCCATTTGGGCTGGAATGATACGCCCTGCGCCCGTCAGCCCATAAGGACGAACACAGAGCCCCGTCTCGGGGAATTCTGCACGCAGCAACACCGACTGAGAGAGTCTGGCTTTCACAGTGGCGGACCCGCCGGGACTTGCACCCGTTTTCCGTCAGTCGGCAGCTTCAATGAACGTGGCTCCGTCTCACCTCCTTTCCGAGCGTCCACGAGCGAATCGCGCGCAGATCGACCCTGAACCTCGTCATCAGCGCAGCATCACCGTGTTTCGCGGGCCCGAGGGCGAGGAAAACAGCAATGCCGCAAGACGCCGATGAACTACGGGTTCCTGGCTGGTCTACGCTTTCGCGGCCTCTGCCCCTCGCAGAGAGCCACAAGTCCCGCGTTGGTAGGTCTTCTGACTTCCGAGTTCGGTTTGTCCGGCCTTCTCGTCGTCCTGCCGGCAAGTTCGCCGGCTTATCCTACGCGACAATGGCCAGGAGATCGGACAAACCTTCAAGCACTCGGTTACAGCGGCGGGGGCCGTCCCGGAATTGCACCGGGTTCCCTGTACGTCGGCCCTCCCACAGGAGTGGCCGACCACCAACGCACCAAGGTGAAACCGCAGTTCTAGCAAGCCGAATCCGACCTGTCAACCGTCTCGAAGCGAAAATTGGGCGGAGAATCGGCGCGGGCTCTAACTGACGGTCTCCGGCGGGTTTGCAGCGACGGGTCGCACGCCCGATGGCTTTTCCGGCTCTGCCGCGTAGAATTCGGGCGCGCCCCAAAGAAGGTTGAGACGGCTTTCCCGCGAGACCCGGCTGTCGTCGTTGCCGCTCGTCCTCGAAACCCGATTGCAGGAGGAACACGGAATGACAGGTAAAGTCGAGCACGACCACCTGCACACGCACGTCCATACGCATGTACACACCCACGAGCACAGGCACGCGGACGGTGTGGTGCATACCCACGCTCACGAGCACACGCATTCGCACGAACACTCGCATCACCACATCCACGCCCCAGGCGAGGAGTCGGTACACGAGCACGAGCACTCGGTCGAGGAATTGCACGGTCACGCCAGTCCCGAGCACGAAATGGAACTGCACGGCCATTCACACTCGATTGAAGAGTTGCACGGACACGCCGCTCCCGCACACGAAGTCGAACTGCACGAGCATTCACACCAAGCGTGACGCTTGAAGCCGGCAATGGCATCGGGCCGGCGATGGTCATTCGGCCTGAGCGATTGCGGCGGCATCACAGTCACTACGAATTACGCTTCCCCGGCTTTAACGGCTTTGATTGCCCACCCTGGGCGCTGGCCATGACCAGTTCGCCTTTGTAGATTCCCTTCAAGCCCTTCAGACGGGCGGCGATTTGTTGTAGTCTGCCGGCCGGCCCACGAAGGGCAATGACTTCCATGCAAACGTCGTGGTTCAGATGGGCGTGCAAGGTAGAGATGATAAGGTCCGTGTTGTCGTGCTGCAACTCGATAAGTTGGTCACGAAGCTGCGAGCGATGGTGGTCGTAGATCAGCGTGAGGCTTCCGGCCACGTCATGGACCCCCGATTCCCACGCCCGCCGCGTGAGCATGTCTCGGAGCAACTGGCGCACTGCCTCACTCCGAGTGGCAAACTGCTCCTGTTGGCAATACTTGTCGAACAGTTCTAACAAGTCGCCTTCGACGGATACAGAAAAACGCACGATGTCTGACATGCACCAGCCTCCGAAAACGGCAACCTCAACATGCCCCTTGGCTAAGCGTTCCAGTCCCAGCGTTGGCCGGAGCGTCACCTGAGCAGCATATTGCCCATTGTGCTCCCTTTATGCGGGGAGTCAAGAGGCGGAAGGTTGTCCCGGGGGTGCCCGAGCATGATACGGTCAGTAACTTCACAGGCTTGAGTGCCGGGTAGCTTTTTCAATCGTGGGGGCGAGCCGCCACGCAAGAAGACTGCGCGATCGTGCAGCCGTACTAATAGCCGGGCACCAACCCGCTGGGCACTTCCAGACTCACATCGGGCAGGGCGGCATAGCTTCCGAATGTCTTCGACAGATGGGTCACTTCAATGCTCACGATTCCTCCCGGTGGTAATGCCGGCCGCAGTGTCCAATGTGGGCGTGATCGCCCGTAGAATTCTTGAAGCGGCAGCCAACTTCGCGGAGGGTCCCGATAAGCGTGGCAAGGGGTCCGAGTTTCCGACGCAAGCCGACGACTTCTATTTGTTGTTTAGAGCCGGCAAAGACGAGTGTGGATTACTTTGGGCCGCCCCGGAATGGCTGGCAACCTTCCTGTGTCCGACTGCGGCGATGAATCCGGTTGCGTTCCGTGCGATCCACTTGCACGACAACGCCGTCTTGGACAATGACGACAACCTGGCCGAATCGCAGGCCGCGGATTGCTCGGCGGATCGCCTCCATTGCCTCCTCCTCGCGCGCTAGCGAATCCTCGGTCCCTTCGAGCGCCCCATTATCCGCGTTCGCCTGCTTATCCGCCATCGGAACGACCGTGTTCATCTGGGCCGACTCACCGCTAGTTCCAGTTCGAGAAGAACCGCCGGTAATAGAGCGGGACGCAGTTCTCAACCGCCAACCGATACGCGGCGCGATAAACTTCCTGATACCAAGCCCATTGTTGCTCTGGCACTGCAAGAGCGCCGTAGACCGGGCAGGCAACAAAACCCTGAGGCGCGATGGGCGGCACTGAGTCGAGCGTCGGCTGAGGCTGACGATACGTGCGTATTCGGTTGGCAGACATTTCGGTAATCCTCGATTGTAGGCCGACCGTTGACCTCGCACGGGAATCGGCCGCGTTCATTACTATTTACATCATCATACTTATCATGCTTATTCTATCGGAACGTTGCCAAAACCGAAAGAGGCAAATTGGAAGAATTTCGCGCGATTCTCACGCTGCGGCCCCCTCAAATTCGACATAGCCATCCCAGGGGTGGGCGCGAGTGCCCACATCAAGATGGGTGGCAGACACCCATGTGTGGCACAAAACGACCCTGCCCCCCATCACGTTGGGTGAGAGGGGCAGGGTCCGAAGAACGCGGCTAGCTGCTATGGCGAACGCCGTGCGGCCGGGGCGTCAGGACTTGACTCCGCAACAGCAGGGCATCCCGTTGAAGCAGACGCAGCACATGCAGCCGGAGTTCATGCAGGCGCACATGCAGTCGCAACAGGCTTGGATCATGTCGCAGCAAGCCTTGTCGCCACTGGTGCAGGTGATGCACACGCCGTCTTTGGTGTCGGCGCACTCGCACTTGCACATGGCCATGTTGCAGCAGCAGATCATCGTGCCATTCATCATGCAGCACAGGCTGCACATGCCGCCGGCCGCCATCTTGCACAGGTTTTGCAAGGTGGCCGCGGCCACTTCGTCTTCGCAGACGCATGTGACCTTCATGCCGCCGGCACACTTCTCCATCTTCATCCTACAGCGGGGGACCATCATCATGCCGGGTGCCGCTGCCGCCATCCCGGCCATTTGGCCCATCATCGGCATCGCGCCAGCCATCCCGCGTGCGGCGCTCATGCCTCGTTCCATCATCACGCTAGACATACCCTTTCCTTTCGTCCAGGCCGTTGAATGGGGATCGTGCCGAAGAACGCGGACTTGACCGACATCCAGCCAGCCGAAGGACCGCTCGCGCGCCTCTGGGATGTCCAGCCAGCGTCGCTGATGAATAGAGAATGCCTCCCGAGATCGGGTCGGCAGACTTGCACCAGCGACCATTATAAGGGACGAGCAAACCCTGTCAATCAGTCTTGGAGGAGTGGAACGCGGCCAACTCGCCAAAGAAACATCATCGCTGGGCTGCTGATTTTCTCGTGCAAATCCGCTTCGCCGAGCGAGTTTGGTAATTATCTTGTGTAATTTGATCGACATACTTATAATAGCCGTCACAAAGCGACTATCCTGCTTCCGGCACCAGTCAAGTCCGAAATGGAGGCGAGCCGTGGTCCCCTATCCAAACATCCTGCATTTGATTGGCAATACCCCACTGGTGGAGATGCGAAGCCTGCAAACCGCCCCATGCCGACTGTTCCTAAAGTTGGAGAGTCAAAACCCGGGTGGTTCGATCAAAGATCGCATCGGGCGCTCGATGATCGAGGCCGCAGAGCGCGAAGGAAAGATCAGTCCGGGCTCCGTACTGATTGAGGCTACGGCGGGCAACACGGGTTTGGGGTTGGCACTTGTGGCCGCCCAAAAGGGCTACCGACTGATTTTGGTCATTCCCGACAAGATGAGCCAGGAGAAGGTGCTACACCTCAAGGCGTTGGGCGCGGAGGTGGTTATGACGCGCAGCGACGTGGGCAAAGGCCACCCCCAGTATTACCAAGACTTGGCTGAGAAGATCTCGCGCGAGACGCCGCGAGCGTTCTACGTCAACCAGTTCAACAACCCGGCCAATCCGCTGGCCCACGAGACCACAACCGCCCCGGAAATCTGGGCGCAGACCGGGCATGACCTGGATGCGGTCGTGTGCGGAGTCGGCTCCGGCGGCACGATCACCGGGCTGAGTCGCTTCTTCGCTCGCGTGGCTCCTCAAGTCGAAATTGTGCTGGCTGATCCCGTGGGTTCGGTCCTGGCCGATTACGTCCACACCGGCAAAATCGGCGAGGCGGGGTCCTGGGTGGTCGAAGGCATCGGCGAGGATTTCGTGCCGCCGATCGCCGATCTTTCGCGGGTCCGCGCCGCGTACACGATCAGCGACGCGGAAAGCCTTTCCACGGCTCGCGCCCTGTTGAAACAGGAGGGGATTCTTGCCGGCTCGTCGTCGGGAACGCTCGTGGCCGCGGCCCTGCGATATTGCCGCGAGCAATCCGCGCCGAAACGGGTAGTCACCCTTGTGTGCGACTCCGGCGGCAAGTACCTCTCGAAGATGTTCAACGACTTCTGGATGGCCGACCGGGGCTTTCTGACCACCGCCGCCTGTGGCGACTTGCGGGACGTTATCAGCCACCGGTTCGCCGAAGGGGCCGTCATCAGTGTTGGGCCGGATGACTTGCTGAACATCGCCTATGCGCGAATGCGATTGTACGACGTGTCGCAGGTGCCGGTCTTGGACGGGGCCAAGATCGTTGGAATCATCGACGAGTCTGATTTGCTCTTGGCCGTCATGGCTGACGCGGGCGCGTTCCGGCGACCCGTGCGCGGGTTTATGACGGCGAAACTACAGACCATTCCTCCAAAGGCCCCGCTCAAAGAACTTCTTCCCGTCTTCGATGCCGGGCACGTCGCCATCGTGGCCGACGACGACGGCTTTTATGGATTGATTACCCGCGTGGATGTAGTCAGCTATCTGCGGCGACAGCACCAAGCGGCTTGACCCGAACACGCCTGCCACCCGCGAGTGTCCAATGGAAAGTTCCCGATGCTCGAAGGCATCGCCCCGTTTGGCTTTCGGCACGCGCGCCATCCACGCGGGTCAGACGCCCGACCCGACAACCGGCGCGGTCATGGTGCCGATCTATGCCACCAGCACTTATGCGCAGCAATCGCCAGGCGTACACAAGGGTTTCGAGTACAGCCGGACTCAAAACCCCACGCGATTCGCCTTCGAGCGATGCGTCGCTGACTTGGAGGAGGGCCGCGCAGCCTTCGCGTTTGCCTCGGGGATGGCCGCCATTGCCACGGTACTCGAACTCTTGGATCACGGCTCGCACGTCATCGTGTGCGACGACCTTTACGGCGGTTCCTATCGGCTCTTCGAGCGGGTGCGTCGCCGCAGCGCAAATCTGGATTTCACGTACCTGGACCCGACCGATCTCGTTGCCTTGGAGGCCGCGGTCCGCCCCAGCACGCGCATGATCTGGATGGAAAGCCCTTCCAATCCGCTCCTGAAACTAGCCGATCTGCCAGCCATCGCCACACTGGCTAAGCGACGGGGGCTTTTGACAGCGATCGACAACACGTTTGCTTCGCCCTACTGTCAGCGGCCGTTGACCTTTGGCTTTGATCTGGTCGTCCATTCCGCGACCAAGTACCTCAACGGCCATTCGGATATGGTTGGCGGCGTCGCCGTAGTGGGAGACAATCTGGAACTGGACAAGGACTTGCGTTTCCTACAAAATGCGGTAGGGGGCGTCAGCGGGCCGTTCGACAGCTTTCTTGCCCTGCGCGGGCTGAAGACGCTGGCCCTGCGGATGGAGCGGCACTGCCAGAACGCCCTGCGCATCGCCGAGTGGTTGGAACAACGGCCGGATGTTACTCGGGTGATCTACCCCGGTCTAAAAAGCCATCCGCAACACGCACTGGCGCAAAGACAGATGGATGAGTTTGGCGGGATGGTGTCTGCTGTGCTCGCCGGAGGGCTGGAACGGGCGCGGCGGTTCTTGGAACGCTGCCAGCTTTTCGCGTTAGCGGAGAGCCTGGGCGGCGTTGAAAGTCTCATCGAACATCCGGCCTTGATGACCCATGCTTCTCTGCCTCCGCAGAAGCGCGCCGCCCTTGGCATCGACGATGGCCTGGTGCGGCTGTCTGTTGGGGTGGAGAACGTGGACGACCTGATCGCCGATCTCGACCAGGCGTTGAGGGTCATCGAGCCGTGACAGAGCGCAAGACTACACTACTGTGGCGGTCATCATTGCCAGCGAATCTCACGCTTCCGCGCAGCCGTCTGCGCAAAAAACCTATCCGTATGGGCTAGTTCCTGGGGCAAAACAGGCAAACCTTGTGGAAAAAGATAAGGTCACTGTCTTGGTGGTGTTTAGATTCCCCGTATTCCCATTAAGTAGTGACAGTTTGGCTCCGATGATGCCAAGTAGACCCGACTTGACGAATGTGAGGGAACCGCGATGCAGATTTCACAGAAGTGCCAGTATACGCTCCGGGCGTTGTTTGAATTGGCAAAGCGGCAGGGTGAAGCCCCTGTGAGCGCGGCTGAGATCGCCGATGCCCAGGCCATTCCCCCGCGGTTCTTGGAGTTGATTCTCCAGGGCCTAAGAGCCAGTGGAATGGTCGAATCGCGCCGTGGGAACAGCGGCGGCTACGTGCTGGCCGCGTCCCCGGAGACAATCACCGTTGGAGACATCATTCGTGCCGTCGATGGCTCGCTGGCACCCGTGAAGTGCGTGGTGGGCAGGAGTGACGAGCATTGCCGATTGAAGGGGGACTGTGCCTTCATGGGAGTTTGGCGAAAGGCCCAGAAGGCAATGGAAGCGGTCTACGACAACACTACCCTGCGGAACCTGATTGACGACGAGCGGGTGGCAGCCGGCCTGGGTGGTCCGCTTGTGTACGCCGTTTGATTGGTGTTCCGTTTTTCGCAAGCATCCTACGCTATAGGGGGTTCCAGACGTGAAGACTTTACGAGTTTCCTTGTGGTGCGTTGTGGCCGCTATGGCGGCGATTTCTTTCAGCGCCCGTGCTATCGCCGAGGAGGCGGCGGAACAGCAATCGGCTCCGCCAGCGGACGGGCAGCAGCCGCCGCCAGCCGACGAAAAGGGGCCGCCACTGCCGTTTATCACCATCGAAGGTCAGGGCGGCGGCGCGATTACGCCGATGGCCTACCTGGTCAATCCAGCGCCGGAGTGTGAGTTCTTCGGAAAGCCTTCCGTGGCGTTTGACATGATCGGCCTCAACGGAAAAAACCTCGATACGTTCATGGTCACGGAGAACCTCTTCGGGCGGATTGAGTTCGGCTTTGCCGCCGACGATCTTGGCCTGGGAACATTGCCCGGTGCCATTGAGCGGAATACGGGCGTAGACATCGGCCGCAGTGACGTGTGGTTGTACAACTTCAGCCTTCGCGGCCTGTTGGTCAAGGAGAATGCTGGCGAGAACGACTGGGTTCCGGCTGTGACGATCGGAACCATCTTCAAGACCAACGACGGCATACGCCAGATCGACCAGAGGCTTGGAGGCGCTCTTGGGACAATCGGCTACGCCCGTGAGAACGGCACCGACTTCACACTGACGGCGACCAAGACGTTGCTGCACGGTTTCTTTTGCAAGCCGTTGATCCTCACAGCCGGGCTCCGCGAGAGCGAGGCAGCCAATCTGGGGTTCCTCGGGTTCT
>Ga0326727_10002170_pt1 | contig 68709 bp, 57 predicted proteins | sample MB2enrmetagenome_FD_207643 | JGI IMG/M metagenome (GOLD analysis project Ga0326727, IMG submission 207643) | Lab enriched peat soil microbial communities from McLean, Ithaca, NY, United States - MB29MY | ecosystem: Environmental > Terrestrial > Soil > Wetlands > Peat | place: USA: New York...
CCTGCGGGCGCTGTGAAGTTGCCCGCCGCGGTTTGACTTGACGCCTTCGCCCGCGCTATCGTGCAAGTGACGACTTCCTCCGCAGGGCGCGGTAGCCAAGTGGTAAGGCCAAGGTCTGCAAAACCTTTATTCGTCGGTTCGATTCCGACCCGCGCCTCCAACCTAATCCCTTTTTTATCAATAATCGCTGGATCATTCATGATGTCACTCGATGTCCTCGTAACTCATTGATTCTTGCTCTCGATCACGGGATCAACTGGCCCAAAACTGGCCCGCCTCACTGCATCATTCCTTTTGGCTCCCCCGCGGCACTCCGCAACGTCTCCAAGTACGCTTCGTAACGCCTTGCCATGGCGACATCATGCTCCGGGGTCGGATGCACATACTTGTGTACCGACCGAAGATTATTGTGGCCGAGCCACTTCGCCACTGTAGGAAGATCGATGCCGGCCTGCACCCACCGAGTGGCGCAGGTGTGCCGCAAATCATAGAGCACGAATGAAGTGCCCGATGCTTCCTGTGCATGCTGATGCACGTTATTCAACTTCGTGATTGGCTTCCCCTCGCGTCTTGGGCTCGGAAACACCCACGGTGACAGGCTGGCCTGAGCGATACGAATGCCCAGAATGGTTCGCGCCTCAGAGGTCAATTTCAGGGTTCGGCGAGCCGCCTTCGTCTTGCCATGTGCCACGGTGACTGTTCCGTTGGCCAAGTCCACGAGGTCTTTGCGAAGTTCCATCGCCTCTTCCGGTCGCAGCCCCTGGAGGATGATCAGGCGACCAACGTCGTGCAGGTTCGGCCACCGTTCCGCGGTCTCGAAGTACCGCGCCTCCTCCTCAGGCGTCACCACATGCATCCGAACCGCGTCCGCATCGCTCGGGATCTCGACGGCCTTGACCGGGTTCACCCTTGCCCAGTTGTGCTTGATCCCGTAGGCGAAGAACGGAGATAGAGCGTGCAGGTCGTGGCGAAGGGTCACCTCCTTGACCTGGTGCTCGGTCCGGCGCCATGCTTTGTAATCCTCGACTCGGCCGGCCGTGATTGCAGACACCGGTGAATTGCCGAAGAACTCAGTGAGGGATGCGAACGACACGCGTATCCGCTTGGCACTATTCGGGTGCTCTCGATACTCTGCATCGCACCACTTGAGAAACGGCGCAGCCGCGTCATCGAAGGCGACCACCTCCAGTTTCAGCTCATGCGAGCGCCCCGATAGGACCAGTTCTCTCGCCTTGGCCTCGATGCGAATTGCCGCCGTCCGATTTCGTTCTGTGGCGACCAAACCGGTGTTGCCTTGGTAGGTGTGTCCGTTGACCTGAAAGCGATAATGCCAGTGGCCGCGTCGTTCTCTGATCGGCATCCCCCGTCTCCTCCAATCGCGATTGTAACCATGACTCCACGTCCTCGGCAAAGTAGCGCACGCCGCCAGCCTTCACGTAACGCGGACCTTGCTTGGCGCTTCGCCAGTTCGTAAGCGTCCGAACGGACACGCGCAACTGGGCTGCAACCTCCGCAGGAGTCATCAGTCGAGGTAAGGTGGGCATCAACTGTGGGCCTCCCACCGCGCACGAACTGCCTCCATCCTTGTCCGGGTCGGGTCACCACTGGACCTTTCTGGCCCGTGCTTGGGCCATCTGGCGCAACAAGAGTTACTGCCCTCCGACCAACCGAAAGAGGGGACTAGGAGCCCGTTGTTCCCGTACCACATGCCGGCTGCAAGTCCGATCAAACGCACACGGTTGCGCATAGTCGCTCCCTTTTCATCGGCTTCCCGGCAACGGTTCATAGGGCGCGTCGAAGACGATGTCGCGGTTCACGTGGACGTTGAACTTGTAGCCGGGCGGGATTTTGATCGTGGGTTGCACGTTGAGGTTACGGCGAGTGATCTGGGTGCCGAACTGCGACACTTCCTGTCCGACGGCGCCACCCGCGATCTGGCCGGCACTCGGGTACGTCAGGGTTGATTGTTGGCGGCTCTGGGAGAGTTCGAACGCGGCTGTGAAGATGCTGGTCAGCACGGCGAATCCGATCAGGCGCTTGTAGTGGTTATCGACCTGATACCGCAGCCCGGCGTTGCCGTGAGAATCGAGACCCATCATGCCTTCGAGATCGAGCGAAGAGCCGTCCGGATAGATCACGCGGTTCCAGATCACTTGCACGCCGTTTTGAGCGTATCCGACGTGGAAGTCGTAGAGACCGATCAGGCGCGAGCCTTGCGGGATGAGCAGAAAACGCCCAGTCGCCGTGTCATACACGTTGGACATGACCAGTGCCTTCAGCTCTCCTGGAAGATCAGAGTTGATGGCCTGTTCGAGAACGGCCGGAACCTCCCAGCCTGCTTGGACCTCAAACGCGGTGAGTGGGGCGGCGCGCATGGACCGAAGATAGTCGCCCGACTGGGAGCCGCGTGCGTTCGCGATGAAGGCTTCTTTGCGCGCCTGCATGTTCTGCTCGTCATACTCCGACGAAGCCTTGGCCGCGATTTGAGTTGCCGCAGGGACGTCACGGCCCCCGGTCGCATTCACGAGAGCGGACGGATTGCCTATCGTTTCCGCAGCCGAACGAGGGGCGAGCTTCGTGTCCTGAGTCCACGCCGATGCGGAGTTCTGCCGAACCGAAGTGGGGGCAGCCAGTGCTTGCTGCTCGATGGAACGCGCCGCCGAGCGCTCCTGTTCTTCGGATGATGGCGAGTGGGAAGGCTCCGTCTGTGTGCCATACGGTATGACACTCGGCATCATGGGCGGTTGACGAACGATCACTCTGTCACCAGTCGGGACGTTTGGCATGTTCATCGCAGCTTTCACGTCCTCGGGCGGAACAAGGTCCGTGCCGGGCAGCGGAGACGGCGCCGTGCCGTGAGCCAAGGGGACGCTCCCGGACGGGATCAGCTTGGCGATCTCCGTGCCGGCGGAGGTGGCCGGCCCCACGGCCTTCGATCCAAGCTCGGCAGCCGAACGATGCTGCGCCTGGTCGCGCAAGTGGGCGCCCCACGCCAACACTCCGAGTATTGCCACCCCTACGATGAGTCCTATCGTGCCCGCGCGCTTGCTGACCCGTGCTTGAGCCGGCGCTTTCGGGTGCAGATCGAGTCCCGCAGGGGACTCGATTGGCTTTGCGGTGCTATTTTCGCTCACGGCTAATCTCCACTTTCTGGGCCTTCTTGCCGGACCCGAGGATGAGCTGCCCACGATCGAACAACCGGTCCACAACGTACAACTGATCCTTCACACGGTAGTTAACCATCTCGCCTTTGCCGTCCCGCCCGAGGATCACGAGTGCTGGCGCCTGGCGGTTCTGCACGCCAGCTGGCATTTGAATGTACGTCTTGGCTCCATCGTCGAAGACACGCACCGGACGGAGATTCTCGTCACCGCCCTTGACTGTGTAGTCAAAGCACAGGTTGCCGACTGCCACGGCTGCTGGGGTCAGTTCGCGACCGTGGCTGGCCTGCTTTTCCACCTCGCGTTGTTCCGCGAAATGAGCTTGCCATTTGAGTTCGTCGCCCTCTGGGTAGGCGAACGCGACGCGCGCCATGTAGTCCTCGGGTTTGGAGATCAAGCGGAGATAGTAGGCGCGGCGATCCGTGGTAACGAGGAGGTTTGTGTCGAGGCCCGCCGCCTGAGGCTTCAGCACGATCACCGATGTGGCCTCCTCGCCGCGGCCGTAGAGGGCCGGCGCGAGGTTCCAGCGGACCGCATCGCCGATCTGCGGCTCGCCGACAATCTTCTCGCCGGGCTGCAATTCTATGATGCACACGCGAAGCGGCGCGCAGACGATCGTTGGCAGTCCGGCTCCGTATGAGTAAAGCACCTTTCCGTCAGGCCCAGCGGCGGGCGCGTTTTTCGAGGACATCCACTGCGCGCTCACGCGGACGGCTTCCTCCGCTGTTGGTGTGAGCGGCACGTCAGCCTTCCCCTGAGACGTTTTCGCCGTCGGGGCGGCAGGCTCAGTTGCAGGTTTTCGACGAGGCCCATTCGCGGGCTTCGCCGTTGTTGGCGATCCGCTGTCGGACTGAGGTACGACGGCATCCGTTTGCGTTTTCGGTTTGTCTTGAGTCTGCGCGTCCTGCGCGAAGGCCATGCCCGCGAACGCGAGGGCTGCAATGAAGTATCGGTGATTTCGCATAGCATTCTCTCCTGGGTTCAAAGCACTCTGGTCCAACTCGCGTTGGTGACGTAGACGCCGAGCGGGTTCACGCGCGCTTGCCGCTCGTCACTGGGCGGACTCACGGCGATGGTAAACGCGCCTTTCCAACGCTGTTGCTCTTTGATCGCGCCGTAGAGATCGCGCGTAGTCTCGATCCATTCGACTTCGGCCGTGCGGTCGCTGGTGGGCAACACGGACTGCACGTCCACGCTGGTCGTTTCACTCTGCGCGCGCTTTTGCGGCGGATCGTTCCGGTAGAAGTCACTCACGAACGACTGCGCTTGGCCGCCACTGGCGATGTGGGCGTACACGCGGTCGATGGCACGGCGTTGCGCGATGCCGTCTGTGGTGACAGTGCGGAGGTCCTCGATCCAACTGAGGACCGTGGCTCGCTTTAGACGGTCGTCCGCAGTGGTCGCTTGGTCGGCCAAACCGCTGGCGACCGGACGCCCGAGGGAATCGATGGCGACGACGAACGGGATAATCCGCGAATGGCTGGACAGGAACGCCATTCCCGCGACGGCGGCTAGTGCCACCAGTCCGCTAATCATCGCCATCAGCCGCCAGTTTTTGGCACGGGTAATCAAGTCGCCGTAGCGCTCGTCCCATTCGCGCCGCGCAGCGAGGTACGGATTCTGCGGCTTAGTTTCGGACGGCTGTGGTTTCGGTAAGGCTTCGGTAGATGCCAAGTTCGTCTCCTCCTATTCGTGGTGATCGATGTTCATGCGGGGCGGCGGCGTGTGCGGCGCCGCGTCGGATGGGACGGCGCGGCCGATGCGGCGGCCCATTCCGTGCAGACTCCGTGCGGCGTCCATTACGGGCGCAGTCGATGAACTGCTGGGTGGGTCAGGTTGGCTGCCGCTTCCACCAACACTCGCAGTGCTGCTGGCCGGCGGCGGCGGAACACTCGCGGCCCCGCCGGCAGAGGCGGCTCCTCCCGAAGCGCCTCCGCCGCCCGATGCTGCGCCAGCCCCTCCCGCGACCCCGGCAACAGCTCCCGCAGCCGCAATGGCCGCACCACCCAATACCGCGGCGCCAGTCGCGACGACTCCTCCGGCAGCGACCAGGTCACCGCCCGATAGCGCGGGAGAACCGCCGAGAACCGCCGCGAACAGCTTAGGAATTTGCCAACACAGCATCATGAAGATGAGCGAAGCGCCCATAATCTCGAACGCGGACATAGCGGGCTTGGGCGCCGTGCCGATCGTTTGCGCGGCGTCCATCCAGGTGAGCGATAGGTCCATGCCGGAGCCGATCAACAGGTACAGCAGCATGATCTTGACGCCAACAGCGACGCCGAGGCCGATGTAGCGCTCGACGTACGGCGCGGTCCAACGCGATCCGCCGAAGCCAAGGAAGATGGCTCCGGCGGCCACGATGATGTAGCTTTCGACCATCGCGACGACGAACTGGATTGTGATCGCGATGAACGAGAGAACCGTCAGCGCAGCGGCGAAGACCAACGCCAGGCAGACGCCAGTGTTAGTGAAGAACGCCGATGAAGTGGCGGAGTCCATCAACGCGCCGCCGAGGTTCAGGCCGCGAACGAAAACGTCGCTGGGCGACAGCGGGCCGCTGCCGGATGCGGTCTGCCCGACCTGTTCAAAGCTGCTCACAATGGCCGGAATCCACGTGCGGCCATAGACAAGCAGCGCGTAGAATGCGCCGATCCACATCATTTTGCGGATCAGCGCCGCCGTCCAGGATTGCATGTCTGCTTTTTCGAGCAGCATGACGGCGGCGCTCCAGGCGAACTCGATGACAGCGAGGAGGCCGAACAAGGTATTCGCGAACGGCCAGACGTTGGTGAACCACATCGTGCGCTGATTGCGGTATTGGTTGAGGATCTGACTCGGCGCACTTGCGGTTTGAGCCAAAGCCACGCTGGCAAGCCACAAGAAAAGGAGTATTGCCAGCGGCTTCGAGAGCGCAGTGAAACGGTTCCGTGAACGTTCGGTCATCTTACTTCCACCCCGACTCGTAGACTCGGTGATCGCTCTCCACGGGCTTAAAAGGCGATACTGCGACGTTGTGCGCGGCAGCGCACAGGCGACCTTCAGTGGTATCCGCCCAGTCTGCGGACGCGTTGTCTCGGACCGCAGCGCACATCCTATTCACTTCGTGCGCAACGGCGCAGTGCCGTTCGAGCCAGGATTGGATCGCGCCCGTCGAGGCGCTCGAAAGGTCCCCAGCGCCGGCGGCTTCCGCCTTGGCGACGATGGTGCTCGGGCGCTTCCAGCCCGAGCAACCGGTCATTGCGATTAACAACACGACGATCACTGTTCGCATCGTGCGCCTCAGTTCCAGCCCGACTGGAAAGTCTGCCCGTCGGAAACTTCGGGAGTCCAGTTAAAGAAATACTGTGTTGCGGCTTCGCTGGCGGCCTGATGCTGAATTACGTAGCCTTGAAAAGCAGCCTTGCTTGTCACGTCTTCGAGTTGGATCTCGCGCAACTTCTGAAGTTGCGCGACCTGTTCGCCGGCGAGTTGGCTGTTGAGGTTGATGGCGTCGTTCCGGTTGAGCAGGTTCGATGCGCTGATCGCACGCAGTATCCCGAGCACGCCTTGCTCGGTCGCCAGCAGCTTGCCTTGGAACCCGGCACCCCGCAGGATGCCCTGCGTTGTGGCAAGGCTTGTTTCAGCCCAGAGAGCGTACTTACTGGCATAGGCGCCAGTCGCGGGTGCCATTGCGCCTGGCCCGCCCCATTGATATCCGGGATAAGTCTGACGGAAGAGCACATCCTGGTTTCCCAGCGAGTATGCCAGCGCCTGACCGCCCTGAACCACGTTTGCGAGCATTCCCAGGTCCGAGGCGACGTTGGTCAGTGTGGCCGGGCCACCGTGGGTCGTATTCTTGATCGCGTCGGCGAGTTGCTCGACCTGAATGGCGTACTGCAAGAGTTGCTTTGCGTATTCAAGGTCGTGCATAAGCTTGATGCTGATCTGCGTTGGCTCTGTTGAGCAGTTCGAACAATAGACAACGTCCAGCTGGGCATTTGCCGGAATGACGCCGACGCCCGCTGCCAGGAAAACGACTGCAATTCCGTGAAACCAAATCGAACGCATGACTATTTCTCCTTCGGTTGTTGTGAGTCAACTTCCATGCGGTCCAGGTAGTCTGCCCACTTGGGCAGCCCTCGCAACCGCAGCCATTCCGAGCGCCACGAATCCGGGAACTTCTCCATGACGCTTTCCACAAGCTGCCGCTCCTCGCGGCCGTTGACGCCGACCCAGGACAGCGCGACTCTGCCGATGCCGAGCGAGATCAGCCGCCGCCCCATGGGGGAAAGAACGTAGTAGTGCTGCTTGGGCACGGAGGTCTGAATCAGGTTCAGTTCCGTGTCATTGAGACCCACGCGGTCGTAGAAGCTCTTCGAGTTTGGTGTCTGCGCCTCGGCGTTGGGCAGCAGGATCTTGGTGGGGCAGTTCTCGAGGATGACATCGGCGATTTCCGAATTGCAGATGTCACTGAGTTGCTGCGTCGCCATGACCACTACACCATTCATGCGGCGGAGGGTCTTCAGCCAATCGCGCATCCGTTCGCGAAAGAGACCGTGTTTGAGATAGACCCACGCTTCGTCGAGCAACACGAGTGTCGGTGATCCGTCGAGGCGCTTCTCAATGCGGCGGAAAAGATATAGCAGCACGGGCAGAACGCTCTTGTCGTCCAGTTGGAGTAAGTTCTCCGTCTCGAAGGTCAGGAAGCGACCGGAGCCGAGTACGTCTTCATCGGCGTCGAGCAACGAACCGAGAGGACCGGCGAGCGTGTAATGCTGCAAAGCGTCGCGCACTTCCATGTCCTGCACGTTGGCACTCAGCTCGGTCAATGTGCGCGACGGAGAAAGACGAAGCTGCAGCACGGCTTCGGTAAGCGCGTTGCGATGCTTGGGCGTGACTTTGAGGTTGTTGAGGACGCAGAGCGCTTCCAGCCACCCGACCGCCCAGGTGACATCTGAGTCGCTGCTAAGTTCTTCCAGCGGGCAGAAGGCGAGGCGCGTCTTTGGGCCGGCCAGATCGTAGAACTCGCCGCCAGCGGCCTTGTTGAGAACATACAGGGAGTAGCCCTTGTCGAAGGCGAACACTTGAGCGCGGTCGTAACGGAACCATTGCGCCGCAAGCAGACCGAGCAGGGTCGACTTGCCCGCGCCGGAGGGGCCGCAAACGAGAGTGTGTCCCAAGTCCGACACATGCAGATTGAAACGAAACGGCGTAGCGCCCGTGGTGGCGGCGTATAACAGCGGCGGACTGTGCTTCGGCATGAGGCTCGAAGGGTTCTCGCGTTCACCGGCCCAGACCGAACTTGTCGGAAGCAGATCGGCGAGATTCAGCGTATGAATCAGAGTCCGCCGCACGTTGCAGTATCCGTCGCCTGGGAGACTGCCGCGCCAGGCCTCGACCGCGTTGATGGTTTCCAGACGGCACGCGAAGCCGAGGTTCTGGATCGTCTTCATCACAAGGCGTGTGCTTTCGCGCAGGCGCTCCGCGTCTTCGTTGAGGAGCAGGATGTTCGATGAGTACAGCGCGAACTGCACGTCGCCGGCGCTGGCGACAGCCATCGCCGCCTCGGCGTCCGCTGCCATTTCTTGGGCGAACAGATTCACTGGGCCTGTCTGCGTGCGGAATACCTGGTCTTTCCAGCCGCGAATCTTCGAGCGCCACTTGCGCCGCGTCTTGTCGAGCAACGCCCGCGCCTCTTCGGCGTCGATCAGCAGCGCGCGTGTGTTCCATCGATATTCGATGGGCATCGAATCCAGCTCGCGCAGCAGCCCGGGACAACTCGTTCGGGGCAACCCGTCGATGGCAATCACGTGGATGCGCTTCTCGCCGATGCGCGGCTCAATGCCGCCGCAGAAATCCTGCGAGGCTATCAGATCGTTCATGTGCACCGGGAACTCCGGCCACGCGATCGGATGAGCCTCGCCGGTCAGGCATCGGTGGAGATAGCTGAGCAACTGGTCGTGCACCGGACCTGCTTTGTCGCCCAATGTCATCCGTAGCCGCTCGACTCGGAAAAGCTGGCCGAAGATGTTCTCGAAGGCGTCCAGGCGCGCCTTGAAGCGCTCCAGGATCAACTGGGCCGGCTCCGAGCGATGCTGGCGGCCCTCGAACATCCAACCCTTGACCTTCTCCTCCGCCTCGACAGGCGGCAGATAGGTCAGCGCCAGGAAGTACTCGCTCTCGTAGTGGGCGCCTTCGGCGGTGAACTGCTGGCGGCGCTCATCGTCGATCACGCACGTGATGGCATCCGGAAAGGCTCCGGCATCAGGATAGCCGGGGGCCTGGGAGCGGATGGCATCACACTGAACCATCCAGCCGCTTCCCAGCCTCAGCACGCTGTTCAATCGCGCGCTGAGCGCAGCCATCTCTGCGGGCGACGACGACATCGTGTCCGGCCCTCGATACGACCAGCCCGCCAAAAGTGACCCATCGTTCTGAAGCAGGATGCCATCGTCAACCAGGAAGCCGTACAGGAGCAGATCGGCGAGCCCGCGGGCGTGCGTGCGATGTTCGGTAATTTGCATCGTCATCTCCAGTTCAGTGGCGTAGGGAGCGTCTGCGAATGCAGGCCGCTCTTCGCCGGATAGAAACTGCGGTAGCGGATGTGGCGCAGGTAGGCATGGCGGAGCAGCGGGTCGGCCTTGCCCATCCGCTGCAAGGCCGCCATCGCTGCCACCCAGAACACGACGCTCAGCCCAATGCCCCACCACGTGGCAAGGCTAAATCCGAGACTGAAGCTCACCAAGATCGCGACCAGGACCAACTCCCGATCGCCGCCCAGCACCAGGTTTGGCTTGTTGACGGACTGGTGAACGACAACCTCCCTTGGTCCGTTCGCGTTATCCATTGCCTACACCACAGCGGCAGAGACGCCGAATGCGCTGGCCAACATGGGCGCCGCGAACACGAGCACGGAAACCACTAGGCCGATCATGCACGCGCGCCGTCCGAATTCGGTCAGTTCGCCGCCCCAGAGCATTGTGCCGCCGGCGATGGCAATACCAATCAGACCGATAGCGTAGGCCACCGGTCCGGTAAGCGAAGTGGCAATCGTTGTCATGGGTCGCTCCCACGGGAGCGTGCCCGATGCAGCGGCGTGCAATCGGCCGCAGCACATCGCGGCGAGCGTCGTTAGTGTCAGGGCCTGATTCGTCAGTTTCCGTGTGGCGCGGATAACGTTCTGCGTAATGTTCATCGATAACCTCCAGGTTGGTTTAGACATACTCGACCTCGTATTGCCCGTCGCGGTATCCAGTGACGAGCGCTAACTCTCGGACCTTTCGGCCTGCGGCCAGGTCCGGCTCTTCATCGACGAAAATGACTAAGTCCACTGCTTCGGCGATGAGATTCTGTTGCGGCGCAGAGGTCGCTTCCGCGACCAAGCTCTCAAGCCGAATCAGGCCGCTGAGGGCGTCATTTGCGTGTACGGTTGCGGCGCCGCCGGGATGCCCGGTGTTCCACGCCTTCAACATCGTGTGAGCTTCGCCGCCTCGCACTTCGCCGACGACAATTCGTGTGGGCTTCAGGCGCATACATGCCCGCAGGCAGTCCATCATGGTGACCGCACCCACGGCCCGCAAATCGACGCAGTTCTTCACCGCGCATTGCAGCTCTGTTGTGTCCTCAATCGAGATCACGCGGTCGTTGGGTGCGATCTGCGCCTGGGCATCAAGGATTGCGTTGACGAGCGTTGTCTTGCCCGAGCCGGTTGAACCCACCACGAGGATGTTCTTTTTCGCGCGCACCCCGGCGCGGATAATCTCGGCATGGCTCAGCCCTTGGACCGCGTCGTGGAACTGATCCTTGCCGCGCAGGCGATTCAGCGGGTCAGCCTTGTGGGTCAGGATTCGGCGCTGTTCATATTCGTCGAGAGTGAAGATGCGCTTGGGACGAAGCCGAATGGCAAAGATCGGTTGCCGAACCACCGGCGACACGATCCCTTCGAAGCGGCTGCCATCCAGAGGCAACTCGGTTTCGAGGATGGGCCGATCATGGTTCATGACCGTGCCCTTCCAAGCCGCAATCGTGTTCATCGCGCTCACAGCCTGGGCAGGCGGGATCTGCCCGACAGCCACGAAGCCTTCGCCCATCCGCTTCGTCCACAGCACGGCGTCAGGGTTCAGGAGAATGTCTTCGGTGCGAGCATCCCCGAGTAAGCCGAGCACCGTGTCGCCTAGTTCTCGGCGCAGCTTTGCTTCGAACCGCTGGCGCTGTTCGTCTTGAATGATCACCAAAGATGACATTGGTTCTTTTTTTGGCAGTGTTATATTTCCGTGCTATATTTCAATGAAACCTGAAGGACAACGTTGTCCTTCTAATGGAGAGGGCGTGGGCGCGGCACTTTGAGACAGTTCCCGTCGAGTATTTTTCGCTCTTTAAGAAAAGCATGGCCATCGTCACGATTCCTTACGACTTCGATCAACTACAAGAGCCGTATGCTGTTGTCCCGATTTGCATTGAGGACACTGACCGCGACGGCTTTCTTATTGATAGCGGCTGGTTTTCGGCGGTTGTCCCAGTGGCGAACCCGCTGCGGACCTTGGCCTCAAAAGTTCTCGACGACATTTGGCGTGTCTCGGAACTCACAGAGGCGTCGGTTCACGCGCTATGGTACAAGCACCGCCACAATCTGGGTTGCAGCCCGAGCGCGCGGATCCTGGCTCATGCGAAGTGGACGGCGAAGGACCTGCGTGCTGGTGGCCGGAATCCGCGGCGTGGAGTCGATGTCGAACTCCTCGACAGTGTCCGTAGGAAGCTGTACGTGGCTCATGATCTCCAACGCCATGTGGAGGCGCTTGAGATCAGAGAGGCGCTCGCTCGCCACTTTCACGCCAAGGGCGTGCCGCACATCGACCAGATGTTGGACATGTGGCTGCATGGCCAAGAGTGGAACGAAATCGCCGACCGGATTGGGAAGAGACCCAAGGCCGCAACGCAAGACTTTTGGCGGTGGTTCAATAGGGCGCTGCGAAAATTGGACTTGCTGTGATCGGTGCGGCCCGTTTCTCGGGAGACGGCACTCTTCTTAATGCTCCGCGACCGGTGGCGTTCTCGTTGAACTCGTTCGTGTCAACGTGGCTTCCTTGATCGGCCTGTTACAGGAGGAATCCCGGAGCCTCCAGACCGGGGCCAATACGGCCCGTGTCCGAGCAGTCTCCGAGTGGCCCGTCAACCGGCCCCAGCAGACCGATCAGTCTCCAAAGGCCGAATCCTCATCGGTCCTTGGGCGTCGCCAGCGGACCAGAAAATGCGCCGACGCGGCCAACGGAGCGCGCTGGTGAGCATCCTGCTATCCTAACCGTGCTTGACAGAGTTGCTCAGTATGACAGTAACCAACTGAGGAGATTCAGACATGCTGGCAAGTTCTCCCATCCCCACATCATCCATTGGCCGCGCTCGGTGGGCGTCGGTTGTCAGATCGCTTGTGCTTTTGGCCGTTTTCTTATCCCAACTCGAATCTCAGGGAACTCCGCAGGAGCAAGCAGCTTTGTTCTTGCGCGCGAACGACAGGTTCGCGTTCGACCTACTCAAGACAGCGCATGGAGAATCGCCGGACCGCAACATCGTGGTTGCGCCTCTTCCCGTTTCGTTGACCTTTGCGGCTCTGCGGGATGGTGGGGTTCGGGACGACCAGAGCATTGAGGAGCTTTGCTCGGCTTTTCATTGGGATCGGTCCGCTGCCCTGCAGGCCGCTGGAAAGACGATTCTTGCGCGGTTCCAGAGGCCGAAGCCGGCCGCAAGCCCGCGCTCGACGCTGCCCAACAGGCCGGAAACCGAGCTCGAGCGCTACCTGCGGTCCGGAAAGCCCGAAGAGGTTTGGCTCTCCGCAGCTTTTCTCTACCGCACAGCGGGTTCCTTGTCCCCAGAGTTTATTCGCAAAGTAACAGATGATTTTGGGTTTCCGTTCCGTGCAGTCGGTGAGCACACCCCGCAATCCGAGGTCTTCGCGAAGGACTGGGACGCGTCCCTGCCCGTGCCAAAGATCATCGGGCACAACGATTTTTGGATTACTTCCTTTACCCACCTCCGCACCTCATGGGCAGGGAATACTATTGCGGGGGGCAGAGAGAAGCGCGACTTTCAACTTCGCGCGGGAGGGGTTGTTCAGGCCGATTTCCTGGGAACCGAGGACAGCGGCTATCCTTACGCGCGGACGGCTGACTTTGAGGCTGTGGTTTTGACCTGCTGGAAGGCCACGATTCTCCTTGTTCTGCCTTCGTCCAACAATAACATCGGACAACTTGAGGCAGCGATTGCGAGTAAACCTGACGTGGTTGAGGGTTTGCTGGCTGTGAGGGAGGGTGTCGTGTGCTTCCCCCCATTCCATTTTTCCTTTGAAGCAGATCTGCGAAGCTCGATTGAAACCATGGGCCCACACCGCATTTTCCGTCTCTCGGGTACATTGTCACCGATGGTCCCCCGAATGGGTGCAGTTTTGCGGGGCGTCGCCCAAAAGACTGAAATCACGGTCGATGAAAACGGAATCCGCGCCGATGCCGGGACTATCGTCCACGGAGTCTACGGAGGCATTCATGGAATCCAGGATCCTTTTCATATGACGCTGGATCGCCCCTTCCTTTTCTTTGTTCGTGACCGGGAGACAAAGGCCCTGCTTTTCGAGGGGGCTGTGATGAACCCAGCACTCCAGTGAACAGGGCCGTAGCCAGGACCTGCTTCGAAACGCGGGGCCATTCAGCGGACGTGTGGTCGGCCACCCGTACAAAGCTCCGGATTAGGACCGGGCCATTCGACGACCCGAAAACGGCCAAGTGGCTGCGTACACGGCGTATCCTATCCGAGCAACGCTGTGCATGCGAGCCAGGACGACGCGTTGTGAGCGACTCCCGCGGAGGCGGGCCACGGAGGTGCGTTCTGATCCTCTGATCGGGTGCCAGAAAGCAATAAAGCGGTTCGCAACATTGTGCCAACCTGCAGGGCGATCCGGGTGACGCAGGCGGCTTCGGTAGGAGGTAGAATGTACAGCATATGCTTCCTCTCACGAGCCTCGACGATGCAGTGGCACAGCGTGTTCTTCTAGCAGTCGTTCGGCAACAAATCTCATCCGTCAGGGATTTGATTCCATATAGTCCTGAGATTCGCGCCTCCTTGGCCGAATACTTCGGCCTTGCCCCAGCCGCTGTGTCAGTGTCTTCTGGAGATCTAGCTCGTCAAGCTTTGATGTTGTTGCAAGAGAACCCCAGCACGAGCAATGTTATTGCAGAGCAGTGTACAGAGCCATTGAGGAGCCCAGTCATTAGTCCCATGGAGATCGGGATCGGCACCGCCGTGCTCTTCGTGTTGCGCACTCACCTTGAGGTTAGCCGCGACAAGGCGGGTAAATGGATGTTCAAGCTCAAAGTCAAATCACTCAGCGACTCGGCCCTAAAACCTCTCATAGAGAAACTCATTGCCTATTTTCCGTAGCAAGTACAACAGTACAAAGACTTCGTCATCGGATAATGCTGGCAGGCTATGAGACGCAGCCTTATCCCGTTCATGGTGGTGAAATACTTGCGCTCTCAACAATCCGCTTAGCGGCGATGTCCAACTCTTTCTTGAGTTCAGCGGGGCCCAGAGTTTCCAGTGGATACAATGGCCGATTGAGGGCCTCAAATCTGGGAAGTTCGGGCAGCGAATTGTGCACCGGCTTCACACAGAGATACATCATCGGCACTCGACGCCGCTCACACAGGTTAACCACGAACGGGAGCTCCTTTTCTGCAATGAACTCCGATCCGAAGAAGCTCGGGCTTACGAGGATGACGACAGCGTCGACCCCTTCCAGTACCGCCTGAAGTTCGCCGCGCCACCAGGAGCCTGCTTTGACGGTTGTGTCGTCCCACGCAGAAATTGCAACGTCGAGAGGTCGCAGGGCCCTCCGTAGCTGATCGGCCCACTGCTGGTCCTTATGACTGTAGCTAATGAAGATTCGGCGGCGGCGGTGAGCAGGAAGTGTGCTGGTAGATTCAACGTCCAACCACTTCTCGGAGATTGAAGGGTTGGTCAAAAACCGACTCAGAAGGACATAAGACAGGCTTGTAAGCATGCCTCTGCGGTTCGCCCAGCACTGGAGGCGCGCAAGCCTGAGGGCCTCCGCCGTGTCACTGCCTCGTAGGAGAGCGTCGTAGAACCTCTCAGCGACGGCTAAGGCAGCATCATCCGAAATCGACCACGATGTAGTTACGCACCGAGTGACGCCTGCCCTTAGAAAAACGCTGGCGAGATCGACCAGACCCTTGTAGTCGTCCTTAATACCACCAGCCGAACAGGTATTCAGAAATACTAGCCGTGGGGGCTGCCGCCAGGAGCGCTCTAGGTCCTGACACCTTACACGGTTCAGGTTCTGGTCATGCAGGAGCCAGAGATAACTGTTTTCACCATGTTTTTCATCATAAGAGGCGTGGCCTGAGAAATGAAGTATGGCGACATTCTCATCCCGCAGCCTCTTCAACAGCTCATTCGCATCTGTCGTTTGACCTGTTTTCCACTCCAACGCGCTCGCGAACGAGCCTGCCACCGAGTGATCTTCTGATCCGGCGAAAAGACATTCACTCCCGCGTCGGGCCTGCTGCCCAGGGAGCCAATCGAATGACGGACGCTCCTCGAAGTCACCAGTCCTACGAATCCAGTTGTCGGTTGCATATTTGTGCCCAACGAACTGTTCGCCGTCGAACGCTAGCTCGAGCGGAAACAGGAACACTTCTTGCTCAAATAGCAGTCGCGTGCCCGGTTCAAGAAGATCTTCAGCACCTTGAAACATCAGGGAAAAGATCTCTTGTCCGAGAGAACGGACAAGAGAAATCGTCCCGGCATCATCCTCGGACGAAAAGCTCCGCATCGCAACCGTACATCGATAGACGTCGCAAATTCTGTTAAGCCTGTCGATGCTATCTAGCCCACGTACAATCTCCTTCAGGATTTCTCGTTCCGGAGACAGTGCCGTAATGACTAAGCTTGACGGTCCTATATTAAAACGGAGATGAATAGTCTTAGGCATGACTGATCATCCTCACCCCAGGGTTTCCATACAGTACATAAGTAAGTGCTACCGGATCTGCCTCGCAGATTGCTGTTTTAGCCTGGAAGAACGAGAACCCAACAGAGTCGCCCGCGAAGATCGAAGCGTAGAACTTCAACGCGAATTCCGCGGCGGTGGAGTCCGGCACAGGAAACAAAGGTCCAATGAAGTGGCTGGCCCCGCTAGAGAGGAGACGTCCGCCGAAGCCATCGACGACATCTGATTGGTATCGGCAACTTGCTGCCGCGGCGCCGCTGAAGCATGAGTTCCAAAAGACTAGCGGGTTTCCATACACATTTGGTGGAACATTGTGGTCCAGGAAGGGCGGCCCCAAGAGTTCGAGCCAGACTTGATCCCCCTCCGAATCACCATGGCCAATATAGTGAATGATATCGAACGTGCCGGCAATTCCTGTCAGAATGTTGCGCAAAAGATCGACCGTGACAGCCTCGCCCTGGAAGACCTTGACGTTCGCCCCGAAAGTATCCTTATATAATTGTTGAATCCCCTCGATTTCCACACGCGAGTCAAAAAGGCCGAGGGACCTTCCGACCACTATTGCGAGGGAGGGGGCCGCAGGATACGAAAGTGCTCGGTGTCTAATGCGCGAAACGAATGGATAACGGGCATGGATGACTTTCCGAGCCAGAAAGTCGTCCCCCAACCATGTAAGCTCCCACGGTATGTCTTGACGCTCCGTTATGAATTCGATCGTGTGCGGAAACTTGTTATCGTGGCAGCATGAGACGCACTTGGTGGGTAACAGATTCTCGGCGATCCACTCGCCAATAGTCCTAAACCCCGCCGTAATTTCGGCTGTGTCGCGAGGGATCGCAAACCGGACGTGCCCGACCATATCCTTCAACGGCACAGCGATGTGCCGATGCTGTTCCTCTTGTACCACGGTAACAGGTGACAATGGGGTGAGGGGCTCTACGTCGTGGATGCTCTGGTACAGCACGTTGACAACGTTGTACCTAAACGCCGGGTATGGCCCAACGCGATATTGCCCTGCGGTAACTGTCGTCGTCAGTCTTGGATAGATATCAATCACGGGTTTCCACGCGCGACAGGAAAACTGTTACTTTGCGCCCAAACAATTGTACACCCGCGTTGGGTCACCCCGGGTTGGACTCTTGTCTCATGCAAGATGAGCCTGAAATCGGGGCCGGATTCTCACGCAAGATGAGCCTGAACGGGGCTGGCGGGATGCTGGGGATTGATCCTCAGAATGGACGATTCTCAAGCAAGCAGCCTGGAGCAGATTCGGGCGCTGGTGAACGCCGACAGCGCGGTGCGGTTCACCGGGCAGCGGCGCGAGGAAATCTACGCGTGGGTGGAGAAGACGCTGGTGCGGCACGAGTATGCCAGCCTGCGGAAACCAGACAAAGGGGTACTGCGGCAGTATATCGCCCTGCTGACGATCCTGGAGGCGCTGCTGGAGCAGTTCCCCTTTGTGATTCGCGGCTTCCATTCCGACAACGGCAGCGAGTTCATCAACTACACGGTGGCCCGGCTGCTCGACAAGCTGCTGATCGAACAGACCAAGTCCCGGGCATACCATTCGGGCGACAACGGTCTCGTGGAGTGCAAGAACGGAGCCATTATCCGCAAGCACATCGGCTACGGCTACATCGGCCAACAGCACGCGCAGGCGGTGGATCGGTTCCACCGCGAGCACCTCAACCCGTACGTGAACTTCCATCGTCCGTGTGCCGTGCCCACAGTCATCACCGCGGCCAACGGCAAGCGCCGCCGAATCTACCTGCGTTGGGCCACGCCTTTCGAACTCTTGCAGGAGTCGCCGCACAGCCGCCTGCGGCCCGGGATTACGTTGGCGGAGCTGCAGCGCTTCGCCCGTTCCCAATCTGATACCGAAGCGGCGCTGGCCATGCAGCGCGCCAAGCGCAAACTGCTCGACCAGGTCAAGGGAGAACAGACCGCATGAGACGCAATGCAGCCGTGCCTCCCGTTGGTCGGCGGGCGGCAGTTTGCCCCAGTCCGGAAAAAGCAAAACCTCTCTCAGAAGGAAAAACCGACTGCAATTCGCGGGCTCGTCAGGCCTCCCGTTGGTCGGCCCCGAGGCCGCTAGGAAACCCTTAGAAAGGAGCCCCAGTTCTCCCGCAACCCTTGCCTTCCTTCAGGCTCATCCTTCGATGAGAATATGCTTTGGACAGACCCATGGTTAGCCACTTCGACGTCCAACCTCCGACAAGCGGACCTGCCGAGGGCTCCGCGAGCCAAAAGCCCCTTTAGAGGAAGCTTGGAAGTCGGATGCATCGCGGAGCGGATCCCCCCGGTAAACGTTCCCTGAAAATGGGCTCAACGGCAATCATAGGCCTTCAAGGCCGCCGCGCCTGCTGTTTTGGAGAGCGCCAGAGGACTCCGGCCGGATCGTCGGCCACTTCGGAGAATGCCCCGAGAAAATGCCTCTGGCCATTCCTCCCGTTAAGTCTAGTTACGTCAAGTTGCCGCTACACCCGACACACCGAAGTGAATCGGCGTCGTGGCGTCGCCGACAAGGACATTTCGATGCCATAATGGCTTGAGCCAATGCCCGAATCGCCGGAACAGATTTCGAACGAAATCCAGGACTTGCTTCAGCAGGCGGCTCTCAACGATTACCCCAACCCGGAGCGGCAGGGCTGCGTCGGCGAACAGGTGGTTCGGGAAGTTGCGGCGCGGCAGATGCCCTTTCGAGATGCGGCATGGGAACACATCACGCATTGCTCGCCGTGCTATCGGGAGTTCCTTGGTTTTCGGGCCGAGTTGGCCGGCGCACGGAGACGACTCGTTCGCCGCAACAGGATTGTGCTGGCATCAGTGCTCGCAGTTGCGGGCATTACCGGCATCCTGATCTGGACGCGCGGCTCTCACGGTGTGCAGACTCCACCGGTGGTCGCTCGGAAGATTCAGACTCCGGGCCTCGACGCGATGGTGGCGAAGGTGGACCTTCAGCCGTTCAGCCCGCCGCGCGGTGGGGACAACACCGCAGCGCAGAATACAAAGGTCGCTGTCACGCTAGACCGCCAAGTGGTTCGCTTGGAACTCTCGCTGCCGATCGGCTCGGATGACGGGACTTACGAGGTCCGAATCATGGACGGCCAACTGCGTTCGCTGATGTCGCGTAGCGCATCGACGGCGTTCGCGGACCATGTCACGACGCTATCCGTGACGCTTGACCTTTCGACTCTGGCGTCAGGCTCGTACGTGCTCGGCCTCAAGGGGCCAGAGAGCGGTTGGCGCACCTATCCGATCGCTGTCCGCTGATCGACGCGGTTCGAAAGGGCTGCAACGGCGGCCGTGAGTTGCGGGTCTTCTCCGCTTCGGATCGCTTCAGGATCGAACGGCACGGACACTTGCGGCTCGACGCCCTTCCCCTCAAGGCGCGTGTCACGCCAGGTTCGATACTCGACAATAGGAAGCGCCAGCCGATACCCATAGCCAACGCTGAACGAGTCGCTCCCCAGCAACCTACCTGCGGTGCGACTGCCCACGACCGTGGCGAGGCCGTTCTCGGCGGCAAACGCCGTGACCATCTCACTCGAACTCGCGGTGTGCTCGTTCACCATCATCACGATTCGCCCGTGGAATCGCTGTGGACCTTTCCGCTCCGTAAACACCGCTGTGGATCGGCCGCGGATCGCGAACCGGACGAATAGAGGAAACAGACCGATCTTGAGATCAGGGATGCGGTCGAACCGCGGCAAGCGCGTCTTGTCGAAATCAGGCCGGTCCAGGTCTTTTCGGGTCACGCTATAGCCCACCGGCAGTCGGCCTGACGTCAAATAGCTCATCAGGCGGAGGCTGCCCATGCCGCCCCCGGCGTTCCCGCGCAAATCGATAACGAGCCGGTCGCAGCTAAGGTCGCGCACCGCTCTATCGATCTCGTGTGCCACGTCGATGCCCACAACGCCAGGAAACAGAGCAATTCTGAGATAGCCGATGCCGTCCGGCATCCGGGTCCAACTGGGAGGATCGAAATGGACAATAGGGTGATCCTTCTTTTTCGACACCGGGATGAGGATGTGGACGCGCTCTCTGGTCCGGTCGCGGCGCTCCACATCAACCGCTACGGACTCACCGAAAGCGAACGATGGCATCTCGGGCGGAGTAGACTCCTTGCCCGCCAAGGCGAGGAGCGTGTCACCCGGCTGGAGTCCGGCCGCGTGCGCCGGCCCACCCGCGTGTACGTCCTGGAACACCCAGCGGCCGTTGCTCGCGTGGAACGTCGCGCCGATGGCGATCTTCGCGGCGGCGCGCGGCTGACGCTCGAAGAAGAAGCCGGTGTGGCTCACGTGCAGCTCGCGGAGCAACTCATTCATGCGAGCTTCGAAATCGGTACGCGTCTCGCTCGCGACGATCGCGCCTCGACGGTCGTCTGATACCCGGCGCCAGTCTACGCCATTCAGCGCGGGGTCGTACAGCTTTGCCGCCACCGTCTCCACTACTTTGGTGAAGACTTTTTCACGAATTTCTTGGTTGAAAGGTTTGTCGGTCATGGAAGTATTTGTTCGTTCAGTCCTGTGAGAGTGAATCCTGCCCAGAGAATCGGCGGCGCCTCGGAGCCATAGCGCTGAAGCATTTCGAGCTTGGCTTGGCGGAGCGCCTCGGCAGCCGGAAGCTTCTGAAGCAGATGTCTGTAGAAGCTCCCCATCAAGGCGCGCGTGAAGGTGTCGTCCGAGTCCCAGAGGTTGGCGACCACGGACTTCGCGCCAGCCGCGAGGAACGCCATGACGAGATTAGCGATTCCCGCCGTACCACTCACTTTTCCGCTTCCGGCGCCACAGGCCGATAACGTCACAAGGTCCGCCTGCAGCTTTGTGCGAACGATATCGCGCAGCTGCCATAGCCCGCCGTCGGTCTCATCGGGGAAGAAGGCCAACCCAGATCGTTCCGGACGATCCGGGCTTGCCCAGCCGTGAACCGCAAAATGAAGGACGCGGTAGCGCGCGAGCGGCTGCTTTCTGACAGCCGTCTTGGTCGCATCCGTGCCGGTGATGACCACACTCTTCGGTCCGATGATCTCGGCGACGGTCCGAGCCTCGCTGTTGGCTGCGGGCAGTGGTGGCAGAGCGCTGCCGTCCAGATTGAACATGTTCCGCTGTGCAAGCCTGGCGCCTTGCGCGACGCCATCCGCACCAGTGGCAACCGCCAACAATGGGAGTGGCGGGGGCGTGGCGCGCCGGTGCAGCAGCAAGTGAAGCACAGTGCCGGAGGGGGCATACGAGACGGCATGCGCCGAAACCAGCATCTTAGTGTTTTCTTCGACGACGGTGTCGAAGGGCAGACCATGCAGCGCGCCATCTGGCACAACGACCAAGTTGTGCGCTGCGGCCGTGCCTGGTGGAAAGAGCATCTTAAATAGTTCTCGGCCTGATTGTCTGAAATCAGAACGCGCTTTGATCGCGGCCAGGTGCGCCTCGACAGCTTTGGTGATTTGCGCCTTTCCTGGAATCTCGATGATGCTCGCGTGGTCACGCGTCGCGGACAAACAATAGGAATGCGGTTCCGAGAGCAGATACTCCAGCACACCTTGTCCGGGCGGAAGGTCGTGTTGAAGCTCGGCCAGCGTAACTAACTGCCGAGGTTTCCCAGCGGACGTGCTTGCAGGCGCGACCAGCGCCGGGTACTCTTCCTCCTCCGAGCGTTCCAATGCCGCGAGCAGGCGCTGCCGTTCAGTCTTGTTGTGGGTTCGCATTAGCCGCAGTTGCAGTTGCGCGACCTGTTTCTCCGGCTGCGTCGGGCGAGCGGTCTGTGCACGTGTTTCAGAGCCGCCGCTTCGCAACACATCGGCCACGGCGCGGCCGCGCGCCTGTTCGAGAACCCGGAATGCACCCGCCGTGTCGTGACGTTTTGCGTGAAGCCGGAAGTGGTCAATGTAGAGCGCATCCAAGGTCGCGATGAACTGATCCTTCGCCGTCAGCGTGGGCACCGAAGAAATGATGCCGCTGGCAATGTCGGAGGCCTGTTCGAAGAACTCATCGGCGACCGATGTCTTGCCGAGTGAGACGTCGATCCTTCCAGCCTCCGCAAGCGCCGCCGGCAACAGCAGTCGATCCCCTGCCAGGCGGGCATTCGCGACGCAGCGCAGAATGGCGCGTTGGGCTCCGGCTAGATCTCCGTCTTCCTCCAAAACTTGCGCCAGCGTGAGCGAACTCTGCCCCGCGATCCGCTGCGCCCCGAGTTCGTTGCCGAGCCGGACCGCCTCCTGGAATTCCGCAATCGCACGCGGACGACTCCCGTGTTTCCATTCGAGTATTCCGTAGCGCTGATGCAGTTCGGCCTCGTAGCCAGTGGCGGATTGCGCTCGCGCTTCGGCTAGCGCGGCATCGAGCAGCTGCCGCGCCTCTCTGGTCCTGCCCAGCACGATCAGGGCCTCGATCTGACCCGAGTAAATGAGTAGCGGAGGTTGAATATCGGCGTTTCGCTTCGCGATGCTGAGCGCGTCACTGAAGTACTTGAGCGCCTTTTCATACTCCTCCCACTCAAGCATCCCGTGCCCGACGAGCGCCTCGTAGCGGACGAGCGAGCCGACGTCATCAATTTCCCGCGCATTCTTGATCGCGCGGAACATTCCCAGCGTGGCGGCTTTCAGGTCGCCCGAGAGGAAGGCGACGATCGCCAGTTCGCCGTCGGCACGATTCACCCACACCTTTTCTCCGAGCTTCTCGGCGACCGACTTCGCTTCCGACCAGTCGCGGCGCGCGAGATCCGTGTCCAACTCGAGATCGAAGTCGCCCTTTACGACTAGGCAGCGCAGACGCAAGGCCTGGTCACTCTCGACAAGTGGATCGTCGAGCAACGTGCCCAGGTGCTGCGAGGTTTCGAGGTAGGGGGCAGCGTCTGCATTGGCGCGGACGAGACTGATTCGGGCGAACAGCGCGTTTCGCTTGTCACCGGCCGTCTCGAACTGACGTTCCGCCTCGGCGTAGAACGGTCGGGCGGCCGTCCAGTTCCGCAGCCAGGCCAGCCTTTCCGCCGAGTAAAGCGCGGCAGTACCGTCCGGTGCCTCGGCCTTACCGAGGCAGCCAGCGACTCCAAGTGCGACGACCAAACAACCCGCAAATTGGCGCATAGGCTTGATGGCCGACGACACAGAGTCGGTAATCCAAGCAGAATCACCATTCTACACGAAGATAGTAGTACGCATAGTACGTTAAGGTTGTCCCAAGAGGCCATTCCCGCGCCCTTCCTTTTGGAATGCCTCTCCGACAACAACCAGGCTGTTCGACCTCCCTCGAAATCACGATAGCCGCTGTTCGCGCGCAGATCGCGGCGATGGGAGCCGAGGTCTTCGAACTTGGGCTTTTCAAGCCGGATACGGCCGAGCCTGGCTCGGGGCCGCCCATGCTGCCACGCACTTGGGACGTCGCCGGGTTGATGCGCTCGATTCCTTGGTTGCGATTGCAGAACTCGCAGGGTAGGAACATCTATATCCGTCCGCAAGGCGAACACAACCTGAGTCTGGTTGACGACTTGAAGCGCGAGGTGGTCGAGCGGATGAAGCGAACCGGCTTCCAGCCAGCCGCGATCATCGAGACGTCGCCGGGGAATTACCAGGCCTGGCTGAAGCATCCGGAGCGATTGCCAAAGGACCTGGGGACCGCCGCGGCGCGAGCGCTCGCGCGCGAGTTCGGCGGCGATCTGGGCGCCGCCGACTGGCGCCACTTTGGACGCCTAGCGGGGTTTACTAACCGAAAGCCGAGCCGGCGCGGAGCGGACGGGCTGTATCCATTTGTGCGCGTCATTGAAGCGACCGGCAGCACCTATCCGGCAGCGGAGCGATTCCTCGCCGGCGTGAAGCGGGAACTGGACGAAGCGAATCGGGTACGCGCCGAGCGCGCAGCCGCGGCGTTTCTTGCGCCTAGGCAGAATTCAGCCCTGAAGACCATCGACGACTTCCGGAACAACCCGGTATACTGCGGCGATGGCACGAGAGTCGACTTGGCGTATGCGATCTATGCTCTTGGCCACGGCGTCTCACACGCAGAGATCGGGAATGCGCTTGGCAGCCGGGATCTATCCCACAAAGGAAATCAGCGCCGCCAGCAGGAGTATATCGAGAGAACGACGCGCAAGGCTGCGCTGCTGCTCGAAAAGCAGTGTGGCCGCGGACCGGGTCGCTAGCGCGTCACGCAGTAGAAGAGGAAGCCACCAGCCACCACGAGGAGCAGGCAGAACCGGCAGAAGTTCTTCGGTCCCAACATCGCAGCGATCAGGAGCATCGTTCGCATCGGTGGCTCTCCTCGAACACTGTGCCTGAACACGATGCGGGACTTGCTAATATGACGCAGGATAAACAAAAGCGGAGAGGATAGACCGGGCGCCGGACGCGGAAGCCCTTGATGAGCTGAGAACCAGGCAAAGGCGCAAAGGCGGTCGGTGCCGGCGTGCCAACACTGCACGTGCTCGGCTAGATCCTGAACCTGAAACGCCTGCGGCAGGTAATCGTCGCCCACGACTATGACGCGACTCTTGCGGAGCCTGGATCGCGGAATCGCGGAACGCTGCTCCCCACGAAGGTCCTAACGGCGACGAAGGACGAAATCGCCGTCCGATTCAGATGACACCTCTCTTCGGGAATGGTCTACGCACACAACACAGAAGAGGAGGTTGAATTATAAAAGGTCGAGCGGACTGGTCGAGTGAAAGCGCCCAATTTTCCGTTCGCCAAAGTCGCTGTCGGATCACTGCGTAATGTCGTAGGGAGGTGCAGCATAGTTTAAGTTTGTGCAAACCCACGTCCCATTGGGCTGCTTGCCGAACGACACCTGCATCACTTGATCCGTTGATCGATCTCCAAAAACATCGCGGGCCGTGGCGTTGAGCTTTACATGTGTTTTGCACGAAGCCGTAGCCGTAGTCTCGGATGCCAACAAAAGATGATCGCATGTGTCCACCTCAAGATGACCAAGCCTGAGAGATGGCCCATTGAAGGCATCCTTAGGCAACTTATCGGTCCAAACGTACGAATAAACCTCTTGTTGAATGTCCGGCTCAGCATGGCCCTGAAGTCGCATCGGCCAACCGCCATGGTCTCCAATGATCTGGTCAGGATTTCCGCGAACTAAACTAATATTGAAGGAGATATTGCGATTGAATGGGGAGTCTTCGGCAAAACGTGTCGGATCGGCATCTATACCTGCTTGGTAAGCAATGATCCAGTGTGCCGTTTGATCAAACAGCAAATGGGATGGTCCTGAGCCTGTTTGGGCAACCGTGCCCCTGACTGTTCCAAATGCACAGCTGCCGGAGACAGCGCTGATTTGGCTGGGTGTGCAATCTCTAAAGGTTCCGTACACCATGGGCGGTCGCTGATCAGCGCGCATTTGTAGGTTAAGCGTGTCCGTTCTAACTGACTCACCCAACACTCCTCCGCTGTTCAGTCTCTCGTTGATACATCTAAACTCTCCCGAGAAATTCGGATACCTTATAGTAGATGTCTTCTCTTGCAAATACCCCGCCTTCAGCAACCGTTGAACGCCGGCAAACGAGCAGCGCTGGGTCATCTGAACACCGATTCGACTAGTGAGCGGATAGGCAAGCGTGTTTACAATGCCATTCGACTGTGCATCAATGTATCTTTGCGCAACTCCAACGGAAGAGGACTCTGTCAGTGCCTTGCTGCAACCAGCGAGCACTATAGTGCTAAAACACAGCGACATGATCGTCAAGGGCAGGCGTCTCAATTTCGATTTCACAGCGGCAAGCCTCCTGGGAAGGAGTGTAGCAAAAAGCCGATTCAAAGAGAGGAGTGCTTCCGGCTATTTAGGGGCTTCGGGGGCGAGGCCTCCGCAGTGGAAGCAGATGGCGTGAACGAAGTTCCGGCTGCTCCTGAATCCTCGGGCCCCGTACTTCACCCATTGGATTTTGGCGTTGATAATTCGTTGCTCGCGTTGGTGATGCGATGCCGGAGGCGCGCGATGGTCTCGAACCGTCGCTTGAGTATCCGCGCGGCCTCGATCATCGGCTGTAGGCGACTCCGCACCGCCCGGTTGTGCCACCATCGAAAATGCTTCCTCGCCGGCAGCTAGCGTAGGTTCTTGTAGCCGTGACCGCGACGGAGTGGCGACTTGATGTCCCCCTTGATCGCTTCGACCACCCCCAGCGGCACCTTGCTCCGGCAGTAATTCAGGATGCTGTCCAGATGGTCAAGCAGCGTCAACGCCGGCCGCATCCGGAGCACACCAGCTCCCGATTGCCGCGCTTCCGCCGGATCCGTAGCTTCAGGGTTTTCGCCTGCTCGTTGATTTCATGCCGGTAGACTCGATAGCCGGGCCACCCCAGCAGTTTCGTCAGTTCGCTGTCTCGCAAATCGCTGAGTCTACCGAACTCGCAGGCCTCAGGGAAGCCACCCCTGCTTGAGGCCTGTCAGATTCCTGCGTAGAGCCGTAAATGTGTTCGTATGGCGCCGTGGGCCACAAGCCGAGAGCAGAATCGCCGTTCGACAGGAATCCGCTCCGTCTTTGAGAGCGCGGCGCGCGCGGCCTGTGTCCGCGAATACTGCTGGCCCGCCCGCCCTCTGGGCGTATTCGCATATCGACTTCATGGTTGTCGGCGAACCTGGCTGCTCCAGGCGCTTTACCTCCACATCGCCGGTACTATCGAAGAGCAAGCGTTGAGGGTTGTTGCTGTGAACACCGTTGAGATCGGCGTCAATGAAGGAGTGGTGTCCGATGTAGAGATGGCGTGGGAGAAATCGGAGATTTCTCCGGCGCGGATCAGCCAGCTTGCCGATGAGGTCTTGTCACGGGTGAAGATGACGTCGCCTCCACAAGGCGCGAGCCTTCTAGCGCGTGCACTTATCTTCTCCAGTCGATGGATTCCGAGGGCCGATGGCGCAGGCCTATTCGGCAGCCTCCAGAGCGTTCGCTCCATTGGAATCATAATTCACTGAATGAAAATATCGCAAAAGCGGTTGCGTGCCGTCAGCTCCAGTAGCAGAAGAGCCGTTAAAATGGTCAGGAGCCATCACTACCCGACCCACTGCAGGACCGCGCCCACGGCAATTCCCGCAATGAGCACGAGCAGCGCAAGCCTGTAGTCGATGGACACCTCCTCACTCGACGCCGTGGACGTCAGCTTCACGATGCACTTTTCCATCTCGGCGTGCAGTTCGATGTTGATCTCGCGGTGGGCTTTCGCCAGCGCCGCGCCGGCGTGCTCTTGGACGCGCTCGAAGCTCGACACGAAGTCCGCTGTCGCGGTGCGGAACTGCGCGGTCAGTTCCTTGATCGAGTCTTCGAGCACCAACTGGTTCAACGTCACCAGGGCGAACGCCGCGTCGTCCGGCTTCAGCAGGACGTGGTGCCTGGCCGCGACGGCGGCAATCAGGCGGTCGATGTCTGGCGCGGGTTGTTTCTCGGCCATTGGCTACACCAACACCAAGCTGTCCAGTTGGTCGAACAAGTCACGGCGAATGATCTCCAGCCGCTGCTTCGAGACGAGCGAGAAGTCCTCGCTCTGAATCGCCGCGTCGAAGGTGAGGCGGCGTTGCAGCATTTCCTTCACGTCGTCACCAAAGGTGTGGTGGTTGCGCTCGCGCATCGTAATGGTGCCGAGAACCCTTGCAGCGTGGTCCCGAGCCACCTGCAGTTCGTCGAACGGCCGTCCGTCCTTGCCGTTGGTTTCGCCGAAGTACTCGTTGAGCCACACGACGATGTTCCTTCCTCCGCTGGTCTCCGCGACTTTGGCGAAGCCGTTGAGCGTGTCGCCCATCGCTTGGCCCCCGGTAACGACAGAGTGAATATAGGCGCGGCGGTTGTGTGCGGCCAGGAATCCGACGATTTCGTTTTCAAGCATGTAGTTCCACAGCGGGACGAACGTCGTGGCGCCGGTGTCCACAACGCACACGCCGGGATCGCTGCAAAGCCGTTCCACGAGGGCGTCGAACTGCTTCTCGTTGATCGTTCCGCGTTTGAGCACGTTGAGATGGTCCGCACCTAGCCCTTGGTACTGGGCGAAGGTGGCGTTGACCGGGTCGGTGTCAAAGCAATGAGTCGCCCAGCCGCCCTCGCGGAAATACTGCGCTAGGATGGCGGCGATAAAGCTCTTGCCGACGCCGCCTTTGCCTTGAAGGACGAAATGGACGCTGTTAGTCGTTGTCGTTTCAGAATTGCTCATGAGTGTTCCTTTCATTCCAGTAGGTTCTTGTTGTTGGAGAAGGGGTCGTACTCGAAGCCAGATTCCCGTTTCAGCCGTCGCTGTTCCCGCGCCGAGGCGTATGGGTCCGTAATTGTTGGCGGCGCGGACTTGGCTGGTGCGACCGGAGCCGGCTGCGCGGCCGGGCTGGGCCTCGCTCCCGCAGTCGCTTTCCGCGCGAGCCTTTGGCGGATGCGGTACACGTAGACCCGGAAATGCACGTACGGCATCTCGATACCGTCCTTGCGCAACGCCGACCACACATCGCACAGCCGCCAACCGCGTTCCAAGGCCGCCGAAATCTGTGGCCAGGCCCACAGTACTTTTCCCGCAGTCGTCGCGGGCGGTATTCCCGGCAACTCAGCCAGGTGCCGCAGGGACTTGCTGGACAGTTTCTCGCTTCCATCAGGAGTCATTCCGTTCTCAAAGGGGAGGGCGCGGGAAAAGTACTTTGAGACAGGCCCGAGAACAATTTGTTTACTGAAAGTAACCGTTTGGGTACAGCCGGTAACAGCCGGGGCGCGAAAATGCCCCAAAACCCGAGGCCGGTAACAGGAAGTAACAGAATGTAACAGCCAGCCCCCACCATTCCGCCCAAAACATCGGATAGTGGAACATAAAGGGCGGCGCTTACGCGCCTATGCCAGCTTCGCTGGAAAGTGCTGGCACCAGGGGCCTTTGAGCCGTATTCGTTGGACGACCCGCTGTAATACGCACCGAATACAGGCGTTCCGCTGTCTCAAAATGCCGTCACCGTGGCCTTCCATTTAGGGAGTCCACGAAAATGAATCCACGCACGATTCGCTGCGGCAAAGAGCTGAACGAGAGAATCGCAAATACCGCTCGCGACCGCGGCTTTCGTTCTGCCAGCGCCTTCATCCGAACAGCGATTGAAAACGAGATTCGCCATCGGGGAGGCGCAAGCCAGCAGGCCGAGGACCATGCGGCGGCCGGCTTGGAACGAGTCGTCACCGAGGTCCGTCGGGCTGAGACCGGCGTTCAAGCCCTATTTGCCTTGGTGGACACGCTCGCCAAGACCATACTGACCTGCGTGCCGGAGCCCACCGGCGACGCTTACCAGCAGGCGGTTGCGCGAGCAAAGGCGCGCTACGACCGTTTTCTCAAGAGCGCCGGCAGCAGCCTGAGCGGCGAGTCTGGCAAGACATTTCTGGAATTAACCGACCGTGTCGAACGATGAGCGCGAGTTCCGGCTTCGACCGCAGGCGCCCAAGGTCAAGAAACAGGGGACGCCGGCGCGCACGTGGTTAGCCGCATTCAAGACCGTGATGCACTATGCGCGAGCCTCACGTCGGTTGAGCGCTAGTCGCGGCACTGGCGGCGGGACGCCCGGAAGGCCTTTCCGTCAGAGATGTGCGGTTCGCGTGACATATTCCCCGAATCGCATCTCCGGCCAATGGCGAGCGCATGGCAAGTACATCGGGCGTGAGGGCGCGACACAGAAACAGAAGACGGCCGCTGGTTTCAACGAGACGGCCGACGCGGTCGACGTTGCCGCCACGCTTGATAGATGGCAGGCGGCCAGGGACCAGCGCATCTTCAAGATGATCCTGTCTCCCGAATTCGGCGAGCGCGTCGACTTGGTGCGGCTAACGCGCGAACTGACCACGCAGATGGAGATCGATCTTTCCAAGAAACTGGAATGGTGCGCCGTGGCGCACTTCAACACCGAGCATCCCCACGTCCACATGGCGGTGCGGGGAATGAGCGGCGGCGAGCCGTTACGATTCAAACCGGCGTACATCAAGTCCGGCATTCGCGAAGCGGCTGAGAACCTGTGCACCGTTCAGCTTGGGCCACGCACTCAACTCGACGCCGTCGAGGCTGAACGGCGGGAGGTGACTCAGCAGCGGTTCACTTCGCTCGATCGAATTATCGGCCGCGCCAGCGAGGCGCCGGAGTCGGCGCTCTCCACCGGGTCCAGTTTCGCGTTTGCTCCAAGCGCGCCCGGTCCGAAGGCGCCCGAGTTTGTGCGCGCCCGCCAACGCCATATTGTCCAACGGCTGATTCACCTTCAGAAGATGGGGCTGGCGGAACCCGCCGGGCCGAACGAATGGCGTGTGAGACGCGACTTCGGCGCGGTTCTGCGTGCCATGCAAAAAGCGCAAGACCGCCAACGGCTACTTCACGTTCACGGCGCGCTCATTTCCGACGAGCGGCTTCCGCTAGTCGTGACCAACCCGCGGCGCACTCCGGCGCTTGATGGCAGAGTGCTCACGCACGGCGAAGAGGACACCGGCCGCCAGTACCTGCTTCTGGAAGGGACCGACGCGAAGATCCATTTCATCTACCACACGCGGGAGGTGGCGGCCGCCTGGGCAGCGGGAAAAATGCGCCCGAACTCATTCGTGCGCTTCCGCCGCTTATTCGGCACTGATGGCCGGTCTCTCATAGAAATCGCCGATTTCGGCGACGCCGAGCGCTTGTTACGAAACGAGGTCCATTTCCGAACCCTTGTCGGCACCGAGAGCCGACAACTCCCATCTCCTCAACCCGAGCAGCCCTGGTCTGGATGGCTCGGGAGATACCGTACCGCGATTGACAACGCGCGAGGGGCAGTCCAGAGAAGGCGGCACGATCCAAATACTGGGCGAGCGCGTTGATGGCGGATCGCAGTACGACGGGCGGGATACGAAACAGTACCAACGGTGCGGCAGCGTGCTGGCCCCAATCGACCGCTGGTAGGCGCGCTTCTGGAATCGGGCAGACTTCCACTTTTTCTGTCTCTTGTGTCGCCGCCGGCGCCCTACCAATTGAATACGGTGTGAGCACCACGCCTTGCGCCAACGGGCCTTGCTAGGGACGCTCACGGAAAGCGTGTCTTCGTGCAACTCGCCAATAGGCTCGGCAGTGTCCAACTCAGTCTATTCCCAGAGCTGATCGAGAACGAATTGGTCGATAATTCAACAGAGGAGTCCATCGATGGCCGAAACGATAGTCCCAACCCCGCTCGGACACAAGATTCTGGAACACTGGAAACGTCACCGGCCCAAAATGGTCGCGGCGCTGGACCAAGCGGGTCAGCTCCAGCAAGCGGTATACGCGGCGCAGGAGTTGACGGGGAACCTGCTCTACGAATTGATGGTGGTCCAGAAGATGGACTACCAGTTCGCCTGGGAGATCGCGACGCGGGAGTGGGCGTTTCTTCCGGACGAGGAGGACCAGCCGGAACTGTCGTTCGATCCGGCGACGCTGGACCCGAATCAACCCTTGCCGACGATCTCCGCATAACGCCCGCCCACGGCATAGGTGAAGGCAGTCTCAGGCAGAAAGCCCAAGCCAATCTCGCCGCCATTCGAACGCTGAAAACTATAGAAGCCGAGAACCGCGCCGCCACAGCGGAGGAAAAGGCCGTGCTCGTGAAGTACACGGGCTGGGGCGCGATGCCGAACGCATTTGAGCCGTACCCGCCGCGCGAGTGGCAGAGCGTGGCAGCCGAACTGAAGGATGTACTGAACACCGAGGAGTACGCGTCGGCGCGAGCGTCGACACCGAACGCCCACTACACATCTCCTGAAGTCATCCATGCGATCTGGCAGGCGATGGAACGTTTCGGGTTGCAGCCCGGCGCGCGCATCCTCGAACCGTCGATGGGCGTTGGCCACTTCTTTGGCATGATGCCCGCAGGCCTGTATCCAGGCACGCGCCGCACGGGCGTCGAGCTGGATTCCATCTCGGCACGCATTGCCGCCAAGCTCTACCCGGACTCCAACGTTCATGCTAAGGGGTTCGAGGACACGGCCCTTCCCAAGGACTTCTTCGATGCGGCAATCGGGAACATCCCATTCGGCAACTATCCCGTCTACGACCCTGCTTACCGCCGAATGCCGCATCTTACGCAATCAATCCACGATTACTTTCTCGGAAAATGCCTCGATGTCGTTCGGCCCGGCGGAGTCCTGGCGCTCGTCACCAGCCGGTACACCATGGACAAGCAGGACAGCGCCGTGCGGCGCCATCTGGCGGAAGGGGCCGTCCTGCTCGGCGCCGTGCGCCTGCCCAACACCACGTTCAAAGCGAACGCCGGCACTGAGGTGACCACCGACATTCTCTTCCTGCAGAAACGGACTCCGGAGATAGGACCGGGCGAGAGCTGGACCGAGTTGAGATCCATCCAGGCCGCTGACGGTCCAGTGCAAGTCAACGAGTACTTTGCCCGCCACCCGGAGATGATGCTCGGCCGCATGGAGCTGGAATCAGCGCGGTACGGAATGGCTCCGGCGCTGATCGGAGACCTGGAGCCGGCCGACCTCGCGAGAGCCATTGCACACCTCCCGGCCGCCGTGTACAAGAACCGGAACGGCCGCGAGCCCGCCTTGCGCGCGAGTTTCGAACAGGTGCCGGCCGCGGGTGCGGTCAAGGAAGGCGGGTTCGCTGACCACAACAGCGAGATTGTGGTCCGCCGCGGCGATGTTTTTGAAGCTCTGGCGCTGCCTGCCACAGTCCGCGCCAGGATTCGCGGAATGCTACAAGTGCGCGATGCCGTGCGAGAGGTTTTCCGCACCCAACTTTCCGACGCCTCCGGCGAGGCCATCGTCGACGCACGGCGTCATCTCAACCGGACTTACGATTCCTTCATTTCCCGCTTCGGCCCGCTCAATGCCAGAGAGAACGTGAAAGCGTTCTCGGACGACCCGGACTTGCCCCTTCTGGTGTCGCTCGAGGATTTCGATCCGGAAACAAAGCGCGCCACCAAAACCGCGATTTTTGATCGGCGGACGCTGGAGCGGTATCGCCCGGTAGAGCGTGTCGAGACTGCATCCGAGGCGCTGTTGGTATCGCTCAACGAGACAGGCGAAATCAATTGGCCGCGCATGGAATCGCTTACGGGAAGGCGCGCGTCTGAGTTGCAGAACGAACTTGGATCTCTCGCCTACCGGAATCCCGAAGGCGGAGCGTGGGAAACCGCCGACCGGTACCTGAGCGGCAATGTACGGACGAAGCTCGGAGCCGCGCAGGCCGCGGCGCCGCTCGACCCGACCTACCGCCGGAACGTCGAGGCGTTGCAGGCAGTGCAGCCGAAAGACCTCGAACCAGGCGAGATCGAAGCGCGCCTCGGCTCGTCGTGGATTCCGCCGTCGGATATCCGCGACTTCGTCGCCGAAACGTTGGACGTCCCTCGCTCCGACGTCAAGATCGGTTACTCCGGCATCATCGCGACCTGGACAGTCGAGCTCGACTACCGTGCAAAGTACGTCGTGAACAACACCACTACGCACGGTACGGCCCGCTTCCGCGCGTCCGAACTGATCGAACAATCGCTGAATGGGCGGACGCCGACAGCCTACGACGAGCACGAAAATGGGAGCCGCAAGGTGAATCAGGCGGAGACCATCGCCGCCCGCGAAAAGCAGCACCAGTTGAAGGATCGTTTTCACGACTGGGTGTGGGAAGACCGCGAGCGCTCCGAACGGCTGGCCAAGGAGTACAACCTCCGCTTCAACAACCTGCGGCTGCGCGAATTCGATGGCTCGCACCTGACCCTGCCCGGAATGGTGCGCACCTCCCTGCGCGACGGTGACCTCGCGCCGCACCAGAAGGACGCCGTTTGGCGCATCCTCCAAGGCGGCAGCCCGCTGCTGGCCCACGTCGTGGGCGCCGGAAAGACATGGACCATGACCGCCGCCGCGATGGAGCTTCGCCGCCTCGACTTGGCGAAGAAGCCCATGTTTGTAGTGCCGAATCACCTGGTGGACCAGTGGGGCGCCGAGTTCCTGAAGCTCTACCCGCAGGCCCATCTTTTTGTTGCCGGCAAGGAACACTTCGAGACCGGCAATCGCCAGCAGGCGATGGCCCGCATCGCCACTGGCAACTACGACGCCGTCATCGTCTCCCACCGATCATTCGAGTTTCTGCCGGTCTCCGATGAGTACTTCAATCGGTTCGTCGAGAAGCAGGTGGCGAAACTCGACGTCGAGATCGGCTTGGCCAGGGACTCAAAGGACGACAACCGCCGCATCGTGAAGGAACTGGAAAAAGCCAAGAAACGGCTCGTCGCAAGGCTCAAGAAGCGCGCCGACCGCGAGTCGAAAGACAGAACCCTGACGTTCGAAGAGCTGGGTGTCGATCAGCTCTTCGTCGACGAGGCCGACCTTTACAAGAACCTGGGCTACGTCACCAAGATGAGTCGAATCGCTGGCCTGCCGAACTCCGACAGCAACCGCGCGTTCGACATGTTCCTGAAGATCCGCTATCTCCAGGAGCGCGGCCAGGGGCGCGGCGTCGTCTTCGCCACCGGCACGCCGATTTCGAATACGCTTGCCGAGATGTACACGATGCTGCGCTACCTCGCACCGGAGATGTTGGCCGAGCGCAACGTGGAGCATTTCGACTCGTGGGCCGCGAACTTCGCCGAATCGGTGACGTCGCTTGAACTCGCGCCGGACGGATCGGGATACCGCATGCACACGCGGTTCGCCAAGTTCATCAACCTCCCCGAACTGCTCTCCGTGTTCCACACTGTAGCTGACGTGCAAACGGCTGACATGCTCAATCTACCGCGCCCCGAGCTTGCAAACGGGAAGCCGGCGATCGCCGCGACGCCCGCCAGCCCGGAACTGAAGGAGTTCATCCGAACGCTGACGGAACGGGCCGAGCGCTTGAAGCGGGAGCGCGTGGACCCGTCGGTGGACAACATGCTGAAGATCACCGGCGAAGGCCGGAAGGCGGCGCTCGACATGCGGCTTGTCGATCCTTGCGCGGAGCCGGCAGCGGAGACCAAGATCAACCTCGCCGTTTCCCGCATCGTCAACATCTGGCAGGCGACCGATGCCGAACGCTCGACCCAGCTTGTCTTCAGCGACCTTTCCATGCCCGATCCTGACCGGTTCAACGTCTACGACGATATTCGCTCGAAGCTCGTCAAAGCAGGCATCCCCGCCGGCGAGATCGCGTTCATCCACGACGCCGAGACCGACACAGCCAAAAAGCTGCTCTTCGACGCCGTCAACGCTGGGCGCGTGCGAGTGCTACTCGGATCGACCGAGAAGATGGGCGCGGGCACCAACGTTCAGCGGCGGCTCGTGGCGCTCCATCATCTGGACGCACCGTGGCGTCCGCGCGACATCGAGCAACGCGAGGGCCGGATTCTCCGCCAGGGCAACGGGAACAAGCAGGTGCAAATCTTCCGCTACGTCACGGAAGGCTCCTTCGATGCCTACATGTGGCAGACCCTGGAAACCAAGGCCCGCTTCATCCAGCAGGTGATGCGGGGAGAAACAACGGTCCGCGCGGCGGAGGATCTGGAAGGCGGCGCGCTGACCTACGCCGAGATCAAGGCCATTGCATCCGGCAACCCTGCCGTCGTCGAGAAGATCAAGATCGACACCGAGGTCCGTAAACTGGACCAGTTGCGCGCTGTGTACGCTAATCAGCAGCGTCACATCCGCTGGCAGATTCAGGACCTGCCGCGGCAGATCACCGAAGCGAAGCAGCACCTGGCGCGCATCGAAGCCGACATTACAACCAGGAATGCGAACGATTCCGACGAGTTCACCATGAAGGTCGGCAACCGCGTCTTCTCTGGCAAAGGCGCGCGCGAGGAAGCCGCCAGGGCCCTGACCTTTGCGGTCCTGTCGTGGCGTGACGATCAGACCATCCAGCCGCGAGCCTCTTTCCGGGGCTTCGAGATACTGAGCAGGGGGAAGGCCGACGGATTCGGGCTGGTCCAACAGGACGAACGCATCCCGGACCTGTTCGTTCGCGGACAGGCGACGTACTCCGCGAATCTGAACGCCGCGAATCCGGTTGGCACGGCGCAGAGCATCGAGCACGCGCTGCGGAATCTGGACAAGCTCGCCGACGATCAGCGAAGCCGCGTCATCCGCATCGAGAAGGAACTGGCCGACTACCAGACGCAGGCGAATCGCCCGTTCGAGCATGAGGAGCGACTCAAGCAACTCCTCGCCCGCCAGGCCGAGATCAATTTTCTCTTGGACCTCGACAAAGGCGACCAACAGGGGGCGGCGCCGGCGCCGGACAAAGACAATCCGGATCTTGAACGAACAGCACCACCAACATCGCGAAGCCGCGAGGCGGTCGCGAAAATGGCGGTGGCGTACTTGCGCGCATCGGGGACCGCCATTCGAGAAATGGCCATCACCGAGCGCCCAGCGTTGCAGACAGGGCAGTTCAGCGCCAAGGTTGTCGCCAAAGACGGGGCGCACGTCGCTCTCGCGGCATCGGGAAACAGCTTTTTCGTGCTTCCGTCAGATTCTGTGGGCCGCGACGTGCAAGTGGGTGAGCGATTGTTCCTGCGCTTCAATCAGGGGCGAGCATTGATCGAAAATGGTCGCACTCGGGGGCGATGACGCCCGGTAAGCCGAGTCCGTAGATGGGGCCGAGGTGGTGCCTAAGCATCGAGGTTTATGCCGGCAGCGTCGACTCGCTAGAGCAGTCCTACGGCGCAGCTTTTGACAATCGGCCTGTCCGGGGCACTTCAGGTCCTCTGCTTGGGCGCTTTGGGTCAGGTGATCCGATCGTCGAATGGCGCAAGCCGACTTGCGGGAAGTAATCCGGCCATACTTTCCCGAACGCTGTTTCGGACCAATCTTGGCATAGGCGGCAAACCGTCGACTTGGACGCCGTGGGCGGCCTTCCACGGGGCCAATCCGCAAAGCAATTGACCAAGCTTTCAAGCTTTCGAGCTTCCCTGATGTGACATCGCCTGTGCGGTGGAGATCCACCGGACGCCATATCGCCAGGGAATTTGGCGGAGGAGTGGCAGCAAAAACGAAACACGATCGAATCCGCTGTTAGTGCGAAACATCTTTGGCCGCATCCGGACCCAGTCATTCGCGGTCTTTCGGTTGGACACCAACTGGAAACTCGGTCCCGCCCCGCGCTCATGGCAGATCTCCAATCGCCTAACCCGGCGTAGCCGGAACCAAACAGGTCCAACATCGAAAAGTTGGACCCAATTTCGGAGTCGAGCCAAATAAGATGCCGAGAGGTGGCGTGCCGGCGCCCGAATAGCCGGTTTATGCTATGGAGTGGTATGGAATCGAAAAAAAACCCGAATCCCCTGCCCGCGGGCGTCCGGAAACGGCATATCCTCGCCACGCCAACTCCGATAAATAGCACGTCATGGTCACCCGATTCGCGGCTCATCACGTGTGCGCTAGACGACGGAACCGTTGTCGCGTTCGATGCAACACAAGGGCGCGAGGAATGGATATCGAATGCGCATACCGGCCCCGTCATTTCAACGGCATGGTCACCCACCGGGGAGCGACTAGCTGCCGCTTCAATGGACGCAACGATATCGATCTTGGATGGCCATACCGGAACTTTAGTCCACACTCTTACGGGGCACACCTCTAACGTATTAAGCGTGGCGTGGTCCTCGAACGGTCAATACCTCATTTCGGGTTCGTCGGACCACACCGTTCGCGTTTGGGACGCGACTTCAGGCAACCAGAATGCTGTCCTAACAGGCCATTCAAGCCCCGTGTACAGCGTGGGGATATCTTCCGATAGCTCTGCATTCTGCTCTGGGTCGTCAGACAACGCCGCCATAGTTTGGGATGGCACATCGAACTGCATCGTCCATCGCCTTGAACACCCAGACTGGGTACTTGGTGTTGCCTTCCCGGCGCGCGGCCCCCACATCGCGACTGCATGTCTTGATGGCACCGTACGGATTTGGGATACAAGCAGTGGGCGAGAATTGAGAACGCTGGAAAACCGAGGCACCGTCATATCCGTTGCATTTTCGGCAGACGCTCGCCTCCTGGCTGCGAAGCTCTCCACCAAAGTGCGGCTGTGGCGATGTGACAGCTGGGAGCCCGTGGGTGAACTTGACGATACAAGCAGCCACAAGTACTTCGGTTATAACCGCTTCACATCTTCATCGAATGGCTCAAATGTTTTCATTACCCTTAAAGATTCAAGACATCTGTGCATCTGGGACATCGACGCGGCGCCACTCCTTTCCGCGGCCTCCTCCAAGGCTGTCCATTACGCCAACGCGAAAATAGTGTTGGTCGGTGACACCGGGGTCGGCAAGTCGGGCCTGGGTCTAGTCCTCAGTGGACAGCCGTTTGCCCCAACGGATTCCACCCATGGACGACAGGTGTGGGTTTTTGAGCAAAATGAGATTCAACTGATCGGCGACAGCAAGGAGCGACGGGAGACGTTCTTGTGGGATTTGGCTGGCCAACCGGGCTACAGACTCATTCACCAGCTGCATCTCTCCGAGGTCGCAATTGCTCTCGTTGTATTCGACGCGCGAAGCGAAGTGGATCCGTTCGCGGGGGTCCGTCACTGGGACAAGGCGCTCCGCCAAGCTCAGCGAGTATTAGGTGGCGGCGGCGTACCCGCCAGGACCTTCCTGGTTGCGGCGAGAGTTGATCGGGGTGCCCTCGCTGTCAGCCACGGGCGCATACAAAAGGCAGTAGATGACATGGGTTTCAATGGATTCTACGAGACGAGTGCTAGGGAAGGCTGGGGGATTCCCGAACTTCGCGCGGCGATATCATCCGCAATTGATTGGGACCTTTTGCCTAAAGTAAGTTCGACAGAGTTTTTTGAAAGCATCAAGTCTTTTATCCTCGGAGAGAAAGCCATCGGACGCATTCTGTCGACAAAGTCGGATCTTTACCGGTCTTTCTTAAACACTGACAAAGTCAATCAACGATCCGACTCAAAACTTCAATTCGAGATATGTCTGGGACGGGTTGAATCGCGAGGCCTCATACGTCGGATGAGCTTTGGTGACTTAACGCTCCTTCAACCTGAACTTCTCGACGCATACGCCTCGGCGTTGGTCAATGCTGCGAAAGAAGAACCGGATGGCCTGGGTTCAATCTTAGAGGATGACGCCTTCGAAGGCCGTTTTCGAATGTCCCAATCTGAGCGTGTTCAGGAGCGGGACACCGAGAAGCTGCTCCTGATCGCTACCGTTGAAGAGCTTTTACGCCGGGATATTGTAATAAGAGAAGCTGTTGAAGATGGCGTTTACCTGGTGTTTCCGTCTCAGTTGACACGCGAGGGTATCGGCCTAGCTGATCCGGAGGGCAAGGAGGTTACATTCCATTTTTCGGGAGCCATCGTTAGTATTTATGCCACGCTCGCAGTACGTCTGACACATAGCGGCATTTTTGTCAAAAAAGATCTATGGCGTCACGCAGCAACATATCGGGACAAGAGTGGTGGATTGTGTGGACTTATCCTTGCTGAGGGAGACGAGGGTGAGGGCCGATTGACGATATTTTATGATAATCGAGCAAGCCGCGAAACGCGGTTTCAGTTTGAGACGTACGTTCAGACGCATTTGGAGCGTCGCGCAGCCTTGGGCTCCGTGCGAAGGATCCAGCTGTTCTCATGTGACAAATGTATGACCCCCGTCACTGGCGTCCAAGTCCAGCGGCGGAGAGATCGCGGCTTTGACTTCCTCAACTGCAACGTGTGTGGGGCATCTGTGTCATTGTGCGAGAGTGTACCTAGCGCAATGCTGAACTCAACCCCTGGGATCGTGCAAGCGATCGATCGTGCGGTAGACAGCCAAAAGAGTCGGGACACAGCTGAAACTATGCTCAAGGGAAAGATGGAACTCGGGGAGTTCGATGTGTTCATCTGTTACAACAGCCAAGACCGGGATGCTGTTACCAGAATTGCAAACGCTCTTAAGCGGCGGGGCGTTTTACCGTGGATGGATAGGTGGCAACTGAGGCCTGGAATACCGTGGCAGCGGGTGCTCGAGGAACAAATCGAAAAGGTCAAGGCCGCGGCGGTGTTCGTGGGGCCGTCCGGAGTCGGGCCGTGGCAGAGTGAAGAGATCGACGCATTCTTGAGGGAGTGTGTCAGACGCCACTGTCCGGTCATTCCCGTGCTCCTCGAAAACGCCGTCGAAAACCGCCTACCTCCGTTGCCAGTGTTTTTGCGAGGTCGTACCTGGGTCGACTTCCGTGTGAAGCAGCCAAATCCGTTGCGGAATCTCCTGTGGGGCATCGAAGGATCGTCGGCCAAGAAGAAAGGTTGAGACCGGCCCGGCTGCTCCGGCATTTCCCAACTCGCCTCGTAGAAGCGTTGAAGCGCTAGCCGTGGCTGGTCTGAGGGAGGACGCTCGTTTCACATGTCATTGATTTCCGGTCGGACTAGATAAGTCTTCTTAAACGCCAGATCCTTATCGGAAGTGGCCCGGCGGAGAATTCCGGAATGGTCGCCGCGGCCGAACGCCGGGTCACTTTCGATAGAGCCGTTTGAAGGAAGCCGCCCTGGATAGCAGGGCGTTTGCTTGTTGGGTATTCAATCGAATTCGTCTTACGAAACGAGGCAACGTTGCTACGGTGTGGGTAATCGGTCGCCTCGCAGTTGCCCTCCCAGTCGGAAGTGCCCTGACCGTCACCTGATGCCCACCGAGCGTCTTCGCCCGTCTTGAGTGCCTTTCTGTTGGTTCTTCACGCCGCTGTCTCATTTGTCTCCTCCCACGCCCTACCTACTGTGAGCGCCACATGCCGCGTTGCAACGCGGTTTGTGGCGCTCACAGAAGGTGAGGGAATATGCAACAGCGCAAGACGCAGAAGCGGCAGCCGGAGTTTGACGATTTCGGAGCCGAGCCGCTGACCGATTCGGGCTTCGAAGACGAACTGCCGGAATCGGAATTCGAGACTGAAACGGCGAGCGAGCCGGGCGAGGAGGAACGCCAATGAGTTCGCCCGCCCAATCGAAAGCCCAACAGAATCGCGACTTTCGCCAGGAAGTCACGGATTCGATCGTTCGGATGCTCGAACAAGGCGTCGCCCCTTGGCAGAAGCCGTGGGAAGGTGCGGGGATTCCACAGAACCCAACTACCGGCCGAGCCTATCGCGGCGGCAATGCGCTCCTCCTGATGGCCACGGCCATCCGCCGCGAATTCGACGACCCGCGTTGGTTGACGTACCGGCAGGCCGCTGCGCAAGGCTGGCAGGTCCGCCAAGGCGAGAAAGGCACCCAGATCGAATTCTGGCAAGCCAAGGCGCCGGCGGAGCGCACCGGCGATCGAAACAACGACGCCCGCGACAAGGACCAGCCTCGGTTGGTTCGGCGCGTCTACACCGTTTTCAACGCGAAGCAGATCGACGGCATTCCCGCCTACGCGCCGCGTCAACACAGCGCGTTCGAAACCGCTCAGGCCGGTGAACGCATCTTGGCAAACTCGGGAGCAACTATTGTTCACGACCAGGCGGACCAGGCGTTCTATCGGCCCGGTACGGACAGCATTCACCTGCCGCCGAGGAATGCGTTCAAAGACGCGCCGGGCTATTACGGGACGGCGCTTCGCGAGCTGGCCCACTGGACCGGTCACCAAAGCCGTCTCAACCGTCCCACGCTCACGGATTCCTATCGGTTCGGCGACGTCAACTACGCCCGCGAGGAGCTGCGTGCCGAACTGGCCAGCGTTTTTCTGGCGGCGGAGCGCGGCATTCCACACGATCCGGCCAGCCACGCCGCTTATGTTGGGTCGTGGATCACGGCGCTGCGCGAGGACAAGAACGAGATCTTTCGCGCGGCCCATGACGCGTCGGCCGCAACCGATTACTTGCTCACGCTCGAACGCGAGAAGACCAGGGCGGAAGCTCTTGAGACCGCTCCGGACTCGATCGAGGCTGAGCAGCAGGGGACGGAACTCGACGACGAAACGCGACAGTTGAAAGAAGACGAACAGGCGGTCGCGCCGGGCGCGGAGCGGGAGTCCACCCGCGAGACGGTTCGCTACGAACCCGACAGCGAAACCGTGTTGGTGCACGGCAAGGAGCCCGGCGCCGATCGGCGCGCGCCGGTTGGAGTCGTGCCGAGCAGCGCCGCCGTCCCCAGCCGCGACGATCTTCAAAAGTCGTTCGCGGCCGCGAAGGCACTCGCAGCGCAGGCGCTCGGGGAAAACGCCAAAACACGGACTGCGCTCACAGCGAGCGGCAATTACCGAGGCGAGATCATCGGCGAGACAGACCTTCACGTGGTTCAACGGCTTTCGCCCGTATCGGCTGTCGCGCACATGAAGCACCTGCTGCAGCCGCAGCCGGGTGTTGGCGAGAACGTCGTCGTCGCGTACTCGAACCAGAAGAGCACCGTGCGCGACGCTCACCAGCGAGCCAAAGGCCGCGGCGTGGGCCGTTGAGGAGACCCGTCGGAGACCAACCATGCCAACTTACTCCGTCTATGAATTCACCTGCATCTGCGGCCGGAACTTCCAGACCGACGACGCTTCCGAAATCCGTTGCCCCGACTGCGGCCGGGCGCTGGTCCTCGAATGGCGCCCGACTCATCCCGGCGGCATCTGCGCCGCACACATCGAGGAGGCACGGCCATGAACGCTCCTCAGCCGAACCTCTATCGAACGCCGAGCAAGCCCGGCTTCATGGGCTCCTACAACTGGGTTGCGAGCACCTTGGGGTTGATCGTCCTCGTCCTCTTCAGCTCGCTCGCGACTCAGTACATCGCGTCGCGCTTTCAATACCAGCCCGCACTTGGCAGCCCGCTGCTGCGCACGCCCACCTACGCCGTCTATCAGCCGTTCCACTGGGCCATCTGGGGCTGGCGATACTGCACCTCGAAAGACCCGCGCATTCGCCAGCCGCTGTTCGAGGGCGAAATGATCGTGTTCGGCGGCGCGATCCTCTCGGTGGCGCTCTTCTTCGTCGCCGCCGGCCGGCGCGCCCGGCGGCTTTCCAAAAACGCCGAGGACCTTCACGGATCAGCGCGATGGGCTACCGAGGAGGACATTCGCGCGACCGGGTTGCTCGACACCGACCGCGGAGTCTACGTCGGCGGTTGGTATGACGAACCCGCGCGACGCCTGCACTACCTCCGGCACAACGGACCGGAACACGTGCTCGCCTTCGCCCCGACGCGCAGCGGCAAAGGCGTCGGCCTCGTCATTCCGACGCTCCTCGCATGGGAAGAGAGCGCTGTAGTTTACGACATCAAAGGTGAGAACTGGGCCAAGACCGCTGGCTTTCGTAGCGAGCGCGGCCACCTCTCTTTCAAATTCTCGCCGGTCGAGGAGGGCGGTTCGTCGCGCTTCAATCCCCTTGCCGAAATTCGTCTGAACACCAATCGCGATGTTGCCGACGCGCAGAACGTCGCCAACATGATCGTGCGCACCGGCGAAGACAGTCCGCAGGAGCGGTACTGGCAAGATGCGGCCGTTTCCATCACGACTGGCATGATTCTTCACGCCTGCTACGCTGCCGCCGCCGAGGGCCGCGTCGCATGTCTGTCCGATTTGGCGAATGCGTTCACGCGACCAGGGTGCAGCTTCCGCGAGACCCTCGAAGGCGAACTCCTCAATTACCCGCACGACCCCGAACACAAGCACAAATGGCGGATGCCCACTGGCGAACTCACGGCCACGCATCCAACCGTACGCGAAAAAGTTCAGGAAATGTTGGACAAGGAGGAGCGCGATTTCGGCGGCGTGCTGTCGACCGCCAAGACCGCGCTCACCCTTTACAGCGATCCGGTCGTGGCCAGCAACACCTCGGCCAGCGATTTCACCATTGCCGACCTGGTGAACCGCGATGAACCCGTGTCGCTTTACCTGGTCGTGCCGCCATCGGACAAGATCCGCCTACGCCCGCTGATCCGTCTCATGTTCACCATGGTAGTGAACCGCCTGACGGAGCGCATGGCGTTTGAAGGCGCCGAACAGAAGCGCAACAAGCACCGCCTGTTGCTGCTGATCGACGAATTTCCCAGCCTCAACCGAATGGAAGTCTTCGCCGACGCGCTCTCCTACATGGCCGGCTACGGCCTCAAGGCGTACCTCATCACACAGGACATCCGCCAGATTGTGGATGCCTATGGCCAAAACGAGAGCATCGTTTCCAACTGCCACATCCGGATCGCGTTCGCGCCGAACCAGTACGAGACGGCCGAGCTGCTGTCCAAGATGACCGGCACCAAGACGGTTCAGAAAGCCAGCTACAACTTCTCCGGCTCGCGCTTCTCTCCGGTTATGGGCCACCTGAACGCCAGCGTGGACCACATCGAGCGACCGCTAATGACGCCGGACGAAATCATGCGCATCAGGCCGCCGCGCAAAGAGCGCGACGGCGATTCGGAGAAGATTGTTGATCCCGGACTGATGCTGATCTTCGTTGCGGGCCACTTCCCGATCCTCGGCACGCAGATGCTCTACTTCGCTGATCCAACGCTTGCGAAACGCGCCGAGACCGCGCCGCCAGCGAAGTTCGTAGCGATCGAAGCAGGCAAGGTCGCGGAGCAGCGGCCGCCGGACCGGACGCCGCACGTCATCAGCAAGCCTGAGGTTGTCACGCCGGAGGATTCCCAACGGCAGCTTTACGAACGGGCCTACTTGCGGGACCCACAACACCGGGAGGAGGCGTGAAATGCAGAAGAATCGAATCGAGCTGGCCGGTTACTTGGCGGCGAAACCGGAGCTGCGCTATCTGCCGTCCGGCACAAAGGTCGCCAACGCCCGAATCGGTGAGAGCTACCGCTACCGGGACCAAGAAGGCCAGGCGCAGTCTCACACGAATTGGCACAGCCTGTCATTCTACGACGACCTTGCGGATGTGGCCCTGACGTACGAGCAGGGCGAGAACCTGTTCGTTGAGGGCACGCTGCAGCAGCGCAAATTCACGCCGAAGGACGGCAGCACGCGTACTGCCTGGGAAGTGGTCGTGCGGAGTTGCCACCTGGTTGAATCGCCCCGTATTGAACGGCCTATGGCAGTCGGCGCACCATCCGCGGCAGACAAGGTGCCGCCAGAGACGGTGGAACCCCAGGAACGCGAGGCGCGCGATGCAACTTGGCCGGTATAGTTGGTCAACGCTGGGGCGCGCGGCGGTGCTCTCGGCGCTGGTGATCGGCATCCTATTCTGGGGAGCGAGCATCCAGGGCATTCGCGTCAACGCTTCTCCCTCCATGCCAGTTGGCTTGTACCAGGTGACGTCCAGTCCCGACGCCACGCTTGTCGAGTTCTGCCCCGTCGAACCCTTCGCCTCGATAGCGAACGCCCGCGGATACCGCCAAGCAGGCAACTGCCCAGATGGTGGCTCGCCGCTGATGAAGCCCGTTGTGGCACGGGCGGGTGATTCGGTGCAGCTTTCTGAGAAAGGGGTGGTGGTGAACGGGACGGCCATCTTGAACTCGGCGCCGCTTCTCGAGGACACGGCTGGCCGGCCGCTCACGTCGTGGCCATTCGGGGTGTATACCGTTTTGCCGGGCACAATGTGGGTGGTGTCCGATTACCATCCGCGCAGCTTTGACAGCCGCTATTTCGGGCCGGTCTCAGTGGCGCTCATCAGAAACCGATTGCGACCGTTGCTCGTGCTGCGATGATTCCTCCGAACAATGACCTCGGCCTCACCGCCCATTTCCGAAGCATAATCAAGAGCATGAATCAGGATATTGCGCCTTCCTCGGAGCAACCTTGGTCGGGTTGGCTTGCAAGATACAACGCCGCAGTCGAGCACGTGCACGGGGCGATCCCCTACCAGGAAGCCAGGTCCATGACGACGATTGCAACCTCGCTAGCCGGCCCGGTGGCTGCTGTCCTGTCGGTGGCAAGAGATGGTAGCCTAGTCTGTTAGCCGAGTCCGCAGCACGCCGTTCGTGCTCGGAGGTTCCACCAAATTGCCATGGCGCGAGCAGACCTCCTCATTTCGCTGGTGAAGGCGGGCGCGACCGGCGATCAAGGTCTCTTCCGAAGGACTGTTGAGGCGATGGTCGCTGAGGAGCGCGCGAAGCACCATGGTGTCCTCGCGGACCAGCTTGAGGAGCAGATGAATCGAAACGGAGCCTTAGCGAGGACGGACGTCGTACCCACACGGCAGCAAATGGGACCCGATTTGATCCACGAGGTAAGCCCACGGCGAACGCTGGCGGATCTAATTCTCAATACCACCGTCCGCGCCGCAATCGATGAACTCGTCCAGGAGCATCACCGCGCGGACCTCCTTCGCTCGTACAATCTGCATCCCCGCAACCGTCTCCTTCTCACGGGCAATCCTGGCAACGGAAAGACCTCGCTCGCCGAAGCCCTCGCAAGCGCATTGATGGTGCCTCTCGTTGTGGTCCGGTATGACGGGCTCATCACAAGTTATCTGGGCGAAACAGCCTTGCGCTTGCGGCGTCTCTTTGATCTCGCCCACACGCGCAGGTGCGTACTGTTCTTCGACGAGTTCGACACGATTGGTAAAGAGCGGGGCGACATCCATGAAACCGGGGAAATCAAGCGTGTTGTGAGCTCACTGCTCCTTCAGATCGACGATCTCCCTTCGCATGTGGTCGTCGTATGCGCAACGAACCACCCCGAACTACTGGACAGGGCCGTCTGGCGAAGGTTCCAACTCATGCTTGAGCTTGAACCACCCACTAGGGAACGAATCGCAGAGTATTTCGCAATCTATACGCAGCGGCTTCAGTTCTCATTTGGGTTCACGCCCAGAACCCTCGCGGACAAGTTAGTTGGCGCGAGTTACTCTGACCTCGAACAGTTCGTGGCTGATATCGCGAGAGCGTACGTGCTCGCTCTCCCCGAGGCGGATGGGAAAGCTATAACCAGCCGCAAGCTACTCGAGTGGAAACAGCGACCCGCAGCACAAAGGAGAAAGGCAACACAGCAAAAACCTTCCCCGCCAAATGCCTGACCTCCCATTTCTTTTCTTTCCGCCCCCGACAATCACAACGCGGCGCAAGCTTCCGCCCGGAAGACAAGCGTTCCGAAAACCCACGCCGGCCCAGCAGCGCGATCGGCTACAGAATAAGTTCGACACCATCGCGCAGAGTTTTCAAGCTCTCCAGACGACGGTTGCCGGCATCGAACCAGAACAAGTCATCGTACTCGAATCATTGACAGCGTCGGTTGCAGAGGTTGCAAGAGCAGCAGCAAGAATCCCAGGCCTTGAGTGGCTCGCCGAGAGGGATCTTGACGACGTTGATGCGGAATTCGGCTTCGAGAACGAAAAAGTGCCGGAAGCACAAGTGCCCCGAAGGCTCTACGCCCTCATGAGCACCCAGAATGGGATGGAGCAACTCATCGCACTCTGGAACACCTGGACCCTGGCTCCAACCCAACGTGCAAAGACCGGCTTCGGTCCATTCAAACAACTCTTCGGTCTTCTGCGTGACATCCGCCGGTGGAGCCCCGAAGACCGCATCGCGCAAACAGGCATCCTCAAGATCTGGCAGGAAGCTGTCGAAATCGGCGCCATGACCAGCTTTGAGATTGAGTTCTGGTTCCGCGCCGAGACCACAAAGCGGCAGCAGGCATACGCTGAGGCCGAGCGCCTAGTGCAAGACTTGGGCGGCCAGTGTCTTGACCATGCCAGCATTCCCGAAATCCTTTACCACGCAGCTCTCGTCGAAATTCCGGGGACCGTGGTTCCGCAATTTCTGGCCGGCATCGCAACAGGAAACTACCCCCCACTCCTCCGTAGCCAGGGAGTGATGTTCTTCCGCGCCAGGGCACAATCTGCCTTCGGTCTTCGCGCCCTGGAACCAATAACCTTCGACCTTGAAGAGCGGCTACAGGAACAGCCCGCTGCGGACGGAGGTCCAATCGTCGCTGTGTTGGACGGCCTCCCCGTCGAGAATCACACCTCGCTGGCCGGTCGGATAGTCGTCGACGATCCCGACAATTACGGAGCAAGCTATCAAGCAACACAGCAGCAGCACGGAACAGCGATGGCGTCGTTGGTCATTCACGGCGATCTGCACGACAACGGTGCCGCGCTCCGACAGCGTGTCTACCTTCGTCCCATATTCCTTCCCGATCCGTTCCAAGGCACTAGAGAAATCACCCCACCGAACCGTTTGCTTGTCGACTTAATTCATTTGGCAGTGCGACGGCTCTTCGAAGCGGATGGTGAGCAACCTGCGGCTGCATCGACGGTGCGTATCATCAATCTCTCGTTGGGCGATCCGGACCAACCGTTCGACCGAGAAATGACCGCCCTTGGGCGTCTTCTGGACTGGCTCTCCTGGCAATACAACGTGCTCATAATCGTGAGCATCGGTAATCGGGATTTGCCCATAACCCTTGACGGGAACTGGCAACAACTGGCCGACGACGACCTCGTGTCCACCGTTCTGCGTGCCATGCAGCGCGATCAATATCAGCGGCGCCCGCTGTCGCCGGCTGAAGCAATCAACTGCCTCTCTGTCGGAGCAATACACGCCGACGCGTGCCCGAACTACGATCCAGGCCCCAGGGTAGACCTCTTGTGTGGACGACGGCTCCCCAGCCCGCTCAACACCATTTCCAACGGTTTCCATCGCTCCACAAAACCAGAAATCCTGCTACCCGGCGGAAGACTGCTGTTTCGCCAGAATCCGAACGGCGGCAACACCGCTGTGTTTTCCTCGGTGGACAGCGCGCTTCCGCCGGGTATCCTGACGGCCACGCCCGGACTGGCCCCGATGGAGTTGAACCGCGTTCGGTACAGTTGCGGCACCAGCAATGCTGCCGCACTAGCAAGCCGGTGTGCCGCACTCGCCCATGAAAGGCTCGCGGCCCTGGCACTCCCGGAGGATTGCGAACAACTAGACGACGAATACTACGCGGTCTTGCTCAAAGCTCTTGTCGTTCATGGCGCGTCGTGGGACAGCGCAGCCGCCACACTCGCCACCGCGTTCCCCGATCTTGCAGACGACTGGCACAAACTCACGAGGCTAGAGCAACAATTCCTCGGGTACGGCGAAGTCGATATGAGCAGGTGTCTGTCCTCGACAGAACAGCGCGCAACGCTTCTTGGCTGGGGACGAATTTCGGACAGCGAAGGGCACAAGTTTGAGCTCCCGTTGCCACCATCGCTCGCGGCCAGCAAGGAACTGAGGCGGCTCACGGCGACACTGGCCTGGCTGACGCCCACCAATCAGAGGCACCGAAACTATCGCTCCGCGCAGCTCTGGATTGACGTGCCCGATAACACCTTCGTCACGGAGCGGTGTGGATTAGATGCCCCTTCGGCCCGGCGCGGGACCGTAGAGCATCGCATATTCCAGGGAACAAACGCAATGCCATTTCTTGACGGAGATCGCCTTCAGTTCCTTGTCAGTTGCCGGGAAGACGCAGGCAAGTTAGACACCGCAGTCGCTTACGCCATCGCCATCACACTTGAAGTTGGAACCAATGTTGCGATCGACATCTATCAAGAAATCAGCGCCCGCATTCGCCCAGTGGTAGAGGTTGAAGCGACGCCATAGTTGAGCTATCGATTTACAGGACTGCCGCGAAGGTGCGGAGTCCGGCGTTCGCCGGGTCGTCCACAGTGACAACCGCCTTCCCCAATGCCAGAAGTTCTTCGCAGAGTGCGAGCGTCCGGCTGCCAGGGGCGGCGTGCGCGACGAAGATGCGGTCGGAGAGGGCGCCGACGAGACGGTTTCGGGCGTCGGCAAGGGCGGCCGTGATCCGTTTGTGCTTTGGTTCGAAGGGCGACAGGATCAGCAGACGGCCGGCAGCAAAGGCGGGCTGAAGTTCGGTCTTGAGGTGCATGCCGACGATGCTGCGAGCCGGGACCCAAATCACCGGTTGCCGACCGCGCAGCAAAATACCCAGGCACTCCCACTCCATCGGAGAGTGGAATCCACCGATCAGTGTGCGGCCCTCGTCACGCATGGCCGCGATGGCGTCGAAGGCCTTCAGGATCACCCCGCCCGGACATTGGGACGAACAGAAGAACCCCGTCTTGTCGCCTTTCAGAATGTCCGTGGGGCCGGCTACCCAGACTTTCGCAGGCGCTGCATGCCCGACCAGTTGACTTAGGGAACTGGGCTGGCCCGTGTCAAGGCGGCCGATAGTCGTGATCTGGGTGTCCAGGACCACGGCAACCTTCACTCCTCATCGGCATCCACACCCAGCCGGTACTTGATGTCGTAATTGACGATGAAATCGAGTTCTTCGTCGCTGAACCCGTAGTGGCGCGCAAGGACGCCATCGATTTTATCGATGATCGGCTTGCACGTCGCGTAACTGAATGTCTGGATGCGCAGGCCACTCTTTGTCATCGTCGTACTCGTAGACCGAAGCGCATCCAGGTATTGGCGTCCTAGTTTGGCCAACTCCGTCCGCATCTCGTTTGGCAAGCCATCGACGTCAAGGGGAAACGCCAAAAGATCACGACGGTTCAGGTTGCGGCAATCTGAGAGTACATTCCAGAACCAAAAGAACGTCGATGAAGTAAGTCCGGCGATTGTGGCCTGTGCCGCAGCGGGAGTCCTCAGCAGAATGGACTTGAGCTCCGACGGCGGCACCTTTCTCCCCAATTTTATCTCAGTGATTTCGGGCACAAAATCGAGGAACGCCAGAAAATACCCAAATTTCCGAGTGTAGTATACCGGCGATCCGCCAGAGGATACTAGAGAGACCTCGAGGACCTTGCGCTTGGATGTCATCTTCTCGAAGGCACAGCACTCTACCGGCGTAGCGAGCTTCTCGAGCGACGCCGGGAAAATTTTCCGGACTCGATCACGCTGAACATAGACGATCCGGCTGCCCATCAGTCGATCCCGTTCTTCCTTGAACCATCTGAGGTATCCGCCAGTACTGAAGCGCGCCGGACCCGGCCACCTGTGCCCCACCACAATCGTCAAACGCTTTTGAGCACCCGTGAAAAGCTGCGACGGTCGATTGGCAAATGAAACAGCCCAGCATTGGTCGAGGCTGGCGATAAGAAGGTCCTGGAGCGACTTGAAGCCATCAGTGCCAAATATTGAGATCGGCACAATCAGGCCAAGTCGCGACCCCTCGGAAGCGATCTTCAGCGCTCGCTCGAATACGTACCCGTAGAGGTCGCCGCAGGCGGCTGTCTGCAGGTTCTTGAGTGGGGAGCCCGGCCTCAATGCGACTTCTTCAACATAAGGAGGATTCCCGATGATGACGTCGAATCCTCCGCGCGCTAGCACACCGTGAAACTCGCAAAACCAGTGGAGCGGTTTGTGCGCTTTACTCCAACCGCTTACTTCTTGTTTCGTTGCGCCATTCTGCGCAGATAGGTAGTCGTCGAGTTCTCCGTTGAGTTCCGCAAATCGACGTCGTAATTCGGCCTTATGTTCGGTGGTGACAGCGCCGTTCAGTTTCGTTTGTTGCTGCCTGAACATCGCCAACGCACTGTCCAGTTGCAGAGCTTTGTCCTCGATACGTTCCATTGCGCTCTCGAAGTCCAGCTTGCTGCCGACAGCCTTCTCTACGTCCTCGTACCGGGCATAGCCGACCAGCGTGTTTCCAGACCGGATGTTGAAATCGATATCAGGGAGCGGCTCGATACGATCCTGCGAGTCGACCTGGGCAACCAGCTTTAAGAAGAGTCGCAGCTTGCAGATCTCAACTGCCTCCTCCATGATGTCGACTCCGTAAAGGTTATTGATGATAACGGACTTGAGAATAAAGTAGTCCTGCTTTGGATGTTGGCGAGACTCCGCCAGGATCTGCTTAAAGTCCTCGAACTTATTAGGGTGGTGGGCCGCGCCGGGGGCGTCAAGTTCGTCGACGAACATTTGCATTCGCTGAAGGCAAGCTTCGTACAGGGGTTTAAGGATATTGAGGGCGGCGAACAGGAACGCGCCCGAGCCACAGGTCGGGTCGAGTACCGCGACCTGGGAAATCGCCTTGTAGAGAGCGCGGAGCAACTCAGGTCCTTCACAGTACTGAATCACATCCTGTGCGAACTGCCTAACATCCAAGTTAAGTGTAACGAGGGTATTGACTTCGTGTACTTCGCCATTGATGAGTTGCGTCCGAATTTCCTGATACCGCCGTCGCCGGTCTACAATTTCTCTCCATGTCTCGGTCGGTTCGCCATCGACCGAGGAAGCGGAGCATTCCGGCTGCGCAAGCTTGTTCCAATCCGAACGTCTCTTGACGTCTGCCACTCCCGCGCTCACTTCTTTCGGCAACGGCAGGTTGGCCCCGCACTTAAGGGAATCGTAGATGTAGCGGTCCGGGTCATCCCGCAGCAGGCGCCATACTCCGCTGGATGTGTCAAAAGCAACCGCGCAGTCCTTTCGCGCGACATCGAGCAGGAATGGGACTATCGTATTTTTCGAGATGTACTCTGTTACATCTTCTCTTGTATAGTACGCGCCCATTGCTTCGCGGTCATTGATATACTTCTCGAAGATGTAGCCGAGCACGTCGGGATTGATCTCACGGTCGTCGCGGTTCTCCCGCTCGTCCAGGTGCCAGTCGTACTCCCTGAAAAAACTAAATAGATGGTCGAAGGCGATGTCAGCAATCGCAATCTTCTTCCCGTGCAGCTCTTCAATTTGGTGCCGCTGGAAGAGCCCGCCGTTTAGGTACGGCACGGTGCCCAGTAGCTTGTTCACCGCCGCGGAGCGTTCTTCCTTCTTTCGCGCGAACCCCTCGAAGAAAAGCGGGCATAGGAAATCACGATAGTAACCGTCTTTCTTCCGGTCGCGGCTCTCCTTCAGCTTGTTGCGGAGATAATCCTGGTCGCCGTTCAGAAAGCTCTTCGCCTGAATGAAGTAGAGAAACATGAGGCGATTGATCATCACGGAGGCGTACCACGCCTCCATTTGCTTATCCGGTATGCCATCGACGAATTTCAGGAAGCGGTCATGTTCAGCCTTGAACCGCTCGTAGAATTTCTTCGTAACCTTCTCAACATCAAAGCCGGCACGCATGCGGCCCAAGATGTCGGCTAGGCCGGTCTGCTCCTCTTCCTCAAGGGTCACGACCAGGTGTTCCAGTTTCTGGAGCAGCAACTCGCCGGGCTGACCTACGTAATACATGTAGGCGCGGATTGCATTTGGCTTGCCGGATTCGCGGCGCACCCATTGCCAGACCTGGCGGCCGTGCGCCTGGTCCGTGAAGACGATCAGATGTTCGAAGTGGTCCTTCGCAATCAGCTTGTCGAGCTTGGCGCGAGTCGAGTAGTCCGGAATCGAATCGGAAACCAAAGCGACAACGCCGCGCTTCTCTGAGACCGCCTGAAATCGGTACGCCCGGCTATCGACCACCTTTTCGAGGGAACCCGCATGCTTGTCCCACCCAAGCTGATCGAGGAATAGGCTCCGGAAATCGAACGACTTCAGGTACTGCCGCGCCCGTTCACGATCAATTGCCACTGGACTCGCCTCCGATCAGCCCCAGAGAACAGATGATCTGGGTTCCGGATTCCTCGTCGCCGTCCTCATGGATGACGCTGAGCCTGGCTTCCTCACGCAACGTCATCGCGAGCCGAACAATCGTCTCGTCGTCGGCACCGGTTTTCATCTGGCGGTTCAGGATCTCTGCGGCCGACTCGCGCAACGGGTATTTGTAAACATCCTCCATGGTCCGCTGAAGCTGCTGCGAGTCGAAGAGCGTGCCCCTAACCTGGTCGGCGTAACGTTTGAGCCGCTCATAGGTTCTGAAGCGCGCACCCGATGGACGTCCAAGCCCGCCGCCAATGGTCTTTTCTTCCTCGGCCAAATCCTTGACTGCCTTCTCCACCAGGTCGTGATGGTTCTGGAGGCGGGAAACCGCGGGTGTGCCCGGTTCGCATTCGGCGGCCTTGAGGATGCGGTACTGCGAATCGGTCACGCGCGCTCCATCACCATCTACCCACGCGAGTGCGTCCGCGCCAGTGGGCGTCTTGAGATAGACGAGTACGCCTGGGCGCCCATCCTCCTCCGGCCGCCGTTGCCGGGATGAGTAGACGACGTTCGGCATGTCCGGGATCGACTTCTTCAGGGTTGGATCAGTGTCGATGGCGTTCTTCCATATCTGGTACGCATAAGAAGCCAGGTCGATTTCGGAGTCCTCTTCGCCGTCGAGGAGGCCGGATTTCTCGTGGTAGAGGTCGGTGACTGCCTTGTTGTTCTTGTCGTCGTCAAAGAAGGCTTCGTCCGTACCAACGACCTCGGCGTTCTGCCGCAGCCGATTCAGAACCTTCGCACGCAGGCGAATGATCCGCTCGACGCCGTCAGCGGGAAGGAAGCTGTAGCAGAGAATCCGGTCGGACTTCTGTCCAATCCGGTCGACACGGCCAGCGCGCTGGATTAGGCGAATGATGGCCCACGGCAGATCGTAATTGACGACGACGAAGCAATCCTGAAGGTTCTGGCCTTCGCTCAGGACATCCGTGGCGACCATCACTCTCAGCTCCGGCGCCTTCTGGACGAGTTCCTGCTTCTTATTGCTGACCGGGCTGAATCGCCAGGCGAGATCTGTCACGTCGGGCGAATCGCCGGTTGCGGCTGCGATGGCCTGCACGCCGGCGTTCTTGAGCTGCTGGCCAAGGAACTCGACGGTGTCCCCGAACTGGCTGAAAATCAGAACCTTGTCGTGCATGTGCTTCTCCGCCACCAGCTTGATCAGAGCCTTGAGTTTCGTATCTTTCTTCGGGTCCCACTGGTCGCATCGATCGAAGATCTTCAGTAGATCGCGCGAATCCCGCACCAGGCTGTCGCCCAGTTCCTTTTTGAAGAAGAGTGTCCGGATCCAGCCAAAACGTGAGCGATGGGACTCCGCGTAAAGCTTGTAGATTTCGGCGGCTCGCGCCCGAAAGTCTTTCTCGGATCGAAGAGGGCCACTTGGAGTGCCGTCTCCATCGAACATCCCATCCTCGTCAGAATCGTTGGCGCGGGTGTCGAGGATATCGGCGTCCTGGGTGCCGATCGGCAATTCCAGCTTGTTGTCTACGGCGTGAAGGTAGATGAAATTACGCAGGATATGACGCTCTACCGAGAGGAGGAAACAATGGCCGCTGCTCTCCAGACGCTTGAACAGGTTCGTCCGGCAAAAACCCATCAAGCGGCCGCCTGCCACGGAAAGATTAGCGAGCACCTCATCCTCGTCCGAGGTGGGCGTCGCTTTGGCCTTCTCCATGACGAAGTTACCAAGACCATAGCGCGGCAGGTCCAGATGGTTGATGAGATCTACGACGTCTGGGCCATAGAGCTTTGCGTACAGGTCGGTTGGATCAGAGTCATCAACTTTGAACGGCACCTTCTTGGGTAAGCGGTCCGGAAAATAGGAGCGCGTACCGTCGGAAAACCTCAGATACTTGCGACCGTTCGCTGGGTCTGTCTCGGCGTAATTCTCCTTGATGAAACCGCGCGTTCGCCGAACCATATACAGCCGCATCAGTTCGCGCCAATCGTCGGGGTACGGACTGTGTTCAAAGGCAGCAAGAGTTCGAACACCGCACTGGTGCTGGCGAACGAATTCGATTTCGCCCATCTCCTGCAGGAGCCGCTGCGGCCCGACGCCGAGGTCCTGGTCTGCGGGCACGAAGAGCCGAAGCTGGCTCGCGAGGTCCAGATAGTCCTTGTTGTACGGCGTGGCCGACAGCAGGACGCACTTACTATCGTTCTTTTGGAGATAGTCCGCAATGACTTTGTAAGTTTTGCCCTCTCGATTGCGGAGGTTGTGACTCTCGTCGAGGATAACCAACCGATATCTGCGCAGTTCCGGAAGTTTGCCGATCACCTTCGAATACGAGAGCACCTTGCAGGAAGGCACGCGGTACTCATAACAATAGTCCTCCCACATCGGCACGATGTTAAGCGGGCACAAAACCAGCGTTTCCAGGAGCAAATCGTCGGCTAAAATCCGGGCGAGCGCGGTTGCCATTAGGGTCTTCCCCAGGCCGACCACGTCGCCGAGGAGCACGCCACCCCGCTTGTGGACATGATGGGCTGCGATCTTCACTGCCGCGATTTGGAAGTCGAAAAGCTTGTCGCCGAGATCCTTGGGAATGCGGTGCTGGATGATGCCTTCCCGCGCCTCTCGCGAGAGGTGGTACGCCATCTTCACGTAGATGTGGTGGGGTGGAATGGCGTCCGGCCGGGCCCAACTCTGGTCGATAATGTCGGCGATCTCCTTCGAGATGTCCAGGCACCAACGGTCGGTCCATCTGTCTTCAAACCACAGCGCCAGCTTGTTGCAGGCGTCGTGGTCTGTAACGTCGACGTTCAACTCGCCCTGTTTTGATAGCCCGGCGAAGGTCAGATTGCTGCTTCCGAGAAATCCGATGGTCGGGCTCACGGGGTCGTGCCGGAACAGCAGATACAGCTTCGCGTGCAGGGGGTGTCGAAGATGCAGCTTCACCACGACCTTCCCCGCTTTGATCTGCGCAGCCAGCCGGCGCAATCCGGCTTCGTCAGCGTCCGTCGGCGCGCCCAGAGTCAACTGGTCGCGAAAGTGGCCGGCCAGCGACTTTCTTAGGCGCACGGCGGTCTGTTGGTCCAGTTCGCCATCCTGCTTGATGATGCTGTACGCCTCCGCAAGTTCCTGTTGCGGAAGGGTCTGCATACCAACTAGCAGTCGGCAACACTCGCCATCTCCTCCGGCCCACTGCTCGATGTGCTCGTCAAGCTGCCGCCACCCGCGAAGGTTAAAGTACCCGACGCAGAAATCCGCCCGATGCGAAACGCACATGGTGGTCTTGAGGGTCGGCAGGAGTTGCTGATCGATGTTGTCGAAAATCCGTGGCATGATGGGCGCGGTCCTCGCACCAATCTCCAGAGGTCCAAACTGGTACGATTGTATCTGAAATCACGCCTGCGGATCGTGCGCTCGCAGAGCGAACACGATTGACACCATCAGCCCGACTGGTATGGCGGGTCGGATTCCTGAAACGGTTCTATTGAAAACCTTCACCCTGGCTTTTGAAGCCATTGGCGTCCCACAGTCGAGATTTCCCATATCCCCCTGGGAGAATCGGCTTTCAGCAGGCCATCCTTCACCATGGTGTTGCGGGCCCACTGGGCGGTGTTCCTCCATCGAGGCATGTCTTTATCTGATGCCAGAGGCTGGTAGTCAACCTTCTTCAAGGTGCCCTTCATGCGTGTTTCGACCAACGGGAGCACATCCCCCATCTTCGCGCGGCCACCCATCTCGACTAGTGTTGTGAGAATCGGGCCAAAGTAGGCCTCTTCACGGGTTCGCAAACCTCGCCCGAGGCGTCCGAGGTCACGGCGCGTCACCTTAGGTGGTTCGTACTGCGCTTGCTTCGCCGCAAGGCCGCCCCACTCATGGATGAGCGCGGCTACCTTCTCCCGGAACGCCGTCAGTGTTCCAGCCTGTTCAAGCGCTTCTTTAGCCCTTTCGTAGTCGCGGGCTTCGAAGCCCTTGGCTCCGACGCCATTCACAAAGTCGATTTCAGCTTCGATCTCCTCCAATAAAATCTCAAACGCGGCCTCGACGTTCGTTGGGTTATTCTCGATCATCGCCACCCCCAGAACAGCGGGCGCTCATACAACCGTCGGTCGAGTGCTTCAAAGGAGTTTCGCACAGGCTACTCCTTAGCGTTGTTCAATGGCAATTATAATCCGTTTCAGGGAAAGGACGATACGAATCGGGCACGTCGTCTCGCCTCTGCACGTCTACGACATTAGGTGCAACGCTGCCAAACTCAAGCGGTGCAGAATCCAAATCAAGCCGGAGCTGGGAACCCGGAGTTCTGGAATACAATGGAGCTGATGCGCGCCGCTGTGCTCATCCTGACATCAAGCCACTGGCGTGGGCATCCCAGGAGAAGGAGTTATGGCGTACTGGCGAATGCAGTTGCATCCGAGCGAATCCGGGGGAGCAATTCGGCATACGGTAGAGAGCTTGTCGGCTGGTTACATCGGGCTGGACTTTGTAGCCGATGTACCCGACTTGCTCACAGTTCCCCAGAGTGCTCTTCCAGAAAATCAACGCAACTACTGGTCTTTTGCGCACGAGATGGAGATAGGGGATTGGGTCTTGCTGTTCACGCATCACTTCCCATTCGCGCTGGCGCGAGTTGCGGGCCCATATAACTACATTCGCTTGTCCGCGCCGGAGCTCGGTGTCTGGTTCAGGCACTTCAGGAAAGTTGGTGAGGTCCGATACTACGGCGATTTCGTGACCAACGCGCGAAATTGGGAGCCAATTACGATGACCGCCACGATCACGCCGCTTCGTGAACCCGATTCGGCGTCACATCAACTCATCGAGCGGTGGCTGTTGGCCGCGGCGCCTAGCTAGTAGACTGTCCTCCCGAAGTGTCGCCTCAGGCCCAGGAAGCGGTCCGCTACAATGCTTAGGTTCAGTTCTCTTCAATATCGTCGTTTGGAACTTCTTCACCGGTCGCGAGGACTGGTTTGCCCATTGCCTTGCCCACTTGGTCGATCATCAACTTTCGACGGGAGTCGATAAACGCCTCGAAATCGTCGGAGCGCAACGTAGCGGGATTCAGAGAGTGCGTACGGAGAATTGCGTCCATGCTCGCGTCATCAAGTTCGACGCTTTTGTGGCCTTGGAGTTGTCTTAGGTATTCGCTCGGTGCACGTCCACCAATCATCCGATTCGCTCTATAGGAAATCGGAGTTTTGTTAAGGATGGAGTTGTAGCGTTTAGCTGGGATTCCGCGGCCTTCACACCAGGCTTTTGGGAAGATATGGTGGATGTCGAGTTGTGACTCCTCCCAGTCCGTCTCGTCGAGGTCACGTATGCGGCTCTTCCAGAAGAAATCGAGAGCCCCATCCCGCTGGAGGAGGACGTGTATTCCCTTGTAGGCCGCGCTACCACGCGTGCGAAGCGTCTCTAAACGCGCGGGCTGAAAGTTGGCATCATGGACCGTCGCCGGCTCCACGTCGGTGCCGTTTATCCACTCATGTACGCCCTGAAGATCGAGAGCAAAGCGAGTTTCCACGGCACCGCCGTATAACTCACCGAGCACGCCGCACCAATACCATCGAGCCAGCTTCTCGTTGACCTTTTGTTCAAGCCAGCGTTCACCCAGCACCGTGAGAATTGCCGCCAATGGAACAAGTTGAGTGCGGTACGGCAAATCGTTGGTGGTGAAGAAAGACTCGTGACGCAAGAACTTGGCTGCTTGCCAGAACCCCTTTATCAGCGGTTCTTTCCACTTCTGGTACGCTGTAAGTGGAAGGTCCAGCACGGTTTCACGCTTCGCGCTGATGCCAGTCACTTGTTTGCCGGTCTTACCACCCGCCAGATCGGCTTGGCGACGCTCAAAAGTGTCCAATAGCGACAGGGCCTGGAAGAACTCGTTTGGCTGGATCTCGCGTAGCATGCGCTGTTTAGCGAGGCGTTGCTGAATTCCCTCGATTCCCTCCTTTGGGCTGCCATACCACTCATCTCTGAGGTGAACTCCTTCAGCGGCGTAGGTCGCAGTAATCAACTCGAAGACCGTCAACACGACACCGCCGGTGTTTACTTTTTCGAAGACGAGGCAAACAGCCGCTTTCTTGTTGTCCTTCTTCAATTCGATCACTGGCACATCGTACTGCCGGAATTCCGAGAGAATCAGTTTCCGGAACTGCATGTACTTGCCGAACTTCGACGCATCGTAAGCGTTCAGACCCTCTTCCCAGCGATCTGAGTTGAGGATCTGGTTGCACGGGAAGCAGAAGCGTTCGTATTCTTTCTTGTCGGAACTAAGGTCTACGCGGATATCACGATTAAAGTTCTCACGTAGCATGTGATTCGCGTCGACGCCGAAAATGGCGTCCTGCAGGGACTCCGGCTTCTCGATCGCCCTTTCGATGTCGACATAGTAATAGCGCTTCACTTCACGTTTCTTTTCATCCCGCGTCTGAACTGGGTTGGACATCATCAGCACTTGCGTGAGGGACGTGAGCCTTTGCTGGCCATCGAGGATCAACTTTCCGGCCTTGTTGGGGGTGGCTTTCGCGGGGTCTACGCCTTCAACGGGACGCACTTTGAACTTCGCTTCACCTCCATTCTCCAAAAGCATAATCGCACCGATTGGGAATGCTCTCCCGATGCTGGTCAAGAGCGAGCTGATGTGCTCATCGTCCCAAACCCAGCCACGCTGGAAATCCGGCAGCTGGATCTCCCCGTCCGCGATTTCCCGCAGCAAATCGGCGAGGCGTCTCTTCGTAGAATCGAAAGTGGGCAATGTCTACTCCTATTGAGCGGCGGGTTCTCGCTCGTCCTCAAGGGCGGAGGAACCTCGAGACGTATCTTGGGTAATCAAGCCCACATTGTACCTCTGTAACATTGCTCCCGCGCGGTAATGCCGACCGCCATGAACAGTGCCCGGATTCCGCCGCACAATCGGGACGGCGCCGGCACAAAAGGCCGCGGCACTAACCGCCAATATCCACACAATGGTGGAAGCCCGGCGACGGCACAATTGGCGTGCGCGACCGGGGACGAATCCTCCTCGGATTCGCGGGCGCGTTCCGCCGCTCGGAGCTGGTCGGACTCGAGGTTGAGGATGGCGCGCTTGGCACAGATGGCCTCACGGTGACGCGCCGGTCCAAGACGGATCAGGTCGGCGCGGGCCGCAAAATCGCAAAATCGGTATCCCTTACGGAGAGAACCCTGAAATGTGCCCGGTCCGCACAACGATGCACCGGTGGGCCTTTTATTGAATCAACGTCGCCCAACAGACTAGCCGGCCGACGGGCGGGCCGCGCCGTATGCCGGTCCACAGGCACCCAGGAGCTGCTTGCCGAAGGTGCATCCATGCAGTCTTGCATCTAATTTGCAGCTAGAACCGCAAACCGTCGCACCTTTTCATCTTTCAAATTCGGTAACAGTTCACGAAGCTCTGACCTGCGAACCCTAAGCAACTGTAGCGCAGATTTGAGGCTGATGAGGTTGTCGAGGTCGGACGCAATTTCGCTCACCGAACATAACTCGGATTCAGGCACGATCACGCCATTAGACGCGGCGGCATCCCAGAAGCGCCACCTCTCGGGAGCCACAGCATCTAGCTTGTCAGCGTCTCTGATAACTTTACCCTCGAGACTACTCGGCCTCATTGACCACTTGTGAAATGCGACCGCCTCAGCAAACTCCTGGACCACCGACTCGTCCGCACCCGCCCTCTCCAATTCTCGTGCAAGCATGTCGGCACTCCGCGCCTCATGATCGGCGGGTCCCTCGAGACGTCCCACGTCGTGCCACCAGGCGCCAATCTCGATGATCGCAGAGTTGGCATATGGGTATGTGGAGCCAATGAGCATAGCAGTGGACGCACAGCGCGCAATGTGCCCGAAATCGTGGACGACATCATCTAGACCACGCACGAGCTCACGAGCGCGCTCGAGTAGGATCGGCAAAACCGGACGCAATTTACCAAATGCAGCAGCACGACTGCGTTGAAGGTCACTCACCACCTCGACGGCAGACAGACTATGCGGTTCCGCTAATCTGGAGAGAGAACCTAGCTCATCAACTGGAACAACAAACGTGCGGTATCGGACGCGCTGTAGAATTCGCAAGCAGGCCATATCCAATATCGGTCTCTTGCCCGCCAGTTCAGTATGAGGACGAACCTTATCGATGACGTCTTCGAGTCTGGCGCACACCAAGGTCCCGCCCTTCGAACCTTCGACGGGAACCCGATCCCCCAGATGCCATGCTTTCACGATGACCAGAGCTTCCGCATTTACATGTTCCGCTGTGAGGGCAGCTACTGAGTCCGATGATGTTGCCGCCTTCTGAAGCGGCCCGACTATCACAGCGCCATAAGATCGACCCGCCTGCTCGATTTCCACGAGGGACATCGCTATACCTGGATATAGATCGAATATTCGCCTGCGCAGCGCCGACAGCAGGACCAGGCTGGCCAACTGAGTAGCCATTATGCCAATGTCATCAGATTCAGCCTCGCTCGCGCCGTAGCCTCTCGCGAGCTCAATATAAAAGTGCGCACCGGCTCCGCCTACCACTATGTAAAGGTGATCCACATGCGACTTGACGGCTTCGACCATGGCTACCGCCTCATCGATGCGTCGCTGGCTCAAAACACGCCGATCATCGATCAGTGGGCCGCCTCCGATCTTAATTACTGCTGAGTGAAGCCTCGTTTGCGAGGGCACGGTGTATTTGCTCGAAGAGTCTGTCATTTGCCGTTACCAGAAGTGTAGATCTGCTTACCGGGCCAACTCTTGCTCCGGGCAACCGCGAGCCGTCCAACGTGGCAACACGGGCCCCTGCCTCCTTCGCGATAAATGCTGCGGCCGCGTAGTCGAACACCTTCCGCCTCTTCGGTTCGATATAAGCATCCAGCTGTCCTCGCGCGACCGCGCAAAGTTCTAAAGCGGTGCTCCCCAGATACAAATATGATTTAGCGTGTCTGAGAAGGGAGCAGGCAAGTGGTCGGTGGGGTGAAATGCGGATTGTTGATTGTCTGACGTCATGTGTGGCACTCGTTCTAATCGTTTGGCCATCAAAGTTCGCGCCCTGGCCCCTAAGAGCAGTGCACACACCTTGCGGGGAACATACCGTCGCAAAAGTGATATTCTTGAGGAATATCTTATTGTTTTCGAGCGGGCCGCACGCAATACTGACAGCGAAAAAGTCAAACCCCCTGAGAGCCATGTCTGTCCCGTCGACGGGGTCAACTATCGCAAAGTACCTCATGCCCGGCGGACAGTGGAGCCCCGACTCTTCGGAGAGCACGGCGAAGCGTGCTCGATTGAGATGGGCTACGATATATCGCTCGACGTTTCTGTCAACTGCCCGCGTAGACCCGGCGAAGGCGCTGTTAACTTTCTGTACTACGGTGGACGCTCGGCGTCGCGACGCAGCGAGTTGATCCGACGCGAGCTTAATCGCAGCCAAGCCCGTCTCAAGCGCTGTGTTCCATGGTTTGATCATGTTTTGGCAACTCGGCAACCGGCAATGGGCTCGACTGCGACCACATCTGCTCGAAGCGGTTCGTATAGACTTGGATGAGATGGTCTCCAAGTGGAGTACTTCTACGCACGTGCATCAGAGGGACGCTATGGCCCCATAACTTCCGGCCTCTCCACTCATAGAAGCCCAGGAGCGCTTCGGAATGATCCACTACGATCCCACGAAGGACATCATTATTATTCAGACGGACCTCCACTTTCACGTGACGCTCAGTGCTGTTTAGTTCGTTCCAGTATTGGCAGTATTGCGTGAGCTTAGTCACACGGGCCACATCGGTAGGGTCTGCGCGCCTCAATAGAATCTGGATCTCAATATCAGTCAGTTTTTCAAGGCACTCCTTGAGTGGAATGAACATGCTTTCCGACGAACTGCCAAGGATGCGCAGCATGTGCTTTGTCCGGCGCACGGTGTCGATAATTGGCGGTATGGCCTCGGACCACGGTATGATCGTCACGTCGCGGCGATCGCTCGGTGGAACGCTCGACAACACAGAAAGGAGGATCTCAAACATTAGCCACAGAAGAAGGAAGATTGCAGGATAAACAAATTCAGGCTTTATGAAATTCTTGCCGACAACGTCAAAGCTGGAGAGCGCGGCGAATAGGGCCAACCCGAAGGCGATGGCCCTGACGAGCCAGCGCTTCCCTGTATCTTTCATCCAGTCGTGAAAAGAGCGAAGATTCATGGCAAAGACTCCTGCAATCGCTGGCGAACCAGACCTATCATCCATTCGTAGGCCTCGGGATGAAACTTGAAGATCGGGTACGTGTTGACATCAACAATCGACACGCCAAACGGGTTCAGCACGAGATCAAGGGAAAAAAAATCGAGATCGAGCACGTCAGCGACTCTCGCTGCCAAGCTTCGGATCTCCTCTGTAGGTGTCAGGCGTTCCGGCGTACGGAACGGAATGAATTTCCTATATGCGGCGACTTGAGATGCGCAAGCGTAAACCTTGGTGTATTCGTGCAGCTGATTGTATTGTTGGGCGAAATAAACTGCTTCCGAATGGCTGCCTGGCATTCTGGACGAAGAGAGATGATGTCGCAGCATCTCACGGTTTTCGATGACCAAGTGCGTCTGCTTTGGATAGTTCAAAGGCTTGAGCACTATGGGATAGGCGGTAGGAGGCACACTTTCAAGGAACTTGGCGGGATTTGCCGAGGTCCAATATGCTGGTACGCTTACGTTCCGTGCCGATAGCCAGGCATTGGTCGTCAGGCGATCTCTTGCTCGTGTAGCGATGCCGGGATTGAGCACTCGATTTCCCAATGCGACCAGAGCCTCGACCAGAGGAGAACAATACGAGACATTGGTGCAAAAGACGAAGCACCCTCGCCTCTCCAGGGCCTCCGACAGCACGAAGTGCTCTATAGGGAGTAATGAGACTTCGGCGACATCGCGAAGTTTCGCGCCCAGGCATTCCACAAACTCTCGATACGGCTCGAATTCGGAGTACAGCAAAACGGTGGTGGCCACGTCCCAACGACCTCTTCCAGACGCTCCTCGTACACTGGCGCCACAAGTGTCGCTTAATGTGCAGACTATCACAACGAAGGCTGCCGCGCTGACCATGACGGCAGGTTCGATTTTTCGGGCTCGGTTGAGCAATCGGAAATATGGCAGTGTACGTTGACACGAGTGCGGGGCGGATGGGTCCGTGGGAGATCACAGGGACGTGCCCGTCGCTGACGGCCCTCAACCGAATAAAGCTCGATGTCGCCCCTGACAGCTTGCGCACGAGTGATCTCGCTAGAACGGGTTCAACTCGCGCAGCCCTCTCTTGAACCACCGCCAGAAGCCCTGCGTTGGTCAATGTCCAACTAGACGTCGCGGGTTCGACGGAGAGGTCGGGATCGGCACTTTGGGGGCGCTTCTATTATTCGGCATTCTAGGGGCGCCCGACCCGGCTGCGGCTGAGGCTTGTGGGTAACCGGATTATTCCACGGCAAGCAGGGGGCGGCTAAACACGTGCTTCGTCGGCGTACTGGGGGCGATCGCCCGGTGTTCTGGGGGCGCGTAGTCCTATAGTGTCCCTGTACCTATCTAGTAGTAGGCCATGCTTCGTCTGTGGAATTGTGGATAACCCTGCTGGAGCCAACCGCCGCGCCGCACGGCGGGAAAAATGGACGCCAGCATGACCCCCTGCATCGATTCCCAGAACGCCTTGTACCGCTGCTCCTGCTTGGCGTCGAGGCTGCCAAAGCAATGCACGATCACCGGGCTCTCGACGGGAAAGCCGAACGGATAACGCGTTGTCGGCGGAAATGTCTGGCCGGAGCTGATCACCGTGGATACGGTGATGCGACCGATGGTGTCTTGCATGGGGTGGGTCAAATGCCGCCGGACAAAAGCTCAATTAATTCAAAGACTATTCTGGGTTAAGCGGGAGCATCGAGTGTGCCAAGCCGCCCGCGGTGCCAGCAACGGGGGCGGAGCCCGGCCTGCAAGATTCGCGACTGCAGTGACCGGCGCTGCACGGGACGGACAGGCCTGCGGACGTCGTCCCGTGCGCTTCCGTACTCGACTACTTGATGTAGCGCTCTCGGTAAGCGCGTTTTCGCTCCTCGGGAGTGTCACCCGTTATGCCTGTGCAATTGTGCGCAGCATGCCCGTCCCAGCCCCAAGGCCACCGCGCGAATCTCTTCTGCTTACACGCCGGGCACAATCGCTCACGACCCTCTATAGCTGGGGTCTGGGCAGTCGCTGTCGCGAATCGGAATTCCGTCGTGGTCTTGCTGTGGCTGCGGCGTGTCCGTGCTACGGGCGCTCGACCCGTACCTGCAGGATCGGTTCCTAAGGTCCAGCCTTCGATATCTCGCACGGATGGATCTTGCGGGGCTACGCATCGCGAGGAATCGCAAACGGCCTCAATTAATCCGAGCAGACCAATAAATGCATCGAAGGCATCTTCGCCGGTCTCCGAATCGCCAAAGCCATCCTCGATGTTGGCCGTCAAGTCCGCCTGCAGCCCAATGCCGTTACGACCACACCAGGAAAGAATCGTACGCGATTGACTGCTTCTGCCTCCGCGAGCGCGTTTTCCGAAACTGCGTGAGAGACCAAGGTGGCCGTAGGTTTCGGCAGGGTAGCATTCCAGGACCGTAATCCCAGCGGATGCCAAAAGCACTGGTAGCTCCCCATCAAACGGCCAGATCGAGATGGACCGGTTGCGAATTGCCGGCGCGAGCAGGTTCCGCCAGCCGTGGATAGCCGCCCGCCCAACCTGATTCGGCCCGAGGGTCCAAAAAATCTCGCAGGCGTCACCGCGCGCGGCGGTCCGGCGGTCACACCGCCTCAGGAGTTCCTGCGCATCGCGCAAACCCAACCCGTTTAGGAGTTGCTGTTTATTGGTGCCACCAGGTGTCTTTGGATAGAACGGTCGGACCAACGAGATATCTTCCGGCCTTACGGCGGGACTGTAGAAGTCGACCCACGGGCCGCCTCCCAAAAGCGGCAACATGTCGGGAAAGCGCCCAAAACCGGCCTTCTCGGCATAGGCCAGTGGCACCCCGATTGGGAAATCGAAGCCAGCCAGGATTGCTCCGGCCGGTACCTTCTCGCGCAATCGAGGAAAAAACGAGTCCGAGTTCCCCGCCGGATGTGGTGCGGCGGCCTCATAGAAACCACTGGGCGACAGTTCTGCGGCGGCAAGCCACCGCTTGCCCCCATCTGTGCTCCAATCGCAACTGACTATCAGCTCCGGCTTCACGACAACTCCACTGTATCGCACGAGTCGACCCGCGATATGTTGCACGCCCGTCCCTTCAGATCCCGTACCGATCTGACAGGCCTTGACTCGGTGTTGGCCATTGAGCGATTGTTATGGTCAGGCGCAGCAAGGCGATATGTACAAGAACGCTTCAAGAGCGGTTGTGCGGACGCATTGGGGGACGACGTCGGCCCGACTGAAAACCCCTAGAAGAGACGAGGAAGACTTCAAGTGTTATTCGGACCGCAGATCGCAGCGCAGATACTCTGTTCAAGGAGCGCTGCGACGAGCAGGCTTGGACGGGAAAGTCTCCGAATGGAGCGTCCAACTGTTTCACAGCGCATACGCAAGGCTGTTTTTCGTCCCCAATCCCGACATGGCAACGCTTTTGAAGCGTATTTGCATACTCCCAAGGGCAAGCGCATGGAGCACAGTTCAATCTATCCAGGGCTCTGCAGATTCGATTGTCAAGGCTACAACGTTGGGGTCTTTCTGCAGCCTGAGGTGGAGACGGTCGAGGTCTTTCGCATCTCGCCACTAAGAGAATGAGAAACGCGATTGGGTGCGAACAGTCGCCTCGCAGGGGACGATTGAAGTAATCACTACGCCACATCCACCAATTCCAGCCCCTGCACGTTCGTCCGCGCGACGTCCGTCGCCTTAGCCCAGTTGCCGCGGAACACGACCGTCACGCGACCCTGCGTGCTGTTGCCGGTCGGATCGAAATTGCCGCCAATCTGCTGGCCCGACTGCCCGACGCCACATCGAACGGATTGTAGAAGGCGAACGGGGTCAGCCCGGCGTTCTGCGACACCCAGAAGTTGTACAGCGGCGTGAGCGCTCCCGTCGCGGTGCCGGCTCGGCGAACTCGCGGCTTCGATGGCCGTCAGGCAAGTTCCGCCAACGGCAGAATGGCATGTGCCCGATCAATCAACAAGGCTGTGCCATCCATGTCAATCGAGGCCGGACACTTGGGCCACATCGTCCGGATGAGATCCAGCCACGCCTCGAGCTTCTCGCGAAACTTCCGGTGTCGCGCGTAATCGACGCTCCCCAATTGGCTCACCAGACCGAAAGCGCCGAACAGGGGTACACGTTCCCTCCCCCGAGCCGTGAAGCAGCGGTACGACAGCCACATGAAAAGGTCGAGGGCCGCCGGAGATGACGATAACGCTTTGGCAGCCTCAAGATCCGTTGGGACTGGGTGGTTGACGACTTCACCATAGAACTCGTCGCTGAGCACAATCAGGTTCTGGCATTCTCCCGGCGGCGGCCTCAGCGCGGGGTCTCTTGAGTACCAGATCTGGGCTTCAGTCATGAAGTTGAACCGAGCCCGGTGCACAACGGAGGCGCCTTCACGCTGAGTGTCAGTTCCAAAAAAGATCGTCGCGCCGAAGATTCGCTGAAAAGCTCCCACAAGGCGGCGATACTGCGAACCACCTTGCGCCATGCCGAATGTGTCGAGCATCTGGGCCGCGCTGTCGAACGTGATCCGGGCTGTCTGTTGACGGATAGCCAGTGTGGCAAGAAAGATGGGAACCAGTCGATCTTGCCCCCATGGCAGGCCACAGCTCGGGTGCCCTGTCACCTGGAGAACGAACTTACCGTTTCGGCGCTCGTGGAGCAAGCAGCCGTCGGCCGGCCGTTTTACGGGCAATCCGCACAAGACGAACGGACGCGAGGAGAACCCGAGGTTCTGTCGGGCGCTCTCCCGCTTCAACCGGACACACGCGATGGACTCAGCCTTTCGCCATCGCCGCTTCGGGATGGCGAACTCCGGGTGAACCTCTGCAAGGAGCGGCCCGATTCTCTGGAGACCGTTAGTGTGTCGGGAAGAGTCGCCGGCCGGATTCGGACGAGAGTGTGGTTGCGGCGGCCGAGCAACTGGCCCGGTACTGGCCCGATGGGGCTGCTGCAGAAGGTTGCATTCGTTGTTTCTCAGTAACTTACTGGCAATAGCCAGAGGGTCTGCAAAACCTTCATTCGTCGGTTCGATTCCGACCCGCGCCTCCAACCGGCACACCGAGCGGTTCGCACCGCTGCACGGTCAGGCGCGAATGGTGTGGATCGATCCACCGGCGGCCAAGCCCGCCATCGCTCTCGTCATCTCCTGCGGTTG
>Ga0326727_10002172_pt1 | contig 68615 bp, 58 predicted proteins | sample MB2enrmetagenome_FD_207643 | JGI IMG/M metagenome (GOLD analysis project Ga0326727, IMG submission 207643) | Lab enriched peat soil microbial communities from McLean, Ithaca, NY, United States - MB29MY | ecosystem: Environmental > Terrestrial > Soil > Wetlands > Peat | place: USA: New York...
AGGCGTTGAGTGTCACGATGGAGTGAATCGGTGGAGTGCCGCGGTCTTCGTATTGCGGCAGATTCTCCATCCACCAGCGGCTGGTAACCACGGCGATGCTCACCAGCAAGGCGAACACGAGTTCCGCTGTGCATGCATGCATCACGGGAAGCCAGTAATGCAGGAGTTTCAACACCGTGAGGCCGCCGAGGCCGCCTTGCAAACACACGCCCGCCAAAGCAAAAGCGCCCAGCCAACGGACCCCGGGGCGTTCATCTTTGCGCCACAGCATAAACGCCAGCGCGATGACCAGGAAGCCGAGGGCCGCGGCGATCATGCGATGCGAATGCTCGAAGGCGATGCCGCCAACCATCGGTGGATTGAGCGTGCCGTAGGAGAGTGGCCAATCGGGTACGGCGAGCGCCGCATCCTCGGAAGTGACCAGGGCTCCCGCGGTCAGCAAGCAGACGGTCCAGCACACCACGAAAAGGGCGTAGCGATGTATGCCAGGATGATAGGTGGCTTTCATGAATTTCGGGCCCCAAGTCCCGAAACGTGCATTATAGCGCAACGAAAACGAGAACGGGTCCCCTCCCCACACGTCACCTGAACCGGCCAAAATCTGTCATTTCGACCGGAGGGACGGCGCCTTTTGCCGTCCCGGAGCGGAGAAATCCCTCCTCGGCTTCAGATGCCTGGTTCCACGTAAGCGCAAGGTGGCCAGTCGGTCTGGAGTCAGGCGACTGCCGAGGAACGCGGGGGCTCATCTGCGGGGACTTCGACGGCGCGGAGGACCAAATCCTTGAGCGCAGCGATGAACAGCGGGCTATCGCCGACGGCGGGCATCATGCGGAAGCGCTCGATGCCCCATTTTTTGGCATCGGCGCGCCCATCAATGTTGATTTCGTGCAGCGTCTCGATGTGCTCGGTTACAAACGATATGGGCACCACCAGCGCTTCTTTGATGGCTTCGTGGCCCAGGCGTTCGAGCGTCTCGAGGAAGGAAGGCTCAAGCCACTTCGCCGGGCCGACCTTGCTCTGAAAACACAGCCGATGTATGCGCGGCCAATTTTGATATTCCCGCGCGCCCTGCTCGCAGACCAGCCTCACGGTTTCTTCGACATGCTTCGGGTAGGGGTCGCCCTTTTCGACGAGGCTCATGGGCAGGCCATGCGCGCTGAAAATCAACTGCGCGCGGGCGCTATCGGGAAACTGACGCAAGATCTTCCCAATATTTTTCACCAGCGCCTCGATATACAGCGGGTGATCATAGAAATATTCGATGGTGCGTTCGGGCAGAGTATCGACGGGCTCGCCATAGACGCGCCGCCACTCCTTCAGGCTGCTCATCGTGGTGGCGTAAGAATAGTGGGGATAGAGCGGCAGGAGCACGAGTTCATCGAGGCGGCCAGCCTTCTTCAATGCGGAGACGGCGTCTTCCGTAAGCGGCTTCCAATAACGCATGGCGGTGAAGGCGACGGGCTCGATGTACGGCTGCAGCGCAGCCACGAGCTTGCGGCGCTGGCGCTCCGTGAGAATCCCGATGGGGGAACGCCGGCCGATCATGCCGTAGCGTTGAGCAACCGGCACGCAGCGCTTCTTGGCAATGTAGCGGGCGAGCGGGCCGCGAATGAAATTCAGCGGGCCCAGCGGAATAATGTCCGGATCGAGAAAAAGATTGCGCAGGAAGGGCTCAACGGTTTCGAGCGAGTCTGGACCGCCCAGTTGAAAAAGGACGATGCCAACTCGTTTCTTGGCGCTAGTGTTCAGGTTTGCCATTGCAGTTCCCTTCCGCCGGACATGGAGCCGGCGCTCTCTGGTCAAATACCGAAATCAGATATTGGATGTCAGGAAACGAAGCGAAAAGCAGATCCCTCGCCCGCTTCGCGGGATCGGGATGACAAAAGTCGGGGTTGTAGCAGCGCCTCCGGCCATGCGCGGTCATTTGGCGCAAGGGAGAGAATTCTTTAGGCGTTCCACTTCGGCGCGGAGATCGGAAGTGCGCTTGGCGATGGAAACATAGAATAAAAAGAACGCGCCCCAGCCAATGAGATACGCCGCAAATACGCTGTTCAGGTTTTTCATTGTGCCTCCGCTTCCCGCTTCAGGATATCCACTTCCGACCTCATTTTTTCCAGCGCGTAACGCTCGACGATCAGAAACGCCATAAGAACGCACATGGCCAGCCCGGAGAAGAACAGCACCTTCCGCATGGTGGGATCCAAGCCAGACCCCGGGCCGCCCATGATGACCGGCGAGGGATGCTGCGTGCGCCACCAGCGAATCGCGCCGAACACCAGCGGCACATCAATAAAAGCAAAAATGCCGAAGAGCGCGCTGAGCAAGGCGCGCCGGCCTGGCTCTTCAACTAGAGTCCGCAGCAGCAAATACGATACGTAGAGCAGCCACAGCACAAGCGTGGAGGTCAGCCGGGCGTCCCACGTCCACCAGATGCCCCAGACGGGATGGGCCCAGATCGGCCCGGTGATGAGCACGACGGTCGTAAATACAAGTCCCACCTCCGCGCCGGCCACTCCCAGCCAGTCGTACTTCGGTTCGCGCTTCCACACGTACATCAGGTTCCCGATGAAGCACACAAAAAATGCGAGCAGCCCGGCCCAGGCGCTGCCCACATGAAAGTAGAAGATGCGCTGGATCGGGCCCATGGTGCGCTCTTCCGGCGCCACATAGAACGATGCGTAGGCCGCCGCGATGACCAACAATATGGCGACCGCGCCGAGGATGATGCGTTTACCCATTGCGAATTACTCCTCCAGAAGATATTCGCCGAAAAGCCATAGCGCCGTCAAAAAGATAAGGTCAAACACGGCCAGGAATCCTATGCCCTTCCACTGCACAATCGGCTCGCGATCCAGAAGGCTCGCCGTCACCAGCGAACTGACCACCAACACCGGGGTAAGCAATGGCAGCAGAAGAAGTGGCAACAGCAATTCCCGCATGCGCGCCTGCGCGGAGATGGCGGAGATGGCGGTTCCAACAATGGAGATGCCCAGGCTCCCGACAAACAGAACCAGGATCAGGACAGGCAGTTTGGACCACAGCGGAATGTTGTAGAAGATGGCGAAGAACGGCAGCATCAGCAGTTCGGTTAGCAGCAAGAACAGCGTATTGGCGATGAGCTTGGCAAGGAAAATCGCGAAAGGGTCGCTGACGGCCAGGCGCAGCGAGCTGAGCGTGTCGTTGGTCTGCTCGCGCAGAAAGCAGGATTGAAACATTAATGACGACGCAAACAAGATCGCCAGCCACAGCAGCCCGGGTGCGAATTCCCGCGCCTCCTCGGTGCCCGGATTAATCTCGAAACTGAACAGCACCAGAACGATCAGGATGAAGACGGCGGTGGTGGTCAGCAGTTCGCGCGAACGGAATTCCGTGCGCAATTCTTTTCCTAGGAGTATCGCCGTGTTGGAGAGGAGGCTCATGGCGTCGCTCCGGCGCTCCCAAAGGTGAGGATCGAATGCAGCGACGCGCCGAACTTAGTGTCCGCCACGACGCTGCCGGCATCGAGTTGCACGGCGCGCGTGGCCAGCGCGGAAATTTCCGACTCGCCGTGGAGGCTCATGAGCACGGTGCAGCCGGCACGATGCAGTTCGCGCAAGGAATTGGCCAGCCACGCGATGCCGGGCGGATCGAGGCCCGTGGCAGGCTCATCGAAAAGCAGCACCGAGGGGCCATGAATCAGGGCGCGCGCAATGGCCATGCGCTGGCGCATGCCGCGGGAAAAAGTGCGCACCAGAGAATCGCGGCGCTCGATCAGGCCGACCTCGCGCAACAGCTCTTCGGCGCGCGCCGCGGGATTTTCGACATCCTGAAGTTTGGCGAACAGCAGTAGATTCTCCTCGGCAGTCAGCTCGTCGTAAACCATGGTGGCGTGGGCGACATAACCGGGACGGCCACTGGCGGAGGGCGGCGAACCTACCCCGGGAAAGCTCAGCTTCCCTGCCGTAGGCTTCACGATTTGCGCGGCGATGCGCAGCAGCGTGGTTTTGCCTGAACCGTTGCGTCCCGCAAGGACCACGCATTCGCCGGGAGCAATCTCAAAGGAAACGCGGCGCAGGGCGAAAAGTCCGCCATAGCGTTTGTCGATGTTCTCGAAGCGAAGTCCCGTTGGGGGTATGCGCAGCGCAGTCACAGAAGGTTTTCCGATACGCCATTTTCAAGCTGGGGGCCAAGCTAATACTAACCCAAGAGAAAGGCACTCTTGCGGATTTGATTACTCCATAAAAGCGACGGCTCTTCGAATCTCAGGGTAAACAAGCCGCCGCACTCCAAAAAGCTCAACCCTTGACAAGATCGCGCAGAAGCTTTTCACACTGGGCGCGCTCCCGGGAGTACTCTTCCTCGGAGATGGTACCGGCTTGCTTGCGGAGTTCCAAACGAAAAATGGACTCCTTCAGCGAATCGAGGCTCGCGCTCACTTGGGCGTTGACCTCGGCGACACTGCTTGGTGACGCAGCAGTCGGAGCGGCGCCAGCGGCTGACGCGGGCTTGGCAGCTTTTGCGGGTGATTTGCGCGGCGCGACAGGAGCATTTTCGAGTTCCCCAGCAGAGCCCGCGGCCACCACCACTTGCTTTCGCGAGAGTATAACCGCGCCAAGGGCAAACAGCGCCGCAAGGCCGATCATCAGCGGCCATTTCAGATCGTCCAGCCGCCCGGGAACCGCTTGAATGTTTTCACTCTCCGTGCGCGAGTTCCCTTCCTGCCCGCCCTGTTGTTCTTGCGTGCCACCGGCGTCCGCGGCTTGCGGATTGCCAATGCCTGAGAGCTGCACGAGCAAGCTCGCCTTCGCGGCCAGCGGTTCGTGCGTGTACACCATCATGCCCTGCTCTTGCCCAGCCGGCTTCAAACCGTCGCCGGAAACGCTGACACCCGGCGGCGCAACGACGAGCATTTTCAAGCCGCCGTAAGCGGCCGGCAATTTCACCGTGGCGGCGTTTCCGGGATAGGCGAGTTCGTAGGAGAGGCGGATGCTCGTTTCGCCGGGGCGGAACGGATACGCGATGGCATAGCGGCCCTTGCCCTTATCAATGGACGCTTGCGGCACGGCCATGCCCAGAGAACTGATCGTGGTCACTTGCTGCAGTGTGGCCTTATCCGGAATCGTGAAATCGAAATTTCCTTCCGTGCGAAAGTAGGCGACGGGAGGATTCGAGTTGTTTTGGACGTGATACTCTTCGGCGCCGATGAGTTTATCGCCGTTGGGCTGAAAAATAATGATGTGCGAATCCGCCGTGATGGATTTGGGATCCTTGGAGGTTTCGTAGATGTCCACCTCCACTTCCGGGCGCCCCGGCGGAAGAAACGTGTTGAACGAATTGTCCTTATAAGTGGCGCGAATCAGGATGGGTCCCATGCCGATGGCGTCGCTGGTGACGGTGAACTGTCCCTGCGCATCGCTTTTGCTGGAACCAACTTCCACCATGCCCGCAGCGGGATTCAGCAGCGTGAACGGAATATCCGGCGCGGGCTTGCCGGTGGTGCGGTTAATCACCGTGCCATGAACGGTGCCGCCATAAGCGGCAGAGGCAGCGAGAAGACCAGCGATGATGGCAAGAAGAATTCGCGGACAGTACCGGTTCATCGCGCGCCCCGCTCCGTCGTGATGGCCTTGCCGCCGCGTGGTCGCCGCACCTGGAAATCAGTGGCCTGCTCGATTTCGGTAAGCACGACGGCAGCCTCGTTTTCCAGCGTGGTTTTCATCGTCTCGTAATCGCCTTCGGAATATTTTCCGGCGCGGTATTCGAATTTCAGGTCGCGTAGGTTGTCGTAGATGGCATCGCGGCGCTCCAGCAATTGGTCGAGCTTGGTGCGGTGCGGGGCCAGATCGGAAGCGTCCGGATGAATGTAGAACACGAAAAGAAAGGTGGCCACAGCCAGGCCGAGGCAGGCGCCGCCCACGGCCAAGTCTTGTGCGTTTATCGCCAGTGCGAGAAACACTCCTGCGAGAATCACGTTATTCCTCTGTCTCCCGGTCAGCCTGTGTTCGTCCGCGTTCCATGGCTTCCTGGGAAATCTTAACACCCGCTGCGGTGACGGGGGCAGCCGCGTCCACGCCCGCAGCCTTTGGCCTCTTGCGCCACCTGGAAATCACGAAGAGCACCAGCGCTGCGCCAACGACAAAATAAATCACCGGCATGGCCCACGCGATCAGGCTGAAGCCGGATTTGGGCGGCTCCGCGTAAACCGTGGTGCCGAATTCCTGGACGAACGCTTGTGTGATGGTGGCTTCGGAATCGCCGCGATTCACCCACTGGCCCAATTCCTTCAGCATGCCCGCGGACACGGTGCATCCCACGTGGTTGCACTGCGTGAGGATCTGCCCGCATCCGCACATGCACAGGAATTTCCCGCCAATGGCTTTGACGCGGTCCGCCTGCTGTTGCTGGGCCACCAGTGGTAGCACGCCCAGGACAACCACCAGGGCCAGCGCGAGCACACTGCGGCGTCTAGAAGCCATCTCATAAATCGTGGCAACGGGGGTCGGAGCTTCAGCTCCGACATTAAGCCCCGGCAAAAACTGGGCTTTAGCCCCTGAGGAAACCCTTCTTATCGCTCCGCGACCATTTATGAGACATCTTCTACTCATGGCCTTCTCTCAGCGTGACCGAAGGATTCAATGCAGGAGCTACGGGCGAGGCCGCCGCCTGCGTCGCACCGGCAATCACCAGCGCCGCGCGGCGGTTGGGCATCAACGCCAGCAATGTGCCCATCACCACCCACACGCCGCCCAGCCAAATCCACTTCACCAGCGGATTCAGGAAAGCGTGAATCACCGGGAGATTGGTGTCCGGATCCATTCCGGCGAACACCACGTAGACATCCTCGCGCAAGGTGGAATAAATGGCGACCATGGTGCCGTTTTGCTGGTCGCGGCCCTGGAACGCGCGCTTTTCCGGGTACAGCAGCATGAGCTGCTTGTTGCCTTTCAGGACTTCCACGATCATGCGCTCGGCGGTGTAATTTTTCTCGGGTTTCGTGTCGGCGCTCTGCAGCACCAGGGTGTAGGGACCGAGCTTCATGGAATCGCCCAGGTTCATGGTCTTCTGGACGTCCGTATTGAACGCGGCGCCCGCCAAACCGATGAAGATCAGCACCATGCCGAAGTGCACGACGTAGCCGCCGTAGCGGCGCGTGTTGCGCATGGCGAGTTCGTGCGCGGACATCATTAGGCTCATCCCGGAGCGCGCGGCAATCACTTTTGCCCCGCGGTAGAACTCCATCACGATGGTCCAGAGAACGAAGCCACACAGGAAAAGGCAAACCAGTGAGACCGCATTGCGATATTCAAGAATGTAGGCAAGAACGGCGGAAAGTGCGCCCGCCACAAGGGGCCAGGTGAAGTTGCGCTTGAGGCTGTCCGTAGATGTCTTGCGCCAAGCGAGAAGCGGGCCAACTCCCGTCAGAAACAAGATCGCCAGCCCGATGGGAATCATGATCTTGTTGAAGAAGGGCGCGCCCACGCTGATGCGCGAGGGCGTGAACCACTCCGTGAAAACGGGGAAAAGCGTCCCGGAAAGAACGGCAATGCAAGCAACCAGAAACAGCAAATTGTTAAAGAGGAAGCTGGACTCGCGGGAAATCATCGAGTCAAGCTGATTCTCGCTCTTCAAATAGTCGTAATTCTTCACATAAGCGACGAAACACACCACCAGTGTCAATAGCATGAAGCTGACAAACCAGGGCCCGATCTGCGAGTTGGCGAAGGCGTGCACGGAACTCACCACGCCGCTCCTCGTAAGGAACGTCCCCAGTATGCACAGCAGGAACGTGCAAAAAACCAGCCAGACGTTCCACACCTTCATCATGCCGCGCTTTTCCTGCATCATCACCGAGTGCAGAAATGCGGTGCCCGTCAGCCACGGGAGGAGCGAAGCGTTCTCGACCGGATCCCAACCCCAATAGCCTCCCCAACCGAGCACGGCGTAAGCCCAGTGCGCGCCCAGCAGAATGCCGATGGACTGGAAGCACCAAGCGATCATGGTCCATTTGCGTGTGAGGTGAATCCACTTTTCGCCGGGATAGCGCGCCAGCAACGCAGCCAGCGCGAAGGCGAACGGAATCGTGAAGCCAGTGTAGCCGGAATACAGATTCGGCGGATGGATGACCATCTCCGGGTACTGCAGGAGCGGGTTGAGACCGTTTCCATCCATGCGCACGAACGGTTCCAGTACGCCGCTGGCACTCACGTTGGCGAGGGTCTTGAAGGGGCTTTCGACGAAATTGTTCAGCGTGAGAAAGAAGATCTGGACGCCGGCGAGAATCACGCCAACATAAGGCATCAATTCGCCGTTCTTATGACGGTACGCGATGAGTACCGAAATCACGTAAACAGCGAGCAGGAAGCTCCAGAACAGCAGAGAACCCTCTTGGCCGGACCACAGCGCGGCAATTTTATAGAAGGCGGAGAGGTCGCGATTGCTGTGGGAAACAACGTAAGCCTGAGAGAAGTTATCGCTGAAGAGCAGATATTCGAGGCTGAACGTGCCGATGAAGATCAGCACGCAAGTGGCGATGCCCGCCTGGCGCGTGCTCTTAACCAGCAGCGGATGCCGCGTGATGATGGCGGCAATGCCCCCCACGAACGCATACACGGCACAGACAAACGCCAGCAGAAGTGTGAACGAACCGAATACATCCATGAGCCTTCCGCCTCTCCCCCGAAGGTTTTTCTGCTGGGCGCGCTACATGCTGCTCTGTTGGGTCGTGCTGGAAGTTGCGGGCTTGTCTCCCCCGGGTGCCGCTTCGTACTTGGAAGCGCATTTGGCCTGAACGTGTTCCGCGACGAAACGCCCGTCTGAACCGCGGCGGCCTTCTACCAGTGCCTGAGACTTGTCCACAAACGTGTCAGGAAGCGGATCGCTACCGACATAGCTGACGGAAAGGATCTTGCCTTCCTCTTCGAGCGCGAAATCGGTGCGTCCGGCGGAGTGATGGATGCTGCCGGGCACCACTGTACCCGAGACCCGCATGCGATGGTTCCGTGCGGAGCCCTGGAGTTGCTGGTACTCGGCGATGGTGTGGTAGTAGGTCTTGCTCTCGCCGTAGCCCATCCAGGCCAGAAACGCCAGCGAAACGACGATCACGCCAATACCCACGCCAAATTTAGCCCGATTCTGCACAAATCACTCCTTGCACAGCCCGCCACACCGTACAGCCTGCGGGGAAAGCCGTTTCTTTAGGAGGCCGGGACTTCAGCCCCGGCATAGAGCCCTAAGAGCCAATGGGCTTTAGCCCCTGAAGACAGTCTTTCCGATATTTTTCCGCAACCTCTGTAATCTTACCATAATCAACAGCATGTGCGACTCACTCACAGCTTCAGTTAGCCCATCACTATCCGCAGTGATATCCGTCACACAGGCCTTGCCGGTCACCCCACGCTCTCTGCGGCCAACGTGCGGCCAAAATCCTCCATTTCGCTCTCACTGCGACTGCCATCAAGCGCAAACGGCCCGTAAGGACCTGTGAACACGGGAGATCCTAAATCTGCCTCCGTGAACTTCCCTGCTAGGGCGGCCAATTCCTTGGAAAACAGCAGCACCCGCCTTGGCTTGAGTGACCTGCGGATGCGCGCGATCACGGCGGGTAGCTGCCTTTCGAGAAGTTGCTGGGCGTCGGCGGTCGACACGCCTGGTTCCAAAGGGCATTCCAGAACATACGCAAGCAGTAAGCCGCGCTTCTGGAGTTCCGTTAGCACGGCATCGGCGGACTTCTCCTCCCTGGAGATTTGCAAGGCATCCAGCAGGTTGGCCGCTTCGCCCTGGTAGTTCCCTTCCGGGAAATAAAGAAACGTGGCGTCGGCTTCGGGGGCAATGCCGCCAAGCAGGAGCGCCTGAATGTGTACGGGACGGTACCGCGTAGTCCATTCCAGCCGCTGCAGCCTTCGCGACAAGTGCGCCGGAGAAGCGCTCTGCCCGCAGCCATCGCACACGAGCGAAAGTGGCGTTTTCATGATCTGTGGCAAGCCTAGTCCAACTAAGAATCTGGCGCAAATGGAAGGTAGGACAAATAATTTCCCGGTGGCCCGTAACTCAGGAGCTATTTAGAGAAAATCCCGCATCCTTGTCAGTTTTCAGGCATCCAATCTAACCTGTAACTGCGCAAGAAACCCGTGTGAGCCAGGTTGCCTCACTTGGCCCCAGGGACAAAGCAGCTTAGTGAGCTTAAGGAGAAATCCCATGCATGCCGCCGTTGTCCGTGCGTTCGATGCGCCGCCCTGCTATGCCTCCTTCGCTGATCCTGTAGCGGCAGAAGGGGAGCTGTTGGTGACCGTAACTGCCGCGGGTCTTCATCCCATTGTCAAGGCGCTGGCGAACGGCACCCACTACGGCAGCACGGGCGAGCTGCCATTCGTGCCCGGAGTGGATGGCGTAGGGAGGCTGGAGGACGGCTCGCGTGTCTATTTCGGTATCTCGCGCAGCCCGTTCGGTACGTTCGCCGAGCGTGCCTTGGCGGCGAACTGGATGTGCATCCCCCTGCCTGATGGGCTGGATGACGCCACTGCCGCGGGCATTGCCAATCCTGCGATGTCCTCGTGGGTTGCTCTGACGGGGCGAGCGAAGTTCGTCATCGGTGAGAGTGTGCTCATCCTAGGCGCAACCGGCGTTGCCGGGCGGCTTGCGGTACAGATTGCAAAGCGGCTGGGAGCCCGGCGGGTGATCGCAGCCGGACGCAATCCGCAGGTGCTGGAGATGCTGAAAGAACTCGGCGCGGACGCAGTTATCTCCCTCGATCAGGAGCATGATTCTCTGGTGGCTGCATTCCGGGGCGAGTACGCAGAAGCAGGCGTGGATGTGGTGCTCGACTATCTGTGGGGTCACCCGGCAGAGTGTATGTTGGAAGCCATATCGCAGAAGGGACTGCGCAAGGCCGCATCGCGCGTGCGGTTTGTTCAGATTGGCGAGAGTGCGGGCCGGACGATTAGCTTAAGGGCGGCCTCTCTGCGCAGCTCGGGGCTGGAACTGCTGGGCAGCGGCTTCGGCAGCGCCTCGCTCGATCAGATCCGGGCAGCGATCGAAGTGTTCTTCAAGGTCGCCGCGACGGAACCGTTCCAGTTCAATACCAAGACCGCGCCGCTCAGCGATATTGCAGCACTCTGGAACAGTCCGGAACAAGGCACGCGGCTTGTATTTCTGCCGTGAACGAGGTGGGTCAGATTCCGGTTTGTCGGCGATTCGGAAACAGGCCCTACCCCAGGACAACGGTGAATGGTGGCGAGTGTGTTTTCTACAATCGTGGCGCGGGAATGACTGAAAGAACCGACGAAAATATTACTTGGAGACGGCGGCTACCGAAGAGGCGGGCAGCTTGGAGCGCAGGCACCACTTCAGCTCCTGGCTCATATCGGTGATTTCCATGCCGGGCATGACAATGAACTTGCAGGACTGCATTTCCCGGGGCTCGTCGTCATCCGGCAATTGGCAGGTCACGCGGCAATACTGGCAATCCTGATTCCAGCAGAACCGCCCGTACGGAATCGTCTCCGGGCTGATGAACTGAAAGCAGCGCAGCAGCGAATTGCGCTCGGGCACCTGAAACTTCTTTCCCATGATGGTGATCTCCACCAATTTTTCGTACGGACGAAATGGTTCCGACATGATTGTGCCCTGCTCCCTGTGCACTGCGTGTGGCGGCATCGTGCGGACTCCCTCGAACCTGTAAATCGCCCGACGCTTTATCAGGTTAGTGCGGAGAATGGACGCGAACAACGGCGGGATGCTCGGCGCGTGGCTAATGTGCTACGGGGGCCAGTACTGCCAATCCTGCCCGCCGACGGGGCCAGACATCTTGGAGTGCGGCGGCTTGCCGCCGCTTTTGCGCACTGAGCAGCTCCGCAAGAGCGTCTTTCTTTGGAGCAAGGATCGACCAACCCCGCCTTGCAGGTCATCTCCCGGGCTACGCGCGGAAAACGATACGATGTCAGCGCACAATATCGAAAAACTGGCACATGCGCCGGTACTTTTCGTAGCGCGCCTGGACCAGCTCTTTCGCGCTTTGGTTGGTCAGCACAAGAAGCTGTTTCTCGAGCACTTCGGCAAAGAGCTTCGCGGCCGCTTCGTGATCGCTGTGGGCGCCCCCATCGGGCTCGCGAATGATCTCGTCAATGATGCCTAATTCGTGCAGGTCATTGGCCATGATCTTCATGGCGATGGCCGCGGTTTCCGCCTTGGTGGAATCGCGCCACACGATGGAGGCGCAACCCTCCGGCGAAATCACGGAGTAGAACGCGTTCTCCATGATGTTCACGCGATCACCGACGGCCACGGCCAGCGCTCCGCCGGAGCCGCCTTCCCCGGTGACGGTCACGATGATGGGAATAGGCAACCGCGCCATCTCCCGCAAATTGTGCGCGATGGCCTCCCCCTGGCCGCGCTCCTCGGCGTCAATGCCGGGATACGCGCCGGGCGTGTCAATGAAACACAGCACCGGGCGGCCGAATTTTGCGGCGAGTTGCATGACACGCAGGGCCTTGCGGTAGCCTTCGGGCTTGGGCTGGCCAAAATTGCGCATCACGCGCTGTTTGGTGTCGCGCCCTTTCTGGTGGCCGATGACGGCGACGGGGCGCCCGTGGAATTTACCCATGCCGGCGATTATCGCTTTGTCATCGCCAAAGCCGCGATCGCCGTGAATCTCGATGAAATCGGTAATCAGGAGGTGGATCCAATCCAGCGTGTAGGGCCGCTGCGGGTGTCGCGCGATCTGCGCGCGCTGCCACGGGCCCATGTGCGCGTAGAATTCGCGGCGTAGCTCCAGCACCTCCTGTTTCAGCCGCTCGACTTCGGCTTCCCCTTCATCGGTGGCCGCCAGGCGCCGCAACTCCTCGACGTCCTTTTCCAGGCGCTCAATTTCGCGCTGGCGTTCAACCGTGGTTATGCCCTTCTTCTCTTTATGCGCTGCGCACATTACGCCACCATCTGGATCGCCTGCTGGCCGCAAATCTGCCGCACGGCGTCAATCAGTTCCTGCTGAATGCGAATCTTCTTCTGCGACTGCAAAAGCGCCACCTTGCCGTCGCGCGAGAGCAGCTCAAACACTACCGTACTTGGCCCCGGCGCGCTTGCAAATAAATGATCGAGCTGTTCGAGGGTGCCTTCGTCCAGCCGCGCGAGATCCAGGCGTACCCGGAATTCGGAGGCGGCGCGTTCGGCGATGTCTGCAACACGCCGGGCTTCCTGCAGGGAGAGGCGTGTGCCCGCTTCTTCCACCTGCACGCGCACCTTCAGGAGCAGCGGCTCGCCGCGCTTCAGGATATTCTCCAGCCGGGTGAAGCTTTCCGGAAATGCCAGGAGTTCCTGCACGCCGGTCATGTCCTGCAGTGTGTAGATGGCCCAGCGCGCGCCTTTTTTCGAGCGCATGGGACGCGTGCCGACGATGAGCCCCGCGACGCTGATCTCTTTGCCATTGCGCTGCCCTTCCACTTCTTCCAGCGAAAGTGTGCCCAGCTCCTTCAAACGCGCGACATATTTTTCCAGCGGGTGGCCCGAAACGTAAAACCCCAGCATGGCGTATTCGCTGGCCAGGCGCTCCTCTTCGCTCCAGGGGGCGGCTTCGCGCAACTCGAAATGCACCTTGGGCTCTGCCGCGCCGCCGCCGAAAAACAAACCGTGCTGGCCCGATTCCCGGCTGCGCGCGGCACGCTGTATCGCCGCCACGGCGTCGTCCACGGAGGCGACCATCGGCTCGCGCGGCCCCAGCGAATCCATGGCGCCGGATTTGATTAGGCTCTCAAAAACGCGCTTGTTCAGGAATCGCGGCTCGATGCGCTCGCAGAATTCGTAGAGAGACTTGAACTCGCCTTGCGCTAGACGCGATTCGCGTATCGCCTTGGCGGTGTTCTCGCCGACATTCTTGATGGCCGCCAGGCCGAAGCGAATGGAAGCGCCCACGGGCGTGAAGTACAGATCGCTCTCATTCACGTCCGGCGGCAGGATCGGAATTCCCATGCCGCGCGCTTCGTTGATGTACTTCACCACCTTTTCCGTGTTGCCGGTTTCGGAGGTTAGCAGCGCGGCCATGAATTCCACGGGATAGTGTGTTTTCAGGAAGGCGGTCTGGTAGGCCAGCAGGGCGTAGGCACAGGAGTGCGACTTGTTGAAGCCGTAACCCGCGAATTCTTCCATCAGATCGAAGATGCGTACGGCCTTCTTTTCGGGAATCTTGTTTTTCTCGCAGCCCGCCAGGAATTTGGCGCGCTGGGCGGCCATTTCCTCTTTTTTCTTCTTGCCCATGGCGCGGCGCAGAATGTCCGCTTCGCCGAGAGAAAAACTCGCCAGTGAGTTGGCAATCTGCATCACCTGTTCCTGATAGAGGATGACGCCGTAGGTTTCATCGAGAATGTCTTTCAACTGCGGCAATTCGTAGCTGGCCTTGGTTTTGCCCTGTTTGCGATTGATAAAGTCATCGATCATGCCGCCCTGGATGGGGCCGGGGCGGTACAGGGCGTTGAGCGCGGTCAGGTCTTCGATGCGCGTGGGGTGATACCGGCGGAGGATGTCGCGCATGCCGTGGGATTCAAACTGGAAGATGGCCGTGGTATCGCCGCGAGAGAAGAGCTTGTAAGTTGCTTCATCGTCGAGCGCGAGATTGTCAATTTCGATTTTCACGCCGCGGTTCTGCTGGACCATTTTGACGGCGTCGTGCAGCACGGTGAGCGTGGTCAGCCCGAGGAAATCCACCTTCAGCAGGCCGATGCGCTCCAGCGCGTTCATGTCGTACTGCGTGGTGACTTCGTCGCGGTTGGTCTTGTAAACGGGAACGAGCTCGGTCAGCGGCTGCGGTGAAATGACCACCCCGGCTGCGTGCGTGGAGGCATGTCTCGCCAGACCTTCCAGGCGCAAAGCCACCTTCATCAAGTCGCCCAGCTTTTCGTCGCTTCCAATCGCGGCTTTCAACTGCGGCGATTCCTCCAGCGCGGTTTTCAGCTCAATTCCCAGCGTGGCGGGCACGAGCTTCGCCAAACGGTCCACTTCGCCGTACGGAATGTCCATGGCGCGGCCCACGTCTTTGATCGCGGCCTTGGCGGCCATGGTGCCGAACGTGATGATCTGCGCGACGTTTTCGCGGCCGTATTTGTGCGTGACGTATTCAATCAATTCGCCGCGCCGCCGCATGCAGAAATCAATGTCGATATCGGGCATGGAGACGCGCTCTGGGTTCAGGAAGCGCTCGAACAGCAGGTTGTACTGCAGCGGATCCACGTCCGTGATGCGCAGCGCATAACTCACCAGACTGCCCGCAGCGGAGCCTCGTCCCGGGCCCACGGGCACTTCCTGGGCCCTGGCGTAATGAATGAAATCCCAGACGATTAGGAAGTAGCCCTCGTAGTGCATCTTCTTGATCATCTCGATTTCGGCGGAGAGGCGGCGCTCGTAATCGGCAAGGGGATTGCGCAAGGCGCCCTGCTGGGCGCGGCGTTCCAGATACGGCACGCGCTGCGCAAAGCCTTCGCGAGCCATCTTCTCGAAGTAGCTGCCGGGCGTGTGGCCTTCGGGAACCTTAAACTCCGGCAAGGCGTTTGGGATGTAATCAATCTTGACGTTGCATCGCGCGGCTATGTCCACGGTGCGGCTGAGCGCGTCGGGCACTTCGCGGAAAACCCTGGCCATTTCCTCGGCGGTCTTGAAATAGAACTGGTCGGTGGCAAATTTCATGCGATGCGCGTCGCTCATGGTCTTGCCGGTCTGTATGCACAGCAGCACTTCCTGCGCGTGCGCATCTTCGTGGTGCAAATAGTGGCAATCGTTGGTGACCACCAGCGGAATGCCGGTTTCCTTGGAGAGGCGAGCCAGTTCGCGGTTGACGCCCTGCTCGATCTCCAGGCCCTGGTCCTGCATTTCCAGGAAGAAGTTCCCTTTCCCGAAAATGTCCCGCAGCTTGTAGGCATTTTCGCGGGCCAGGTCCAACTTTTCTTCCACGACACATTCCGCCACCGGGCCGCGCAGGCAGGCCGAGAGTGCGATGAGTCCCTTGTTGTGTTTTGAGAGAAGATCGTAATCAATGCGCGGCTTGTAGTAGAACCCTTCGAGGAATCCGGCGGAAACGAGCTTGATCAGGTTGTGGTAGCCCTCCTGGTCTTCGCAGAGGAGCACTAGGTGATTGCTGCCGCGCGTCCCGGGTTCCATTTCGCCGCGCTCGCCGCCATTGAGGGGTCCGGCCTTTTCCCCGCGGTCGTGGCGGCTGCCCTTGGCGACATAGACTTCGCAGCCGATGATGGGCTTGACGTCGCGTTTGGTGGCTTCATGGAAGAAATTGGCGGCGGCAAACAGGTTGCCGTGGTCGGTAACGGCCACGGCCGGCATTTTCAGACGCGAGGCTTCGTCGAGAAGCTCGGAGATTTCGCAAGCGCCGTCCAGCAGGCTGTAGTCCGTGTGCAGGTGCAAGTGAACAAACTGCGGATTGCCCATGGAACTTGATTGTAAATCGCCGCACGTGGAAATGCGAACGCCTTTCTCGCGTTTCCCACAGCGCACCATAACAACCTGCTGAATGACTGGGATAAGTTGTCATCCCGAACCCGCGCTTCCTGCGGGTGAGGGATCTGCTTTCCCCACTAGGCCAACTGAAGGCAATCTCATTTTTCGGAGCAACACAAACGCCAATCTTACAAACTATTTCTTGCCTTTGGCCTTCTTCGCGCTGTTGGCTTTTTGCGAGGCCATCAGCCTCGCCTTGGTTGCGCCTTTGTCCGCTCCGCCGTGTTTCGCCGCCGCTGCGCCCGCGCCTGCTTTTTCACCTCCCTTACCGGGTTTCTTTTCCTTTTTCTTGGGCGCTTCCTTGATGCCGGAAAGCCGACGCAGCATTTTTATGCGCTCTTCGGGCGTCTTGCCCCGGCCATTTAGTTGCGCGGCAAACACTTCCTGCACCACATGGTCGAACTTCGGCCCCCGCGGCATGCCCAGCCCTTCCAGTTCGTTGCTCACGGCGGTCAGCGCCATGCGGATCGGGCGCCACTTATGCAGGAATGCCTTCAACTTAGACAGCGCCGCCGAGTTGTTGGATTCGGCAAGGAGATAGGCCACGTACTCCATCGGAAGCTTTTCGATGTAGCGGTAGGCTTCGATGGGCGTTTTCGTCTTTCTCCCGGCGAGGTCCTTCTGGATTTCGTGAGCCTTGTCGGGAAAACTCTCGATCACATCGATTTCCGCGGCACGGAAGCCCAGCTTCGAGAGCACATGGCTGGCCTCGCGGTCTTTCAGCCGGCCCAAAATCGCCAGCATCATCGGCGTGGCCAGGCGCGGGCGGAATCCCGCCATGAACAGGTCATCGCGCACCTTGATCACGCGATTGATAGCGTCGTAATCCGGGTGTTTCTTGGCCAGCAGCGGGTGCACGCGGTCCAGCAGGTGGTGCGCTTCCCATTCCTTCAAGGTGAGATGCGGGCGCTCTTCCTTCGCCAAGGCGCGCAATTCCTCGCCGGCATCCTCGGGTGTAATGGTATGGTGCAGTTCCCTTTCGATGGCCAGATTGAACCATTCCTGGGTGCGCGATTCGAGCTTGTAGCCCATGCGCGCGGCCAGCCGCAAAGCGCGCAGCAGGCGCACGGGTTGATTAGTAAAACTGTGAATCGTGAGCGCGCGCACTTCGCCGTGCTCGATGTCCGAAAGGCCGTTGGTGGGATCAAGGAGCAAACCACGCGAAGCCGGATTCAGCGAGATGGCGATGGCGTTCAGGGAGAAATCGCGCCGCCGGAGATCCTCCATGATGGTGGACCAGCGGATTTCGGGACGCGTGCCCGGGCGCACATAGTAATCGTCGCGCGCCGCGGAGATGCTCCCTTCGTAATCGCCGCTGAAGAGAATCTCAACCTGGCGCAGCTTTTCGTCCTCGGATAGGACCTTGGCCCCGCCTTTCTCCAGTTCGCGTGCCATCTTGGAGGGATTGCCCTCCACGCTGAAATCCAGATCGCGCAGGGTGGCGCCGGTAATCAGGTCGCGCACCGTGCCTCCAGTAAGATAGATATTGAAGCCCATGGCCGCGGCCAGCTCCTGCACGCGCAGCATGGCCGCGCGCTGTTCGGGCGAAAGCCGGCTTTCCAGCAAGAACATGTAGTCTGGCATTGTGCTCCTTCCGCTTCAGGGTGGTCATGCCCAAGAGGGCTGCCGCACCCGCGATGTATTGCCGCCCGCGCGTTAAGCGCGCGGGTGATGTGCCTTGTAAATCTGCTTCAGTCTTTCCTCCACGACGTGGGTATAGATTTGCGTCGTGGAGATATCCGAATGGCCCAGCATCAACTGGACGGAGCGCAGGTCCGCGCCGCGTTCCAGCAAATGCGTTGCAAAACTGTGGCGCAGCATGTGCGGCGTCAAGCCCATGCGCATGCCCGCTTGCCTGCCGTACGCTGAGAGAATCTTCCAGACGCCCACGCGGCTCAGCGGCCCCCCGCGCCGGTTGATGAAGAGCGTGGCGACATTCGCCTGTTTCGCATTCCCCAGAAGTTTGGGACGTGCGTCGCGCAAATACCGTTCCACGAGGGCGATCGCTTTTTTGCCAATAGGCACGATGCGTTCCTTATTCCCTTTGCCAATGCAGCGCACGCAGCCCGCGGCGCGGTCTATATCCATCACTCGCAGCCCCACCAGTTCGGAAACGCGCAAACCGGTGGAGTACAGCACCTCGAGCATGGCGCGGTCACGCAGTCCCAGCGGTTGCTTATCATCGGGCTGCGCCAGGAGCCGCTCTACTTCCTCCAGGCGCAGGTACCCGGGCAGCGAGCGGCGAATCTTCGGCGATTCCAGGTTCAGGGAAGGATCTTCCATGCGCAACTCCTGCACCAGGGTAAAGCGGAAGAAATTGCGCATGGTGACCAGGTTGCGCGCCACCGTGCGGCTCTCCAGCTTCTGGCGGTACAGGCTGGCCAGAAAATCCACCAGGTCGTCGCGCGAAACGCTTTCCACGGTGAGCTTCTTCTTTTTCCCGAATTCCTCGAATTTGAGCAAATCGCGCCGGTACGCCGAAACCGTGTTCGGCGACAGTCCTTTCTCCACCCTTACGTGGGTCAAAAACGCCGCGATTGCCGTGGCAATTTCCATCAGCTTCCCGTTAACCCTCCCGCGGCTCCTGGCCGCCGCATGGCAATTCCGTAAACCTCTTCGACTTCCGGACAATGGAAAATCCACGTCAGCCCGACATAGAGCAGCGTCGCTCCCAGGACCATCCCCGTGAAAACGATCAATTGCAGGGAAAAGGCCCCCTGAAGCGCGTTCCTCGCGTAATAGTTGGCGATCATGCAGCCGGCGCCCATGATCACCGAGCACAGCGAAATCTTGCTGATGGAGCGCAAAATATCCAGCATGCCCAGCGGGCCGTAGCGCAAGCGAAAAATAATGAAGAGCGTGAAGAAGTCGAAGAAGGTGGCCAGCGCCGTGGCCAAAGCCGGCCCGCCATTCTGAAACCGTCTGAACAGGAATTCCAAGAAGATGAAATTCAGGACGATGTTCAGAACGAAAGAAATAGACGCCACGATCACGGGCGTCTTGGTATCGCGCGCGGAATAAAACGCCGGCACAATCAGCTTCACGCACGCCAGCGCCGGCAAGCCGATAGCGTAGTACAGCAGCGGGCGCGCGGTCAGCCGCGTGGATTCCGCGACGAATTGCCCGTGCTGGAACAACACGCGGATGACCGGCTCGCGCAAAATCATCAGGCCCATCGCCGCGGGCACCGTGATGTACGCGACGATGCGCACCGCGAAGGTGAGTGTTTTCTTCAATCCCTCGTAATTATTGGCGGCCGCCTGGTGCGCCATCATTGGCAAAATGGCCGTGGCCACGGCAATGGCGTAGCCGCCGAGGACCAGTTCTGTGACGCGGTCGGCCACGTACAATGCCGTCAGGCTGCCACGAGGCATGCGCGCGGCCTTGGCAAAATAGGTGTCCACGAAAAAATTGATCTGCGAGATTCCCAGGCCGAAGAAGCGCGGGAACATCACGCTCGCCACGCTGCGGATTCCCGGATGCGAGAACGAAATGCCGAAGTCAAAGCGCATTCCCCGTCTGACCATCTGCGGTATCAGGATGAGGAATTGCAGCGCTCCGCCGACCAGTACGCCCACCGCCAGCGATACCGCCGGGCTATGGAAGTAGCGCCAAACCATGGCGGTAGAAAATGCGATGATGGATAGGTTCAGCAGCACAGTGGTGGAAGCAGGCAGGGCGAAATGGCCGAAGCAGTTGAGAATGCCCATGCCCAGGGCCGCGAGTCCCATAAAAAAAATATACGGGAACATGATGCGGTTCAGGGCGATGGCCTCACCCCAGCCAGTGGTGGAAAACGGTGCAATCACCTGGCGCGAGAAGATCACTCCGAGTACAGTGATGACGGCCAAGACCAGCGCCAGGGTCCAGAAAAGCTTGTTGGCGAAGTCCCAAAGCTCTTCCTTCGAGCGTTCCCGCATGTACGTGGTGAAAACGGGAACAAAGGAAGCTGCGACCGTGCCCTCGCCGACTAACCGCCTGAAAAGATTGGGGATGCGGTAGGCCAGGACAAAGGAGTCGGCGCTCAGCGTGGTGCCAAGGAGAAGCGTGATGCGTTGGTCGCGGACGTAACCGAGAACTCGGCTTGCAATCGTAACCAGCGATATGATTGATGCCGATTTCAGGATTTCTTTTTTATCGGACAAGGCCTGGCTCTCAGGGCCTAAACCCAATCAAAACAATGAGTTGACAGGAAAAACGTGTTTAAATTAACATAACTTCAATCATTCTGCAATGGTTTCGTCGCCAGAAACGGAAAATTTCGGTTTGAAACCGCGCACCCCAGCCACCACCCACAAAAAAGTGGTGATTGAACTTCTCGACCGCAAGGCCATCCGCGGATTCCTGAATCCTTCTCGCCTAGCCCATGCTGAAGTGCTGGAACTCCTCACCCCGGACGGCGAGCGCGAAGAAATCGAACTCGCCAAAGTGCGTGCGATTTATTTTGTCCGCGATCTAAAGGAAGACTTCGAGCCGGAACGCAAGGCGTTCCTGAGCCGCCCGAAGCTCGATGGCCTGTGGGTCAAGCTGCGCTTCCAGGACGGCCAAATCCTAGAAGGTGTAATTCCCAACGACCTGCTGACATTCCTCGATAACGGCCTGCACCTCACCACGCCCCATTTCAATTCCAATACCGACCGCATCTTCGTGCCGCGCTCCGCCCTCTCCGAATTAACCGTCCTCGGCGTCGTCGGCATCGCCCGCCGCAAACCCGCCGCAGCCGCAGCCATCGCCGCCGCCCAGCCCCGCCTCTTCAACGAATAACTTTGTGGAATCTTGGTGTCCCAGGTTATGAATTCGCTGAAGAAGAGAATTTGTCATTCCGAGCGAAGCGAGGAATCTGCTTTTGTCCAGTGACAAGATACAGCAGATTTCTCGCGCCAAACCCGCGACCGGAATGACAATTTACCCTCGTTGGCTGCCTTCCCGATAGTTGAAAGGTGTCACTATAATCTGCGACTCAGCTACATCACGGACTTTTGTCCCTAACTACTCGGTGGTTCCGGCGAGTCCGGGGCGGGTTCTCGCTGCGGCGTCTTTCGGCCCGGACGCACTCCAACAATCGCTCGCGCACGGACGCATCATTCCAGCTTACTTGCGCCTGTCTTTCCGTATACGCATCCGCAAGGAGGGTCATTCCTTGCGTGGTCAGTATTTGGTACTGGCGAAAAACCTCTCGGCATTTTTCACAATGCTTCAGGTGAGCTCGCAATTCGGGCAACTCTGAAGGCTCAAGGCTGCCCGAGGCCGCCAATGCACAAAGCTCTTTGAATTCGTCATGCTCGTCGCAACCGCCCCGTATTTTTAGCATCGTTTTGTTACACCAAACACACGCTAAGAAGAACCAAGATGCTCATGCGCTTCATAATTACCCTCCTCAAGAACACCAGTGGAGTAAGCCTGGGTTGCGTGTAGACGTCGTTTACTTTTTCTGAATGGATTCTACGTACTCGGACAGATTGCGAATTCTCAAGGCTCCGACCTGGTCGCCCCCGTGCAATGAGCTAAACAACGACTCCCAGAGGGGCATAGCAACCGTTCCGTGTACTCTGCTGGCCGTACCGGAGCGCAGAACGGCACTGACTTTCGATGCCACGGATGTTGGGTAACATCTCTTGTCCATGGTCGTCAGGTCGGGCGGCGGTGTCTTCAAGAATTGAACCGCTGGTCCGTTGCCCCTGCCGTTCATTCCATGGCAAGCCGCACAATAGTCTTGGTACATCTGCTTGCCGGACTCCGGCTGGCTATAGGAAACTGCCACTACTTTCAGAATCGGGTCCTTGGTCTGTGACATTCCAATTCCTTGACCAATAAAGAGAACTCCAAGGAGTAGTCCTGCTATCAAGACGAGAACGGCACCCACTTTCGATACCACAGATTTTCCCTCATATTTCTTGTCCATGATTGTGTTCTCGGGAAACATATTCACCTCCAAGATGAATAACTGCTGGCCTAGGTTGAAATAACCGTCAGGTACATCAATGCTCTGGTGATGAAACGGAGCGCAAATCGAAGTCACGAGCTAAAATCATGGGAATCAATGAGTTCACGGGGCAGGTGACCCGAATTGTGAACTTCCTCGCGCCGGTTTCTGTTAATGGGAGTATTGTTTTGTCTTAGAGGCACCTAAAGTGCCGCAAACCGAAGCAAAACAGGTCATCCGCTTCGGAACGTTTGAAGTGGATTCTCGCACCGGGGAACTCCGGAAGAACGGTTTACAGGTCAAACTGCAAGAGCAGCCGTTCCAAATTCTGCTTGCCCTTCTGGAGAAACCCGGCGAGGTGGTCACGCGGGAAGAGTTACGAGCGAAACTCTGGCCCACGGATACATTTGTAGACTTCGAGCATGGGCTGAACGCCGCAGTGAAGCGGTTGCGCGATGCGCTGGGCGACACCTCAGAAAATTCACGCTTCATCGAGACCCTGCCGCGACGCGGCTATCGATTCATTGCTCCTGTCAATTCTCACCCTCTACCAGAGCTTGAGCCTGTCATAGGTTCACGCGTCAAATGGCCAGCGATTGCCTTGTTGGCCGGCATTGTGACACTCGCTTCAGTAGTCTATGTCCATTTCCATCGTGCGCCGAAGTTGACTGATAAAGACACCATTGTTCTCTCCGATTTCGACAACAAGACGGGAGATGCGCTCTTCGATGACACGTTGAAGCAAGGACTCTCGGTACAGCTTGAGCAATCACCCTTCCTGAACCTGCTTTCCGACCGCCGGGTAAATGAGACTCTGAAACTGATGGGCCGTCCCGCCGGTGACCGGTTGACACCGGAGGTCACACGCGAAGTCTGCCAGCGCACGAGCAGCAAGGCCATGCTAACGGGCTCGATTGCGGGGCTTGGCAGCCAGTACGTCATTGGCCTGAAGGCCGCGAACTGCAACACGGGGGATGTGTTGGCGGAAGCACAGGAGCAGGCAGCGGCTAAAGAAGCGGTGCTCAAAGCTCTGGACAACGCGGCAGTCAGCCTGCGCAGCAAGCTGGGCGAGTCGCTCAGCACGGTGCAGAAGTACGCCACGCCCTTGGAGGAAGCGACCACGCCTTCGCTGGAGGCGCTGAAAGCGTACAGCATGGGAGTTGAGACAATAAACACTAAAGAAATCATAGCCGGGCTGCCCTTCTGTAAACGGGCCGTAGAACTCGACCCGAATTTCGCCATGGCCTACGGCGCCTTGTCGAGCATTTACTACAGCGTCGGCGAAGTGGGGCGGGGGGCCGAAAATGCACGCAAGGCCTATGACCTGCGGGAGAAAGTGAGCGAACGGGAGCGGTTCTATATTGAAAGCAGGTACTATAATAATGCAATCGGAGACATGGAGAAGGCGACGCAGACCTGCGAGTTGTGGAAGCAGACCTACCCAAGAGACTTCGACCCTCTCAACGGGCTTGGGGTTTATTCCATGAAACTGGGAAACTGGGAAAAGGCACTTCAGGGAAACCGCGAGGCGCTGCGCCTCGAGCCAAGCGCTCTTTTCCTCTATGGCAATCTCGCGTGGAACTACATCGCCCTCAACCGGCTGGATGAAGCCGAGGCGGTGTACAAACAGATGGAGGAGCGCAACCTGGAGACCGATTGGCTGCCCCGGGCCCGCTACGTGTTGGCGTTCCTGAAGGGCGATGAGGCACAGATGGCGCAGTTGCTCTCATCCGCCATGGGCAAGCCGGGGGCTGAAGAGCTGTTGCTGGCCTCGCAAGCGGACACGGAAGGTTGGTATGGCAAGCTGAAGAACGCGCACGAACTGACCCGGAAGGCGATGGATTCAGCCCAGTACCGCGACGCCAAAGAGATTGCTGCAGCATATCAGGCAGAAGCGGCGCTGCGCGAGGTGGAGTCGGGCAACCGGGGGCAGGCACGTACTGATGCCGATGCCGCTCTGAAGCTGGCCTCGAACCGCGATGTGCGAGCCATTGCGGCGCTGGCTCTGGCACGGGCAGGCGATACGGCAGGAGCAGAGAATCTGGCTGTCGAATTGGACAAGACATTTCCGCTGGACACGCTGGTTCAGGGGTATTGGTTGCCAACAATCCGCGCGGCTGTCGCCTTGGAGCGCAGAGACCCGAACAAAGCAATCGAACTATTGAAAGAATCAAACACCATCGAACTCGGTCTACCCTCGCGAGGCAACGTCTTCCTATGTCCGGTTTATATCCGTGGGGAAGCCTACCTGATGCTGCACGACGGAAACCGAGCGGCAGCGGAATTCCAGAAGTTCATCGACCACCGGGGACTCGTGGCGAACTTTCCATGGGGCGCATTAGCCCGCCTTCAAATCGCTCGCGCCTACGCGATGCAAGGCGACACCGCCAAAGCCAAAGCAGCCTATCGGGATTTCCTCACGCTCTGGAAAGACGCCGACCCTGATATCCCCATCCTCATCGCCGCAAAGTCCGAATACGCCAAGCTGCGATAGGCACCGCTACGGCTGCTTTGAACTTCTTTCTACGCCCCTCGGGATTGACTCAGCAGAAGTGTATACCACTGCACGAAAAAAGCTATGTGGTTGGTACTGGTCGACCCCGATAAGCCGACTCGAGCAATCCGAAGGTTCGCCCTGCCAATAAATCCTCCTCCTGTACTTCCCTCTCGGCGCTGTGCGAGACTCACAGTTTGTGGAGGCGAAGCGCACATGAAACTCCAGGAACTGGCACAAAAACTTGACTGCCGTTTGGAAGGCAACCCCTCGCTCGAAATCACCGGCGTCGCCGGGATTGATCGTGCGCAATCCGGAGAAGCGACATTTCTGGCGAACCGGCGCTATTCGCCGCAACTCAAGACCACGCAGGCCTCGGCCGTGTTCGTTGAAGACGGCGTGGCGCTCGAACGCGCCGCCGGCCTCGCGCCCCTGGCGGCTTTGCGCACGGGCAATCCCTATCTCGCTTTTGCGCAGGCCATTGAGCTGTTCTATCAGCCGCCAGCCTATCCGCCCGGAGTACACCCGACCGCCGTGATCGCAGCCACGGCGCGAATTGGCGCCAGCGCGCATATCGGCCCCTATTGCTTTGTGGATGAAGACGTGGAACTCGGCGCGAACGCGGTGTTGCATAGTTTTGTAACCCTCTACCGGGGCGCCAAAATCGGCGCGCATTTCTTCGCGCACGCGCATGCGGTGGTGCGCGAGCACTGCCGCATCGGCGATCGCGTGATCCTGCAGAACGGCGTGATTGTCGGCGGCGACGGCCTGGGTTTTGCCAAGCGCGCGGACGGCACCTGGCACAAGATGGCGCAGTCCGGACCCGCGATTTTGGAGGACGACGTCGAGGTGCAAGCCAACGCCTGCATAGATCGCGCCACCGTGGGCGAAACGCGCATCGGTCGCGGCACGAAGATTGATGACCTGGTGTTGGTGGGCCACGCGTCCCAGGTTGGCGCGAACACCCTGCTGTGCGGTCAGGTCGGCTTGGCGGGCTCATCGCACATCGGCGAAAACTGCATTCTGGCGGGGCAGGTGGGCATTGCGGGACATTTGACCGTGGGCGATGGCGCGGTGATTACGGCGCAAAGTGGCGTGCCCAACGACGTGCCGCCGCGCTCGCTCTATTCCGGCTATCCGGCAGTGGAGAATCGTCAGTGGCTGAAGATGATGGCGGCGCTGAATCGTTTGCCGGAGTTGCAGCGCCGCGTGCAGCAGTTGGAGGCGGAGTTGGAGGCGCGCAAGCCTTTGTAGCGGCCGCCTTCTGAGGCGGGCGCCTCTTCGATCCCCACCGCAGCGTCACGCCGCCCCCGGAAACCCCAACGGCCGCTGATCCGGCGGGAGGGCCGCGGCAAGTTCGTCGTGCAGACGTTTTGTGAGGGCGTCGCGCTCTTCAAACGTGTATTGGGTTGCGTCGATGGGCGCTAGAAACTCCACCGTGATTTCCCCGGGCTTGATGTTCAGCTTGCGCTTCTCCATCACGCGATGCGCGCCGGAGCACGCGATGGGCACGATCGGCACACCTGCCTTGATGGCCATCACCGCTGTTCCCTTCTTGAGTTCCTGCAAGCGCCCATCGCTGCTGCGCGTGCCTTCGGGGTAGATCAGGAACGATTGGCCCGCGCGAATTGCTTCCGTGGCTTTTTCCATGCTGACGATGGCGGAATCGCGGTTAAACCTGTCCACGGGGATGAAATGCGCCAGACGAAACGCCTGGCCCACAATCGGATAATCGAAGAGCGAGCGCTTCGGTAGAATGGCGATGCGCCGCGGAATGGACCACACCACCGCAGGCGCGTCCGCGGAACTCGTGTGATTCGCGGCAAAAATGCACGTGCCTGGCGGAATGCGCTCCAGGCCTTTCACGTGAACGCGCACGCCCACGCAACGCATGAAGAACACCACGCCGCCCACACCCGCCCAATACAGCGGATCGACATGGCGTGTAACGAAGGTGTAGATGAGCAGCGGCGGCCCCAGCACAAGGGTATAAAGCGTCACAAAAACGCAGATGAATGCCCCACGCAGCATGCTCTAGGAAAAACTCTCTCCAATCACCGGCCCCGGGTCAAGTGCTCCTTCAGCGATTCCCGGCAGCGACCGGATCGGTGCTGCCGCGCAGGATGCCCTCGCGGATGCGCCGTGCGCGCTCGCCGGCATTGGTGCTCTCCGCAACCTGGTAAAACGTTTCGTGCCGCTCGCCGAGCCGAAGGTCGACGTTCTGCTCCTTATCATCGCGGCGCACGCGCAGGTGCAAAATGTCGCCTGGTTTTTGCTGGCTGAGCCAACGTTCCGGCCTGCGCGGAGGCTCGCCATTGTTCCAGCGTACAATTTCGTCGCCCACCAGGAGTCCGCTCTTTGCAGCGGGGCCATCAGCATCCACTGCCCGGACGGTCCAGGGGCCGTTGGGGTCGCGTTCCAGCATGAAGCCCATTACCGCGCGGGTGATTTCCCGCTCGTGTAATTCGAGGCCCGCGCGCGCTAGCACTTCGGTATAGGGCAGGGGCTCCGCGCCAGCCACGTATTTGGCGAAGAAATCCTGCATCGAAACTCCGGTCACTTTTTCGGCGGTCAGCCGAATGTCCAGACTGTCGCGATAAAACTTCCCTTCCTTGGCGAAGTCCCGGTTCATGGTGCGGAGCACGTCGTCGAGGCTCTTTTGGTTGTCCGTGAGGTCGCGAATCAGGATGTCCAGCAGAACGCCGAGCACTTGGCCCTTGGTGTAATACGAAACGCTGCGCTGCGGCTGGTTGTAGAGCGCGTACTTCTCCAGCCAGGCATCCAGGCTGGATTGCTCCGCGCTTTGCCAGTGCTCGGCGGGGCGGCTTTCGAGTTCGCTGATTTGGCCGCTGAGGTCCTGATAAAACTCCTGCTTGCTCCAGAGACCCGTGCGCACCAGCGCATAAGCAGCATAGGTGTTGGTAACGCCTTCGGCGAACCACAACGCGCGGGTGTACATCTCGTGCGTGTAGTCAACGGGCTCAAGGGAGGCGGGGCGGATGCGCTTGACGTTCCACGCGTGGAAAAATTCGTGCGCGGCGACGTTTTGCAGGTACGACGCGGATGACACGTAGATTGCCGTGCAATTGGCGTGCTCCATGCCACCGCCCGCGCCGTTAGTGGCTTTCCCTAGGTGAAAAATAAACGTGTAGTGGTCGTAAGGGGCGCCGTCCATCATCTTGACTTCGTACGTGACGATTTTCCGCAGCGTTCTCTCAACATCCTGCTTTTTCCAACCGTCGCCATGAATCACCACACGAACCGGCGGCGTCACGTCAGGCAGCGTGAACTCCTCGAATTTCGACGCCTCAATCGGCGCATCAGCGAGCGCGTCGTAGCTGGGAGCCAGAAGCATGGACACGTGAACGTGGCCATACTCCGCATCGAATAGACTGTCAGCGGAGGCAACTTTCCATCCCGGCGGCAGGTCCTGTAGGGTAATTGAGCTCTTCTCCGCGCGCCGCTCGGGCACGTACAGCAAAATCATCGCCGGATTGATGAAAGCGTGCTCTTCGCTGAGCTGGCTATTGAACGGGCCGGGATCGTCCCAAAACGTGTCGTAGCGCACGGTAATCGTACCGCTGCCTCTGACGTGCCAGGTCAGTTTGTCCAACTTCTCGATCGGCACGCTTTTACTGTCCACAAAGGCTTGCACTCGCTGCACGTGGCTGCTGAAATCGCGGATTTCGTAGAGCGCATTCCAGGCGGCCATCTGCAGCTTCAATTCATCCCTGACATCGGGAATTTCCATGGAGATGTGAAAGAGGTGCTGCTCGGGATGAGCGAGGGAAACTGTGTAGCGGATTTCCGCGCGTGATGCCGGAGGAGAGACCAGCAGCAGGCAGAAAACTGCCCCCGCGGCTGCGTACGCCAACCTTCGTGCTCTTAGCATGTGCCTTTTGGAGCCCCGGCCTGAACCCGAACTCCGAAGTTGGCCAACTATTGGCGAGTGCATGTTCTTTTCTTTCAATGAATTCTCGTGGGCGGCTCCAACTTCGCCGAGGTTGGGTTTTTCCACCTCATCCATCACCCAGGACTTGTCATTCCGACCGGAGGGACGGCGGTTTTGGCCGTCCCGGAGCGGAGGTACGATTTTCCATCGCACGTTTTTTGTGCGATGAATCTCTCCTCAACTTCGGAATTCTGGCTGAATTTGTCTTTCCGCCAATTTCTTCAGAAGTTTCTCGCACAAGCCATCAAAGCTACCATTGGACATCACCAGCAACAAATCGCCAGTGCGCGCTTCGGCGGCAAGAACCTCGGCAATAGCGCCGGCTCCCGGCAGGACACGCGCGTCCTTGCCCAAGCTGCGAACGGCGGCCGCCACCGTTTCCGGGTCGAGCCGCTGCTCGTCGCTCAATTGTGCGGCGCGATGCACGCTGCCCAGCAGCACGTGATCGCCCAGCGCCAGCGCCGGCGGCAGCGCATCCTGAAAAACGCGGCGGCGCATGGAATTCGAGCGCGGCTCCAAAATCGCCCACACTCGGCGGTCCGGCCAGCGTAGGCGCGCTGCTTCAATCGTGGCGCGCACGGCGGTCGGATGATGCGCAAAATCGTCAACCACCACGATGCCGCCCACCTCGCCCTTCACATCCATGCGGCGGCGGACGCTGCGGAAGGACGCCAGCGCCTGTTGCAGGGCCTCGCGTCTGATTCCCCGCCCCTGCGCGACGACGAGCGCCGACAGCGCATTCAAAACGTTGTGGTGTCCCGTGGCGGCCAGCCGAAATTTCCCGTAAGCCTCGCCCTTGAATTTGACGCAGAACTTCATGCCGTCGCCGTCGGATTGCACGTCCGTGGCGCTCCAATCGATGCCGCCCTCCAGGCCATACGTAATCACCGGGCAAAAGGCCTTTTCCGTGGCCTGGTGCAGCGCTTCGCCGGCGTCCCGGTCGCCCCAAACGACGATGCGCCCCCGCCGCGGCACCAGGTTCACCAGCCGGCGAAACGCTAACTGGTAGGCGCCGAAATCGGGATAAATATCGGCGTGATCGTATTCCAGCGAGGTGATGATCAGGTCATCCGGATGGTAATGAAAAAATTTCGCGCCTTTGTCCCAATAGGCCGAATCGTACTCGTCGCCTTCCAGAATGAACTCCTCGCCGCCGCCGAGGCCATAGCTTTTGCCGAAATTTTCGGCGATGCCGCCCACCAGGAAATTTGGCTTCTTCCCTGCCACTTGGAAAATCCAGGCGAGCATGGCGGTCGTGGTGGTTTTTCCGTGTGTGCCGCTAACAACGATGGAATGCTTTCCCGGCAGAAACTCCTCTTCCAGAATTTCCGGCAGCGAGTGGTATTTCAGCTTGCGGTCGAGCATCTCCTCCACTTCCACGTTGCCGCGAGAGAGCGCGTTGCCGACCACCACGAGGTCGGGCGCTGGAGTGAGATTCGCGGCGTCGAATTTGGCCGAGAACGAAATGCCCAGCGATTCAAGCAGCGTGGAGGCCGGCGGATAAACGCCCGCGTCCGAGCCGGTCACGTGATAGCCGCGTTCGCGCAGCATCCCGGCGAGCGGCGCCATGGCCGAACCCCCAATCCCAATCATGTGGATGTGTCTTGCCTTGGCCAAGTACAATTCCCCAGTTTATTCGACCACTGCCGGTTCTAGAATTTCCAGCGTACCCTCTCCCTTGGCATGCAATTTTGCACGCACGCCCAACGGAATCGTCAGCATGGGCCGCTTGGTATGGCCGATGGGCGCGCCGTAGACGATGGGAACACCGAGCGGCCCGAGAATGCGCTCGCAAATTTCGGGAATCGTGGGGCTGCCTGCCACGGGAGGATCGCCATCCGGGAAGTCCCCTAGCACAACCCCATTCACGTCCTGCAGTTTGCCCGCTTGCCACAAATGCCGCAGCGCACGATCCACCTGATACGGCTTCATGCCGCGGTCTTCCAGAACGAGAATGGCGCCCCGTGTGTCGGGGTCCCAGCCTGTTCCCAGAGTCGTTTGCAGCATGGTCAAGCAGCCACCGACAATGCGCCCGGTAGCGCTTCCAGAAGCCATACATTCGCCGCGCAACGAGATGCTCCATTTGGATTTTGTCTCGCGGACGGCTTGCAAAAAAATGCACTCGTCGTATCCGGAAGGTTGATTGGCCCCGTGATTGAAACCGGCGGCGACCATGGGACCGTAAAAGCCGGCCCACCCGCGGACCTCGTAAAGAAGCAGTTGGACGACGTTCAGGTCGCTGGAACCGATGAGGCATTTTGGGCCGAAGAGAGAGGTGCCCAACCTGAAATCAATGAGGTAGTTGGCACCGTAACCCCCGCGCGTGGCAATGACACCGTCAATGCTTTTGTCATGAAAGGGTTTGCGGAATTGCCGGACGAGTTCCTCGTGCGGCCCGGCGAAGTAGCCTTGCGGTGGCAGCGGGGGCAACTCTACCACCTGAAAGCCAAGCCGGCGAAGTTCGGCCGTTCCCACAGAAACAGCGGCAGGGTCCGCGGGAGACGATGGAGAAATTATGGCGATTCGGGAGCCCTTACGCAGGGCTTTTGGTTTTTGCAGGAGAACGGAGCGGCGTTTCATTCGAGGCGGCCCTCGACCAGGAGCACCTCAGTCGCCACCCCCTGGCGGTTCAATTGCTCAACAATCTTTTCCTGCTGGCGGCCGTTTACCTCGGCTTCAAATTCCACAATGGAGTTTGTGCCAGCCATTGAAACGCGAAAGTGATTCATGACAATCTTGAGGTCGGCCATCAACCTCTGGACTTCGGTAGCGACATTGTCGGCGTGGCTGGTGGTAAAGCGGAACACCATGACGCGGGCTTTGAGTTGAAGCTTTTCCGCGCCCCAGCTCAGCACGACCAGTCCAAACAACACGATCGCCGCTGCCGAGGCGGCGACTCTATACATCCCCCCGCCTGCCGCCATTCCGATGGCCGCTTCAGCGAAAATCGTCGCCGCGGTGGTCATCCCGACGAGTCCGGCGCTGTCCTTTAGGATGGCGCCCGCGCCAAGGAAACCGATGCCCTGCACGATATTGGAAGCGATGCGCGTGGGGCTGGTGTCGCCCCAGAGACGCGCCAATTCATTGGAAAGTATGGTGAAGAGCGCCGTAGCCAGGCACACGAACGCGCTCGTGCGGATTCCCGCGGGGCGGCGCCGCAGATCGCGCTCCACTCCAATGGCCGCGCCCAGTCCGGCAGCAAACAACATTCTTAGAAATATTTCGTGAAAGGAAAGCATCCCCAAACGGCCCCCTCCGTCTCTTATCGGCTACTGAAGAATCCCGGACGTGTCATTCCGACCGGAGCGGCCCGATCCTCTCTCCCGCGCCGTCTTTTGGCGCGTCGGGCCGCGGAGTGGAGGAATCTCTCTATTTGTTTTTCGACTGAAGAGGGATTTCCTGCTTCGTTCACAATGCCAGTCTCACAGTTTCTTTCAGCAACCTGCTAGCTGATTCTACTCTTTACAATTTGAATTGCGTCAATTTCGAGAAGTGCCGTGCTCTGGCGTGTATCTCGCTCTTTTTCAGATGCAGCAGCCGCTCCAGGCCGAATTTCTCCACGGCAAAGCTGCCCATCACCGAGCCGTACACCATGGCGCGCCGCAGCGCCGCGTCGTTGCTCCCGCCGCTGCCGGCCAGATAGCCCATGAAGCCGCCTGCAAAACTGTCGCCCGCGCCCGTGGGATCATGCGGCTCCTCCAGGGGAAAGGCCGGCACGCAGAAGACGCCGTGCTTGTCCACGAGCATGGCCCCGTACTCGCCACGCTTCACTACCAGAGTGGAGGGCCCCATCTTGAAAATAGAGCGGGCGGCGCGCAGCAGGTTGTGCTCGCTGGAAAGCTGCCGCGTTTCCGAATCGTTGATCATCAGGATGTCCACGTGCCTAAGCGTCTCGCGCAGTTCCGCGTTGGTGCGCTCGATCCAGTAGTTCATGGTGTCCATGGCGGCGAGTTTCGGCTTGCCCTTCACCTGGTGCAGGACGTCGCGCTGCAGGTCCGGCGCGATGTTCGCCAGAAAAACATATTTCGAGGAGCGGTACTTTTCCGGCAAGCGCGGTTTGAACTCCGCGAAAACGTTGAGCTCCGTGGCCAGCGTCACACGCTCATTCAGATTTTCCGAGTACCGGCCAGCCCAAAAGAAACTTTTACCGGGAGCGCGCTCCAGGCCCTCGATGTCAATCGAGCGGCTGCGGAACACGGCTTCATCTTTCGCGCTGAAATCGTCGCCGACAATAGCCACCAGGCTCACCGGCGTGAAAAACCTCGCCGCCACGGCAAAATAGGTGGCCGCCCCGCCGAGCGTGCGCTCCACCTTCCCATAAGGGCTTTCCAGCGCGTCATAAGCAACCGAACCCACCACAAGTAGCGCCACGAGTTTCTCCTAGGAAATGTATTTCCCGATGAGCGCCGCAAGATCCTTCTTCGTTTTCGCCGGAATGACCTTGGGGTCCGTCAGAATCGCATGCGCCAGCGCCGAGCCACACTTGCAACCACGTGTGGCCGGCATGGTCTTGATGGCTTCACGCAACACATTTTGCGCGTTGCTGGCGTTCTGGTTCAGCGTGGCGATGATTTGCGCCACCGTCACCGAGTCGTGTTGCGGGTGCCAGCAATCGTAATCCGTGATCATGGCGATGGTGGCGTAGCACAGCTCGGCTTCGCGCGCCAGTTTGGCTTCGGTGACGTTGGTCATGCCAATCACCTCGAATTTCATGGCGCGATGAAAATTGGCCTCCGCGAGCGTGGAAAATTGCGGCCCTTCCATGCAGACGTAAGTGCCCTTGCGGTGAACCGCCACGCCGGAAGAAACGCAGGCATCGGCGAGCACGGAAGAAAGTTGCGCGCACGTGGGTTTGCCAAATGTCACATGCGCCACCAACCCATTTCCGAAGAACGTCGAGGCGCGGCCTTTGGTGCTGTCAAAAAACTGGTCGGGAACGAGGAACTCGCCGGGGCGTAACTCTTCCTGCAGCGATCCCACGGCGCTGACGGAGATGACGCGCTCCACGCCCAGCAGCTTCATCGCGTAAATGTTGGCGCGAAAATTCAGTTCGCTGGGCATCAGGCGATGTCCGCGGCCGTGGCGCGCCAGAAAAGCCACGCGCTTCCCTTCCAGCGTGCCAACCACAAAAGCATCCGAGGGATCGCCAAACGGCGTCTTCACCCGGATCTCGCGCGTCTCGGTCAGGCCATTCATTCCGTACAGCCCGCTGCCGCCAATCACGCCAATTTCCGCAACCGGGCCTTTCGCGCTGCCCCGCGCACTCTTCCCTTTCGCTTTTTTCATGCGTGCCATGCATTTTTCTCCTGGGATTACCGGTTCAGGTCCACTGGCTCGATTTCGATTTTGCCGTGGTGCTCGTGCAAAGTGGCTGCCGCAAAGTCCGGGTCATGCCCGAAAACGGTGATCCAACCTTCGTTGACAAGCCGCGGCAACCACTTGCGCTTGGTCTCCAGCGTCTGGAGCGGATACAAATCGTACGCCATGATCCAAGGCAAGGGGATATGGTGACGCGTCGGGAGCAAATCTGCAACAAACGCAAGCTTCTTGCTTGCCCTGCTTGCCCCGAGCTGCGACGGGAACTTCGAGGGGAGCTTCGAAGGGCCGCCGCCAACGATTTTCACCGCCTGCATGTCGGCGTTGTGTCCGGGGATGCGTTCCACGGAGATGCCCGGCAGAATCTCTCCGTCCCCTTCAATCAACTCCCACTGTCCGGCCTCGGCAATAGGCAGAAAATTCTCAGGAAAATAACTGGCGCGGTCGCGCTCGGTGGGATTCCGCGCATGCTCGAGTTCCTTGCGCTGCACCAGGTAGCGCGCCCGCCTATAAGTCGGCACCGCGCGGTTCCCGCTGATGCGCGTGTTTCCGCCAGCATGATCGAAATGCAGGTGCGTGTTGATGACGATGTCCACCTCATCGGGCTGCACGCCCGCCTTCATAAGCGCCGCGATCAGCGGATCGCCTTCTTGCACGGCATAAATCGCACGCTGCTTGGCATCCCATTTCGTGCCGTTTCCCGTTTCGATCACAATCGTCTTCCCCGCCGCGCGCACCAGCAGCGAATTGGCGCGCATGCGGATGCGGTTCTTCTCGTCCGGCGGCGATACCTTCTCCCAAAGCGGTTTAGGCACAACGCCGAACATCGCCCCGCCATCCAAGCCGAAGCTCCCGCCGTCCAAATACCTCACCTCAATGTCGCCAAAATGCATGCATCTCCTTAGGAGGTGGGGGCTTCAGCCCCCACGTAAAGCCTCCGCAGCCAATGGGCTCGGTAGACCCTGGGCTTCAGCCCAGGGCGCGAAGCGCCCCTGAAATTCCAATCCGCATTGCTGCGGCAAATTCCAAAGTGCTTGAGGGTGCCCCACCCTTGGTTTATAAGGGTGGGCTCTTACGCTCTAACGCCTCCCAATCTCTTCGCTCCGCGCCTTCCGTCCGGCTTCTCTTGTAGGGGTCGAGCATGCTCGACCCCATCTCGGCGCCGCGTAAAGAATTTTGTCACTCCGAGCGAAGTGAGGCACGCTTCTCCATCGCACGTTTTTTGTGCGATGAATCTGCTTTTGCCTTTCTTTGTACCGCCTGCTCGCCGCCTCCTCCTCTGAAACTCACCATACCCCTACCCCTCCACCCTTCAAAATCTCGCTCACTGCCGTGAACGGATCCTTCCTCCTCTCCGCCACCTCTGTCGCCAACTCCCGCAATTTCGCCTCACCCTCTTTTCCTCCCAACACTCTCTCCAGCAAACGCGACTCCACCATCTCCACCAGCCGATTCTTCCAGTGCTCGATGTGCTTCTTCTGCCGCTCGCCGCTGGCCTCGAAATGCTTGCGGAATTCCCCGATGGCCTCGGCCAGCTCGGTAATCCCGCGATTCTCCGTCGCCACCGTGCGCAACAACGGCGGGCGCCAGCCATCGCGCGGCATCACCAGCGAAAGCATGGCGCGAAGCTGTTCCTCCAAACGGTCCGCGCCTTCGCGGTCCGCCTTGTTCAGCACGAAAATGTCGCCAATCTCCATCAGCCCGGCCTTCATGTTCTGTATGTCGTCGCCCAGGCCGGGCACCAGCACCACCACCACGCAATCCGCCAGCCGCACAATGTCAATTTCGTCCTGCCCCACGCCCACCGTTTCGATCAGCACCTGGCGCTTGCCCGCCGCATCCAGCAGCAGCGCCACCTCGGCGGTCGCGCGCGCCAGCCCGCCCAGAAACCCGCGCGTGGCCATCGAGCGGATAAAGACGCCGCTATCGCCCGCGTGTCCCTGCATGCGTATGCGATCGCCCAAAATCGCCCCGCCCGAGTAGGGGCTGGTGGGATCCACAGCGACCACGCCCACGCGTTCCTCGCGCTTGCGGTAGCACGCCGCCAGGCGATCCACCAGCGTGCTCTTCCCCGTCCCCGGCGCGCCCGTAATCCCCGTCAGGTAAGCCTGCCCCGTCGCAGGAAACACCTCCCGCAACAACTCCTCCGCCTCGGGAGCGTGATTCTCAATCGCGGTAATCGCGCGCGAAATCGCCCGCACGTCCCCCTTGCGGACCCGTTCGGCCCACTCCTTAACGTTGCGATGCATGTGTTCCTGGTGATTCGGCTGTAGCGCGCTGCGGCATGCCTCTATTATTTCCTGCCCGAGGCATTCCGCCAAGCAAAACCCCACGGCGGTGGAAACCGCCGCCCCGCTGACCAAGACGGCACCGCCCGAAACGCTTGCCAGAACGCGCGACCTCAGATAGATTCTGCCTAAATGCTCAACCTCGAACTGTCAAAGGTACTGCCCAGCCGCCCGTACGTGTTCCTAGCTGCCTTTCTGCCCGGTTTCTTCTTCGAGACCTCCATCCTCCTTGCCAACCCAGAGCTCGCTTCCCGACTCATCGCAAATTTCCAAAAGAGCTTTCCCACGAACCACTACCTACTCCTCGGCACCGGCCTGTTCTTAGCCTTTGTTATCGGCACCGGTTTCCTTCTGCTGGTCACGTTCATTCAGTACATCTACGCCCACGTCTACCGCCTCTTCAGATCAATCTGGGGGCGCATCTGCAGGTCGCCCCTCTATCCTCTTTCAGTCTGGGCGATGAAGCATCCCAGCTGGAGACGGCCGTGGCTCTCTCGACTCAGCGCTCACTTGTCAAATAGAGGACTCATGGACGCCGCTGATTCCATACCAGTTCGACGCTGCTGGGGAAAGATCGCAAGTCAACTTTTGAAGTCGCGCTATGGAATCGACCCGACCCAATTCAACGAGGACGAATGGCCTGTGCTCTTCTGGACCCTGCCCACTCGAACGCGTTGGGAGGTGCGCGGTGACCTGTCAATGATCGCCTCCCAGGCTACCGGCTGGTCCGGGCTCGCGGCAATTCTGCTCGCCCCCACACTTCGCAACGGCTACTACCTTACCTTCTCCCTCTTCTTGATCTTGAACGGCCTCCTCCACGACTTCTACTTGATCCAGAGGAACCTCCACCCAACGGCCGCAGCCTACACGACTCTACGCGCTACGCTTCGAGCATTTCCGAAGCTGTCAGGCCAAAAGCCGCACCACGACGCTGAGCCCGAGGAAAACGCCGACGAGGAGTAGCCCAGTGCGGGCACCCTATGGGCCCAACTCGCACCTGGGGTATCAGGGGGACTCCCACCTACTAGATAGGCCCTTCAAGATCTGCCGAGCAGTTGCCGCGCAATCACCAGCCTCTGAATCTCGCTTGTCCCCTCGCCAATCGTGCACAGCTTGACGTCGCGGTAAAACTTTTCCGCGGGGTAATCCTTGATGAAGCCGTAGCCGCCATGGATTTGCACGCATTCATTCGCCACGCGCACGGCCACCTCGCTGGCAAACAGCTTCGCCATGCTGGATTCCCGCGTGAACCGCGCATCCTTCCGGTCGGCCAGCCACGCCGCCTGGTACACCAGCAGTCGCGCCGCTTCCACTTCCGTGGCCATGTCCGCCAGCTTGAACTGTATGGCCTGAAACTCGCCGATGGTCTTGCCAAACTGCTTGCGCTGCCTGGCGTAGCGCGTAGCCGCTTCCAGCGCGCCTTGCGCCATGCCCAGCGCCAGCGCCGCAATCGAAATCCGCCCGCCATCCAGAATCTTCAAGCTGCTGATGAACCCTTCGCCCTCCGCGCCCAGCAAATTCTCCTCCGGCACGCGGCAATCGCTGAAGATCACTTCCGAAGTGTCGCTGGCGCGCATCCCCAGCTTGTTTTCCTTTTTCCCGGCGCGGAAGCCCGCCATGCCCTTTTCCAGGATGAAGGCGCTGATGCCGTGCGACTCCTTCCGCTTGTCCGTGACCGCCATGGCCACGCACGTATCGGCGTAGCGCCCGTTGGTGGTGAACGTCTTCGCGCCATTCAACACCCAAAACTTGCCGTCGCGCACCGCCGTCGTCCGCGTTCCGCCCGCATCGGATCCCGCTTCCGGCTCCGTCAGCGACCACGCGCCGAGCTTCTTCCCCTGCGCCAGCGGCACCAGGTACTTGCGCTTCTGCTCTTCGTTCCCGAATTTGTAAATGTGATTGCTGCACAGCGAATTGTGCGCCGCGACGGTCAACCCCACCGCGCCATCCACGCGCGAAAGCTCCTCGATCGCGGTCGCGTATTCCACGTAGCCCAGCCCCGCGCCGCCGTATTCTTCCGGAAAAATGACGCCGAGCAGGCCCATCTCCGCGAGCTTGGGCAGAATTTCCTGCGGGAAGTGCGAAGCCTCGTCCCACTCCATCACGTGCGGCGCAATTTCGCCTTCGGCAAATTCGCGCACGGTCTTGCGCAAATGCTGCTGTTCTTCGCTAAAGGTAAAATCCACGCCCGCGTCCCTGTACGTTCTTTAATGCAGGCTGAAAGTTTATCTTATGCCGCGATTTTGCGCACCCCGCCGTCGCCAATCCCGCAACCTGCCTAGAAGCTATCCGAAAAATGGCTCCCGGGAGGGCACGGCTTCAGCCGTTCCGAAAGATCCGCTTTTTTAGGGGGTCGGAGCTTTAGCTCCGACATAAAGCACCTGGCAAACACTGGGCTTCAGCCCCTAAGGAAATGGTTTTAAGCCTGTCTCCACAACCTCTTCAGTGGTGCAGAACAGCCGTTTCTTTAGGAGGCCGGGGCTTCAGCCCCGGCGTGAAGGGTTATAGCGAATGGGCTTTAGCCCCTGAAGAGAGTCTTTCCTGCCGTTCTCCGTAGCCTGCTTAGCCTCTGAGGGCTTTTTCCTGTCGTTCTCATAGAAAGATCTCAACCAGGCCGCGAAGCCCCCCAGTCCCCTCCGATTCTTAAAACTGATTACTGATATCTGATAGCTTCTCTCACCACCCCACCGGATACCCGTTCTTCTTGTTCTGTTCGTCCAACCACGTCTTCAGCGGCGCGAAGTAATCGGCCAGCGCCGTGGCATCGATTTCCCGCTTCCCCGTCATGACTTCCAACGCATCCGGCCACGGCTTGCTGGCGCCCATGGACAGCATCGCGTTCAACTTTGCTCCCGCCTTTTTGTTCCCGTAGATCGAGCAGCGGTGCAGCGGCCCCTCGACCCCGGCTTCCTTGCAAAGCGCACGTTGAAACTGGTACTGGTAAATGCGCGCCAGAAAATAGCGCATGTACGGCACATTCCCCGGAACGTGATACTTGGCGCCAGGGTCAAAATCCGCTTCCGTGCGCGCCACCGGCGGCGCCACGCCCTGATATTTCTCCCGCAAGTCCCACCACGCTTTGTTGTACTGCTCCGGTTTCACGCGGCCGGAGAAAACTTCCCAGCGCCACTTGTCAATCACCAGCCCAAACGGCAGAAACGCCACCTTCTCCAGCGCCTGCTGCAGCAAATAGTCGGTATCCCCCGAGGCCGGCGGCACCGTATCAATCAGCCCAATCGTTTTCAGGTATTCGGGCGTGACGGAAAGCGCGATGGTGTCGCCCACGGCTTCGTGGAAGCCGTCGTTCGCGCTGTTTTGAAACAGCGGCGGCTGCGTGTTGTAGGCGCGCTGGTAAAAATTGTGCCCCAGCTCGTGATGGATCACGCGGAAATCTTCTTCTGTGATCTGGATGCACATCTTGACGCGCAAGTCGTCCTTGGAATCCACGTCCCACGCGCTGGCATGGCAAACCACGTCGCGGTCCGCGGGCTTGGTGAAGAGCGAGCGCTCCCAAAAGGTCTGCGGCAACGGCGGGAAGCCCAGCGACAGGAAAAAGTTTTCGCCGTACTTGACCATGCCTCTTGGCTCGGTCTTGCGCTCCTGGAGGATTTTCGTGAGGTCGAAACTCTGCGCCGGTTTCGGCGAATCCATCAGGTCGTACACGTTGTTCCATTCCTGCGCCCAGATATTTCCCAGCAGGTGCGCGGGAATCGGCCCGTTTGGCGGCACAACGGCCTTGCCGTATTTTTTTGCCAGTTGGCCGCGCACGTAGGCATGTAGCGACAAGTACAGCGGCCGCAACTGTTCCCACAGGCGATCAAGTTCCTTGGCGAACTCTTCCGGCGGCATATCGTAATTCGAGCGCCACAACGCGCCCACGTCGGCGTAGCCCAATTCTTTCGAGCCCTGATTGCCCAGTTCCACCATGCGCGCGTAGCGCTGCCGCATTGGCGCGCCCACGGCGTGCCAGCCAAGCCACGCGCGTTTCAATTCCTCGGGATTGCGGCTCGTGGCCATCAGTTTGCCAACCGCCGTCACGTCCAGGCACGGCTTCTTGTCGCCGTCCGGGCACCACTTCCCTTTTCCATAATCGCCGTCGAGGGAAGCCAGCACCTGCGCGAGCTCTTTCTGTGCCTTGGGATCATCGGGAGCGGGAAAGTTGGTGGCGAGTTCCAGCAGCAACCGCTTGCGCGCCAACTCCGGCGAGAGCTTCACGCCATCGTAGCGGTGCGCCTCTTTCGCGTACTTCGCGCTTGCGGTGTTCAGTATCTCGTTCGCATCCGCCGCGATCTGCTCCGTATCGTCGGTAATGAAATTTTCCTGCACCCAGGAAGCGCGCGAAGCCTTGACGCCGAGATCAAACAACTGCTGTTCTGCATCTTCGATAAACTTCTTCGCTTCCTCGGCCGTTGGTCCAGGTTTTGCCTGTCCGTTGGCCACCCGGGCCCCTATCGCCCCCACCATCGCAAAACACAATATCCCCACAGCCGTGCGCATCCATGCGGATTTCATCTTCGTTTCTCCTTGTACTCTGCGCCACCCGAGCGTTGATGGCGAATGCCGTCACCTTGGTTTTTTCTTTCTCACGTCACCCACGCCAAAAACTTGAGGGTGCCCCATCCTTCGCGTTTTTCAGCGAAGGGTGGGCTCTTACGGTCCGAAGCCACTCAATCTCTTCTCTTCTCCTCCCTGCTCCCTCATCGATGCAGCACCTCCGCTCGGCCATCTAACATCTCACGCGCTCCGGCCGACCTTTTTCTCCACAACGCCGCGCAATTCCACGAGCGCTTTTTCGATCCCGGCGCGATCCACGTTCCAATGCGTCACCATGCGCACCGCATACAGCGCCGTGTCCTGCGCCCACACGCCTTTGCCGTGCAGCGCGTCGCACAACTCCACCGCGGTCATGCCGCTCCCCGTGCAATCGAAAATCACGATATTGCTCTTCACACTGGCCGGATCGATTTGCAATCCCGCAATCACCGCGACGCCCTGCGCCAGGCGCTTGGCATTCTCATGATCTTCATGCAGACGCGAGGGAGACTTTTCCAGCGCGATCAGTCCCGCCGCCGCAAGCACGCCCACCTGCCGCATGCCGCCGCCAAACATCTTACGGTAGATGCGCGCCCGCTCGATGAACTCCTTCGACCCGGCAATCATCGAGCCCACCGGAGCGCCCAAGCCTTTCGACAGGCAGAACATCACGGAGTCCACCTTTTGCGTCATGCGCGCCACGTCTTCGCCCAACGCCACCGCCGCATTGAAGATGCGCGCCCCATCCAGATGCACTTTCAAACCCAGGGCGTGCGCATGGTCGCAAATGTCATTCACGCGTTCCGTGGGATAGACCGTTCCGCCGGCCATGTTGCTCGTATTCTCCAGACACACCAGCGCCGTCTGCGAGTCGTAATAAATCTTCGGACGCACAACCGCCTCAATCTGTTTCCAGGTCAGGATGCCGTCGTCGCCGCCGCGCGTCGCCCTGGGCATGCAGCCCGCAATGGCCGACATGGACGCCAGTTCATACAGGTTGACGTGGCTGCGCTCTTCGCAAATCACTTCGCTGCCGTGGTGCGTCCAGATTTTGATGCAGACCAGATTGCCCATGCAGCCCGTGGGCACAAAAAGTGCCGCCTCCTTGCCGAACATTTCCGCAGCGCGCCTTTGCAGGCGGTTGACCGTGGGATCCTCGCCGTAAACGTCGTCGCCCACCTCCGCCGTGGCCATGGCCCGCCGCATTTCTTCGCTGGGGCGTGTCACCGTATCGCTGCGCAGGTCCACCACGCCTTCCGCCGGCGAAACGTCATCCGGGTCCACCATCTGATTCCCTTTTGCCACCGTGTAACTCATGTGCGCTTCTCCGTAGGTCGTGTTTCGTGTTTCGCAGTTCGCGACTCGTGAACCGTGACCCGTGTTCCGTGCCTTCTTCCCTGAACTCATCCCCGCGCGCCAAAAAACTGTCATTCCGCCTGCCCTGAACGAAGTCGAAGGGACCGGAGGGACGGCGCTGTATGCCGTTCCGGAGCGGAGGAATCGCGAGCTGACGTCAACTCTCACGCAAACCTCCTACCGCAATAGCTCCACAATCACCTCATTCGACACGCTCAATTTTCCCGCCGCCAGCCGCACCAGTTCTCCCTCGCGCTCAATCATTCCCGCGGAAGCCAGCCGCCCCACCTTTTCTTCCAGATTGACGCTGTATTCGCGCTGGATACGCGGCAAATCGATGCCGCTAAGCTGTCGCAAGCCCAGGAACAGCTCCTCCTCGAACGCCTGCTCGCGCGTCACACGCTCCACGCTTTCCGTGACGCTGCGGCCCGCGCTGATCGCGGCGACATAAGCCGCTGCGTCATGCACATTGGCCCAGCGCTGCGCTCCGGAAAACGAGTGCGCGCCCGCGCCAAATCCCAAGTACGCCTCGCGCCGCCAGTATTTCAAATTGTGCTGCGAAGCATATCCTGGCTTGGCCCAATTGGAAATTTCGTACTGCTCGTAACCGGCGGCTTTCAAGACAGCTTGCGCGGTCTCGTAAAATTCCGCCATCGCGTCTTCGCTGGGCAAATCCCGGGCGCTATAGCGCGCGCCGCCACGCAGCACTTCCAGCCCCAGCCGGCTGCCTTCATCTATCTCCATCATGTAAACGGAGACATGCTCGGGAAACAACGCGACCAATTCATCGAGCGATGTGCCCCAGCTATCGCGCGATTGTTTCGGCAGCCCGGCGATCAGGTCGAAGCTGATATTGCAGATCCCCGCCTCGCGCAAGATAGGCACCGCCCGGTAAATATCTTCGCGCCGGTGCAGGCGTCCCGCGGCCTTGAGTTCCTCATCCACGAACGATTGTGTGCCCAAGCTAATACGATTGATTCCCGCGGCCACCCATTGCGCGGCCTTTTCGGACTCGATGGTTTCCGGGTCAGCCTCCAGCGTCACCTCTTCCCAGGCGCAGGCGAATGTCTCCCGCAGAGCACGCAGCATGTCCGCGAGCAGCGCAGACTCCAGCAAGCTCGGCGTGCCCCCGCCGATGTACACCGTATCCACCACAACATTCCCCGCAGGCGTTCGTTCTTGGGCGTCGCTCCACTCCACGCCCGCCGCCCGCAACAACGCCGCATGCTCGCGAATCTCCCGGCACACCGCCTGCGCATATGGAGCAAAACGGCCCGCCGACACCACGCCCGTGTGGAAGTTGCAGTAAGTGCACTTCGTCTGGCAAAACGGCACCTGAATGTAAACGCCGGCTTTCCCCATCGCCCCAGACTTTAGCATATCGAGGAGGCGGTCGCGGCGATCGAAAGAGCGGCCGCCACACAGCCTTCCTCCCGCAGCCACCACCCAAAGTCTGTCATTCCGCCCGCCCTGAGCGGAGTCGAAGGGACCGCAGCGGCCCGACTTTCTCTTCCGCGCCGCTTTCTGGCGCGTCCCCTAGTCCTGTCATCCCGACCGGAGCGAACCGGTTTCTTCTTGCATGCGGTTTTTGCATGCCGGTTCGCGCAGTGGAGGGATCGCGGCACCACCCCAACTCTAACCGTCAGGGTTGCGGCTCGGGAGGCTGGGGAAGCGGCGGGATGGCGGCGATGGCCTCTGGCGGCAATGGCTTCAGATTGAGCTGTTCGGTGAGAAAGGCGATGCGGTCGCGGCGGGCTTCGGCATTCAACGCGTGAGGCGCGTCGTAGAGCTTGAACTGCTTGGGCTCGCTGGCCAAGGCGGCAGCCGCCCTTGCGCGTTCCGGCGTGAGGAATTTTTCCTGGGTGGCGTACTGCAAAAATAGGGCCGCGGGCGCGGCGTGAGAAACATACTTGGCCGCGTCGGCCCAGGAGTATCTGGCGACAAAGGCGTCAACTTTCTCCGGGCCGGTCTTCTGGCGAAACTCCTGGAATTCAGGGCTCTTGATTTCGATTTCGTCGGAGAGGCCTCCGGCCATGAGAACGAAGGCGCGAAAGCGTTTGTCGACGCCGCTGACGATGCCACCCGCCGTCGCGCCACAACTGTGGCCCACATACGCAACGCGCTTGGGATCAACGAACGGACGCGAGACGAGAAGATCGGCGCCGCGGCGGACATCGACAACCATCTGAACGAGATCCTCGATCTGCTTGGCGGATAGCGGGTCCTTGTCGGGAACGTATCCTGGGCGCGCGAGCGGGAAATCGATCAGAAGAGACGCGGCACCGGCGGGAGCAAGGGCCACCGCTTCGTCCAAGAATTCCTTGCGATTGCGGAACTCCGAATTCTGCCAACACCAATGGCCCCAAATTATGGCGGCAAATGGCCCTTTGCCCGGCGGCAAAACAAGATAGGCCGGCACGCGGCCGCCTTTGGGGCTGGCGTAGGAGAAATCGTAAATACTGACGGGACCACGGAAGTCCACGCCGACGTCCTGAGAATCGAACGGGAGCTTCGCGTCGTAATCGAAAGCGTGAGGATTATCGGATTTTTGAGCGAAGGCGGAAACGCTTAGGACGAAAAGAGCCAAAAGCATGCGGCGCATGGCACCCCCCCCCCCGATGGGCCAGTGTATGCCTGCTGGCAGAAGATACAAGAGGAGTTTTCAAAACGGTTTACACGCGATCGGGCAGCACCTTCACGTACACATGCCGTTCCCTCGGCCCGTCAAACTCCGCAAAGAAAATTCCCTGCCACCGTCCCAGCGCCAGCTTCCCTTCTTCCACGAAAACGAACTGGCTTACTCCGACCAACATGCTCTTGATGTGCGAATCGGCATTGCCCTCGCTGTGGCGATAAGGCCCCGCCATCGGCACGATCCGGTCCAGTGCGCCTTCGGCGTCGCTCGCCACGTCCGGATCGGCGTGCTCATTGATCAGAATCGCGGCGGTCGTGTGCGGCACATAGAGGAAGCACGTGCCCACGCGCACGCCCAGCGCCGTCACCACGCGCTGCACCTCCACGGTGATGTCCACCATTTGCGTGCGCCGGTTGGTTCTTACGCGGATGCTCTGCATTTTCATTCTCCCTGAACGTGAAACTCCACACTAAAACCCTGATCTTGAACAATTCCCCAAAACTGCCATTCCGCCTGCCCTGAGCGAAGTCGAAGGGACCGGAGGGACGGCGCCTTTGGCCGGCCCGGAGCGGAGGTACGGTTTTCCATCGCACGCCCTTTGTGCGATGAATCTGCTTTTCCTTTGCACTTCAATCACCGCCCCAAATTTGTCATTCCGACCGGAGCGGCCCGATTTTCTCTTCGCGCCGCTTTTTGGCGCGTCGGGCCGCGGAGCGGAGGAATCGCTGCTTGACTTCAACTCGCCGGCCAATTATCTGTCCGCGTAGAGCACCAGTTCTGTTTGCCTCTTGTGTAATGGCCCTTACGGAATAGCCACGACGAAATGTCGCCCGGGCTTCTTGGCGCTGGCCAGTTTCTGCAATTCCTTCAAGCCATCGCTGCCCCACCGCGCCAGAAACGGCAGGAAACACAAATCGCGCGATTGCAGCCCCTTCTGCGGATACAGCAAATTCTCAAGGAACTCCTCATGTTGCACGATGATTTTCTCGTGGCGGTCCAGCGAAGCGCCGGTTTTTTCGCGCAAGCGTTCCAACTGGTAGCGTATGCGCTTTTCCACGCGAGTGATCGTTCCCTGCACCGTGGGATCCACCTTGGCGATGGCATGGTGCAGCTTCTTCAGGTTTTTTTCCATCTGCCGCAAATTCGCGTCGAACTCCCGCGCCAATTTCTTCGGCACATTGGCCCCGTACATCTTCTTCCGCAATTCTTGTTTGCCCTTCCACGCATCTTCCACGTCCAGGCCGTACTTCTTCAGCAGCCGGCCGGCCTTCGGATCAACGAGCGTGAAGTCCGCGCGCGGCAAAATCACCGGCATCCGCCCCAGCAGCTTTTCGTACAGCACCTGCGATTGCGCGAAATAAGAAATCTCCGCCGGGCCTCCGAAGTACGCCGCCGTGGGCAGCAGATAATCCTGCACTACCGGCCGGAACAGCGCGTTCGGGCTGAAGTTTTCCGGGCTGGACTCCGCGCAGCGCAACGCTTCTTCCCGCGGACAGCCTTTCCCTCCGCAATTGAAATTCCCATTCGCCACGGTAATCACCCGGCGCTTCCCGTCCTTCAAGGAGAACAGCAGCGTGCTGCGCGACGTCACTTTGACCTGCACGTCATACCCGGCGTTCTCCAGTTTCTTGCCGCGGCGCAGCAGCAACTCATTCAGCGTGTCGCGTTCCGCCAGCGCTTCCCGTAAAATGGGCGCGGCCACGCCGTGCAAGCGGTGATCCAAAGGATCGAGCAGGATGAGCCCATGCTCCCCGAAAAGCCGGGCAAAAAGTTTGCCAAACGCGCTGGTGTAAGTATCCAGGCGCGTGTAACTGCTGTGGAGAATCTCCGCAATCTGCGCGGCGGCTGGTCCGGTCAATTGCGCGATGGCCTGCTCCACCAGCTCGACCACGGCGTCACCCAGCGGAATCGCCCCCACAGGGACGGCATCCTCCGCGGGCTTCGGAAGTTCCAACCGGTGCAACCTGCCGTCGGCAAACCACGTGGTGTGGCGCACTTCGTCCACGTCGTGATCTTCGGTGGCCATCCAGAAAACCGGCACCGCGGGTATGCGCTCGTCGCTCAGGTGGCGCGCCGTTTCGATAACGCTCAACGCTTTGTAAACTGCGTACGCCGGACCGCCGAATAGTCCCACTTGCTGGCCGCTGACCACGGCAACGGCCCCCTCTTCCAGGCGCTTCAGATTCGCTTCTGTTTCCGCGCTGCGGCCATAGCGCAGGTTCTGATCGCGCAGAATACCCGCCACGGTCAGCCGGCGATCCCGCGGAAAATCGAGCGCCTTCGCGCAGGAAGCAACACTCTTCAGGTCCGGTGTGTGCGCAAATAAACCCTGCACGGCGGAAAAGTTTTCATTGAAATCGCGAAATAGCTTCGACGTGTGCGGCAACTGCTGCGGCGGAATGGCGCGGCAATCCATGAACGTTTAGATGATAATCGCAGTTAAAGGTGACAGCAATCCCGCGGGAGGGCACGGCTTTTTATCCAGAGCGCAGCGAAGGGCACAACTTGGGGGAAAAGTCGCTTCTTTAGGAGGCCGGGGCTTCAGCCCCGGCGTAAAGCCTCTATAACCGTCGGGGCTTTAGCCCCTGAAGAAAGTCGTTTCGGTGTTTTCCCGCAGCCTCTTAAGCCGTGCCGAAAAGCCCCTGGAATTAAGGGGTTTTAACCCTTGAGGTAGGCAGCATGGTCGGTCGAAGCATTAATGCGATAGTTCTAGTCGCGCGCGGCGGACGTTTCGTATTGCGCCAAGAGCGCGGCGATCTGCTGCTTCTTCTCTTCCGCCAGGGGCAAAAGCGGCAATCGTGGCACGCCGCCATGGTAGCCGCGCAAGTCCATCGCATATTTCACGCCGGCAATTCCGCATTCGGAGACGATGCGCTTGGAGGTAGTCGCCAAGGCCAACTGTAGCCGCTTGGCCTGCTCGTGCTTCCCCTGCTGCACGAAATCGTATAACTCCACGAATTTTTCCGGTAGCGCCGCCGCCAGCGCCAGGATCGCTCCGCTGGCGCCCACGGCCAGCGCCGGATACACCACCGCCGCGCCGCCCGTGAGCACTTGAAATTCCGCGGGCGCGCCGGAAACAACCTCACCTAATCGTTGCACGTTGCCGGAGCTATCCTTGATCCCGGCGATGTTGGGGTGCTCGGCGAGCTTAAGAATCTCCGGGGACTCCAACGTCACGCCCGTGAACGCCGGGACGGAATAGAGCAGCACGGGAATCGGCGAGGCATCCGCAACGGCGCGGTAATGACGAATGTAGGTTTCCGCGCAATAAACGGGCTTGTAGTAATACGGCGTCTTCACCAGCGCGGCTTGATAGCCGAGGGCCGCCGCGCGCCTGGTGCGCGTGATCGTCTCAGCGGTGGATTCCGCGCCAGTCCCGGCGATCAGCAACTTTTCCGGCGCGGCCACTTCCTTCACCGCCGCGAGCACGGCATCCGCCTCTGCGCGCAGGAGCATCACCGCCTCACCGGTTGAGCCAAGCACCAGGTAGCCCGCCAGGCCGGTCTTGTTATAGCGGCGGATATTTTCCTTCAAGCCGCCAAGGGAGACCCAGCCATCTTCCTCAAAGGGCGTCGTCAGCGCCGGAAATATACCGCGAAACTCCATCCCTCAATCGCCTCCGCCGGAATTGCCGGTTGCCGTCACGCTGTTGCTGTGCAGATCCTGCAGGCAAGATACTTCGCGCTGCAATTCGATGAGTGCGTGAATCCCCCGCACCGCCGCATGTGCCGCGGACATCGTCGTGATGCAGGTAATGTTATAGCGAATCGCCGCGCGCCGGATGGATTTCTCGTCGTAGAACGATTCGCGGCCCAGCGGCGTATTGATGACCAGGTGGATTTTCCCGGTTTTGATCAGGTCGACGATATTCGGCCGGCCTTCGTTCACTTTGTAGACTCCCTCGCAGGGAACGCCCGTGGCGTGCAGCGCGGAGGCCGTGCCCCGCGTAGCCACCAGCTTGAACCCGAGCGCCACAAGCTCCTTGCCCGCGGTGCCGACTTGCCGTTTGTCGCGATCGTTCACGCTGATGAACACCGTGCCCGTCTGTGGTAATTTCTGCCCCGCGGCCAGTTGCGCTTTCGCAAACGCCTGCCCGTACGAAGTCGATATCCCCATCACTTCGCCCGTCGAGCGCATCTCCGGGCCCAGAATCGTATCCACGCCGCGGAATTTGTTGAACGGGAATACCGGCGATTTCACGGAAAAATATTCGTGCACGGAAATTTCCGCCACGCCGTTGTGATGTACCAGTGGCAATTGCATGTCCGCCAAGCGCCGCCCCACCATCAGCCGCGCCGCCACTTTCGCAATCGGCACGCCCGTGGCTTTGCTGACGAACGGCACGGTCCGCGAAGCGCGCGGGTTCACTTCCAGCACATACACCGTTTCGCGCTGTATGGCGTACTGTACGTTCATCAACCCAACCACTTTCAGCGCCAGCGCCAGCCTCTTCGTGTAGTCCCGAATCGTCTCCAGCACTTTCGGCGAGAGGCTCACCGGCGGCAGCACGCACGAAGAGTCGCCGGAGTGCACCCCGGCTTCCTCGATGTGTTCCATGATTCCGCCGATCACCACGTCCGTGCCGTCGGCAAGCGCGTCCACGTCCACTTCCGTGGCTTCTTCCAGGAACTGGTCGATCAGCACTGGCCGCGCCGGGCCCATCATCGCCGCTTGCGCCACATATTCCTGCACGGTGTTCACGTCGTAGGCAATCACCATCGCCCGCCCGCCGAGCACGTAACTCGGCCTTACCAGCACCGGCAACCCGATTTCACCCGCAACGCGCGCGGCTTCCTCCGGCACCAGCGCCGTGCCGTTGCGTGGTTGCGGAATCCGCAATTCATCCAGCAGGCGCCCGAAGCGCCGGCGGTCTTCCGCCAGGTCAATGGATTCCGGCGCGGTGCCCACGATGGGCACGCCATTCCGCTTCAATTCCAGCGCCAGGTTCAGCGGCGTCTGCCCGCCGAATTGCACGATCACGCCTTGCGGCTTTTCGCGTTCGACGATCGAGAGCACATCTTCCAAAGTCAGCGGCTCGAAGTACAACCGGTCCGAAGTGTCGTAGTCGGTCGAAACCGTCTCCGGATTGCAATTGACCATCAGCGTTTCGAATCCGTCGGCGTGCAGCGCAAACGACGCGTGGCAGCAGCAGTAGTCGAACTCGATGCCCTGCCCGATGCGGTTGGGCCCGCTGCCCAGAATCATGATTTTTTGCTTGTGGGAGGCGTCGGTTTCGTCTTCGTCCTCGTAGCTCGAATACATGTACGGCGTGAAGGACTCGAATTCCGCGGCGCACGTGTCCACGCGCTTGAAGACCGGGGCGACACCATAGCGCGCGCGTTGCAGGCGCACCACCGCCGGCGTGGTCTTCCAGATTTGCGCCAGTTGCTCGTCGCTCGTGCCGATGCGCTTCACTTCCCTCAGCAAATCCTTCGAGGCCGTTTCCACCGTCACCGCGGCGGCGCGGCGATCGACGGCGTGGATCTCTTCAATCTGGTGAATGAACCACGGATCGATTTTCGTGAGTTCACAGATTTCCTCGGCGGGCAGGCCGTGCTCCACGGCCGTAAGGATCCAGTGAATGCGGTCGGGCCGCGGCGTGGCCAGCTTTTCCCGCAGCAGCGAGCCCGGCGCTTCGGCGGGCGCACGCCACGGCGTGCTCGGCTCCAGCGAACGTATCCCTTTCTGCAGCGCTTCCTTGAATGTTCGCCCGATGGCCATCACTTCGCCCACGGACTTCATTTGCGTGCCCAGCGTAGTATCGGCGCCCGCAAATTTCTCAAACTGCCACTTCGGAATTTTCACCACCACGTAGTCGATCGTGGGTTCGAAGCACGCCGGTGTTTTCTTGGTGATGTCGTTGGGAATCTCGTCCAGCGACATCCCCACCGCCAGGCGCGCGGCAATTTTCGCGATCGGGAAGCCGGTGGCCTTGCTGGCCAGCGCGGAGCTGCGGGAAACCCGCGGATTCATCTCGATCACCACCATGCGCCCGTTTTCCGGATTCACGGCAAACTGCACGTTGGACCCGCCGGTTTCCACGCCGACTTCGCGGATAATCGCCGCCGCGGCGTCCCGCATGCGCTGGTATTCCTTGTCGGTTAGCGTCTGCGCGGGCGCCACGGTGATGGAATCGCCGGTGTGCACGCCCATGGGGTCGAAGTTCTCGATGGAGCAGATCACCACGAAGTTGTCGCGGAAGTCGCGCATCACTTCCAGTTCGTACTCTTTCCAGCCCAGCACGGATTCTTCCACCAGCGCTTCGTGTACCGGGCTCACGTCCAGCGCGTGCGCGATGGCTTCGGCAAACTCCTCCTTGTTGTACGCGATCGAGCCGCCGGTGCCGCCAAGCGTGAACGAGGGCCGGATTACCAGCGGAAATCCCAATTGATCGCAAAGCCGCAGGGCATCTTGCGCGTTATTGACCAGCGCCGAAGCGGGCACCTCCAGCCCAATCTTGCGGCACGCGTCCTTGAACCACAGGCGGTCTTCGGCGACCTTGATGGCCCGCGGCGAGGCCCCGATCATTTCCACTTTGTATTTTTCCAGGATGCCGCTTTCGGCTAATTCGACCGCAAGATTCAGCGCCGTCTGGCCGCCCACGGTCGGCAAAAGCGCGTCGGGCCTTTCCTTGATCAGGATTTCCTCAAGATATTCCTTGGTCAGCGGCTCGATGTACGTGCGGTGCGCCAGTTCCGGGTCGGTCATGATCGTGGCGGGATTGGAATTCACTAGCACGATTTCGTAGCCCTCGGCCCGCAGCGCTTTACACGCCTGCGCCCCGGAATAGTCGAACTCACAAGCCTGGCCAATCACGATCGGCCCGGAGCCGATGATCAGTATCTTGTGGATGTCCTTGCGGTTAGGCATGGAATCTCGTCAGGGCACGGCTTCAGCCGTGCCGCAGGACAGCCTGTCCCCCCCCTCTCTTGGGGCTTCAGCCCCTGAGGTGCTTCGTCCAAGGCATAATTTCCGGACGCCGATGACCACAAATAGTCCTTCGCGGTTACAACCAATTTCTTGCGCACCGGATTCTCACCGATATAACGCACATGATTCTCGTAATCGGCATAATCTCGCACTCGATGATCGCTAAATCCTCGCTGCCAAACAGGAAAATGCAAATTTCTCTCAAGGCCAAGTCTTCGCGCCGACCGACCCTTCACATATTGGACGGCACGTTCGATCGTCGTGTCCGTTGCGGGCGTGATTAGCAGGTGGAAATGATCGGGCATCAGAACAAAGGCATGCAACGAATATGCACCCTCTTGACAATAGTGCTGGAGTGAATCGACGAAAATCTGGCAGGATTCTGCGTGAATGAAGAGAGCGCGGCTCTCCCACGTGCGCGAAGTCACGAAGTACGTGCCTGGCAGGCTTTCGTGTCGCTTCGGTATGGACATTCCCTCAGCGGCTAAAGCCGCCCCTCCCGCTGTCCCCTGGTGGCACGGCTAAAGCCGTGCCCTGACGTGCCCTTCCGGGGCCCCCGCGCGATGACAATACTCCTATGCCCAACACTGTCATCCCCGCGAACTCCCCGGCTTCGCAAACTCCTTCATCATGTCCGTGAACTGCGTGAACAAATAATGCGAATCGTGCGGCCCCGGCGAAGCCTCCGGGTGATATTGCACGCTGAAGAGCGGCAGCGTCTTGCTCCTCATGCCCTCATTAGTGCCGTCGTTCAAGTTGACATGGGTGATCTCCACTTCACTGGACGGCAGCGATTCCGGATCCACGCAAAACCCGTGATTCTGCGCGGTAATCTCCACCTGGCTCGTCAGGAGATTCTTCACCGGGTGGTTCGAGCCATGGTGCCCGAATTTCAGCTTGAACGTCTTCCCGCCCAGGGCCAGCCCGCACAACTGGTGCCCCAGGCAAATCCCGAAAATCGGCACGCGCCCCGCCAGCTTGCGGATGTTTTCGATCGCGTAAGTCACGGGTTCCGGATCGCCTGGCCCATTCGACAGAAACACGCCGTCCGGCCGCATCGCCAGCACGTCGTCCGCTGAAGTGCTTGCAGGCACGACGCTGACTGCGCAGTGGTGATCCACCAACAGCCGCAGAATGTTTTGCTTGATGCCGTAATCGTAAGCCACCACGCGCAACCGGTGGGCATCGGGACTCGTTCCCGCTTCGCCCATTTGCTCGGCCCACGGTGAAGTGGCCAGCTCAATCGAGCCCTGCTGCCAGTCGTAGCCTTTCGCGCAGGTCACGCGGCCCGCAAGCTCCTGCCCGGCCATCGTCGGAAGCTGCTTGGCTTCATGGATCAATTGATCGGCCGCCGTGCCATCCGTAGCCACCATGCCCCGAAGCGCGCCGACCTTGCGGATGTGGCGCACCAGTGCGCGCGTATCAATATCCCAAATCACCGGAATTTTGTGCCGGTTCAAGTACAACTGCGCCGTTTCCGCCGAGCGCCAGTTCGACGATATCTGCGAAAACTCCCGCACGATCAGCGACTCGATGTACGGCCGCGGAGATTCCTCGTCATCCAGATTGGCGCCCACGTTGCCAATGTGCGGATACGTCAAGCAAACGATCTGTCCTGCATAGCTGGGATCGGTGAAAACTTCCTGGTAACCGGTGAGACTGGTATTGAAAACGACTTCCCCGCCCCGGCGCGTGAGGGCGCCGGCGGCGCGGCCGTTAAAGACGCGCCCGTCTTCGAGCGCGAGGATTGCGGGGCGATGCAAAACTTCCGTTGTCAGTGTGCCCTCCGTCGAACTTCATTTGTCGTTCGCCTCAGTCGTGGACAATGAACCGAAATGATCCACGGGCCAGTAGGCAAATACGGCGCGGCCGTAAATGTACTGGCTGGCGACCGGCCCGAACACCCGCGAATCATTCGAGCTGATGCGGTGGTCCCCCATCACGAAGTAACTCCCTTGGGGCACGCGAACGGGTCCGAAATCGCTGACATCGGCGTACTGCGACGGCACGTAGGGCTCGGGGACCATCTGCCCGTTCACATAAACCGCACCGCGGCGAATTTCAATCGTCTCCCCTGGCAGCGCCATCACGCGCTTGATAAAGGACTTCGAGCGATCCAGGGGGTACCAGAACACTACCACGTCCCCGCGCTCGATGGGCTCAAATCGGTAAACAAATTTGTTGATGAAGATGCGCTCCTGATCGGAGAGTAGCGGCGCCATGCTGGTGCCTTCCACCTTCACCGGTTGGTAGAGGAACACAATGATGACCATCGCCAGTCCGATGGCGATCAGCAGATCGCGCGTCCACACACGGATTTCGTGCCGCAACGCGTGATGCGCAGGCGCAGCAGTGGCCGCGGACGGGATGACTGAAGGATCGGCCGGGGACAAGGAAGGACCGGGGGCAGAGGTGTGCTCGCCCGTGAAAGCAAGGGTCTGATTTTCGTCAGGTTTCGGCATTTCGTGCTGCCTCTCCTTTATAGCATGCACTTCCGCCCTGGGCCAATTGCCATTTGCCATGTCCCAGTCTCCCGGAGCCATCTAGTTGGAAGGCTTCTCGCCGCCTCCCTGTTGCCTCCCTTTGGAGTGCGGCGGCTCGCCGCCGCTTTTACGGGCGCCGGGTGCCCCAGGTACCGGTTTTGTACCTGGGTCTTGGGTTCCTCTTCCTCTGGCACACTCACTCCTGCTTGCCCTGAGCCTCGAAGGGCTTGCCCTGACCCGCGAAGGGCCTGTGCTTCCGGGTTTACCTTCGGAGTAGGTCTCTCTCCTCTGCTCTGCCTTTCTCTGTGACCTCTGTGGTCCGGCCTCTGTGAACTCTGTGTTATCGTCCCTCTTCTCCGGGCAGTATGAACACTTCTGTCATCCCGACCGGAGGCCCGCGCCTTATGCGGGCCGCAGTGGAGGGATCGCGGCGCGAACTACTACTCCTGCGAAAGCGCAAAATTCAGCGAAGCGAGCGCCGCAACCACTGCCGTCTCCGTGCGCTGTATCAACTTCCCGAGCGAAGCTTCCTGAAACTGCGCGCCGCGCGCGGCCGCAAACTCCGCATCCGTCCACCCGCCTTCCGGCCCAATCGCGAGAATGGCAGCCCTCTGCTGCTGGCCGGCAAGCACCACGCGCAAAGGCTTGGCCTCTGGCGCCTCGGAAAGAAACACGCGCAATGCTTCAGCATTCCAGGCGAACGCAACCTCCGGTTTCGCCAGCGCCTCCAGCAGCGGCACGCTCACGCGCCGCGATTGCTGCGAGGCTTCCAGCAGGATTTTCTTCCAGCGTTCCGCTCGTTTGGGAGCCGCCAACAATAGCGCCTTTTCGCTGCGCGCCGCGGCCAGCGGCACAATGCGCGTCACGCCCAGTTCCGTGGCCTTTTCCAGCGCCCACTCAAACGCATCGAATTTCACCACGGCCAGCAGCAGCGTGCTATCGAGCGACGGCCGAAACCCCGGCAATTCTTCCACCAATGCAAATTCGACGATGTCACGGCCCACCATCTCGACCCGGCCCAGCCACACGCGTTGCCCATCGCTCAACTCATACACCTGCCCCGCCTGCGCACGAAGCACTCGGCCCAGGTGGTGCGCGGCCTCGCCTTCCATCCGCGCGCGTTGCTCCTCAAATCGTTCCACAAAGAATCGGCGTCGCATCTCGCGCCTATCTTGCCACGAATCGGTGCCCGTCTGAATTCGTAATTTGCGATTTACGATGGCTTGGGCGTGGCCGATCTCAAGATCGGCCACTACATCCTGCAAAGAAAAACGCGCAGGTGGAGCTGCCTACGCCGCAAAAGCGGCGGCAAGCCGCCGCACTCCACCGTGGCGACACCTGTCACGAGTCAAGAAGTAATGAAAGTCGAAGAGAGGACTAGTACCCAAGTTACCGATTTGCCCGACTAACCGGGCACTGCGGAACTACTCAAGGGCGGGGGAAATGGGTGAATGTACACTTCCTGCCAAAGCCTTTCTCTTTGTCGCCGGTAACTTCGCAAGTCTTAACTGTGAGTTCAGGATTTACTGCATGAACTTTATCGAAAGCTTCCTGAGCCTTTTTCGTTTGTCCAGTCAATGTGTAGATAGCACCAAGCATTTCAAGTGCCGAGGTCTGCTCGGAGGGGTCATTCGCATCAAGATCAACCAGCTTCTGCGTGACGGAGATTGCCTTGTCATATTGCTGGACGGCAAAGCAAGCGCCCGTGAGTGTCTGGAGCGAAGACCTAATCTCCGAAGTGTCATTAGAGCTAAGTTCGACCATTCGTTCTGCTGCTCTTACTGCTTTCTCGTACTGCCCTGAACTCTGCAAAGCCCACACATAATTACCATACAGAGCGGGCTGAGGAGACTTGACGACCGCCATTTCAAAAGCTTCCACGGCTTTTGAGTAGTCCTTCTTGGCCATGTAGGCAAGGCCGAGCGAATTGTAGGAAGTCCCATTGGTCGGATGAAGCTCAACATCCTGCTTGCAAGCTGCGATTGCGAGGTCAAGTTCTTCGATGAGTTGATAGCCTTCACACAATTTCCACCAGACCCTCGGATTTTTCGGGTCGATTCTTGCGGCATCTTTGAGAAGTTGGATATTGCCCTTTAAGTCGTTTGCCGCAAACTTCTTTCCTGCGTCGGTAATCAATTGGTCCGCTTTAGCTCGATTCCAGCTCTTAGCCAACCCGGCGCACCCCACTAACCCAAGACATAGTGACAGTACCAGTATTCGAGCAGTAGCCAGTTGATTTGATTTCATACCGGAGAGCATAACTCCGCAGACGAAAGGATTCAAAGCTGAAGCCGACATGCACGATGCCAGGTGCCTGATTAACGATGCTCTAACCGGAAAGGTGGAGGCTAGTACCCAAGTTACCGGTAAGGCGGGACTTGGCACCGCCCCAATCGGAGATGTGGGGCCTAGCAGGGCACCCGCTACCCGAAAATGTCTTTCACTTTGTCGAAGATGTTGGAGTCGCGCTCCGCCGGCTTGTTTTCTACTTTCATCGTGGCGTGAAGTTGCTCCATCAATTTGCGCTGTTCGCGCGTCAGCTTCGTCGGCGTCAACACCCGCACGTGAAAATACAAATCCCCACGCCCGCCGCCGTGCGGGTCGGGCAAACCCTTGCCTTTCAGCCGAAAAACCGCGCCGCTTTGCGTGCCTTCGGGAACCTTCAGCGGCTCCTCTCCATTCAAACCAGGAACCTGCAATTCCGTGCCCAACGTGGCTTGCGCCATGCTCAGCGGCACCGTGCAGTACAAATCCGCGCCGCGCCGCTCGAAAAACTTGTGCTCCTTCACCTCCAAGACGACGTATAGATCGCCTGCCGGCCCGCCGTTCGGCCCCGGCTCGCCTTCGCCTTGCACGCGCAGCCGCGTTCCCGTATCCACGCCGGGAGGAATGCGCAATTCAATCGTGCGCTCGCGCTCCATACGTCCCTGACCATGGCACTCCGCGCAGCGTTCCTTCACGATTTGCCCGGCGCCCTGGCACGCGGGACACGTGCGGTTCACCGTGAAAAATCCCTGCTGGTAGACCAACTGGCCGCGCCCACCGCACGCCTGGCAGTTCACCACGCCAGTGCCCTTTTTCGCGCCGGTGCCATTGCACGCCTCGCAATATTCCATCCGCGGCACGCGAATCTTCGTGCTCACGCCCATGGCCGCTTCGTCGAAACTCAGCGTCATGTCATACCGCAGGTCAGCGCCACGCTTTGCGCGGCTGCGTCCGCCGCGCCGCCCACCCGCCGCACCGAAAAGATCCTCGAACCCGAAAAAGTCGCCGAAAATGTCGCGGAAGTCCTGGAAAATCGTGCCATTGAAGTCGGGTTGCGCCCCGGCGCCCGCCAAACCAGCGTGCCCGTAGGTGTCGTAAATCTGCCGCTTCTGCGCGTCGCTCAGGATGCTGTAGGCCTCCGTGCTTTCCCGGAAACGCAATACGGCTTCTTCCTTGTGCTCCGGGTTGCGATCGGGATGCCACTTCAGCGCCGCTTGGCGGTAAGCCGCCTTGATCTCATCGACCGAAGCCGTCTTCGCCACGCCCAGAATCTCGTAATAGTCCCGTTGCTGTCCGCGACTCATGCGTTTTTCCTTTGTATCCCTTCTACGCTAACAGTTTACGGCGATCAGTTATCGGATAGCAGCTATCAGGAACCAGTTGTCAGTGAAGAGTTATCAGATATCAGTTATCAGCGATCAGGAACCCGTTGTCAGTTTTCAGTAATCAGTTATAAGGCTTCAGTAACCCGGCCCCACGCTGCTACTCTGCTCAACTGAATACTCAAAAAGCATCATCCCGCCCGCCAATTCCCCAGCCCCAACTTCCGAACTCTTCTCTTTTCCCTTCTTTTCTTCTCTTCTCCGAAAACTAATAACTGAACACTCATTACTTACAACTGCTCCTAGCAGGCCTCACTCTTCGATGCGCCACCCGGATGAACCGCTACGCGCACCAGCGCTGGCCGCAACACCCGCCCATGAAACTCGTACCCCGGCTGAAACACCGCCAGGATCGTGCCGTCGGCATGCTCGGTGGTCTCGGCGCGGTCCATAGCCTGGTGCAGGTGCGGATCAAACGTCTTGCCCAGCGGGTCGATGCGCTTTGCCCCCAGCTTCGCCACGTTGTCCATCAGTTGTTTGTAGATCAGTTCAAAGCCCTTGCGATAGCTTTCATACTCCGCTTCGCGATGCGCTGCCAACGCGTTCTCGAAACCATCCAGCACTGGAATTAATCCTTCGATAACGCGCGCCGTCGCCCGCCGGCTGTCTTCGCTGCGCTCCCGCTCAATCCGTTTGCGGTAGTTGTCGAAGTCCGCCTGTCGCCGCAGCAGCGTCTGCCTCAGATCATCCAAATCCGTGGCCAGTTTTTTCACGTCTCCTTCTTCGCGCGCGGCATCTTCCACCACGGCTTTGTCTTCCGCGGCTTGGCCCAAGTTCTTGCTATCGGACACGGTCAGCTTGCTTTCCTGTTCTTTCATACCTCATCCCTCAAACCAGCTTGCTATTCGATCTTGCTCAAGGCTTCGCTGAAAAGCTGCGCCACGTAGGCCACCGCGGTCATCGCGCGCTCGTAATGCATGCGCGTCGGCCCCAGCACGCCCAGCGAGCCCTGCACCCGGTCGCTGTGCGAATAGGGCGCGCTGATCAGCGCGATATTCTCTCCCGCGGGAGAAATCTCCTTCACGCCGATTTGCACAAACACCGGCTCCGGCGTCTCGATGCATGCGTTCAATAGCGCCACCAGCCGGTGCTTCTCCTCAATCGCCTCCAGCAGTTCACGCAGTTGCACCTGGTCTGGAAATTCCGGCGAGCCCACGATTTGCGCCGTGCCTTCCACGTGCACCTGCTGCTCCGAGCTTTCCCCGAGAATACCCGGATCGCACAGCGTCAACGCGCTGCGCACGATCCCTTCGTACTTCTCCCGCTCGTTCGCCAGCTTCAGCAACAAGTCTCCGCGAATCGCTTCCAGCGTCCATCCCGAATAATGGCGGTTCAGGAAATCGGCGGTGGCGTCAAGCTCCTCCTGTGTAAACGGCCGCGCTGGCCGCAGCACTTTGTCACGCGTGTGGCCCCCCGGCGAAATCAGCACCACCACCACGCGCCCGTCGGGCAGCAGCCACATCCGCGCGTGCTCCAGAACCGTCTTGCGCAGTGGCGGCGACACGATGATGCCCACGCCCTTCGATACTTCCGCCAGCACGTGCCCCGCGCGCTCGGTTATCTCTCCCGTGGAAACGCCCGCGGCCATCTCCCGCGAGATCCACTCGCGGTCCTCCACGCTCAGCGTCGCCTGCGAAGCAATCTCTTGTGCAAAGAACCGGTACGCCTCAGCGGTCGGCACCCGCCCCGCGGAAGTGTGCGGCTGGTAGAGGTAGCCGCCATCTTCCAGGTCCGCCATGACGTTGCGGATTGTCGCCGTGCTCAACGATTCATCGAAGCGTTTGGAAATGGCGCGCGAAGACACCGGCTCGCCCGTCTCGATGTACGTGCGGACAAGGTCGGCCAGAATCTGCCGGTTACGCCGTTCCTGTAATGCCAGGTTCCTCATAGCAGCACTCGCCATGGGGTGCTACCTACCATTCTAGGAACCCTGTCAAGCCCCGTCAAAGCACTTCGTCCAATACTAAACTCTCCAACTCTTTCACCCTCTTAAACAGGGGATCATTTGTCACCAACACCGACACCCCCATGTAGATCGCCGTAGCAGCGTGGATCGCATCCGGCGTCTTGAGCCCATGGGCGGCTCGCAGCCGTGCGGCGATATCGGCAACTTCTAGATTGGGAGGAACCCAGGTCAGGCTTGGATAAGTCCGGAATAGGCCATAGTAGGTTTGGACTCGTTTCTCGTTGCCTTCCCGATACGCAGGCACAAGTAGCTCTGTCAACGAGAGCGTGGAAGTCACGGCCTCATTTCCTTGTCTCTCCAGCCATTCGAACACAACATCGGAAAGCGCAAAGTATCTTGCATTTCTTTCGACTTGATAGATAAAAATACTAGTGTCCAACGCCACGCGACGCCGCGGCCGCAATAAGGTACGGAGCTCTTCTACTCCCAACTCTCGCGTTCCTTCTTGAGATAATCAGGTGGGTACAATCCTCGGCCAATCCCAGTGATCGCAACCCTGTAGGACTTGGGCCTCCGAAGGACGATCATGTCATCGCCCTTCAGAACTACAAGCAGCTTGTCGCCGGGTTTTAGGCCCAGTCTTTTGCGGGCTTCGCGCGGGATAACAATCTGGTTTTTGGAAGAAAGAGTAGCTTCAGCCATGCTTTACATTTTAGGATAAAGTAAAGCGCCACGTCAACCCTTCGTTCTTGCTCCTGCTATCCAGCCCTTCGCTCTTCTTCTTCGCCGGGTGCCCCAGGTTCGATTTTCTACCTGGGTCTTGGGTTTGCCCTTGTGACACAGTCACTCCTGACTGTCTCGGCCTGCCTACGATCCAATGTCTCGTACTTCTTCATTTTCGCTCTTGGGTTTTCGTTCCTCCGTCCCTTCCCTCAAGTACTTGAGGGTGCCCCATCCTTTGCGGTTTGTGCCTGCCCGCGGCAGGCGGGCAAAGGGTGGGCTCTGACGATCCAGCGCCTCGCACTTCCTAATCTTCGCTCTTGTGTTTTGCGTATCCCGCTAAACCCTCACGATTGCGCCGCCGATTGTTTCCGGCATGCAGACTTCCCCCCGCCTCCAAAAATAATGCACGCGCCCAGTATGAACCCGAAGTTGTACCAGCCGCCGTTGTTATGCACTTCGTAGAAGTGCACTTTGTCCGAAAACAGCGAAATGATGAAAGTCACCGGGCAGATGAAGCCGTGCCACAGGCCCAGCCAGAAACCCGCAATCCTTCCATTCGCCCCCGCGCTGTGCGCGAGTACATTCGGGCCTGCCGCACAACTCACCAAGAATATAGCGGCCACAAATATCAGGCCCAGCAAAAACGGCTTATGAAATCGCATTTGTTTTCTCCTGTGCCTTGTTCTAAGAGTGGTTACCCGTAATCCTATACGGTAGATACGCCGGCACGGCCCAAAAAGTCTCAAAGGCTCTTTCGCCGGCCCTCCTGCATCGTTTGAAGGGTAGGTCTTGGCGTCTCTTCGATTCAAACTTACAAGTCCAACTCTCATAACTTGTCATCCTGCCTGCCCTGAGCTCCGAGGGGATCGAAGCGGCCCGCTTTTTCTTTCGCGCCGCATTTTGGAGCGTCGGGTCGCGCAGTGGAGGCATCTGCTTTCCCGCGCTTCCGTCTGCCTCTTTCTTGTGTAGGGCCCGACTTTTTACCCTGAGCCTTGCGAAGGGCCGAGGCGGGCCGCTCTTCTCCGCAAACCTCCCTGCACTTAGGGTCGAATACGACTTGTCTGCGAAAATCTGGAGGCGCGAGGCGGAATCGAACCGCCGATGAGGGTTTTGCAGACCCATGCCTTGCCACTTGGCTACCGCGCCAAACTCTTTTGCACTGCTGCCTTCCCCGCTCTCCTAAAACAAAACCCCACCGGCCGGCTCTCTGGTGGTGGGTCGCTTTCTCGCCTCGGGCTGAAGATTTCTACTCGCTCAACCTCCCCGCACCAGAAATCACACGTGTGCCGCATATACAGCCACAACACATCCGCGCGCTCCTATACGGGTCAGTCATCATAAATTCAGCGTAGCGCCGCCCACGTTTCGTGGCCAACGCAAAGTTCCAATGCATTTCATCGGAATTTCTCGCGGATGCGTTGCAACTGAGAGTCCTGCGTTTAGCGCCCGCCGTGTTCCTTGCCCTACTCCGGCTGGACTTCGTTCTTAATTTCTTCCCGCTGCGCGCTCCGTGACAGCAGGCGGTTCGCCGAGGCATTCGGCGGAGGCGTAGGTGCTGCCACTCCGGCCGTCTCCGAGCCCAGACCCAACTTCTCCAGCGTCAACGCATCCAGTTTGCCCGTGGGACTCAGCCCGTGCGCCGACTGATACTTCCTCAATGCATCGGCAGTGGAACCGTCCCACTTCCCCGTGGGCACGTTATCGTACGCGTTATTCTTCGCCAGCGCGGCCTGAATCTCACCAATGCGATCGGGCGTCGGTGCAGCCTGCCCCTTCTCGCGCCGCGACCTCTTCCTGGAAGAACTCTTCCCTGATTTACTGGATTTCTTGGCCGTAGTTCCCGTCGTCTTGGCATGAGACGTGGCCGCGCTGCTCGTAGCCGGTTTGTGACTCTCATTCGACGCGATGGACTGTGCGGCAGCCGCGGGTATGCTCCAACCGCCCGCAGCCATCGCCGCAAGAATCCATGCTGTAAGTGTTTGTCTGCAGAACAAGGTGCGCATGTCTGGGTTCATGCGTTCCTCGATGGTCGATTATTTGCTGTCCGCCGGCACTACGCCCGGCAGAAACACAGTGACCGTCCGGTCGTTGTAGCTGTGGCGGCGCACTTTGAACACCACGTTGTCGCCGGCCTTCAGCTTGCCGATGGCCTGGCGGTAGTCGTCTAGGGAATTAACCGGCTGGCCGTTCACCTCGGCGATGACGTCGCCTGGGCTGAATCCCAGGTCGTCGGCGAAGCTGGCGGGCTCGACCTCACTCACCACCACGCCTTTCTGCCCTTCCATGCCCACGCGCTGCGCGCGCTCGGGCGTAAGCGCTTCCACGTGCAAGCCGAATTCCGCCGGCGCCGGTTCATCGGGCGTGCCATTAATGCGGTTGGCCGCATTCGGGAAAACGCGCGTGCGATCCTCGACCGTCGCCGAAGTCTCGCGCTGCTGCTTGTCGCGGTAGTAGGTGATCTTGACCTTGCTGCCGATCGGCGCCCCCGCAATCGGGTTCACCAGATCGTTCCCCGTTTTCACCGCCGTCCCGTTGATGGCCGTGATCACGTCGCCATCCTTCAACCCCGCCTTTTCCGCCGGGCTGCCGGGCTCAATGCCCTGAATGACCACGCCGTACGGCGCGCCCAAATACTTCAGCGTCATCTGGTTGGTTCCCTGCTCTTCCTGGAAACTCACACCAATCGAGCCGCGTGTCACCCGTCCGTTGGCCACAATCTGGTTATACACTTCCCTCGCCGTCGAAGAGGGCATGGCAAAGCCCACGCCTTCGTACCCGCGCCCTCCGGTAATGATCGCCGTGTTGATGCCGATCACTTGTCCGGCCATGTCCACCAGCGGCCCGCCCGAATTGCCCGGGTTGATGGCCGCATCCGTTTGCAGGAAGCGCTGAAACTGCCGGCCGATTCCGCCACGGTCCTTGGCGCTGATGATTCCCGCCGTTACCGTCGCGTTCAAGCCAAACGGGCTGCCAATCGCCAGCACCCAATCGCCCACCAGCACGCCGTCGGAATTGCCCAGCTTGGCAAAAGGCAGGTCCTTCGGCACGTCAATCTTGATCACTGCCAGGTCGGTATCCTCATCCACGCCCACCACCTTCGCCGTGTACTTGGTGGTATCCCCGTTCAATTGCACCTGGATTTTTGTGGCCTGTTCCACCACGTGATTGTTCGTCAGGATGTAGCCGCGCCTATCCACGATCACGCCGGAGCCGAGGCTGCGCTCCGCCTGGGGCTGCGCGTCCGGCCGCCCGTCGAAAAAGTGGAAGAAAAAGTCTTCACTGGGATCGTCCGGGTCCATGGGGGAGGAGCGATGCTTCTTTGATTTGCGGTCCATCACCTGCGTCGTGGCGATATTCACCACCGCCGGCTCCACGCGCGTCACAATCGAGTTAAATGAACTGGACGACGGAACGGGATCCGGCAGCGCCAGCGGCGTGGCATTCGTTCCCGCGAACGACAGCGCCTTCATCGCGGACACCTTGCCTGAAATCACCGTCCCGATCAGGATGCCGACAATCAGCGTTGCCGCCACCAGCCCCGCCACTACAATCTTGCGACGTCTCGTCCAGTCCACCATTTCTCTTACGTGATCCATCTTGCTTGCTCCTCTTTCGATCGCTTCCCAGTGCACCTTTCGGAAGTATAACATTCCACCCTGCGTGGAGTTTCCCTTCCCCTGGGTTGCGCCATTTGAATTACTGTCCCTATGGCCGGGTCGTCATCTGCAACATTTTTGCCCACGCCTACATTGGACGCATCTCAGCCCCATTTTGTTGTCTTTAAGTTCCTCGCGCCGTCAGATGCGCCCAATTCCACTTCTGCGCCGCGCCATTAACATAAAAACACTAGCGGTTGACGCTCGCGGCCCAACCCCTTGGAGTGCGGCGGCTTGCCGCCGCTTTTACGCTATCGGCCCCGCCAAGCTCCTGCGATCGTGGCTGGATTCTATCCTTATTCCCGCAGTTTTCTTGCGGTGAGATAATGGCTATCGGCTGATAGCTATCCGCCCCGTGTCGAAATCCAGCTCGCTCTCCTCCACTGTCGGCTGTCAACTGTTGGCCGTCGACCCCTCCCTCATTTTGGCCTTGACATCCCCGCCGAAATCCCGCCTAATCATGGGAAGCTGCTTCGGCGGCCTCACGTGGCGATTTAGGGCGACTTGCTCCACGTAAAAAACTGCTAAAGAGCTGGCGCAGTCACAGACGTTCTGAGACCCTCCACGCACTTTGGCACGGAGGGTTTTTCATTTTCCCCTCCGCGCTGCCCGACATCAATCTCCACGTCATTTCACACGGGGGCACCCGGCCCGGCGTTTGATCCGGTCCGAGGAGTCCACGGCGAGGTGACTTATGAAGGAACTCTATTTCTTACGATGCAGGGAATGTGGCAAGAAATTTGCCAACGCTCCCCTATCTTATTGCGAAGAGTGCTTCTCTCCGCTCGAAGTGAGCTACGACTACGAAGCTCTCGCCCACGTGGCGCACCGCAGCGTCTTGCAGCACCGCGCTTTTAATATGTGGCGCTATGCGGAGCTCCTGCCGCTGCCAGAGGGCTTCACGCCTTCCGTGGCCATCGGGGGCACGCCGCTGGCCAAGTCCCGCAATCTGAGTGCGCGCTGGGGCGCAAAGAACGTCTATTTCAAGAATGATGCGGTCTGCTTCCCCACGCTCTCTTTCAAGGACCGCGTTGTGGGTACGGCCCTGGCCGCCGCCCGCCGCTTCGGCTTTACGAAGATCGGCTGTTCTTCCACCGGAAATCTTGCCAACGCCGTAGCTGCGCAAGGTGCGCAACTTGGATTCGATACCTGCGTCTTCGTTCCCGCCGATCTCGAACCCGCAAAAATTCTGAACACCGTGGTTTATGGCGCGCGCATCATCCGCATCAACGGCAACTATGACCACGTCAACCGCTTGTGCACGCAGATCGCTGACCGCTTCAAATGGGGCTTGGTCAACGTCAACCTCCGCCCGTATTACGCCGAAGGCTCTAAGACTCATGGCTATGAAATCGCCGAGCAGTTGGGCTGGGAACTTCCCGACAACGTCGTCGTGCCCATGGCTGGCGGCTCGTTGATCGGCAAGATTGCCAAGGCGTTTTGCGAACTCGCGCATCTCGGCTGGGTCGAACCCAAACAGGTGAAGTTCTTTGGCGCGCAAGCCACCGGCTGCTCTCCGATTTCCGACGGCGTGAAGCGCAATCTTCCGCGCTTCCAGCCGCAAAAACCCAATACCATCGCGCGCTCTCTGGCCATCGGCACTCCCGCCGACGGCCCCTTTGCCCTGCGCCTGATCCGCGAATCCGGCGGCTGGGCGGAGGACATCTCCGATCCGGAGATCATCGATTCCATCAAGCTGCTTGCGGAAACCGAAGGCATCTTCGCGGAGACCGCTGGCGGCGTCACCACCGGCGTCACCGCCAAGCTCATCCAGCAGGGCCGCATCCGTCCCGACGAAACCACCGTCGTCTGCATCACCGGCAACGGCCTAAAGACCACCGACGCCATCGCCGCGGACTTTCCGCCCAGCGAAGCCATCGAGCCGCGCCTCGAAGCCTTTGAAGCGCTCCTCGGCCAGACCCTCGGCAGTGAGGTCGCCGCCTGACACCCATTTGTATGCAAGTCTCCGCTCAGCGCGCTCGCCTCTTCTCCGTGTCATCCCGCTTGCCCCGAGCTTCGAGGGGAGCGAAGGTCTGCGCCTTCTGCAGACCGCAGCCGAGGGATCGCGACAACCCGCAAGCTTCATACAGTCGCTGCCAGGGCGCTTCCTCTGTCATCCCGCCTGCCCCGAGCTTCGAGGGGACCGGAGTGGACGGTTTTTTCTTCCGCGCCGTTCTTCGGCGCGCCGGCCTTCCCCTATGCCACTTCGCTCATTCGCCTCACAACCCGTCATTCCGAGCGGAGTCCGCGCAGCGCGGGTTTTGCGCCCCGTGCGCTTCGCCGGGGCGAGGAATCTCTCTTGCCTCTCACGCCACTTCAAGACTCTGGTCGGATAGTGGGTTGCGGCTTCAACTGCGACACATCGCTCTAGCGCCAGCGGCGCGCCACAAGTTAGCCCAGCCCGTCAGGGCTGGGTACTTTGCATCAAGAATCGAGAGCGCCGTAGGTGCGGCACACCTTCCAAACAAATCCTCCTACTTTCGCGTGCGCGCCGCAGGAGAGACTGTAGCCAGGGATCTGCTTTTCTCTTCCCGCCGCCTGAGGCGCATTTCCGAATTTTCGTTGTACACTAATGACAGGAGTCTCTAAGAATGGCCATCACTATCGAAATCCCCACCGCGTTCCGTCGCTTCACGGATGGCATCCCCAATCTCGATTCCGCCGCCTCCACAGTCGCCGAAGCCCTCAACGAGCTGACCGCGCGCTATCCTTCTCTCTCGCGTCACGTCCGCGATGAACAGGGACAAGTCCGCCAGTTCCTCAACGTCTATCTCAACGAAGAAGACATCCGCTTCCTCGGCGGCGAATCCTGCTCCCTGAAAGACGGGGACCACGTCCTACTCGTTCCCTCCATCGCCGGCGGCTGAGTCGTTCTACTGCTGGGCCTGACCCAATGTTGAAATGTCTCTCACTCATTGCTCTGATACTCACTATCCCTTGCCACGCACAAGAGCGGTTTCCGTCAGGCGAATTCAAAGGCTTCACGAAGTCGCCAACGGAACACATTATTGTTCGCATGGACGATCCGATTACGGTATCCGCCGTCCGCGGGACAGTGGTCTTCAAGGGCGATGGCGGCCCTCTCAGGGAGGTGTCCTTTGAAATTCGCGGCCCTGGGGAATCAGAGCGCATCAGGGCCGCGAAATCTGATAGTGCGGGCCGTTTTATCAATTCGCGTGTCCCTGAGGGCACCTACACCTTCAAAGCTACCAAGGACGGCTTTCAGTCTGTCGTCGGCACCCTGATTGTGTCCAAGAAGGCAGATCATCAAAAGACCATCAGAATAGAGATGCAGGTTGGCGTCTGATGCAATTCCAGGACGCCGGGTGCCCCAGGTACCGGTTTTGTACCTGGGGCTCGGGTTTCTCTTCTCCGAAACTTAATACTTTCGACTGAAAACTGATAACTCCGCCGTACCTGGGTCTTGGGTTTCATTTGCTTCCGAAGCGGCCGCTTTCCGAGGCGCTCCGCTCTTCTCCTTCTGTCATTCCGAGTGGAGCGACCCGATTCTCTCTATCGCGCCGCAGTTTGGCGCGTCGGGTCGCGTAGTCGAGGAATCCCTCTGCGCTCTTTGCCAGGTAGGCAACATGGTCCTCAATGATATTCGACCCGCACCCCCACGCCTTCCCGCCCCTCCTCCAACATTCCCTTGGACTTCCCCAGAATCTGTGTTACTCTATATGTGCGTTTGTTGCTCTTGTTTCGCCTTTTGTTTTTGAAGGGTCGCAGGCTACAACTTGCGGCCTTTTTTGTTTTCCGCCCGCTTCACCGCGGTGAGGAGACAACGGAAGACGCCCGGTATCCGCAAGGGTCCTGGAGAGAGAAGCATCAGATAGCTTATTTGAAAAGAGAAACTGCATTGAGTAAGGAACAAGGAACTGTAAAGTGGTTTAACGCGAGTAAGGGCTTCGGATTCATCCAGCGCCAGACCGGAGAGGACGTTTTCGTCCATTTCTCCGCCATCCAGGCCGACGGCTACCGCTCTCTCAACGAGGGCCAGGCCGTTGAATTCGAGGTTGTTCGTGGACCCAAGGGTCTGCAAGCCTCCAACGTTCAACCCCTTTAATCTGATCCCTCATCTCCAGGCGGAGCGCCCCGCGCTCCGCCCTTTTTATTTCTCCGCATCCCGAATCTCCAATCCAACCTGTAGCTCACCCCTTTAGGGGTGAGGCCTTCCCCGGCCAATCGCGAATCTCGCGGTCTCCAGAGCCCGTCATTTCGAGTGAAGTCTGCGCAGCGAGGTACGTTTTTCCATCGCACGCCTTTTGTGCGATGAATCTCTCTGAGCTTTACTCTCCGCAAAATG